>Ga0307378_10004813_pt1 | contig 19054 bp, 14 predicted proteins | sample UN1MG_FD_202238 | JGI IMG/M metagenome (GOLD analysis project Ga0307378, IMG submission 202238) | Soil microbial communities from Risofladan, Vaasa, Finland - UN-1 | ecosystem: Environmental > Terrestrial > Soil > Coastal area > Acid sulfate soil | place: Finland: Risofladan, Vaasa | collected... | reverse complement strand
CACCCAATCCTGCCGGTCCGTCAAACGGCACCAACTGCCCATGGCTCGCCAGCACGCGTTCCAGCGCCCGATCCACGTCCTCTTCGACAAATTCGTAGACCGGTCGCTGAATGCGGAGTCCCTTCCACGGGGGAACGTCGAATTCGGGCCGGACCTCCAGGTCGAACTCGAAGGTCATCGGCCCTTCGTCCGGTATCTCGACGGCATCCAGATCGAGATCCGGCTCGCTGATCGGCGACAACTCGCGCTCGTCGTTGATCTGCTCCATGCTGTCGATCAACAGCGAGCTCTTGACCCGTTCGGCAACGTCCTTGCGAAACCGGGTCTCGACCAGCCTCCTGGGAACGTGGCCCGGACGAAAGCCGGGAACCTCCGCCGAGTCCATCAGCTCGCTGAACTCGTTGTCGAAGTAGCGATCGATATCGCCCCGAGAGACCGTCACCGTGACGTGACGCTCGCACGTGCTCCGCTCGTCGATCGAGACTTCGATCTCCAGCGGCTGCTTCTCGTCGTCGCCTTCGGCCTCTGCCGACTCCTCCTCCTGCGACTCGTCGTCAGGCTCTGGGCCGACTTCGTCGCGGAGTTCGTCGTTGGTAGCATCGTCGGGGGGCGACAAGGTCTCGTCGGGGCCCGGGGAATCCTTAGCAGTCATGCGTAAACGCCGTCAATTCAAGAGATAGAGAGAGAACCAAGGAGCGGGTGATGGGATTCGAACCCACGACAACGACGTTGGCAACGTCGTGCTCTGCCAACTGAGCTACACCCGCGTCACACAACCGCGCCGAGCCAAGCGGTCCCGTTCCGGGCTCCACTAGGCGAAAACCCGCCGGAATCGGGGAATTATAGGTCCCGACCAACCGCTTGCAAGGGCAATTGACCTTCGCACCAATAGAACCCGATCGTCGGGTCCCCGTCAACAACCCCTCGAATGGGTTGTGCGCGTGTGGCGGCAGGCCAGGGAGTTGGCCAGACCGATTTTCGCCACCCCGTCACGCAACCCGCAGTGCTCGCGAAGCCCCCAGGCTGCGTAGATGATGCACATTGTCTTCCCCGGCCCAACTCGTTCGAGAGTCTATGCTTATCGCGGTTACTGCCGGCGTGACCGCGAATGGAGAGCATGGCCCGGACTCGACGTATCGCCCGCCAAGGCGCCAGCGAGACGGGGGCGCGGAGGCATGGCGTTGCGGGACGCGTATTTCGCGACTATCATGGTAATTGCAGCTTGATTCCCACCTCAATTGCCTCCTACGACCCCGCTTCGGCCACCGATTGGAGCATTCCGCCAGGCAATCGGAGCGAAAGGCCCCAATGCACGTCAGACTGGTTATCGTTGGCGGCAAGGCGAACAAGAGCCGCGTCTCCGTGGAATTGCCGACCGTCATCGGCCGCAGTCGGGAAGCGGACCTGACGGTCGCTCATCCGATGATCAGTCGGAAGCATTGCGAGCTGTATGAAGTCAAGGGCCTGGCGATGATTCGGGATCTTGGCTCGCTCAACGGCCTGTTCGTGGGGGGTACCCAGGTCAGCGAAGCGGCCCTGCATCCCAACGCCGAGTTCTCCGTCGGGCCGCTGACGTTCCGCATCGAGTATGCGTACGTCGGCGAGATGGCGACTTCGCCCGATGCGACCACCGTGAACGAGACGAACGGGCACCCGGAGCCCCCCAACTCGCCGGAGGAGGCTGAGCGCGCCGGAGAAGAGCCCGACTTTGAGGTGGTTGAACCCCCTCAATCAACCCCCCACTCAGAGGGACCCGGCGTTGGCGACCAACCAGTCGACGCGGGCGTCGAGGTGCCTCCCAGTGCCCGGCCGACGATCGCTCCGCCCGACGGGCAACTGCCCGACTTCTCCGCGTGGGGCACCACCGACGAAACGGAAAAGGCGGAGGATGAACAGGCTGGCGAGGCGCCAACCCCCCCTCCGGCGTTCTTCGGCGCCCCGCCCGAGCCGGAACAGCCCCCGCCCGAAACGGGCCAAGGCGAGCCACCCGAAGCGGCTCCGCCCCCCTCTTCGACTCCCGTGGCACTCATCCAGGACACGGAGGCGTTCGAACCGCCGGAGCTGGCCGAGACGGGGGAGGAACCGGAGACTCCCCCCGGCCAACAGTCCCCCGAGTCGGCGGACGAGGGATCGAGCGGGTCCACGACCGACCGCCAAGGGGACGCCGAGGAAGCCGAGGGCGAAGGCATGTTCGACCTGTCCCTCCCGCCGGCGCCCGAGCCGGACGAGCCCGACAGCACCGGGCCTTCCGAGGAACTGGACGATTTCCTCAAAGGGTTGGGGTAGAGGGCGTCCGGCTACCGAAATCGGGAACTTGTTTTTCGCCCGATCCTTACCCGTCCGTCTGCCTGCCCGGTCACGCGGATACCGCCCTTTTGCCCGAACCTTTTCCCTAACCGGTAAAAGCCCCGCTGGTTCCCTCACATGCCGTCGGCGACTCTGCCCTTCTCGCACTCGGGCGGACGGAGGTTTCGCCCACTTGATCATTGACGATCGGGGGGTAGCTTGACTAGAGTAACGAGAAGCGAGGGATCAGTCGGGGATTTCGGGTCGACGAGACGCTGGGGGAACACGCGGTCATGACGAAGGCGAAACGTCAGACGGCGTGGCCGCTCGACTCACGACCTTAACGGCTACAGAACGGAGACTGGAGCGCTTTCTCTCACGGACCGGGCACCAGACGATCCACTTCGTGTCGAGGGAGGTGGCGCCATGAGCGTGCGAATCATTTTGAGTATCTTGCTCGCTGGTCCGCTCTTCCTGCCCGGGATTGCCAGCGCGCAGGAAGCAGCGAGCCCACCCAAGGAAGAGCAGCCCGGAGCGACGGGCCCGGTAACTCAGGAGCAGTTTCAGGGCTTGCAGCAGCGCGTCGAGGATCTGGGCGACGCGATCAAGACCCTGACCGAACAATTGGCCGCGGGGAACCAGCGTTCCCTCGTCCCCGTCGTGCCGGCACCCGAGGAACCTGCCGACGACAGGGCGGACGCCGCCCCCACGACGGCGGTCGAGGAGGTGCGCGAGCAGATCAACCAGTTGTGGGAGCACGTCCTCGAGCTGGAGACGGTTCAGGGGCAGATCGCCCAGGAGGTCGCCCAGCCGGACGGCGCCAGGCTTCTCGTCCCGGACATCCGCGGCAACATGGAGCGGAGCACTGCGTTTCGGCAGGAAGTATCGGCGGCCGTGCACGAGGTGCTGCGTCGGCAGGGCACACTGAGGATTGAGAACCAGACGGCCGTGGGGCACACGATTCGTGTGGTCAACACGGACAGGTCAGTCTACATTCCCCCGGGCGGGATCTCGGCCCCGATTGACGTGCCCGTCGGCACGGTCAGCACCGAGCTTGTCGGTTACGAGGCTCCCAGGAACTGGACCATCGGTCCGCCGGACTACGAACAGCGTATCACAATCAAGCCGACGTCGGGTTCGGTGCGCATTCTCGACGCGGCTCCTCTGCTGTCTCCGACCGGCTTCTATTGGGATCCGATCTGGGGAGGGTACGTTCTCGGGCCCTAGCCCGAGACGCCATGTGGCTCGGGGAGAGTCTGCCTACGGGTGGCGAAGCCGTCCCTCGCGTGAATGGTAGGACGCGGGCAACACAGTCCGCGTGCTCCCACCGACCTCTCTCGCAGCCCACGTTTGCCACGCGACCTGCAAGTCGCCCACGCCTGGCAAGCCGTAATGCTCCTGCGCGGCTCGATCCCATCCCTGGTCTCTGCCCGTCGCGGCAAAACGAAGCAGGGTGGCCCCGTCGGCGCGGGAGAGCAAGTACTCGACCACCGAGGTGGCGATGCTGTATTCCGCCTGGTGGCTTGTAGGAATCGTCGGGTTCCGGAAGACTGTCTCCAGCCGAGGCCAGTCGCCTGCTCCGGCCAATCGGCCGATCACGCGGGCACGAATCTGCGATCGTTCCGCGTCATCGCTCAGGCTGGCGATTCCCTCTTCGACCCACGCCGGCAGACGATGAGGGAACTGGGTGGCGAAGACAACGTGGGTGATCTCGTGGTGCAAGGTGCTGCCCAGCGCCCGGTCGGGCGACGTCGTCAGCCACACCTTGTGATATTTCCTGTTCGGATTATCAATCGGCCAGGTGAGCCCGCGGTCCTCCAACCGGGAGTCCACGACGGTGATCATGGTCGGCCCGGCGCCGGCGGGCAGCTCCTTTCCCAACCACTGCCGGGCGATCTTTTTTCGAAACGTTTCCGCTTGAGCGAGCACCGCGTCGGCCGTTGCCTGGTCGGACGCGAGAACGCTGAAGTTGTCATTGAAGGCAACGCCGGCCGCTGGGGCGACGGACGTGGTGCAGAGAACCAGCACGACGGCAAGCGACGAAATCATTCGCCGCGGGCTCGTTACCCACCTTCGTCTTGTGGCGTGCATTGGGAAGGCCTCCTTGCGAATGGGAGCGTCCGTGGCGGAGCCGTTTCCACCATCTGGGTCCGACGTCCGTTTCTACGCCAGACGCGGAGCGGGTGCGGGTCGATCTGACGCGGAATAGAGCAATGTACCTGCTCCCACCCACCGTAAGAAGCCCAGTTTGCGGCTTCCCGTGCGCGACGTGCGCGAGTCCAACGGCGGATGCTAGCACTGCCAGCACGTCTCCCCAGGGGCGGCAGAAGCGTCCACACCCGGACGCCCGGCGCAGCGAAACGAATCCGTGTACAGCTCACGCCTTGATGCTAGCGGTAGGGCGCGAGAACACAAGCCGGCTTTTTGGCCGCCCGCGCCGCCGTCTTTAGAGCGTGCTCAGCTTGGAGAAGTTCACCGCGGCTTGCACCGGGAAGACGCCGTAGATTCCGCGGGTGAAGACCAAGTTGATGAAGTCGTCGGCCCGGAGGATGGGGCTTTTGGGGACGATGATCACGTCGGAGTCGGAGAGCCAGATCTCGCCGGCCGGGCAGGCCTTCTTGCCGTGCAGGGCGGCGCGGAGGTCGACCATCGTGGCCATCAGCCGCCAGTCGTCGCCGCGGCGGAAGATCACGATCTGCCGCAGATGGGCCCCCACGTTCCAACTGCCCGCCATGCTCAACGCCTGGAGCACGGTCGTCGGGCCGGTCAGCTCGAATCGGCCCGGGGTTCCCACCTCACCCAGCACGTACACGTAACGCGGCGCCCGCTGGATCAAGACCGGGATAACCTCCATCCCTTCAATCTCCTCCCGATAGCACTCATTGAGCTCCTGCTGCAGCTCGGCGAGGGTCAGGCCCTGCGCCTGCACCGAGCCGATCGCGGGCAAGGCGATGGTCCCTTCGGGCGTGACCTTGGCTTCCCGGCCCTGGCCCCCCCGCCCATATCGACTGTCCACCACCGCCCGAAGGTCCTCCAGCTTGGTGTTGACCGTCAGCGGCGTTACCGTGATGGCCGGGATGGGATAGTACTTCTTGTACAGCGCTTCAAGATCTTCGCGGAGTTGAGGCACCGTGCGCCCGGTCGCCTGAACTTGGCCTAAGAGCGGGAGCGTGACCGTGCCGTCGGGCTGGATCACGAGCTCTCGATTCAGCTCTTTGTCGGTGGACGACTCCGCCCGGACTTCATCGCCCACGTTCAACCGGTAAGGTTGGGAGGTCTCGTTCCGGGTGACGCGGTAGACCAGGTCCAACAGATCGTCGACGCGGAGCCGATACTCGGGCACGTGGGCGGTTCGCGCGTGGCCCACGTACTCCCCCTGGGCGTACGCCTGCCAGCGGATGGCCCGCGCACGCTCCCAGCCGCCGCGTCGAGACCAGTCGCAGCACGAGCAGTCGACCGCGCAGGGGCTGCATGGCGCGGCCGGCCCAAGGGCTTGGCAGAGGACAATATGCCCCGGCGCATCAAGCCGCCGGATGTCGATCGACAACGTGTCGAGAGACGCTGCCGGGGCAACGCTTCGCGGCCCGCCGTGCCATCGAGCGAAGGTGCCGGGATCGATCCACTCGACCTGCTGGCCCGGGGGCCGAGATCGCTGCCCCCGTTGCTCGGTCTGCGCTTGATAGACCGCTTGGCATTGCCGATACGTTTGCCGGGCCGACTCCGTCCGGCCAAGCTCCTGGTAGACCACGGCCAGGTTGTATAGGGCGACGGCCTGCCGGTTGACCGAAACGGTGTGCTCCAGGGCGGACCGGGCCTCCTCGTACCGTCCACCTCGGGCCAGCAGGACGCCCAACTCATTCGAGGCCATGTAGTTCTGCGGGGTGACCAGGAGGGCCGCCTGGTAGAAGACGATCGCTTTGGAGGTGGCCGCAGGGCCAGCCGCGCACTGCCTGGCGGCGAATGACCGATAGAGGTTTCCCAAACCGTGCAAAGCCATCGAGCCGGCCACTTCCTCGCCCCCCGCCGCGGCCAGTTGCTCTTGGGCGAAGGTGAAGTAGCTCCGCAACGCGGCAAGCGGTGCGAGGGTCTCGACCGGGGCGTCTTTCAGGACCGGTGTCCGGTGTCCGCGGATGATGCTCGGCAGGTTCAGGTCGGCCTCCAATCGGGAGCCGGCGGGCGCGAAATCGTCGGCCTCCCGGATCGCCGTCCACCCGGCTGCCAGGGCCCGGCTGTGCGCTGCCGTCTGTCGTTCCGCATCCAGCGCCTGGGACACCAGCCGCAAGGCCTTCACCAACTCCGCCCGCGCCGAATAGTATGCCTTGAGTCCGGCCAGCTCGACCCCCCGTCGGGTGTGCATGTCGGCCTCGCGGGCAATCAGCTCGAGATGCCGGGACCGGCGCGCGGGCCTGTCCGGCTGCGTCGGCAGCAAGCCGGGTGCCGGCCCGATGGTCCCGCGAGGCTGCGGATCGCCCGGCCTCGGCGGTTGCTCCGCCCGTGTGGCTTCTCGGCGAAGCTCCGCTTCCAGTTGGCGCGACGCCTCGTCGATCGCCAAGGGCAACCAGTCGTCGCGCGTCGGGTCCGGCTCCGGCGACCGTTCAACTCGCTCGGCCTCCACGCGGAGCCCTTGCTCCAGGGCACGCGACGCCTTCTCGATTGCCAAGGGCAACGGCGAATCGCGCGTCGGGTCCGGCTCCGGCGACCGTTCAACTCGCTCGGCCTCGACGCGGAGCCCTTGCTCCAGGGCACGCGACGCCTCTTCGATCGCCAAAGGCAATGCAACGTCGACTCCACGTTCCGATTCAACTCGCGGTGCCAGGTCGACTTGAGGCTCCGAGTCAAACCCGCGTGCCGGGTCGACTTCAGGTTCCGGCTCGACTTCCCATGCGGGGCCGATCTCGGGCTCCAGCTCAACCTCGAACGCCGGGCCGATGGCGCGTTCCAGCTCCGCTTCGATCGCCGGGCCGAGCTCGCGCTGCGAGTCAGTCTCGGGCGTCAGATCAACGTCGGGCGTCAGATCAACGTCGGGTGTCAGATCAATCTCGGGTGTCAGGTTGACCTCGGGCGGCGCGCCGAAGTCGAGTGTCGCCTCAGTGTCGGGTGCCGCGGGCACCTCCGGTTGCTCGCCAACCTGGGTCTCCGCAGGCGGCCCGTCCGGGCGTTCCTCGAGCCCGAGAGACTCCGGACGGATCTCCGGGCGCTGCTGGCCAACGGCCTCGAAGCGTGGCGGCGGATCTACCTCCGGGAACAGCTCGGCAACACTCTGCGGGTAACTCAGGTCGGTCTGGCCGAGCCCGTTGTTGGGGGACTCGTCCGTCATGGGGGGAGACAGTCTCGGCGTTGGCAACGCCAACGCGGTTTCATCCGGCGTCTCCGGCCGCCGCTGGCCAAGAGGGAACGGTTGTCCCGGGCTCGCTGGCAACGCCGTCAACGCAATCTGGGTCCCGCGGAATGCCGGCAGCGATGGGGAGGAGATGCTCGCGACAAGAGCCAGGTCTGCCGCGGACGTGTGGCTTGCCGGAGGGCAGTACGCACGCTGGGTGGCCAGCCAGAGCGTGCCGGCCGCCAGCGCGAAGAGAAGCAGCAACGCCGACCGATGCGACAAAACCGACATAAGGCGATCCTTCATCACTTCCGTGATACCTTGCCAACCGTGTGTGCTTCGGCGCGCGGCGTCCGTCCAGAATCCGTCTTTTCAGACCGATCGACCACGCTCTCCCGGAGCGCTGAGCAAAACTGCACCAGGGCACTCGTCGCGGGAACCGCCGGCCAGAACAGCCGTCACAGGTCTTCCCAGCGTTCCGGTGCATTCGTCAGCCGCGTCAGACTCTTCCTCGTCAGACTCTCCCTCGGCCGTTCCCGTCGTGCCGGTCTTGCGATCGACGTGACCGTTCACTCGGGTCGCCACGTGCCTTGACTTCGCCGGGATCGACCGGATAGGCTACCGGCATGCTGCTGTTCAAGAAGAAGTTCCTGCCCGCAATCCGGCGGGGTGAGAAGACCCAGACGATCCGGCTCTGGAAGCGCCGGCGGCTCCGTGGCGGTCAGCGGAGCTACATCCCCGGGGCGGGATACATCCGCGTCACGGCGGTGGAGGAAGTCGAGTTGGAGAAGCTCACCGACGCAGACGCCCGACTCGACGGCTTCGACACGGCCGACGCGCTGCGCGAGGAAATCCGGCGGCTCTATCCGAGCGGGTTGGAGGCGGGGCACCAGGCGTATCGAGTCGTGTTCGAGCTGCTGCCCGAAAGCGAGCAGAAAAAACGCAGCAAGCAGAAGAAACCGAGGAAGACGAGCGCCTGATCCGCGCAGGGCTCACAGCCGCAGCATCTCGAACAACGACTGAGCCACGGCCTGGGGATCCTGGGCGATGGCCAGGATCACGGCCAGCATCAAGAGGGCCCCGGCGCTCAACAGTCCCAAGGCATGGGGATTGCGGGCGACCTCCACTTGGCTCAGGGCTGCGCCCAAAGCCAGTTCCAGACGCCGCCAGCTTTGATGATTCTGGATCGCGCCGATCGCCGTCAGCGAGACGTTCCGCATCGCCGCCAGCCCGTCCATGTGCAACTGGATCCCCAGGTTGGGCAAAACCAGGCTGTCACCGGCCCAACGGGCTTCCCGGTCCAACTCGGCGACCAGATCGGTCAGGATCGGACGAAGCTCGTCCCGGGAGATGTTGTAGACGACCAACCGGGGCCGCAACAAGAGCAGCACCAGCACCAGGCTCAAGGCGTAGAGCGCCGCCAGCAGCACCCAGACAAAGCCCCCGAACCGCAGTGAGGCGTTCACCGGGAAGAAGAGCTCCACCGGACCGACGATCACCAGCCCCGAAACGGCCAGTCCCAGCGCCGCCGCGTCCCGCGTGCCCGAGACGAGAAACGGCCGGCGAAACATGTTGATCGCCCCGATCAACAACAGGTAAATCGCGACCGGCCCCAGGGCCAGACACAAGCGAAACGGGTCCATCAACGAAGACTCCTCGCCGGCGGTGACAGGACGAGTTGATCGCGGGAATCGGAAAGGCGCATTCTAGCGGCGTCGCGATCTGGGGTCAATTTACGGCAGGACGACCGGACGACGCGTGACTTGTCCGCTCGGGGCCTCTAAGGCGCTTGGCTTCGGCAGGTTGCCGCCAAGGAGTCAAGTTTGTGGGGTTCAGGGTCCGGGGTTCAGGACTCATGTACAGAGGTGGAACTCCAAGTCCTGAACCCTGAACCCCGAACCCTTACCACTGAACTCTCGCCTCGGTCGGAGGCCCTGCACCGCTAGGATTGCTGCTCTCCCGATCCTTCCACCTTGCTGCCCGACTCCTGGTCGGCCTGTCCGTTGCCGCGGGTTCGCTCCATGCGACGTAGTTGGGCCTGGAGGCGGGCTTGTTCGACCAGGTAGTTCTGTCGTAGGCGGCTGAAGTAGTATCGCGTGGCGACCATATCGGCGACCGCCAACAGGCCGAGCCAGAGGACCAACAGGACCACCCCGCCCCAGAAGAGCAGGATCAGCGTCGGGTGCGCCCGCCACACGATCAGAAGCCTCCCGACCAGCATCCCGATTCCCACCAGCCCCAGCATGGCACTGGTCTGCGTCCGGCGACGGAGCTGTCGGCGGCGGAAGTCGAGCTCCTCCGGGTCCAACTGGCTCGCGCGCTCCCCAAGCTCGCGCCAGGCGCTCACGTGCCAGCGGGCGAACCACCCTGCCGCGAAGACCAGCAGCAAGCCGACCAGGATCGAGGACCAGAGCTCCACGACGATTCACAGTTCCCGTGAGGCTGCCGGAGCCCCCCATAAAGGCGGGAATCCGAGCACCTGCCAACCTTGACCCCAACACTTCTCTCAGGATCCAAGATACCAGATTCCGCTCGCCGCCGCCCCCCGCCCGCACCGAACGCGGACGCGAGGACAAACCCCTTGCGGCTTCGCTCCCTGCCGGCATCGGACGGCTCTCAGCGGATGCTCGACGGCTCCGCGTTACGCTGCGTGCGAGGCATCGCGCCGGAGAATGCGGTCACAGACCTCGCAGACCGACTCCACGTCGATCGCCTCCATGAACCTGGCCGGCGCGTTCCTTCGCTTCCGAGTGGAGCCTCGACAGACCATCTTCTGGACCGTCACGTGGCCGGGGCCGTAAGGTCCGTGTTGTTCGGCGGGCCAGGGGCCGTACAGCCCGACGCACGGCGTCCCCACGGCCGCCGCCAAGTGCAAGGGGCCGCTGTCGGAGCCGATGTAGAGCCGGGAGCGACGGCCAAGGGCGGCCAGCCGGGCCAGGCTCATCTCGGGCGCGAGTCGGGCGTGTTCGTCCGAGCCAGCCACGACCTGGTCGGCCCACGCCCGGCCTTCGGCGCCGGCCCAGATCACCATCGACGGCAATCCCCAGTCCTCGCCCAGATGGCGTGCCACCGCAGCAAATCGTGCCGGAGGCCATCGCTTCGACGGCCAGCCCGCCCCCGGGTTGATCAGGCAGAAGCCCCGCTGACACCCCGCTTGCCGGGCGATCTCCTTGGCGGCGACCCGGTCGGCCCGGTGGTCGGGGATCTCGAAACGCACGTCGGGCGACTCAATCCCTAAGGGCCGGAGCAGCTCCAGATAGCAATCGACCCGGTGTTGCGACGTGGCGCGCACGGTTTCCGTGTAGAACCACTTGCTCAGCTCCCGTCCGTGGGAGCCGCCGGGGCCGATCCGCCGCCTCGCGCCGGAGAGCCATCCGGCCACGGCGCTCTTGGTCAGCCCTTGCACGTCGATCGCAATCTCCGGCTCAAACGCCCTCAGCCGGCTCCGCGACTGCCGCACGGTCCGGAGCGACCTGAGCCAGCCTCGGGGCAGCGCGATCAGCTCGTCGAGCGCCTGGTGTCCCCTCAGCAGCTCCGCGGCATGCTCTTCCACCACCCACGCTAGCACTGCCTGCGGAAACCGGTCCCTGAGGGCGTTCAGAACCGGCAGCCCCTGGATCACATCGCCGATTGCGCTGAGCCGGACGATGAGAATCCTGGGCGACCACGATCCGGTGTCGGGTTGCGTTTTCATGCGGGTTCCTCGCGTTCGGTGGTCCGCGGTGGGCGGGGATTATACGAGCCCTACCGCGAATCTCCCAATAGACGTTCCCCCAAGTTGGCATACAATGGCGCAAAGCCGCTTGCGGCTTGGCCTTTCGCACTCACAAACCGTGCATCTCGCAACCGATTTCCCCGACGAATGTCCCGACGCGCATCGCACTCGAAACCCGTCTCCACGCACTTCCTCCCGATGACCCCCCAGGAGGTCACCGCCCGAGGGTGGGACGCCGTGGACGTCGTCTTCGTCTCTGGCGATGCCTACGTCGACCATCCCAGCTTCGCCATGGCCGTTCTAGGCCGGCTTTTGGAGAGCGAGGGCTATCGCGTGGCCCTCCTCAGCCAGCCCGACTGGCACTCGTGCGACCCGTGGCGGACCTTCGGATGCCCCCGGCTCTGCTTCGCCGTAAGCGCTGGGAACATCGATTCGATGATCAATCACTACACGGCGAACCGCAAGGTCCGAAACGACGACGCCTACAGCCCCGGCGGCCAAATCGGGCGCCGCCCCGATCGGGCGACCCTGGCCTACTGCCAGCGGGCACGCGAGGCGTACAAGGGCGTCCCGGTGATCGCCGGCGGCGTCGAGGCCAGCCTGCGCCGAATCGCCCACTACGACTACTGGAGCGACAAGGTCCGCCGCTCGATCGTCCTCGACGCCAAGGCCGACCTGGTCGTCTGCGGCATGGGCGAGCGGGCGCTTGTGGAAATCGTCCGCCGCCTCGATGCCGGGGAGCCGGTCGCCCAGCTTCGCGATATCCGCGGTGTGGTCTACCGCCTGGGGGCCAGCGAAACGCCGCCCACCGAAAACGTCGTCACCTTGCCAGGCTACGAAGAGGTCGCCCGCGACAAGCGAGCGTTCGCCGAGATGACGCGGCTCGCCCAACGCGAGATGAGCCCCGAAAGCGCCTGCTCGCTCGTTCAATTCCACGATCGCGAGGCGGTGGTCGTCAACCCGCCCCAGCCGCCGCTTTCGGAAAGCGAGATGGATCGCATCTACGGGCTGCCGTTTGCGCGGCGTCCGCACCCGATTTACGGCGACCAGCGGATCCCGGCGTACGAGGTCGTCAAGGACTCGATCCAGATCGTGCGGGGCTGCTTCGGCGGCTGCACGTTCTGCTCGATCGCCGCCCATCAGGGACGCATCGTTCAGAGCCGAAGTCAGGGTTCGATCCTGGCGGAGATCGGACGAATCGCCGAGGCCCCGGGGTTCACCGGCACGATCAGCGACCTGGGCGGCCCGACGGCCAACACGTACCGGATGAACTGCTCCCGGCCGGAAGTTCGGGCGAAATGCCGCCGGCCGAGCTGCCTGCACCCAGCGATCTGCACGCTGCTGTGCACGGACCACGGCCCGCTCATCCGGCTGATGAAAGCCGCGAGAAAGGTGCCTGGCGTCGAGCGCGTGCTCATCGCCTCCGGCATCCGCACCGACCTGGCCCAGCGGAGCGCGGCCTACCTGAGCCACCTCGTGAGTTATCACGTTGGCGGGCACCTAAAGGTCGCCCCGGAGCATGCCGATCCCGAAGTGCTGCGGCGGATGCGAAAGCCGCCCATCGACGACTTCGACCGCTTCTGCCGCGAGTTCCACAAGATCTCGGCCACCGCGGGCAAGGAGCAATACCTCGTCCTCTATTTCCTCGCCGGACACCCGGGAAGCGACCCGGCGGCGATGATCGACCTGGCCGTCTACCTCAAGCGGACCGGCTACCGCCCCGAGCAAGTCCAGGACTTCATCCCCGGCCCGTTCGACGTGGCCACCTGCATGTACCACACGGGCCTGGACCCGATGACCGGCGAGGAAGTCTACGTCCCCCAAGGCCCCCACGAGCGCCGCCTCCAGCGGGCCCTGCTCCAATACTGGAAGCCGGAGAACTACCGCGACGTGCGCGAGGCCCTGGAGCAAGCCGGGCGAACCGACCTGATCGGCGACGGGCCGGAGTGCCTCATTCCCGCCAAGCCGCCGAGCGGGGCGAAGAAGCGGCCCAATCGCGGCCAACGACCGCCCAAACCGTCGCCTTCCGCACCGGGCTACCGGCCGCATCGAAAGACGGCCCGTCGTCGCGAATAGCCGGTTCCGCAGGTTGACGAGCCATGACGTTGAACGATCGAGAGGGCGTCAGTTATAATGCGGGGTGCAGTGGGGGCATCTCCCGTAGCCCGACGGTCAGTCGACAATGATCCAGGGGATGACGATGAGACAGGTCGTGATCTATCCCGATCTCGAAGACGGCGGCTGGGTCGCAGAAGTCCCCAGTCTGCCGGGCTGCATCAGCCAAGGCGACACCAAAGAGCACGTGATCGAGAACGTCCGCGACGCGATCCAAACGTGGATCGAAGGGGCTCAATCCCTCGGAATGAAGGTGCCCGAGGAAACGTTCGACGTGCAACTCTGTGTGGTGTAATACCGAATCGGTCGCCACGACGACTACGGGGCACCGCAGGAGGATCGCCGTGAGTCCCAAGCTACCCATCCTGTCCGGGCGCGAAGTCTACGCGGCGCTCTCGAAGGTCGGCTTCTCCCTCATTCCCGGTCGGGGGAAGGGAAGCCACCTCTTCGTACATCGCTCAGACCCGCCGGCAGCGATTACGATCCCGAATGATAAGGAGATCAAGCGAGGGACCCTTCGCGCCATCCTCCGTCAAGCCGACCTCACCGTCGAGGATTTCCTGCAACTCCTGTGAACCTCGCGTTCAAGGGCGCTTCGTCAGGTGCGTCCGCTGGCTCACTCGTAGAGTCCGTTTCACGCCTACGGTTCCAGCAATTCTTCGGGGACAATTCTCCCCCGTCGTTGGAGGTCCTCGATGGCTTTCCGCTCCTCGCGCCGTCGACGACGATCGAGCACCGAGAGCGCCGTGAAGATGCCGGCGAACGTGACCACAAAGAAAGCGATCATGAACCGAGCCGCCGCGTCGGGGAAGAATGCCTTGAAGAGCAGGCAACACGCCATGCCGCCGAACAGCCACAGGTAGGCGACCAGCGCGAACCGGTGTCGGGAATCAGCGGTCGCTCGCTTGCTGACCATGCCTTTGCGCGGCCACATGAAACGAACAACAAGCCATATCGCGGGGATTTGGACGAGCGTCACGGAGACGCTCGAATCGCCGGTCGCGTGGTAGACGCCGACGGCCGTTGCGCCGGCGAGGAGCGTGCCGATCAGGAAGTAGACGTCGAACCGCCTCCTGGTCAGCAACACCTCCCCTTCACCTGGCGCAGTCTCCTCAGGCTGCCGAGCGGCACGCGCCACGCGCTTGCCGATGCGCACGTAGAACAACTCCCAGCCGGTCTGGAGCGGCAGCGGCACCGATTCCCGGAAGAAGCGGATGAGCTGCCGCGCGCTCTCCGTCCCGTAGTCGCCGAAGTCGATCGCGACTCTCGCGGTGACCGTCTTGAGCACCAGGCTTCCGCGTTGAGGCCAGCACCGCCACCGGGCACTCACGATCTCGGGCGGCCGAATCCGCTTGTGGCGGATGACGCCGACGTAGTCAATCTCTTCGTCGCGGATGGTGAGGCGGTGACGCCAATAGGCCAGCAGGAGCCAGACGCTCAACGCCATGAACGCCAGCCAGAACCCTGCCATCCCGAGCCCCGCAAGCAGCGCGGCGGCCCGTCGTTCAGGCGGGGCCTCGAAGTAGATGCCCAGCACGCTCACGACGGCCATCGCGGCGAAGAAGGCGGTGCACAGAACGCCAAGGCCAAGTAGCGACCTGCTGAGCCTGAATTCCGCGTTCATCGGTGCCAGCCCTCCGGAAAGCCCTCGCCGTCCTGACGGCCCGATCCACCCAGTAGTCTATTCGCAAGACACGGGCTCCTATTCCTCCAACGTACAGAAATCCGTCGAGTTTGGATACGCACCGCGGTCTTTTCGAGCCGGACGCGTGCCCAGTTGCACAACGGGCGGAGAGGCATTCTACTGGCCGGATGTTCGACCGCAACGAATACTACCTCCTCGACTTCGGCAACGCCCGCCGCCTGGAACGGTTCGGGCAGTTCGTCCTGGACCGCCCTTGCCCGGCGACGGAGGGGCTCGCGAAAGGGGACCCGGCGCTGTGGAACCAGGCCGACGCGCGGTTCGTGCGGACCGAGGGCAAAGACGGCGAGTGGACGTCGGATCGCCCGTTGCCCGAGCGGTGGACGATTACCCACGGGCAGGTCACGCTGGAGCTGAAGCGCACGGAGTTCGGCCACCTGGGCGTCTTCCCCGAGCAGGCGGCCAACTGGGACTGGCTCGCCGGGCAAATCCGTAGGGTGCGTGAAACGCACCAATCCATTTCGCCAACATCTTCACCGACGCCCGCAACCCCCGAAACCGCGCCGCTGCGAGTCTTCAACCTCTTCGCCTACACCGGCGCCAGCACGCTCGCCGCGGCCGCCGCGGGCGCCGAGGTCGTCCACGTCGACGCGGCCCGGAACGTCGTCGCCTGGGCACGCCGCAATGCGGAGCTTTCGGGCCTGGCCGACGCGCCCGTCCGCTGGATCGCCGAGGACGCGACGAAGTTCGTCAAGCGGGAGCTTCGCCGGGGGAACAAGTACCACGCCGTGATCCTCGACCCGCCCAGCTACGGCCACGGGCCGCGGGGCGAAGTGTGGCGACTCTCAAAACACCTCCCCCGGCTGCTCGCAATGTGCGCCGAGCTGACGGCCGGCCGGCGCCGCTTCCTGCTCGTCACCTGCCACACGCCCCAGTTCGACCCCGCGCGGCTGGAGCGGCTCGTGGCAGATACGATCGGCGAGGGGCGCACGACGGCCGAGCATCTGGTGCTCCAGAGCAGCACGGGGCGAGAGCTGCCGAGCGGCGTCGTGGTTCGGTGGGAGGCGGAGGACCGTTCGTAGTGACCGCATTCATGCGGTCCGGCGGCGCTCTGCGGGTGTCGGACCCGACGACCCGATGAATCGAGTCACTACGAGCCTTCTTGGACGCAGACCGGGTTACGTCTCAAACCCCGTCGGCCGATTGTAGAGCTTTTCCCGCGTCGCCCAGAGGCCGGCCGAGGGCGTGGGGATGAAGAAGACCTGCTCGCCGTCGACCTCGTTGAAGCCCTCACGGAGCTTGTCCGGCGGGTACTTGGCGAGCGTCTCGTCGAGGTCGGCGTACTGGAAGTTGACGCCCTCGATCTCCTCGCGCGTCATGTGGCCCGGGGCGTAGGTGATTGTGAATCGGCCCTCGGAGGAGCCGTGGATCAGGTGGGCCGTGGCGTGGGCCAGGTCTTGCATGTCGGCGTGTTGGGCGTAGCCTTCCATCACCTGGGGCGTGCCCACGTAGCCGTACTTGCGGATCAGCCGGTCGACCTCCTCCTGCTCGCCGAACCGCTTCAGGCCCGGGGCGATCACGATCAACTCGCCGCCGTCGGCCAGGACCATGCGCGTGCGATAGACCGCCTTGTTGGCCACCCAGGTGCTGTGGAACTCGTCGGCCTGCATCACGCAGACGACCTTCTCGAGCGGCTCGTCGAAGACGGTGATGTTCTGCTCCCGCGACTGCCGGGCGGCCTCCAGGTACGTCTCCAGGTCGTCGCCCACGTAGAGGCCCGTGTGGACCAGTTGGTCCTCTTCGTTTCGGGCCATGACGACTTGCACGTAGAGATCGGGCAGGTCGCCCAGGTACTCGTCCTCGGCCTTGTCGAAGCAGGCGCGGACCGGGGTGGTGAGCGTGCCCAGGTTGTTCTCGATGCCGCAGCAGGCGGCCGCCATGTGCGAGGCGCAGATCAGCGCCTTGCCGGCCAGCCCGATGAAGTAGTTCTTGTTGTGATTGGCGAATCCGAGCACCTCGTGCGGCACCACGTGCCCGACGTTGATCACCAGGTCCCACGCGCCTTCCATCAGCATCCGGTTGAGCACGATGGGAAACGCCCAGTCGGCCGCGCCCCGGGTGGTCTCGCGGACGAAGTCGGCGGGGATCTCGCCCAGGCGGACCGTCGTCTCGATCCAGTGATGGGCGTGGATCCGCTCGTTGGGGATCGAGCCGAACATCTCGCGGTTCTGCTCGGGCGTGTGGGGAATGTGCTGCCCGAGCGTGGGGATGACGTTCACCTCGGTTTCGCGAGCAAACCGCTGGTACAGCAGCTCCGTCAGCCGGCCGACCCCGGAGTGCATCCGCGTGACGTCGGGCGGCAGCAGGAGCACCCGCTTCGGATGCCGGCAGATCCGCTCCCGGGCCTCCTCGGCCGTCCGCTCCATCAACTGCTCCATCCGCTCGGGGCTGATCCGGTCCGACTTCTCCGAAAACCAGGGCATGCGTAACCTCTCGATCGCACGTGGGTAGTCCATCCGACAGACAATTCAAGATACCGAAAGAGGCGGCGGCTGACCAGGACGTCTCGATCGGGCGGAATGCCGGCCGGCGGTGACTTTGGCGGGAGCGTGGGGGTGCGTGGTATACTGGCGGCACTTCGCGGGTCTCGGTCCTGTTGCAACCGAAAACGGAGCGAACGATGTTTCCCCTGCTACTGGCCGCCGTGATGAGCTGCGTGGCACCAACCGGAGCGGGCCCCGACGCGGTGTGGGTCGAAGGCGAGGCCTACTACGCCCAGCGCGGCTCGGCCGCGCCCGATCGGCCCCCGTTCGGGTCGCGGGGGGAGTGCCTGGGATCGAGCTGGTCGGGCCGCCAGGGCGATTTCGTCGTCTATCGAGTCTGGCTCGACGCGCCCTTGGCCGAGGCCACGCTCTATCTGCGATACGCCCGGCTCTCGGAGACCGACTCGCAGTTCGATCTCTTCTGCGACGGGAAGCCGGCGGCCCAGCGGCTGGCACTCGCCGGCACCGCCGGATGGGGCCACTTGCGGGACGACGAGTGGCGCTGTCAGGCCGTGCCGCTCGGCGCGCTCGAGACCGGCTGGCGCGAGGTGAAGCTCGTCTCGCTGGCCGACAAGAACAACACGAACGTCGACGGCTTCTTCCTCGCCGGGCCCGGGTTCCGGCCGCCTGCGACGAGAAGCGAGATCGAGGCGTTTCCGCAGGCGCGGCTGCGTCGCGCGGCCGACGCCGCCGGCCCCGACTGGGTCGACCAGGGCCTGTCGCTCGCCGACTTCCGCCCGACGGTCGACGACTGGTACTACCCGGCGGAAGAGCCCGCCCAGCGCGAGGCGCTCGCGATGCCCGTGCTCGTGGCGATCGACGCCGGCAAGGCAACGCTCGCCGCCGCGGCCGACGCCCAGCCCGTGGCGGTCCCGGTCGGCGGGGAGCTGGAAGGCTGGCGAGTTGCCGAGACGCTCGCGGAGCCCGAGCCGATCGCCGTCTTGGAACGGGAATTCGACCGCTGGGGCCTCTTCGTCTACCTCGGCAAGCAGGGAGTCGTGGCCGAGGTCCGCAAGGCGGTCGGGCGCCTCGACGCCATCGAGCGCCCGTACGCCCGTTTCCCGGCCGACTACTTCGAGCAACTGCTGGCCGCCAAGGAGGACGTGCTCGCCCGAAAGGTCCTCGCCTCGGGCGACGATCCGAGCTATGAGGACGTGGAGGCTTACCTCGCTCCTTTGCACACGTACACGTTTCTCGGGTCGCCGGAGTCGGCGACGAAGCACGCGGTGCAGCCGGACGGCGCGATCGGCGTCCTACCCAACCGATGGGGCCCCAACAAGCCGCTGGAGACGAAGCTGTTCGATCCGGCCGACGTGCTGCCCGACGATTTCGTCGCCCATCCCCGGCACGTCAAGCTGGGGTCGCTCGGCGGCTATCTCCCGGCCGTCGACCAAGGCTACTGGGACGCGGAGAAACGCATCGGCTGGGAGCTA
>Ga0307378_10004812_pt1 | contig 19056 bp, 14 predicted proteins | sample UN1MG_FD_202238 | JGI IMG/M metagenome (GOLD analysis project Ga0307378, IMG submission 202238) | Soil microbial communities from Risofladan, Vaasa, Finland - UN-1 | ecosystem: Environmental > Terrestrial > Soil > Coastal area > Acid sulfate soil | place: Finland: Risofladan, Vaasa | collected... | reverse complement strand
GTCTATTCTCATTCTTGGACTGGTCCCGAAAACAGTTGCAAGCCTTAAGCTTATGCTGTTTGGTCTGCCCAGGACTATCTTCTCTGCTTCCACCTTGGTCCTGCCGTAAAAAGAAACGGGGTTCAATGGTGTTTCTTCCGTGCAATATTTTCCTTTTTGACCAATGCCGTAACCGCTGTTTGTGATAGGAATAATAATTCGCTGGTCTTTGGAAAGGACATCGCAAAGTGTCCGGACAGCACCTGTGTTTGTGGTTTCAGCTCCAACTCTATCGCGGTCACAGAGTGGCGCTCCAACAAGAGCGGCCAGAGGGATAATAATATCCCTGTCCTTTATGAGTCTTTCCAATAACGCTTTGTCCCGCGCATCGCCTCGAACAACCTCTAAAGTATCATAATGACAACAATCCAGCAGTGAATTGGGCTGGAACATAAAATTATCAAGAACTGAGACTTTATGCCCCAGCCTTAAAAGTTGCCGGACAAGCACCGAACCCAAATAGCCGGCCCCACCCGTTACCAGAATATTGTAATTCATGCTTTCTTCTCCTGGTCATTCGAAAAATAGATCCTCACACAGCAGAACATCCTTGCCGTACAGAAAACATATAGCATGACTGTAATTAAGATGTGCCCTGTCGTCAAGATCAAATTTTGCCTCCTGAAGTAGCTGCGACGACCTTTTTGACCTGCATAATATGGAATTTTGGAAATGGCAATGGTCTTTGGAAACTCAGGCCGCAGACCCGGCGGCCGGTGATATTGGCCCCGGAAAAAAAATTAAAAAAGCCTTGCAATCTCACCTTATTTTTTATCGCCCTGGTTGTTTATCGCTCAGAGAAGTTACTCGGCCAATTATAGGCACTTTCCCGACCCAGTCAAACCTAAAAACACCACAGAATTGACCCCAAGGACAGTAAATTCCTGTCGGTCTGCGATGAATTTTGCTCTTTCCTGCATAGCACAGGTTTCTTTCCAAGGCATAATATGCGTTGCGTTTTTGGAAGGCGATTATATCTGAAAGTGTAACCCATGTTCTTAGCATAATCTGTAACCCATGTTAGCGGTTTGTACGTCGTAAGTCTAAGTTGCTGAGAAGGTCAGCTATGGTGAAGCCAGAGTTACTATATCTTAAGTATGAAGAGAGGTTACGGGGGCAACAATCAAGAAAAAACGAATAAAAAGAATTCACCACAGAGGGCGCAGAGGGGGGAAAAATGGGCAAAAATCAAGGAAACCCCCGTTTTCGCTAAAGGTACGCCGCGACAAGGGAGAATTTTGGTGGGAATTGTCTTGACATATTAGGAGGGAAATGGATAGGATTGCTTGGTATAAGATTCTAATGCATCAATAGGATGAGGAGTTCCGCTGAATAGTTTTCGGGGTGTTATGCACTTTTTTGTTCAGCGGGAACCCAAGTGAGGCGATCGAGGGAATCAATCCAAAAGTGGAATGAGAGGCGGCGGTGGTTTTGTCAGGCGGGTGCAGAATTTTAAGAGTGAAGGTCTTTCGTACATGTTGTGCGAAGCGAAAGCGGATTTTGTGCCTGTTAAATATAAAAGTGTTTTTGGCAGTGGGCCAAAAGACATTTAAGGGTTTTATTTAAAGGAGGAATAAAATGAGGAAGAAATTGTGTTTTTTAATGTGTTTTGTTCTGTCGATGGTTTTTAGCGGTTCGGCACTGGGCTGGACACCTATCGAAAACTTCAATTACAACCTGAGCTTCGAATATGATTCCGAAGGCGAGCAGATGTGGTGCCATGCGGATGGGAACCTGGTTTATGTATTGGCCTGGAATGACAACGAAGTGAATACGGCCAGAACCGAAATAGACTGTCCAAACTCGCTCGGCATCGAGGGCTGCCTCTGCAAAGACGACTGGTCCACGGACGGTATGATAAAACTTACAATGGGTCAATGGGTCAACCCAACCGACCAGAACGTTATTGCCTGGCAGACTCTCGACCCCGCCTACGATGCGAATGTGATTATAAAGGCGGACCATGAATACAGGGTAACTTTTGACTCCTTCAAATGGATGATGCCACCTTTAACCTTCTACTTCTATTATGGGAATATCGGCGATAACGATTCTATTGATGCTGACGTCAATACTATCGCTGAGTTTGAGGTCATACTTGAAGCAGGAGAGTATCAGACCGTAACATACAGTTTCAGGGCTGAGGCTGAGCAGCCCTATCTCGGCGAGCCTCTTGGCCTGAGGTTTTTAGAAGTAGGACAGGGCTTTTACTGGATTGACAACGTTCGGATAGAGTACAGGAACCTTGCTTTAGCACGGGAGCCAAGTCCGGAGCGTGACGCCAAATATGTATCGCAGAATGTGGGCCTCAACTGGGCAGCGGGTACATATGTCGCAGATGTCAACGGTCACGATGTCTACTTTGGCACGAGCCGGTCAGATGTGAACGATGCGGACAGATTTGATGTAACGGGTATCTACCGAGAGGCCCAGGATACGAACAGCTATACTATCCCCGAGCCCGAGATACCTCTTGAACTGGGTCAGAGTTACTATTGGCGGGTCGATGAGGTGAACGAGGATTATGTTCCCGGCCCCATACCGGTACCGCCGGACCACCGGTGGAAAGGCCCCGTCTGGAAATTTAGGGTCGAAGGCCCTGCGGCCAATCCAAGCCCTGAAGACGCAGCGGAAGATGAGTCTATTTATTTGATACTGAAGTGGGAGCCTGGTACAGGCAGCGATGAACACGATGTGTACTTCGGGACAGATTTCGACGAAGTTAGTGAGGCGGACGATAGTGACCCGAATGTTTTTCAAGGCAAACAGGTTTACGGCGCTAACAGCTACAACCCGGGCGTACTTGAACTGAGCCGGACATATTACTGGCGCATTGACGAGCGCAACGACACCGAAGGCAGATTAATCAACGGATATGTCTGGAGTTTTACTACAGCGATGTATCATGTCATAGACGACATGGAATCTTATGAAAGCGGTGTCAATGAAATACGTGATACGTGGATAGACGCCTACATTAACGACTCGAGGGCAGAGGTTTCCCTTATAACGACTGAAGGTGAAGGAGACGCGAATTATGTCCACAGCGGTGAGAACTCGATGAGGTACTATTATACGAATTTCGCCGATCCCTACGTGGCTCTTGCTGAGCTTCCTTTCGATACGGCCCAGGACTGGACGGCAGCCGGCTTTAAGGCTTTGATGCTTTACCTGCGGGGGGACTTTTTGAACGAGGCAGGAGCAGTCCAACCGATTTATATCCAGATTTCCGACGGTACGAATACGGGCGCTGTCCAATATGAAGACTCGAATGATTTGATAAGAGGCTGGGTCGGCTGGCAGGAATGGAACATTGATTTGCAGGATTTTGTTAAAGACGCTCCCTTTCTGAACCTTTCGGCCATAACCAAGCTTGGCATCAAGATAGGCGACGGTACAACAGTGGCTGATGCGGGTTACGACGTGTACTTTGACGACATAAGGCTTTATCCGATGAGATGCGTGGTAGAAGAAGCTGCAGGCAGCTTCACCGACGACTGCGGGGTTGATATTTATGACCTTGCTGTGTTGGCGAGCGACTGGCTGTTAAGTGGAATCGGCAATGTTACGGCGTCGGCACCGAGCGGTACAGGCCTGTTCGGTCACTGGACGATGAACGACAATGCGAATACATCTGAAGTATTAGACAGCTCGGTCAACGGTAATCACGGTGTTTTCTATGACGATGCGACAGGTGCTGGCAGTCCGATTAAGGGCGACACCAGCGATCATTCGGTAGCAGGAGTGAATGACCTGGCCCTGGAGTTTGACGGGGAAGACGACTATGTCGAGATACCCGCACTCGATGTCAGCAGCAACACCATCACGATAGCAGCATGGGTCAAGCGAACTACTCAAGGGCATCCCTATGATGGCATTGTGATGAGCTCGAACGCTTATGACCCGGACGGTGAGGCTCCCGACCCGAATTATACAGCGGGCCTGCAGTTTGGGGCCAACATGGAGACATGGCAAGCAAGCTATGAATTGTCCTTCATGTGGACGGGTTATTCGTGGGAGTGGTGTCCTGGTCTGTTTGTCCCCCCCGAAGAGTGGGCATTTGTAGCATTGACAGTCGCGCCGGATGTTGCGACCATCTACCTCCATGATGGAATCACTATGCAGGCGGCAAGAAAATATGACACCTATGAGCCGCTGCCCTGGGACGCAGTGATTCATGTAGCAGACCAGATGCAGTTCGGGCCTGAGTCTAACAGGTTTTTCCCGGGGGCAGTCGACGATGTACGGATTTACAATCGTACTCTGGCACCTGCGGAAATACTGTATCTGGCCCAAGCCGGAGACGCAGAGTTTCCTCTGGAATCCTGGCGTGCGAATGCTAATCCGGATGACGATGATGTAGTTGATTTAAAGGACTTTGCAATTATGGCAGACAACTGGCTCACAGAGGTATTATGGCCATAATGGATTAGCTGAAGTTTAAGACACTCAATAGAGTGTATATTCAATCGGGGCCTGTGCATAAGCGCAAGCCCCGATTTTTTATATTACCGCGTGCAAATTTATTTGATACTATAGCGGTTCTTTATATTTGGCAAAACAATACTCATTTTAGGAGAATTCGACGATGAAAAAAGCAATTGAATCTTTAGTTGTACTCTCATCCACACTGATTATTCTCTCGGTAGTAGCCTTTGGCCGGGAAGAGGCAGAGACTTCAACCACTGAGCCGTTGCCGGTCAAGTATGAAGAACTCACGGCTGTAAAATTTGTATCTGCGGTCGACAAGTCGTCCGGCACTTGCGTCATACCGCTTGGCGTTCTGGAAAAACACGGGCCGCATCTTCCTTTAGGTACGGACCTGATTGACGTGAGGGAAATCGCACTGCGGGCGGCAGCAACCGAGTATACAATCGTTTTTCCGGAGTATTACTTCAGCCAGATTTTTGAGGGAAAACACCAGCCGGGAACCATCGCATACAGCCACAAAATCATTTGGGACCTGCTGCAGGAAACCTGCGATGAGCTGTCGCGTAACGGCATCAAAAAGATTGTTATTGTTAATGGTCACGGGGGGAACGACCACTTCCTTAGATTTTTCTGCCAAGCTCAACTTGCCGCGCGAAAAGATTACACCGTATATCTGTTTGCACCTGAAGAGGACCCCAAGGTTGCAGAGAAAGTCAAAAAACTAAGAAGAACAAAAACCGGCGGCCACGCGTGCGAAGTCGAAACCTCGATGATGATGGCCCATAGGCCTGAGCTGGTTCAGCTCGACAAAGCGGGGGACCAAAGCGGCGAAGACCAGAAGCGTTTGAAAGACTTGGAAAATGCCTACGTCGGTATCTGGTGGTATGCAAGCTTCCCGAACCATTATGCAGGCGACGGCAGTGTGGCAACGGCCGAGCTTGGCCAGGTAATTATGGACGGCAAAGTTACTCAGTTGGTAGAGATGCTCGGCAAAGTCAAAAAGGACAAGATGGTTTTTGAATTGCAGAACCGCTTTTTCGACGAGGCCGAAAGCCCACTCGAAACCGAGCAGTAAACTCCCGACTTATAGGCCTTTATCAATGCGATTTTGTGGGCAGTCAGGATTTTGGGCTATAAGAGAGGAAGCGGCTGGTGGTTTTATCTGGCCGGGAGGTTTTACTACGTGAGATGTTTGGCCATCTCGCTTAATTCTTTGAGTTGTCCGGGGTCAATAGGAAGTGCGGTTTCTTCTTCGGGTTCCATCGGGCACTCTTCGCTTTCCCTGAGTGCTTCCTGAGCCTTTTCAAGCTCAGTGATTCTTTGCTGGAGTTGTTGGTTTGCGCAGGCAAGTTCTTCGGCCTGCTGTTTGAGGTCCTGCTCGGTCTGGTCACGCTGGCCGACTTGATCGCGGAACTGCTCGAGCTGCTTTTCCAGTTCTTTTGCCTGATTGGTGGTTTGCCTGAGGGTCTCTTCCAATTTTTTTCGTTCAGTAAGGTCTGTAATAAGAAGAACAAATCCGATCGCTTTGCCAAGTTCGTTCGTGACCAGAGTCATTTTCATGAGCGAGATGAATGTTGTCCCGTCTTTCCTTATGTGCTGTGCTTTCCCATGTGAGAATCCTTTGTGTTTTGTTGCCTCGATGAGGGATGTGACGGCGGACTTTAGCTGGTCGGGAGCGTAGAAGGCAGCAACGCTTTTTCCAAGCAGTTCGGCGCTTTTATCATATCCGTGCATTTTGGCGCATGCGGTATTAACGAAGCGAATGGTTCCATTCAGCTCAAAGACGACGATTCCCTCGTCGGTTTGCTTGGCAGCGGTTGCCAAGTGGTTCAGTATCTGCTCGTTGCGGCTATGGTGAGCAATTACTTTTATCCATTTGAATAAGGCTCGAAAGACCATAAGTATTCCATAAACTCCAGAAACTCAACACATTAAACCATCGGCGAAACTAAGGGGACACTTTTTCAGATGGCGCCGGCAAGTACAAAAACTTTTTGAAAGGGGTGATTATACAACATCGCAGGAGGTCTTATCGGTCCTGGGCTGAGCTGTTATTGTTTTTTAGATGAGAACAGGGCTGTCCGGGGCAAGTTATTTAGATACGCTTTTTGTGAAATGTTTGCCGTCTTTTAGAAAATCGACCTTATCTTTATGAATTTTGACGACTTTGCAGTTCTGGAGAGCATCTCCCTCGTGGACAACTTTTCCGGAAACAATCGCAGCAGGATTTTCGTCATAGTACATTATTCCGGTCACATCGAGGTTGTTACTCGTGAGAAAATCCAAACTCTGTGCATTTTTCCCGGGAAGCGGTATATTTTCCCATGGTCTGGGGAATGTTTCGGGTGCGAAATGATTGTAGAGATAAGAAAGCAGAATGATATTGGCCACAATTAGCAGGCAGAATTTAGCCTTTTTCATGGGTGAAGGAAGGCTCTTTTTTTTGGGTGGGATTGTGGCTTTGGTTATATGGACGTTTTGGTTTTGTGGCTTGGAGACCTTGCCATTGACCAAATCAGTATCCGCGACCATGTACCTGAAAACCATTTTTGTGCTCCTTAGCTATCTGCCGACAACTAACAGATAAATATCGGCCGATTCGGAAAAGGACTTTATCCGGTAGCAAGCGACCAAACATTTGTTTTTGGGCTGGTAATCTGCCGATTTTTGCCGAACAGTGCACTAAACCACATTCCCTGCATATATAGCAATATCCTGTCAGGCCGTGGAAAATCCAAAAACAGGCGAAATCAACACTTCAGAACTGCCCCCTAACTTGGCTGAAATAGCGGCGGTATGGCCGGAATGTCTATTGCTTTACCAGAAGAAAATAGTTAAAATTTTTGCGGACGAATCTAATCAATCGGTGCAGGACGTTGCATGATTGGATAACTCGGCTCAAGTAGAAGAGCCTCCTTAGGACATCGGTTGGGGGAGAGGAAAGGAAATATTGTGAATAAACCTATCCTACTATTTGTTTTCAGTTTTCTGTTTACACTGCCTTTGTGCCGGGTATCTTCATCCGCCGATTGGCCTACGTACAACCACGACTGCCTGCGCAGTGCGGTGACTTCAGAGGAGATTACGCCCCCGTTGATCGGGAGGGCTTGAAAAATGGGCCCGGAAGGATTCGAACCTTCGACCAATGGATTATGAGTCCACTGCTCTAACCGCTGAGCTACGGGCCCGACAAACCGAATAATCTACTATAACCGCTCGCGCTTTGCAAGACCTTTAACCCAAATTTTACAAGCTCCCTAAACCGCCCCCAAAAACTTTTGTCCCTTGTTTTTATCCCCGTTTTTCTTATAATGCCCCCACGCCGAATACGCTGAAAAACTAAGTCAATATGTCTAAATGCCTTGGGAGGCAATATGAGCAAATCGGTATCAGTTCTGCTTACAACTGTTATCTTGGCCGCATTGTTGTTCTCCCCCGCCTGCAGCAAAAAGGGCTCCGACGTTACCGTCTTGAAACTTGCCCACGGCCTTGATACAAACCACCCTGTACATAAGGCCATGGAGTTTATGGCTCAGAAAGTCGCCGAAAAGTCCGCTGGTAAACTCCGCGTTGACATTTATCCCTCTGAGCAGCTCGGCACCGAACGCGAATGCATCGAGCAGCTCCAGCTCGGCGCACTCGACATGACAAAGACATCCTCGTCACCGCTCGAAAGTTTCCTCCCACAGATTAAGGTCCTCGGCCTGCCATATCTGTTCACGGACTCCGAGCATTACTGGAAGGTCCTGCTCGGGGCCATCGGTAAAGAGCTCCTTGATGCGGGTAAGCCCGTCGGCCTCAAAGGCCTTTGCTTCTATGACGCCGGCGCTCGCAGCTTCTACACCCGCAGCAGACTCGTAAACACTCCCGCCGACCTAAAGGGCATGAAAATTCGCGTCCAGAAAAGCGACATGGCCATAAGAATGATTGAAGCTATGGGAGCCTCCGCAACACCTATTGACTGGGGCGAGCTTTATACATCACTCCAGCAGGGCGTCGTCGACGGAGCAGAAAACAACCCGCCCAGCTTCTACACTTCCCTCCATTACGAAATCTGCAAATACTATATACTTGACGAACACACCCGCCCCCCGGACGTCCTACTCATCAGCACCGTGGTCTGGAATAAGCTTTCGCCCGAACTTCAATCCATTCTCCAAAAGGGCGTCGACGAGTCCGTCGGTTTCCAGCGAAAACTCTGGGCTGAAAAAGAAGCCGAAAATCTGCAGCAGGTCGAACAGGCTGGCGTCACCATCATAAGACCCGACAAACAACCCTTCCGAGAAGCTGTAAAATCCATGTGGGACCAGTTCGAAGGAACAGAAATCGGCCGGCTCGCAGAAAGAATTAGAAACGTTCGATAGAAAATGCTCGCAAAAGTAAAAAAGATACTCGACCGTTCACTTGAAGTCCTCGTCACCACCGCCATGGTCGTCCTCGTCCTTGATGTCATCTGGCAGGTTTTCACAAGGTACATCCTGCGAAACCCAAGCGACTGGACCGAAGAACTCGCGACCTACTTGATGATTTGGGTCGGCCTACTCGGTGCTTCCGTCGCCCTGAACCGCGGCTCACATCTCGGCATTGATTATTTCACTCTGAAACTTTCTCTGAAAAAGCGCATGTATATCGAGGTCTTTGTCTTCTTTGCAATTGCCGTTTTCTCTCTGCTTGTGCTGGTAATCGGCGGCATCAACCTCGTAAATATAACGTTCACAACAAACCAGATACCACCTGCGCTCGGCACCAAGATAGGCCTCAAAATGTGGCATGTCTATCTCGCACTGCCCATCAGTGGCTTTTTTCTTGTTTTGTATAGCATCGAATTTCTTATAGAAAGGATTATCGCCTTAATAAAACACCGGCAGGTTCAAACCCAGCACGACTTCGAATCTACCGCCGCTATAGACTGAAAATTTATGACAACCGATACAATTGCAATTCTGGTTCTTGTTGGCAGTTTCATCATACTGCTCGTACTCAACGTTCCTGTCGCGTTCTGCATGGGCATCGCCACATTGCTTGCGGTACTTGTCATCGGCAATCTTCCATCCTTTTTAATCGTCGCCCAGAAAATGGCAACGGGCATCGACAGCTTTGCTCTGCTTGCTATTCCTTTTTTTATTCTCTCCGGCCTGCTTATGGGCCGCGGAGGCATTGCGCGCCGACTAATCGATTTTGCCAATGTTCTCGTCGGGAGGTTCCGCGGAGGACTGGCTTTCGTAAACATAATGACCTGCATGCTCTTCGGTTCCATCTCCGGTTCCGCTGCTGCCGCTGTATCTTCGGTAGGGGGGTTCATGGTCCCGATTATGAATAAAATGGGCTACCACCGTGACTTCAATGCTGCCGTCAGTGTAACCGCGGCAACTACGGGGCTGCTGATTCCTCCCAGCAACGTAATGATTGTTTATTCGCTCGCCACAGGCGGCATGTGCTCTATCGCTGCCATGTTCATCGCCGGTATCCTGCCGGGGATATTTGTGGGACTGGCCCTTATGTTCGTTGCCGGTGTAATTTCGGCTAAAAGAAACTATGGCAAGGGAGAGAAATTCCCCTTTGGCGAGGCCTTCAAAAGGTTCATAAAAGCCATCCCCGCCCTGTTTTTGATTGTCATTGTTCTCGGCGGTATTCTGGGGGGTATCTTCACGGCAACCGAGGCCTCCGCCATCGCTGTTGTTTATGCGTTTATACTTTCCGTTGTCGTTTACCGCGAAATAAAAGTCAAAGACCTGCCTGCAATAATTCTGCAGTGTGCGGTCACCACCGCCGTCGTCATGATTCTTATCGCGACCTCCATGGCGATGAGCTGGTTCCTTGCTTACCAGAACATCCCTCAGAATATAAGCGCGTCTTTGCTCGGGCTCACTGCCAACAAAGTTATAATACTGCTGATTATAAATCTGATACTGCTCGCGGTCGGCACCTTTATGGACATGACGCCGGCTGTTTTGATTTTCACGCCTATTTTTCTGCCGGTCATTAAAAGCCTCGGAATGGACCCTCTCCATTTCGGCATAATCATGATTATGAATCTGTGCATCGGCCTGTGCACGCCACCTGTCGGGACATGCCTTTTCCTCGGCTGTGGTATCGCCGAGACAACCGTAACTAAAGTAATGCGGCACATCCTGCCGTTCTTTGCCGCGATGATTATTGTCCTGTTTATCTGCACCTATGTCTCGGATATCTCGCTGGCACTGCCGAGATTGTTCGGGTTCATAAAGTAGATGCCTCCTGTTTCAGCGGCCAAATTCCACTTGTCAGGGTTCAAGGGTCGGGGGAGTACGAAACAGGGATCTGGGCCTTAAGGTGTCCCATAGGGAGGGTCAGGGACTGGATGTAAAACTCCTCGCTCAGGAGATGGTCCATGAGTCGAGGGGCTATTTGGTTTGGTCCTCAAGCGGGATGAGGTTTCCATCTTGATAGGTGTACTCTTTCTGCAGGATTTCGTCTATAAACTGGTCACCATTTTTCAGACCAAGGTTTTTATATGTGAAGGTATTCTTATCCAATGATTGATTTAATTGTTGATTTATCAAAATATATTGCTCTTTATAGCGTACAGTTCCATTGTCAAGATTAAACTCTTGAGTTTCTATACGTTTGGGAATATATATCCCGTTTAATATGTAATACTCACAATCCATATTCGCATATACTTTATGATCAGGCCCCAAGAACTGTAACTTGGTCATATTATATCCTGCTTCACTTGAAAAATACATATTCATAAATATGTAATTATCTCCTCCTGTTCTGGCAGGCGATAACAAACGGTATACTATATTATCTCCGATGCGACTCTCCTCAAATAGGGGTGAATAGTTGCCAACTTTCAATTCTCCATCTTGAAAGCGACGTTGCAAAGAGTCAAGATGATTCCATATCGGATGCCCCGTATAAATTAATAATCTTGGATCAAAGATGCCTTTCTTAGCAATAGTCATTGTTTGTTCCGAAGTCTGTTTAATAGCTCTATAGCTGGTTATTGTATTGCCTTTTAGCTGTCGAGGTACACAATGAATATATTCTTGCGGAGTTACAATTGAAACAGCTTCGTGCCATCTGGATTTTGTTCCTAGATCATTTCCGCTCTCATTGTTGAAATAGCGTATAGGCTCTTCACGGAATATATGTTCATATATAGAATCATTAGGAACATCTATAATGAATTGAATATTAGCTGTTTTGCGCCGTAATATAGATTGTGGAATGTCATCTTTTCCATCGGTTTCTTTTCTAAAAATATTTCCTGTCTCATCACCATCAATTATTTTCTCCGACAAGAAATCCGCTTCGCCCTTCCATGTCGTAATGGTTTCATAATTGCTTTTTATTGTAGTTGACAGGAGGTTTAAAATTTCAGGTACTTGCTCCTTTGCAAGTGATTGAAACTGAATTTCACCTGTGTCATTTGGTTCTCCATTTGCTGAACTCAGAATACTTGACATCAAAAATGTGATATAAATACAAGTTTTCAGTAATCCTCTTTTTTTCATAATTTTCTCCCTGCCAGACTCTTTCCAAAGATGTGCTTAATTATCGGGGACATTGTACAGTGGCGTTTGGGGACAATCAAGGGAAAAGATTAAAAAAGCAGGGCAGGCCCTTCGACTTCGCTCAGGACAGGCAGTATTATCAGCGGGCAACAATTTAGCCGTCTTTTGTCTTGCCTATTGCATCATACTTCAATAAATTATACTTTTCGAAATCCCCTTTGACAGGAGTATATAAATGACCGCAAAACCAAACGCAGTTGTGGCCCAGTCAGGCGGGCCAACCGCTGTAATTAACTCTTCGGCCTGCGGAGTGATTCAGGAGGCGATAAAATCCGGAAAAATCGACCGTGTATTAGGCGCAACAAACGGAATTCTCGGCGTCCTCAAGGAAGACCTCTTCGACCTCACCGCCGAAAAACCGCAAACCATCGAGGCCCTAAAGCAGACCCCCTCCGCCGCAATTGGCTCCTGTCGTTATAAGCTAAAATCTATCGAGGAATCAAAGGCGGATTTTGAAAGAATACTCGATGTCTTCAAAGCCCACAACATTCATTATTTCTTCTACGCTGGTGGAAATGACTCGATGGACACCGCCGACAAGGTAAACAACCTTGCTGCCGACGCTGGTTACGAACTGACCTGTATGGGGATTCCTAAAACGGTTGACAATGACCTGGCTTTTACCGACCACTGCCCCGGTTATCCCAGCGTCGCAAAATATGTCGCCACCTGCTCGGCAGAGGCCGGCCGAGACACAGAAGCACTTTATACCACCGACACCTGCACTATACTCGAAGTAATGGGAAGAAATGCCGGCTGGATCGCCGCCGCTACAGGACTTGCCAGCCGCTGCGTCGAAGACGCGCCACATCTGATTTATATGCCCGAAGCAGCTTTCACCTTCGAAAAATTCGTCGAAGATGTAAAGCAGGTTTACAAAGAGTTAGGCCGGGTCTTCATTGTCTCCGGCGAAGGCCTCAAAGACCAGTCCGGCCAATACATAACCGCCGACCAAGGAAAATTCAGCAAAGACAGCTTTGGACATGTTCAGCTTGGCGGTGTTGGCGCAATGCTAAAAGCCGTCATCGAATCCGAAGTCGGTATAAAGGCCCGCTTCAATCTGCTTGGCACCAACCAGAGAAGCGCAATGCACTTCGCCTCGCTAACCGATGTAAACGAGGCCTACATGTGTGGACAAATGGCTGTAAAAGCTGCCCTCGACGGCCAAAATGGAAAAATGATTACACTCGTCCGTGAAGATGACCCCGAATACAAATGCACAACCGGTTTTGCAGAATTAGCTGATGTCGCAAACGGCGAAAAGAAAGTCCCCCCGGAATACATCAACAAGGCAGGCAACCATATCACCGATGCGATGCGCGATTACATTCGTCCCCTCGTCCATGGACAGGCCCTAATCAACATCGGTGCCGACGGCCTGCCTGTCTTTATGAGATTCGAAAGAAAGCCTCTTGAAAAGAAACTCACCCCTTACATGTAGCAACATAAAAGGAAAGAACGTGCTTTTAAGTAAATACTCATTCGGTATCGGTGACAGGTTTGCACATCAGGGCAAATCTCTCCTCCAGGCCCTTGTCGATGCGAAAGAGCGAGGTTTTGATATAACTGCCGTCTGGAACAAATCTCATCGCGAACATCAGATAGTCGGCACTGAACCAGCCGACGTTCGCACAGAAGCCGACAATGCTGTTGCACAGCTTAAGTGGAATGCTCCTTACCATGTTGACGCCGACCACATAGGCCTCGAAAACGTTGACCTTTTTATAGACGCCTCCGATTTTTTTACAATCGATGTAGCCGATTTTATCAGCAAATCCGCTGACCCTCAGGACGTAGATGATTTTGTCCAAAAACACAAATCACTTTGCGGTACCCTGCAGATTGACCGACTCGATGAACCTGTTGAAGTAACCGAAGACCAAATCGTAAATACTGGCCGGAATTTTCTCTCTGCTGTAAAGCGAGCTGAAAAAATCTACCGCCAAATCGAAAACAAAAAGGGCCGCGATAGTTTCATCACTGAAATTTCCATGGACGAAACCACCCAGCCTCAAAGTCCAATCGAGATGCTCTTCATTCTCGCCGCTATTGCTGACCACAACATCCCCGCTCAGACAATCGCCCCCAAATTCACAGGCTCTTTTTACAAAGGCATCGACTATGTCGGTGACCCCCAAGAATTCGGCAGACAATTCGAACAGATGCTCGCTGTTATATCCTATGCCGTCGAACATTTCTCTTTGCCGAAGAACCTCAAATTAAGCGTCCACTCCGGAAGTGACAAGTTCTCAATCTATCCTGTAATAAACAAGGCCCTGAAAAAATTCGATGCAGGCCTCCATATCAAAACCGCAGGAACAACCTGGCTCGAAGAGCTTATCGGGCTGGCGATTGCCGGCTCCGACGGCCTCCAAATGGCAAAAAATATTTATTTTCAAGCTTTAGAACGTTTTGATGAGCTTGCCGCTCCTTACGCATCTGTAATAAATATCCAAAAAGACAAATTACCCTCGACCGAGACGGTCAAAGCCTGGACCTCGGAACAATTCGCCACCGCCCTAAAGCATGACCTTTCCTGTCCCAACTACGACCCCAATTTCCGCCAGCTCCTGCACATCGCATATAAAATCGCTGCGGAAATTAAAACTGATTATTTGAATGCTTTGCAAAAATATGAGAAAATAGTCGCTCTTTGCGTAACGGAAAATATTTACAGAAGGCACATAGAGCCTGTCTTTATTTGATACTTTTAATCAGGGACAAAATAAAATGGATAAAAACCAAAATCTTTTTGATATCTCCGGCAAATGCATCGTAATCACCGGCGGTGGCGGAATTCTGTGCAGCGAAATGGCAAAAGCCCTCGCGACAAACGGTGCAAAAGTCGCAGTCTGGGACATAAACCAAAAAGCTGCAGAAAAAGTCGTCGAAAAAATCAAGGCTGACAACGGAATAGCTATTGCGATTAAATGCGATGCGCTGGACAAAAACGACATCCAGGCTGCAAATCAAAAAACCATTTCTGAATTCGGTCCCGTCGATATCCTAATAAACGGCGCAGGCGGAAACAAAAAAGAAGCTACCACGTCAGAGGATTTGTCTTTCTTTGATTTACCTGACGATGCCGTTCGTTTCGTCTTCGACGTTAATCTGATGAGCGCTTTTTTTACCTCGCAGGTCGTCGCAAAAGACATGGCCGAAAGAGGCCACGGCGTAATACTCAACATTTCCAGCATGAATGCCATCCGGCCTCTTACCAACATCGTCGCATACTCGGCAGCCAAGGCCGCCCTTAGCAACTTCACACAATGGCTTGCCGTACACATGGCAATGAACTATTCGAAGGACATCCGCGTCAATGCCGTCGCGCCGGGATTTTTCCTCACCGAACAAAACCGTTTCCTGCTCACAGATGAGAAAACCAGCAAAATGACCGAACGCGGTAAAAAAATCATCGACCACACACCAATGTCAAAGTTCGGTCAGCCTGATGAACTTGTTGGAACTGTCTTGTGGCTCATAAGCGATGCCGCAAAATTCGTTACGGGAACCGTCATACCGGTCGATGGTGGATTCTCCGCTTATTCGGGTGTATGATTTTCAGGGAGAACTAAATGGCAGACATTGACCAGGCAAAACCGCTTAGAGATTTCAAACCGCAGAAAGATTTTTTTGTCGGCATAGATTCCGACGGCTGTGCCTTTGACACCATGGGAATAAAGCAACGAGAATGTTTCTGCCCATGGATGATTGCCCATTTCGGTCTCCAGCCCGTCGCACAGGCCGCAAGACAATGCAAGGACTTTGCCGACCTCTTCTCCAAAACCCGCGGTGCTAACCGCCACAAAACCGCAAAAAGAATTATAGCTGAGCTTCTTCCCTCTCACCCCATGGTAAAGGACCGCGGCTTCGACGTCCCACAGTACCCGCATTATTTTAAGTGGGTCGATGACCCAAATTCGCTGCTGAGCAATGATGGTCTCCAGCAGGCCATTGCCGCTGCTTCCGACCCGCAGGCAAAAGCTGAACTCCAACTGGCCCTCGAATGGAGCAAGCAGGTCAACTGCGCAATCGCACAAATCGTAAAAAATATTCCCCCTTTCCCATTTGTCCGTGAATCGCTCGAAAAAATCACTCCTCTTGCCGATGTTATCGTCGTCTCCGCCACACCCTGCGAAGCCCTCGCCCGCGAATGGGCCGAACACAACATCGCTCAGTATGCACGGGTAATCGCCGGCCAGGAAATGGGAAAAAAGGCCGAGCATCTGGCATTGGCAGCAAAAGGAAAATACCCGAAAAACAATATCCTGATGATAGGCGACGCCCCGGGTGATATGAAGGCGGCCAAAGCAAACGATGCCCTTTTCTACCCAATCATCCCCGGTCGTGAACCCCAAAGCTGGAAACGCTTCCACGATGAGGCCTTTGACAAATTCATCAAAGGCCAATACGCTGGAGAATATGAGCAGAAACTAATCGCTGAATTTGATGCTTCTTTACCCGAAACACCGCCCTGGCAAAAATAAAACGTTAAAATGATTATAGAACGACAAACCACAGAAGGTTTTCTTGATATCGCTGATGCCCGTGTTGCTGTAGAAGAATTCTTCAAACAAAACGACTGCACCGACAAAAAAATTCTGCTCATAATCCCCGACAACACCCGCTCAGGCCCTGTTGGCGATATCTTCAAAATGATTTTTGACTCCATAGGCCAAAACGCCGTTGCTCTCGATTGCCTCATCGCGCTCGGCACACACCAGCCAATGACCGATGACCAAATCTGCACCCGTCTCGAAATTACACCACAACAAAAAAACGAAAAATACACAAAGGTAAAGTTCTTTAATCATCGATGGGAAAAACCCGACACCTTTAGCTCCATCGGAAAAATCTCAGCCGACCAAATCCAGCAGATAACCTCCGGGCTTTTCCATGAAGATGTCGACGTTGCTGTAAACAAATTAATTTTCGACTACGACCAATTCTTCATTCTTGGGCCGGTCTTCCCTCACGAAGTTGTCGGCTTTTCCGGCGGCCACAAATACATCTTTCCCGGAATCGCCGGCCCCGAAATCATAAACTTCTTCCACTGGCTCGGTGCTGTCATAACCAACCCGAAAATAAACGGACAAATCGATACTCCGACAAGACAAATCGTCGAAAAAGCCGCCTCTTTCATAACCGTACCACATCATCTTTTTGCCCTTGTCGCACTTGACAACAAACTAAAGGGCTTATTCCTCGGTGACACTTTTTCCGCTTGGCAAAAAGCCGCACAACTCTCACAAAAAGTCCACATTACATACGTGGATAAACCATACAAAACCGTCCTTGGCATCGCACCCGAAATGTACGACGACCTGTGGACCGCCGGAAAGGTAATGTACAAACTCGAACCCATCGTCGCTGACGGCGGCACTCTAATAATCTACGCCCCCCATATAACTGAGGTCTCCTACACCCACGGTACCGTCATCAACAAAATCGGCTACCACAGCCGTGATTATTTCCTCAAACAGATGGACAAATTTGCTGATATCCCGCGTGGTGTCCTTGCCCATTCCACCCATGTAAAGGGAATTGGCACATATATAGACGGCATCGAAAAACCAAGAATCAATGTCGTACTCGCCACGAAAATTCCCAAAAATCTTTGCAAAAAAATTAACCTTGACTACGCCGACCCTGATAAAATAAGCATGGCTGATTACGAAAAAGGCGGCGACCCGGACACCCTCGTTGTTCACCACGCTGGCGAAGTACTTTACAGACTTGCCGACGGGACTGTACCGGCCGTTCCGGATTTACCGAAAAGATTCGAAAGGACAAACAAAAATGGAAAAAGCTGACATCGGCCTTTGGGGCCTCGCTGTGATGGGCGAAAATCTTATCCTCAACATGGAAAGCAAAGGCTTCACCGTCGCATGCTACAATCGCACCGTTTCCAAAGTTGACGACTTTATAAACGGCCGTGCAAAAGGTAAAAATATCATCGGATGCAAATCCGTCGAAGAATTTATAAATGCCCTCAAAAAACCCCGCAAGGTTATGATTATGGTTAAGGCCGGAAAACCCGTCGACCTCGTTATCGAACAACTACTCCCGCTGCTTGAAAAAGGCGACATCGTCATCGATGGCGGTAACAGCCACTTCCCCGATACTATCCGCCGAACCGAATACGTCGAATCTAAAGGTATGCTTTATGTCGGGACCGGCGTCTCCGGGGGCGAGGAAGGTGCCTTAAAAGGCCCATCCATAATGCCCGGAGGCTCGCCAAAAGCCTGGCCTGCTGTAAAACCCATCTTCCAGGCTATCTGCGCGAAGACCGACGATGGCGAACCCTGCTGCGAATGGGTCGGAGAAAACGGCGCAGGCCATTTCGTAAAAATGGTACATAACGGCATCGAATACGGCGATATGCAGATGATTTGCGAAACTTATCATATTCTCAAACAAGGCCTCGGATTGACCAACCAGCAGATGCACGAAGTCTTCGCTAAATGGAATGATGGGCCGCTAAACTCGTACCTCATAGAAATCACCCGTGACATACTTGCTTACAAAGACAAAGATGGCAATTACGTCATCGACCTCATTCTTGACGCCGCTGGACAAAAAGGCACCGGTAAATGGACCGCCATCGCCGCCCTTGACCTTGGGCAACCCCTCACTCTTATCGGCGAGGCCGTCTTCGCAAGGTGCCTCTCCGCTCTAAAAGATGAAAGGGTCCATGCCTCAAAACAACTCTCGGGCCCTGCCGAAAAATTCAATGGAGACAAAGACGCCTTTGTCGATGACCTTCAGCAGGCACTCTACGCCTCAAAAATCGTAAGCTACGCGCAGGGCTACCAGCTCATGCATGCCGCCGCTGCCGCACACAATTGGAATCTCAACTACGGCGGCATCGCCCTGATGTGGCGGGGCGGCTGCATCATTCGCTCTGCCTTTCTCGGAAAAATAAAAGAGGCCTTCGACAATAACTCTCGACTGGAAAACCTCCTTCTCGACCCATTCTTCAAAGATGCTGTCGAAAAGGCCCAGCCCGCGTGGCGACGTGTCG
>Ga0307378_10004811_pt1 | contig 19061 bp, 12 predicted proteins | sample UN1MG_FD_202238 | JGI IMG/M metagenome (GOLD analysis project Ga0307378, IMG submission 202238) | Soil microbial communities from Risofladan, Vaasa, Finland - UN-1 | ecosystem: Environmental > Terrestrial > Soil > Coastal area > Acid sulfate soil | place: Finland: Risofladan, Vaasa | collected... | reverse complement strand
CCCTGCCACCCGGCGCCCTCGCGACCCCCGGCTCACCTCCCCACGCGGACCAGCCCCTCGCCCATCACCTCGCCCCATCCGCCAAAACGCCCACAACGCAAATGGCTCCCCGTGCGTTTGCCCTTGATCTCGGAGAAGTACTCCGGGTGATCCTTGAAGTACTCGTCCGGGCTGAGGAGGGAGTTGAAGGTGTGGACGAAGGGTCCGTAGGCGACCTTGCCGCCGCGCGGCTCGTCGAGGCTCGTCTGGGTGCCGTTGATCTTGTTGCGGACGGCCCAGTCGGCGTCGCGCGAGCAGGGATAGTCGGTGGAACGGTACTCGAGGGGCGGCTGGTACGTGAAGTTGACGTCGCCGATCTCGAACGCGCCCTGCTTCGGGATGACCGTGCAGCCGGGCGTGAACCAGCGGCAGCCGCAATGGTCCTCGAGGAAGGTGTAGACCGCGTAGAGCACGCCGCGCCGGTTGCCCGCGAGGACGAGGGCGGGCCCCTTGGTCTGAATGGCGACGCCTTCGAGGCCGAGCGGGTCGAAGGCGATCTGGACGCCGAGTTTCTTCAGGGCCGCCTCGCACCGGCCGACGACGAGGGGCGTCTGGTCCTTGAGCGCGGCGTCGGCCACCAGGGGCAGGGACTTGCCGGTGAGTTGCTCGAGGTGGGCCTGGAGGTCCTTGGCGGCGAACGCTTCCTGGGGCGTCGGCTTGTCGGGCACGACGATCGCGTGGGTGGCCGGATCGAGGGCCTGGCCGCCGATCCGGATGACGCAGCGGCCGGGCTCGGCCGTGGCGGCTTGCGTCGCGGCGCTCAGCAGGAGACCGGCCATCGCAACGAGAACGAGGTAGCAGGCGTAGCACTTCATCGGGCGGTCCCTCCCGGCGGGCCGGGCGATGCCGGCGCGCCTACCGAGATTACGTGCCCCCGCATCATAGCCTGCCGGACACGGCGCATCCAGCGCCTTCTTCCGCCCAAGAGCGCTGCCGGGGCGGCGCGGTCCGAGGGGGAACGGCGCGGCCGGCCGGGGGAGAATCGGCGAACCCGGCGCCGGGCGGCGTGCATTTAGTTCTTGCCCGAGGCCCGGAACCTGTCATATAAACCAGCAGGCGCCGTGGGAATCCGCCAGACCGCTGTGAGACGGCAGACATGAAGAACGCCCGCTACGTTCCCGGCATCACGCTTCCTTCCGTGATGGCCAGCGTCTTCGCCCTGCTGGTCATGGCGATCCTCATCCAGTACGCCGAGATCATCGTGGGCCTGTCGTACCCGGCGGAGCACACGCTGGCGATCCCCGGGATGGTCGTCTTCCTGTGCATCTCGCTGCTCGGGGGCCTGTTCTACGTGACGGTCAGGGCCCGCCTGCTGACTCGGGCGGAGCGGCTGTGCGTGATGTACACGATCCTGATTGCGGCCCCGCTGATGACGCAGGGCTTCTGGCACCGCATCGTCTCGATCACCGCCACCATCCCCCGGATGGGCGACTTCAAGAAGATCGACGCCTTCAGCGACCGCCTGTGGCCGCACGGCGAGAACCTCGTGAAGGACGGCCTGAGTCACGCGCATCGCGACGCGCTCGCCCTGCAGGGCAACGTCACGTGGGAGGAGGTCGCGTACGAGGAGGGCCGGACCGACCGCCTGCCCGTCCTGCGGAACACGGCCCCCGGCGAGGTCGCCGCCGTGTCGCTCACGTTGCCGCTCGGGAAGGACGGCGAGCCGCACCTGGTCCCGGGCGAACCGTACCTGGTCAGCGTGCTCGCGCGGGCCGAGGGGCTGGGCCCGGACGCGACGTACTATTGCCGCGTGTACAACGAGTCGGGTAGCGCGTACGTCGAGGCGTTCCGGTCGAACGCTCCGGCCGAGATCACGTTCCTTCACAAGACGGGGTTCGTGCGGACGGGCCGGTACAACTTCCTCCTGCCGCGGGACCCGGGGTCGCACGTCACGTTGGAGTTCGGGCTGTCGGGCCCCGGGTGCCTGGCCCTTTACGATCCGAAACTGTTCAGCGTGGGTGCGCTGGAGTTCGCCTACAAGGGCAAGATGCTCGTCTCGCGGGGTGAATACGACCGGCTGCCCGAGGCGGAGCGCACGGGCCTGATCCCCCGGCCGGACAGCCTGTGGAGCCTCGAGGGCGCCCGGTTCCTCCTGTCGGCCTACATTCCCGTCGGCGACTGGGTGCAGCCGTTCCTCACGTGGCTGGCGTTCATCCTGGTGATCCTTCTGGCGACGTTCGCCGTCAACGTGATCATGCGCAAACAGTGGATGGAGAACGAGCGGTATCCGCTGCCGATCACGAAGATTCCCGTGGCGCTCGTGGGCCTGGAGGACCCCGAGGACGGGGCGATGCCCGCGATCTGGCGGAACCGCGTGATGTGGGCGGGCTTCGGCGTGTCGCTGTTCTGGTGCCTGATGCGCGGGTGGCACTTCTACAACCCCCAGGTCCCCGACATGAACGTCAACGTGGCGCTCAAGCCCTACCTCGGCGACCCGTCGTGGGGGGGCATGTGGGACAACGTGACCTTCTCCGTCACCGCCATTTTCCTGAGCCTCGCGGTGTTCATGGAACTGAACGTCCTGCTGAGCCTCACGATCGGGTTCCTGCTGTTCCACAGCCAGTGGTGGGTCGGCGAGGTCACGGGCATGAACGTGAACGCGAACTACCCGTTCGTGAACGAGCAGCAGACGGGCGCCTACTTCACGTACGCGCTGCTGCTCGTCTTCTTCAGCCGCAAGTACCTCTGGCGCGTCCTGGGCCAGGCCTTCGCGCGGTCGCCGGAGCCGACCGGGGAACCGCTGTCGTACCGGGCGGCGTTCGGGCTGCTGCTCGCGTCGCTGGTCGGCATGATGCTCTGGGCCCGGTGGATCGAGGTCTCCTCGTGGGGGATGCTGTGCTTCTTCATCTTCCTCCTGTGCGTCTGTTTCGTGGCGGCGAAGTTCCGGGCGGAATGCGGCACGCCGTTCGGCTACTTCGGCCCGTGGAACGCGGCGCTGTTCCTGTTCTTCCTCGGCGGCATCCCCCTGTTCGGCGCGGGGACGATCCTGGTGGCCCTGACGGCCTCGTTCTTTCTGTGCGAGACCGTCTTCTTCCTGGTGCCGGGCGCCCAGGTCGAACTGATTGAGTTGGGCCGGCGCGCCAAGATCGTGCCGCGCCACGTCTTCTACATCTGCCTGATGGGGATCCTCGGCGGGATGGTCTTCGGCGGATGGGTCTTCCTGTCGAACGCCTACGCCGTGGGCGGCGAGACGGTCAAGTACTCCTGGGCCTTCGAGACGAAGTGGTGGTATTTCTTCCCGTTTAACGTGGAAGCCACCTCGGCCACCAACCAGTACCTGGCCGAGCAGCGGGCCCAGGGGCAGGGCGCGGCCGAGCCGCCCGCGCGGGGCCCGGCGGAGGCCGAGCCCGCCGAGGGCGGCGACGGCGCCGCCGGGGACCGGGAAGACGCCGCGCCCGCGCCCGCCATCGATCCGACCACCTATGCCTATGCCTACGGCGCTGCCGTGACCATCCTCGTGACCGTCCTGCGGCAACTGTTCGCCGGGTTCTGGTTCCACCCGATGGGATTCATCGTCGGCATGACGCGCATGATGGACTACGTGTGGGGCAGCGTCCTGGTGGCGTGGTTTGTGCGGCTGATGGTGCTGAAAGTGGGCGGGGCGGCCACGGTCCGGAACCGGCTCCAGCCGTTCTTCATCGGGGTCTTTCTCGGCGCGATCACGAGCGCGCTGGTGTTCGGCATCCTGGGCGGCTACCTCCATCACCTCGACGTCGGCCGCATCTACGGAGAGATCCCGTGAGCCGCGAGACCCGGGACAACCTGGCGTCTCGCGCCGCGAAGGGGGCGCTGTTCCTCGCGTTGGCGGTTGCGGCGGCGCTCGGGTTCCTGGAGGTCTTCTCGCCCGAGGATCGCCCGCCGCGCCTCGCGCCCTTCGAAGGGTACGACCCGTCGGCCATGCGGGCGGCGATGCGGCCCGAGCGGGTACGGGCCCACTTGGACGCCATCCTCGCGTTCGGGCCGCGATTCATCGGCCAACCGGGCTTCTATCGGACGGAAGCGTACATCCGCGACGCGTTCCAGGCGGCCGGTCTGGAGGTCCATGAACTCCCGGTCCGCTCGGCGGCGCCGTGGACGGTGCGGCGCGAGATCACGAGCGAGGCGGGTGAGCCGCTTGCCGGCGTCGAGATCTACCCGTTCCTGCCCAACCACCTCCAGCCGATGGTGACGCCCGAAGAGGGGCTCGTCGGGCGGCTCGTCCGGGTGGACGACGAGATGCTCGCGACCGCCCGGTCGTTCGACGACTGCATCGCCCTGGTCGATTCGAGCCGGCCGCCGACGGCGTTCAACTACTACTGGATCAAGTACGCCCAACTGGGCTTCCGCGCCGTCATCGTCGCGCACCCCGAGGGGTTCGACCGGATCGACTGGTCGGCCCTCTCGATCGAGGGCGACGCCCGCATGGTCGCGAGCGCGGCCGTCAACTACGTTCGCCTGGCGGCCAACGAGGCCATCTTCCGGCACGTGGGGGAGACGGTCCGGCTGAAGGTCCGCACCGAGTGGCGCAACACGCCCAACACGGTCCTGGTGGGCGTCCTGAGAGGGAAGGGCCCGGCGGCATCGGCCGGCCGGGACACGCGCGAGGCGCTGGTCATCACGTCGGCGTACGACGCGTGCTCGATCCTGCCGGACGCGAGTCCCGGCACGATCCAGGCCGCAGCCGTGGCGGAGCAACTCGCGCTGCTGGACGGCATCCGTCCGTACGCCGGGGACCTGAAGCGCGACGTTCTCTTCATCGCCCAGGGGAGCCGCGCCATCGGCATGGACGGGCTGAACCGGCTGCTGGCGGCGGTGGGGCCGCCCCTCGACCGCGAGAACACCCTGCGCGCCATCGAGGAGCGGCTGGCCGGGAACGCCCGGACGGCCGCGCGGGTCGACGCGATCCTGGGCGCACTGGAGTCGCCGGAGTTCCTCGGCGACGCGGCGGCGACCGAGGACGCCCTGCGCGGCCTCGCCCCGGAGAGCCGGGACTTCTTCGCCGAGGAGGTCCGCTACGTCCTGAACACGCTGGTCTTCGAGCAGTCCGAGGAGCAACTCCAGGCGAAGTTGAAGTTCCTGCGCGAGGGGCCGCAGGACGTCGCCTCCGCGTCCTTCAAGGCCTACATGGCCGCCAAGAAGGTCTACGACGAGGCGGTGTCGGTGTCCGGGTATCCGCTCGGGAAACTGCTGGCCTCGCGCGGGGACTTCGTCCGCCGCTGGGCGGTGCGCGACCGGTGCCGGGAGCGGTTCCGCGAACTGGCGGAGTACCACCGCGCGAGGCAGCAGGAACTCGATGCGGCGCGGGCGATCCACCGCCTGTTCGCGCCGTACGGGACGACGATCGTCGCCTCGCCGCACCTGGCGCCGGCCGACCCGCCGGTGGCGCAGGGGGAGGCCATGACGTTCTACATGGGGGAGGGCGTCGAGGACCGGATCACCTACCAGGCCCCGGCGATCAACACGGTGCTGGAGTCCGTGATGCAGCGTGCGAAGCCGCCGGAGGGCTTCTCGTTCGTCGCGCTCACGGACCGGCACTCGCCGACGATCCAGTCGGCCACCAAGAACATCCCCCTGGACGGCCGGTTCTGGAGCCGGCTGTCGTACCCGGCGTTCGCGTTCGTCAACGCGGACCGGGTGGACGCCTACTCGATGTTCGCGTGGCCGGTCGAACGGGCCTACATGCGGCGGATGGAGACGCTGGAGGTGTCGCTGGAGATGATGGGGCGGTGCGTTCTTTCGCTGGCGTTCGGCAACGGCGTGTTCAAGCCCTTGATCTTCACGGAGAACCACCGGCATTACGGCGGCCGCGTCTTCGTCTCGGGCATCGGGACGGCGATCGTCCCGAACTGCCCGCTCGCGGGCGCGCTCATCGGCTGCAAGGCCTCCCAGGGCGAGTGTGAGAAGCCGGGCTGGCTCCGCCACCCGTTCTACTTCGCGGACCCGTACGGGCGGTACGACGTCTGGAACTGCGTGGCCGACTTCACCCGCGACTGGGCGCCGGACTACTCGCCCGAGGCCGCCGGCTTCGGGCGCGACGGCATCCTCTCGCACATGAAGGACGAGGGACCGCAGGGCCAGGCCATCTACAAGTCCATGCAGATCTCAACCTGGGGCGTGGAACTGGACCGCGTCAACATCGTGACGTTCCGCTGCGCGCCGGTCACGATCCTGGACCTCATCAACCCCCAGACGATGAAGGCCTACGCGGGGGCGGAGTTCATCACGCGCGACGGCCTGGCCGAGATGAGCAAGCGCAACACCTACGGCGAGATCAACGGCGTCCTCAACAACGGCATCATCACCACCTTCGTCGAACCCGACCTGTTCTTCTACGTGAAGTTGAAGGCCGGCTCGCCGGAGAACGAACTCGTGCAGGCCACCCGGGCGTTCCTGCTGGGCGTGGACGACGCGTGGCTGGCCGAAGGCGCCGGCGACCCCGAGCGCGAGATCGACGGCCCCGGCTTCCTGGCCCTGGACCACCCGCTCCTGATCGACGTTCCCGTGCGGGTCGGCCGGTCGATGGACTACGTGAACGGGCGGCGCCTGGCCGTCCTCAAGCGCTACCACATGGCGGACGAGCGCACCGAGGCGTTCCACGCGAAGAGCGAGCGGCTGCTCCGGGAGAGCCAGGCCGAGGACGTCTCGAAACACGCCGCCGTCCTCCTGGCGCGGGAGGCCGTCACCTATGCCACCCTGAACCACCCGGTCCTCCGCGGGTTGATCGGCGAGGCCGTCGTCGGCATCGTCTGGTACCTCGGCCTGCTGGTCCCGTTCGTGTTCTTCCTGGAGCGGCTGCTGTTCGGTTTCACCGACATCCGCAAGCAACTCGTGGCCCAGGCGGCCATCTTCCTAGTGATCTTCTTCCTGCTATGGCTCCTGCACCCGGCGTTCTCGATGATCCGCTCGTCGCTGATGATCCTGCTGGGCTTCGTCATCCTCCTGATCTCGGGCGGGATCACGGTTCTGTTCTGGGGCAAGTTCCAGGAGAACCTCGAGGAACTGAAGATGAAGCGCGGCAAGGTGACGGCCGCCGAGGTCAACACGCTCGGCGTCGTGGCCACGGCATTCATGCTCGGCCTGAACAACATGCACCGCCGCAAGATTCGAACCGGCCTGACGTGCGCCACGCTCGTCCTCATCACGTTCGCGATGATCTGCTTCACGTCGGTCCACACGGACCTCGTCGACAAGGCGACGCCCGTCGGCAAGGCGCCGTACCAGGGCTTCGTGGTCAAGCGCGAGCGGTTCCACCCGATCCTGCCCGTCGAGGAGTTCGGCCTCCAGACGGCCTACGGGGACCGCTTCGCGGTGGTTTCGCGCGGCATGTTCGTCGGCGTGCAGACCTGGGAGCGGGAGGTGTACAACCCGGAGGTGAGCGTCGTGTTCGAGGCCGGGGGAGCGGGCGGCGCCGAGCCGTCGGCCGCGGCCCGGAAGGTCGCGTGCGACTCGATCCTCCAGTTATCCGCCGACGAACCGCTTCGCCGCGAGGTCCGTTTCGTGACGAAGCGCGGATGGTTCCCGAAGGCGACGCCCGCCGCCGGGGCCCAGGACGCCGGGGCCAAGGACGCGGCAGACGAGGCGCTCACCCCCGTGATGATCCCCGACGCGGTGGCCAGGGAACTCGGCATCTCGGCCCGGGCGGTCGACGCGGGGGAGGTCGTCGTCAAGATGAACGGCAAGCGGTTCCGCGTCCACGCCGTCTTCGAGGCCGAGCCGTTGGCCGCCCTCCGCGACCTGGACGGGAAGGGCATCCTCCCCTTCGACATCGAGGGGATGCGGAACATCCGCCGGACGCGCCTGACGGGCCACATCCTGGCCGAGGACGACGATCCGCGGATTTCCGCGGACCGCGTCATCATCGCGCCCCAGGGGGACCTCGGCATCGCCGTCCAGAACGGCACGTACCGAGTCGCGTCCATCGCCGTCGAGATGGGCGGCCTCAACTACAAAGAGGCGCGCGGCTGGATCGACCGCTTCCTCGAGCAGATCGGCCAGCCGACCTTCTACGGCCTGGACGGCGTGGCGTACTTCGGCAAGCGGACCCGCGAGAGTTCGTTCGGCGGCGGCCTGGAACTGATCATCCCGCTCGTCATCGCCGCCCTGACCGTCCTGGCCACCATGCGGGGCTCGGTCTACGAGCGGCAGGACGAGATCTTCGTCTACAACGCCCTCGGCATCGCCCCGCGCTACGTCTTCGCCATGTTCTTCGCCGAGGCCTTCGTCTACTCGGTCGTCGGCTCGGTCCTGGGCTACGTCCTCAGCCAGGGGACCGGCCGCATCCTCACGGCCCTCGACTGGACCGGCGGCCTCAACATGACCTTCACGTCCATCCGGACGATCTACGCCTCGCTGGCCATCACCGGCGCGGTGTTCCTCTCGACGTGGTTCCCCGCGCGGACGGCCATGACGCTGTCGATGCCCGCCGAGGACGCCGGGTGGAAACTTCCCGAGCCCGAGGGCGACGACCTGACGTTCGACCTCCCGTTCACCTTCGACCACCGGGACCGCATCGCCATCCTCGCGTTCTTCAACCGCTACTTCCTCGACCACGGCGAGGGCGGCGGCGGGCCGTTCCACTCCGGCGTGCCCGGCATGCGGGTCGCCCGCGGCGCCGGCGCCGAAGGCGGCCGCGTGCCCGAGGTCTCGACCGTCATCTGGCTCAAGCCGTTCGACCTCGGCGTGTCGCAGCAACTCGCGATCTCCCTGCCCAGCGACGCCGACACCGGCGAATTCATCGCGCGCATACGCCTGACGCGCCTCTCCGGGACGCGGGAGGCGTGGATGCGCCTGAATCACGGCTTCGTCGGGATGATTCGCAGGCATTTCCTGTACTGGCGGGCCGTCGGACCCGACGAACGGGCCGGCATGTTCGACGAAGCGCGCGGCCTGCTTGACACGAGCCTTGTGGGGGCGACCGACTCCGGTGGCTGAGCGGCGGCTGGACGCGGAACTCGAGTTGTACCGCAACCTCCTCGAGGAGCCGAAGGAGTTCAAGGACGGTTTCGGCTGGAGCACCGTCATCGGGATCTTCTTCTGCGGCCTCGTCATGCTCCCGGGCTCGATCTACCTCGGGCTGATGACGGGCGGCAGCATGGGCGCCGCCTCGACCTGGGTGACGCTGATCCTCTTCAACGAGGTCGCCCGCCGCGCGCTCCAGCCGCTCTCCAAGCAGCACCTCGTCGTGCTGCTCCATGCGGCAGGCGTCATGCTGGCGGCCAACATTCTCTTCCCCGGCGGTCCGCTCGGCCACCTCGTCTACCGCGCCTATCTCGTCACCGGCGAGATGGTCCGCGACGCCGGCATGCGCGACAGTTTCCCCTCCTGGTGGGCGCCCGCGCCGGACAGCCCCGCCATCCTGTCGCGGAACCTGCTCCACCCGGACTGGCTCGTGCCGATCGCGCTGGTCCTCGTCCTGATGGTCCTGGGGACGATCCGGCGCTACACGCTCGGCTACTTCTTCTTTCGCCTCACGAGCGACGTCGAGAACCTGCCGTTCCCGCTGGCGCCGATCGTGGCCCAGGGGGCCATGGCCCTCGCGGAGACCGACGTCCGCTCGGAGGAGGCGCGGGCGGCCGACGACCAGGCCCCCGCGGCCGAGGCGCCCGACGAGGAAGGCAGGATGAAGGCGCTGGTCCGGCGCCTGCTCGCCATCGGCGCCGGCAAGACGCAGCGCCCCGGCCGCGGCGTCGACGACAACGGCCTCTTGCGCCCCCCCGGGGAGGGCAAACGCGAGTTCTCGAAGTGGCGCCTCTTCTCCCTCGGCGCGACCGTCGGCATCGGCTTCGGGTTCCTCCAGGTCGGCGTCCCGGCCGTCACGAGCCTGTTCCTCGACAAGCCCTTCTTCCTCATCCCGCAGCCGTTCGTCGAGACGACGCTGCTCACCGAGAGCGTCCTTCCCGCGACGCCGACCGGCATGACCGTCGACCTCGGCATCATCGGCATCGGCTTCGTCCTTCCGTTCTGGGCCGTCGTGGGCACCTTCATCGCCATCGTCTCGACGATGCTCGTCAACCCGGTGCTCCACCACTTCGGCGTCCTGACGCGGTGGCAGCCCGGCATGGACACCGTGAACACGACGTTCGCCAACAGCGTGGACTTCTGGATGAGCCTCGGCATCGGCGCGGGGCTGGGCATCGCGCTGGTGTCGATCTACTCCACCGTGCGCGACCTCCGCGCCAAGGTGCGCGAGGCCCGCCGCAAGCGGGACGCGGGCGGGACCCGCGAAGACCTCTGGGCTCCGCCGAAGGCCGGGCGCGGCGACTATCCCCTCTGGTTGGCCCTCGTCGGCTACGCCTTCTCCGGCGCCGTCGTCATCTACCTGTGCCGCCTCCTCGTGCCCCAGTTCCCCCTGGCGTTCCTCCTGCTGTTCGCGTTCGTCTACAACCCGCTGATCTCCTACGTCAACGCGCGCCTGCTGGGCATCGCCGGCCAGCAGGTCGACATCCCCTTCGTGAAGGAGACCTCGTTCATCCTGTCCGGGGCCAGGGGGGTCTCGATCTGGCTGGCGCCGATCCCGGTCGAGAACTACGGCTACATGGCCCAGTCGTTCCGCGTCAACGAACTCACGGGCGTCAACTTCCGGTCGCTGATGAAGGCTGAACTGGTCGCGCTGCCCGTCCTGTTCCTGCTCTCGCTCACCTTCTGGGCCTTCATCTGGAAGAGCGGCCCCATCCCCTCCGACGCCTACCCGGCGGCCCGCATCAACTGGGAACTCCGCACCAAGCAGGAGGTCCTCCTTTACTCGTCCACCCACGTCCCTCCCGGCGAGGACCCCGGCGCCCGGAGCATCCAGGACAGCGAGTTCATGAAGGCCATCCACCCGAAGGTGATCGGCGGCGGCGTCCTGTTCACCGTCGCCCTCTACGCGATCGTCACCTGGGCGGGCCTGCCGACGCTGCTCATCTACGGCGTCATCCGCGGCCTCGGCCAGTTGCCCCACTACATGCTCCTCGAGATCGTCGGCGCCCTGCTGGGCCGCTACTACTTCCAGAGGAAACTCGGCCGCGAGAACTTCCTGCGCATGGCCCCGACGGTTCTCGCCGGCTACTTCACCGGCGTCGGGCTGATCGCGATGGCCACGCTGGCGATGCGGCTGATGAAGGAAGCCGTCTCCAGCGCGCCGTTCTAGGACGACTTGCCGTGATCAGAGAACAGGTCAAACTGCCCTTGTCCGTCGCCCTCGGGGTCGTCCTCCAGGGCATCCGCATCCGCTTCGGCCGATCGGTGGTCACCCTGATGGGCGTCGTGCTCGGCGTCGCTTTTCTGATGTCGTCGCTGGCCGGACAGGTATTCACGAAGGGCGTCGAGCGCGAGGACAACCTCAGGCTCGAGGTCCGGCGCCGGTACTCGTTCCTGACGGCGGAGATGGGCCCGCCGCGCGACCGCGTCCTCGGCGTCGTCCAGGTCGGGCCGCTCGACGAGGTCGAGGAGCGGCTGCTGCGCCTCCTGGCGCGCGAAGGCATCGGCCGCATCCAGTGGGCCGAAACCGGGACCGCCGGCGGCTTGCCGTCCGACCTGGCGCCGAAACGCCGCGACGCCGCCCTCGAGACCGTCGGCGCCGGGGCGAGCGCCGTGCTCGTCCTCGGCCGCGGCGACCCGCCCCCCGCCGACTGGGCCGCCCTCCTGGCCGGCGCGCGGCAGAAGGTGGTCTGCCTCTCCCGGAAGGACCAGCACGTGGTTGCCGCGCAGGGCGTGGCCGTCAGCGCGCTGGAGCGCGAACTCAAGGAGGACGAGGTCCGCCGACTCAAGGACGAGCAGCGCCGCACCCGCTTCCGGAACCTCTGGATCGTCGTCCTCTCGCTCCTGGTGACCGTCATCTGCATCGCGAACTCGATGCTGATGTCCGTCACCGAGCGGTTCAAGGAGATCGGCACGATGAAGTGCCTCGGGGCCCTCTCGTCGTTCATTCGCCGCATCTTCCTCATCGAGTCGGGCATGATGGGCCTCGCCGGTTCGATCCTCGGGTTCGTCGTCGGGGTGGGTTTCACGCTGGCGGTCTACGTGGCGACGTACGGCTTTTCGCTCACGCTGGCGTCGGTGGACGTGGGGCGGATCCTCCTGTACTCGCTCCTCTCCGTCGTGGCAGGGGTCGGGCTGTCGATCGTCGCCGCCATCTACCCCGCGAGCGTGGCGTCGCGGATGGTGCCGGCGACGGCGCTCAGGAGCAACATCTGAAGGGCGCGTGATGGCTTCAGGAAACGCACAGTCCGACGACCTCTTCGCTCCCTCGAAGGAGCAGTCGCGGCGCCGCATCATCCGCGCCGTCGACGTGAAGAAGGTCTACCGCATGGGCCGCCAGGAGACCCATGCCCTCCGCGGCGCGACCCTGAGCATTCACGCGGGGGAGTACGTCTCCATCATGGGACCCTCCGGTTCCGGCAAGACCACCCTGTTCAACATGATCGGCGGCCTCCGCAAGCCCACTTCCGGAAAGGTCTACATCGACCAGGTCGACATCGCCCAGTTGGACCACAACGAACTGGCCTGGCTCCGCTGCCGCAAGATCGGCTACATCTTCCAGACCTACAACCTCCTCGGCGTGATGACGGCGCTGGAGAACGTCACGCTGCCGATGAGTTTCGCGGGCCTCGATAGCGAACGGGCGCGCGAGAAGGGCGTCGACCTCCTGAAACTCGTCGGCCTCGGGCATCGCATCCTCCACAAGCCCGACGAACTCTCCGGCGGCCAGCAGCAGCGCCTCGCCATGGCCCGGGCCCTCGCCAACAGCCCCGAGATCGTCCTCGCCGACGAGCCGACCGCCAACCTCGACTCCAAGACCGGCGGCGAGATGATCGAACTCCTCGCCTGGCTCCGGAGCGAACTGCGCGTCACGATCATCGCCGCCACGCACGACTTGAAGACGCTCCAGCAGTCCGACCGCATCTTCTGGATCGAGGACGGCCGCATCGTCCGCGTCGCCCGGCCCGAGGAGATCGACTTCAAAACGGGAAGGCTCATGACAAATGGGGATCTTCAACCGACGCAAGACGCGTGAAGCCGGCGCCCGGCTCCCCGGCGGCGACCCCCTGGCAGCCGTGCCGAGGGTGGCCGAAGGGGTCGAGGCGCGACCCGACGCGCGCGATCGGGTCCAACTGAGGAAACGCTGGCGGCCGGCGACCGGGGTCCGCGGGTTCCTGGCCCGCGTCCTCAAGTACGAGCACACGAGCCGCCTGGACCTCGACGAGATGGGGAGTGACTACTGGCGCCTGGTCGACGGCCGGCGGACGCTCGCCGCCATCGCCGCCCGGCTGGCCGAGCGGCGAGGCCTGGGCGAGGACGAGTGCAGGAAAGCGGCCCTCCGGTTCACGCGGTCGCTCATGCTGAGGCATTTCGTGGACCTGGAGGTCCGCGGCCGATGAAGGCGGAGGCGGCGATGCCGCAGGAAACGATCATCCGCACCGATAACGTCAAGAAACGCTACCTCGTCGGTGGCGAGGAGGTCTGGGCCCTCAGGGGCGCCACCCTCGACATCTTCCGCGGCGAGTTCCTCTCCATCATGGGACCCTCCGGCTCCGGCAAGACCACCCTCTTCAATCAAATCGGCGCCCTCGACGTCCCGACCGAGGGCAAGGTCTACTTCGAGGGCGAGTCCCTCTTCGACCTCTCCGAGAGCCAGCAGGCCTGGGTCCGCTGCAACCGCATCGGCTACATCTTCCAGACGTTCAACCTCGTCCCCGTCATGACCGCCCTGCAGAACGTCACGCTCCCGATGATCCTCCAGGGCGCCGACAAGGACGAGGCCGCCGATCGCGGCCGCGCGATCCTCGAGCGCGTCGGCCTCGGCCACCGGCTCGACCACAAGCCCTTCGAACTCTCCGGCGGCCAGCAGCAGCGCGTCGCCGTCGCCCGCGCGCTCGCCAACACCCCCACCGTCGTCCTCGCCGACGAGCCAACCGGCAACCTCGACACCCGGACCGGACGCGAGATCATCGACCTCCTGAAGTCGCTCAACGCCGAGGAGGGCGTGACCGTCATCTGCTCGACCCACGACCTCAAGATGCTCGACCGATCGGACCGGATCGTCTGGATCCTTGATGGTCGCATCGACAAGGTCCAGCGCCGCGACGAGGTCGACATCCAGGTCGGCGCGTTCGACTGAGCGCCGCGAGCGCCCTTGGGACCCGTACGCGAAGGGAGACCCTCATGAAGAACTTCGACGAACTGCTCGAAGCCGTCCGGCCCCATCCGGTCAGGAAGGTGGCCGTCGCGGTCGCCCAGGACGCGACCGTCGTCGCGGCCGCGGCCGAGGCGCGGAAGCAGAACATCGCCGAGTGCGTCCTCGTCGGCGACAAGCCCGGCAAGCGCACGATGCTGCGAAGCTACTGGAACAACCAGACCACGGGCATCGTCAACGACGAGGTCTTCGAACTCCGGATGGAACCGGCGAACTGGGGCGAGGTCACCTTCCAGTGACGGTTATCCCTTCGCCGGACATGGACGGATCGTTTGCCCAAGTCGGAATGACCTTATGCTTGGGCAACAGCCCTTCAAAGATAGAGGACACAAACAATGTCAACGAAAATAGAGTCGGCTTCGCCCTCAAAGGCGCAGCAGCGGTGGATGGTGCTTGGCTACGGCCTCTTCCTCCATTTCGGGCCCAACACCTTCACCGCCGCCGGTTGGGGCGACGGCAAGTTCCCGGCCGCCGACTTTCGTCCAGCCGAGCTCGACACCGACCAGTGGGCGGAACTGGCCGCGGCCGCCGGGATGAAATACGCCGTGCTCACCACCAAGCACCACGACGGTTTCTGCCTCTGGCCCAGCCGGCACACGGACTACTGCACGAAGAACTCGCCCGGGCGGCCGGACATCGTCGGCCGTTTCGTCGAGAGCTTCCGCGAGGCCGGAATCCGGCCGGGGCTCTACTACTCGCTCTGGGACCGCAACTACCCTCGCTACGAGGATGACGCGGCCTATGCCGACTACATGTTCGCCCAGATCGAGGAGTTGCTTACCCGGTACGGTCCGGTCGTCGAGCTCTGGTTCGATGGCGGCTGGGACAAGGATCATCCGACCCGCCAGTGGCCCTACGATCCGGCCTGGGCGGCGGATCCGCATTCGGGCCTCACCCACGGCGAGCGCTGGCGCTGGCGCGAACTGTACCGGCACATCCACCGCCTCCAGCCCGAGTGCCTGGTGGTGATGAACTCCTCCAGCGACCGGCCAGGCGGGATCAAGTACCACCCGGTCGACATCCGCACCTCCGAGCACTTCAACTTCATCTGGAAGGAGAAGGTCTGCGAACCGGTCCTGGACCCGCTTTTCACCGATCCCGAGCGCGGCGAGGTCTACCTCCCCCTGGAGTACTGCACCAGCCTGAACCCGAAATGGTTCTGGAACGAGGGCGACTGCTACGGCCATCCCTCGGCGGAGACGATCTGCGGCTGGTACCGCCAGGCGCGCGCCAGCCTGGCGAACTTCCTGTTGAACGCCGGTCCCGACAAGCGCGGGTTGCTGCCGCAGTACCACCGGCGCTTCCTTGCCGCCGCCGCTCGCGAACTCGGGTTGAAGGCATGAAAAGGATGTGAACCCCCGGTGTCTATCCATGAATAGCCGCTTCTTCTATCTCGACGATCTCGACGCCTTGTGCGAGAAACTAGCTCGCGCCAGCCGGGACGGCACGCGCATGGGACTCGTGTGGGATTCGGTCGTGCGCCGGGCCCGGAGCGCCCCCGGCGATTTCCCGTGGTTCACCCCGCTGGTGGCCCTGGTCGGCGGCGAACCCCAGGACATCGAGAACGCGAAGGAGACGATCCGGCGCTATCTGCGGACGCTGGACGACCAGTCGTTCGGCATGGGGCTCCACTTCCATTTCTGGTGCTGGGCCTTTCCCCACGCGCGCTGGGCGCTCTACTTCCAGTGGCTGTGCGCCCTCGGCGCCTGGGAGCCGGCGGAAGAGCGGCGCCTGCGCGCGGAATTCCTGGCCTTCCAGTACGTCAACTTCTTCAGCGGCATGCGCACCAAGCCCGAGCCGGAGTGCGTGGACAACCAATCCCTGTCGCTCTGCTTCTCGAACGCGCTGTTCGGGCAACTCTTCGGCGGCGTTAGCGCCATCGCGCGGCGGATGGCGGCCGATGGCCTGCGGCGGCTGCCGGACATGCTCGGCGGCTTTCCTCCCTCCGGCTACTCGGGCGAGGGCAGCACCTACATGGACGGCGTGGTGGGACCGTCGATCCCGTTCGTCGTCGAACTTCTGGAACGGGCCAAGGGCGGGGACTGGTTCGACCGCGTCCTGCCGCCACACGGCGGCAGCGCGGCAAGCGTCTGCCGCATGATCGGCCGCGAGTGGATGTCGTGCGGCCTGACCTTGCCGTGGGATCACTACGGCTATGGCACCGGCGTCCGCTCCTGCCTCGCCTACGCCGCGCATCGGACCGGCGACCCGTTCTATGCCGGGCTTCTCGAACGTCAGGCGGACTGGGCGTACGACCAGGCGATCGGCTGGGGCTACGATGACCTGCCGTGGTCGCTCGTGTGGTGGCCCCAGACGCGCGGGGCCGGCGGGGCGGCCTTCGCCTCCTGGGCCGAACCCGAGGTGGGGGCGGCGCTGGTGTCGGACGATGCGGAGCTCTACCTGATGCAGATGTGGGACGAGTCGGCGCCGCACTACCCGACGCGGGCGCACGTCAATCCCAACGCGCTCGTCCTGGCCGCTTACGGCAGCCCGCTGACCGTAGATGGCGTTCCCGACAAGAGCTGCACCTCCTTTGAGTACCAGGATACGTGGCGGGAGGTCGGGTACATGGACCTCGGGCAGAAACGGAAGTTCAACTTCGGCGTCGGCTGCGCCGGCGCACACTCCGTCCTGTTGGTGGACGGCTGGGAGGGGATGCGCGCCTTCTCCGAGTATCCGCAGGCCAGGCTGCGCGCGTTTGCGGAAGCGGAGAAGTTCGTGACCGCGGAGGCGACGCCGTTGTACCGCGAGCGCTGGCCCGATGCCCGCGTCGTCTGCCGCCGCTCGCGCCTCTGCCACGAACGCTTCTGGCTGATCGAGGACTTCGCGCGCTTTGACCAGGCGCATGACTTCACCGCCCGCTTCTATCTGCGGCCGGGGCGCATCCCGGCAACGCGCGGCGTCGCGATCGAGACCGCCGAAGGGATCCGCCTCCATCTGCTGCCGATCCTCGGCGGCGACAGTTTCCGCGTCGAGACGGTGGCCGGTTATCCAAATGTGCTGGACGGCGCGTCGCTGCGCGTTGATTTCACCCAGCACGGCAGCGAATGCCGCTGGCTCTGGCTGGCGTGGCCGGAGGCGACCCGGCGCGTCGCGTCCGACGAGGCGGACGGCTGGGCGGCGTTGCCCGATGCCGTGGGCGCGCTCGACCCGGCCGCGGCGCGCGCGGGGCTGGCAACCGCTTCGCAGGGCATTCCGCTCACCCAGCCGCCGTTCCTGCTGCGCGACCTTCCGGTCTGCCGCCGCTGGTGGTTCCGCAAGACGATCGCGGTCCCGCAGGGCGCCGCCTGGTTGCGTCTGCCCAGACGCATGCTGGAGCCGCGCCTGTGGATCGATGGCGCCGAGATCGATCTGGCGCCTCAAACGCTGGGCATGGCGTTGCTGGAACCGGAGATCCCGCTACCGCCGTCGGCTGCCGGCCGGACGGTCGAGATCCTGTTGCGCACCGACACCGGCCACAGTCAATATGCCCCCGGCGGCAACCACGGAGCCGGCTTTTCCGGGCGCCCGGCGCTGCTGGCGCCGCAACCGGCATCTGGCATTGGCCATGCCGAGTACCGCGACGGCCAGGTGACCATCCGCGCCGGAGAGCGGGAGTGGACGGTCGCGCATAAGCTGTTGGAGACCTGACCCATGGAAACGACCCTTCTCCGAATGGACGCCTGCGCCGCCATCGCCGAGCATCGCGACGCGGCGGGCCTGCCCGTTCTCCTCGATGCCTTGGCCGATCCCGACTGGCGGGTGCGCTATGCCGCCATCGTGGCCCTCGGCGATCTCGGCGACCCGCGGGCGGCCGAGCCGCTGCTGGCGCTGCTGCGGGCGGAGGCACGCGAGCCGCTCTTCACGCAACCGCCGCTGGAGGGCGGCGGGGACGCCGGCGCGACGCTGGTCCATCCGGTCGCCTTCCCCGCGGACACGACGGAAGCGACCAAGGAGGCTTGGCGCCGTCGCGGCCGCCTGCTGCAGGCCGGTTGCCTGGCGCTGGCGAACCTCGGCACGCCCTCCGCGCCGTTGCTGGAGCTGCTGCACGATCTCGCCACCGACCAGAAGCGCGACTACATGGTGCGCGCCGCAGCCTGCAAGGCCCTTGGCCAGCTCGCCTGCCCGGCAAGCCTGCCCGTGCTCGAGGAGGCTACGCGCGACGAGGAGTGGTGCACCGCCACCGAGGCGCGCAAGGCGGTCGCGGCGATCACACGCCCGATCGAGCCCATTCAACGAACCTGGGAACATGAACCACAACACTGAACAGTTGTGGAACAATGAATTCATTAATTCATTAGAAGGAGAACCCCTTGAGCGACCTGGTATTTGAGAAGCACCAAGAGACCGGCAGGATCATGTCGGTCAAGCTGTACGGCACGGAACTGCTGAACGCCTCGGCGGCCGGCCAGACCGACTTGCGGGTGAACGGGCTGCCGCTGAAGACCCGCCGCCATCCCGATCCGGCCCGGGGCGCCAGCGAGGATGGGCGCCAGCGGCTCAAGGGCGAGCATTTCGTCGACCACTTCTCGGGCTGGGGGCTGGTCCTCCAACGCGATATCGGCGGCCGCGATAACGGAGGGCAGATGCCGTTCAACTGCGTCGGCATCAACTACCTCATCCGGCGCGAGCAGGCGGACGCGACCGACCTTCCGTGCCCCGGCCCCGGCGGGCCGGTCAACGAGGCGCCGCTCTACGTGGACAGCTTCGGGCTTCTCAACTGGGACTGGAAGTTCTGGGGCGACAAGACCCGGATGATCTTTCCATCCTCCCACACGCAGGGGCCGTGCGACGAGTTCGGGCACATCGGCTACGAGCACGACACCCCGGCGCGCTGCAAGAAGTTCATGCAGAACGCCTGGCGCCGCACCTATCCGGGCTGCATGTCCGT
>Ga0307378_10004810_pt1 | contig 19063 bp, 15 predicted proteins | sample UN1MG_FD_202238 | JGI IMG/M metagenome (GOLD analysis project Ga0307378, IMG submission 202238) | Soil microbial communities from Risofladan, Vaasa, Finland - UN-1 | ecosystem: Environmental > Terrestrial > Soil > Coastal area > Acid sulfate soil | place: Finland: Risofladan, Vaasa | collected... | reverse complement strand
GGGGAGTTTGAGGGGGACGGCGTCGTTCCCCTCAGGGGGTCAGCGGAGCGAAGCGCCGAGGGGGGAGCTTGACTCCCCCCTGGAAGTGTCCCGTCTCTGGGGAGGACTTGGCCGAAGAGATTTACGAGACGGGACACTAGGGCTCGGCCTATTTAAGAGCGATGGTCCTGGTGGTGATTCCGCCCTTGAGCGAGTCGTAAGTGAGCTCCACCCACTGTTCTTGATCGTGACATCGATCTGGAAAAGGATATCCTCGAGAATTGTTCGAAACCCGGGAACTTCAATAGACGCATCATCTTTTTTTCTGCAGCCGTCGCGTCGTCATCGAACGCTCCGGGTAGAGGTTGATGCGCATTGAGTGTGATTTTCGAGGGACCATCATGCAGGCTTCGGTCAGCCTGACCCCGATCCTTTCGGCCGGGACCATGGCGAAGAGAAAGCGCTGTTCGCAGAGGTCCCAGCCGCGGTAGCCCGGGCTGAAGCGCCTGCTCGGCCAGAGCCCCAGCTGCAGGCTCCTTTCGACGATCACCTCCTCGACGCGCCAGATGACCTCCTTGGTGGCCTCGGAAGCCAGCCCGTCGAGGATCAGTCCCTGCAGGACGTCGCCGTCCTGGAAGAGACGGGCGATCTCCTCCTCCGCCGGCGGGCCGATCGTGCTCACGGCCAGGACGACCTTCGACGCTCCCTCGAACACGGGATGGCGGTTGGTCTCCTCGTAATCGAAGATCCCCCAGATCGCCTCGGGCCGGAGAAGGCGAAGGAGCTTATCTTTCCCCTCTTCCAGAGACCGTTTCAACCCGGCATCGATCTTGTCATAGGGGCGCTTGTCGCCGATTCGGGAAAGGACCTTTCGCAGCTCGAGGACGAACGAAAAATCCTGGATGATCTCTATGCCCATTATGATAATTCTTTTCCTGTTTGGTCGGCTACGGCCAGCTCTTGAATTCGAGGCCTCGTACGAACTGATCCTGGAACTCCGGGTCGGAAGCCAGGGATATATAGCGGATCTTTCCGACCAGAGACTCGATCTTTTTCCGTTCCTCTTTAGCCACAAGAAGAAGCCGGGCGCCGGCGAGCGACGAGTTGCCGATGAAGACAATCTTCCCTTCTTCGACAGCGGGGAGAAGGCCGATCGCCGTGGTGTTCCGGATGTTGAGATAATTTCCGAAGGCGCCGGCGATATAGATCCCGTCGAGTTTCTGAGCGGACAGGCCGGCCGCCTTGAGCATCAGCCGGATGCCGCTCTTGATGGCGGCGCAGGCAAGTTGCATCTGGCGGACATCGTCCTGTGTCAGCACGATGCCGTCCGCCACCGCGAGTTTCTTTGCGGAACTCCGGATGGCGCCGCCGGGCGCGATCTCGCCCCGCGCCAGGTACACGGCCGTGAGGTCGATGAGCCCGGTCCCGCAGACCCCGCGGGGAAGGCTGTTTCCGATGGTGAAGACCCGGAGAGCGCCGGCATCTTCGGCCTTGTAGACGGCTCCCGGCAGGGCCGGGAGGCCGCAACTGATATTCATGCCCTCGAAAGCCGGGCCGGCGGCCGTCGAGGTGGCCATGAGTTCCTCAGCTGCTTTGAGGACGATCTCGCCGTTCGTCCCCAGGTCGATGAACATATAGTTCCCGGGCCGGGTGGCCAGGCCCGAGGCCAGAAGACCAGAGGAGATATCTCCTCCGACAAAGCTCTTGATGTTGGGTGCGAAATAGACCTTTCCCCGGGGATAGATACCGAAGCCGACGTCGTCTGCCTCGAGGGCAGGGAGGCGGGAAAAAACGGCATGGTAAGGAGCTCTGGCCAGCGTATCGAGCGAAACGCCGAGCAGGAGATGGTTCATGGCGGTATTGCCCGAGACGACGGCCTCATAGACGGAAGACGGTGGGATACGGTTGCGCACGAGCAACCGGCGGATCATCTGATTGAGGGTTTCGAGGACGAGGCCGCGGAGTTCGCCGGTATTCTTCGCGCCGGCCAGCGCATAGGTGATACGGGAGATGACATCCGCTCCGCGCTCGGATTGGCTGTTCAGGGCCGCTTCCAGGTCGAGGCTCTTTCCGGACTCGACGTCGACCAGCTCCATCACCAAGGTGGTCGTCCCCACATCGATAGCCAGGCCGAAATTCCGGCCGATCGTCGTCCCCGGCTCGACGGCGACGACCTCCTTTTCCCGGTGGACGACGACTGTCGCCCTGTAGCCGGCCTGTTCCAGGGTGCGGCCCAACTCTCTCAGAATTTCCGGCTGGATCTTCAGCTGCTTCGTTCCCAATCCGGAGAGAATCAGGTCGAATAGGGAATCCGGAGAAGAGATCTCCGGCTTTTCGAGCTCGAGATAATACTTTCTGACCGCAGGGTCGGGGGAAACGACGGAGTGGGGGATGGAAGGCAGGATAGGAACATCCTCATGGGTGGAAGATACAGGGACGTTGATCTCGAGGTCGCCGTCGATCTCGAACTGGCAGGACAGCCGGTGGGCGGCGCCAAGGCCCCTTTCCTTAAGCCAGTATCGCTCCCGCTCTCCGGCGTCCGGCGTCCGGCCGCCGACGATCTCGACGAAGCATTTCCCGCAGAGGCCTCTCTTGTTACAGTAAAGGTTGAGCGGAATCCCGGCCTGCCGGAGCTTATCGGCCAGGATCTCTTTTCTTTCGGCCGGGATAGTCCGGCCGTGGGAAAGGACTTTGATTGTGTGCGCCATTGAACCTAAAAATCCCTACTAGGTTATATTTTTCGAGGCGTTTTGACAAGAGAGGAAAGGCTGTGCTAAGTTCGCCCCCTGATGACCAGAGGTCTTTGGTATCCGCCGGGCCTGATCTACGACGGAATTCTCGAGCCTCCCCTGCGTAGAATCCGGAAAAAAGTTCGAAACCTCATCATCAAGCATGATCTTTTTCCCGTCCTCGACCTCTGCTGCGGGCCGGGCGCGCAGGTCCGTTGGCTGGCCGGGCAGGGGAGGTTCTCCTGCGGATTGGACATCAACCTCGGGATGCTGAAGTATGCGGCCAGCCGCCGCGATGATATCCCTTTTGTCTGTGCGGACGCCGCTCGGACGCCTTTCCGACGGGCGGCCTTCAAAGGGATCGTCGTCTCCTTCGCCCTTCACGAGAAGCCGGCGGAGCTCCGGCCGCGTCTCCTCGCCGAAGCGAAACGGCTGCTCGGGCCCGATGGCCGGATCGTCCTAGTCGACTTCGAGGAGCCGTGGGACCGGGCATCACGGCTGGCCTGTCTTTACCTCCGGCCGATCGAGCGTCTGGCGGGGAACGACCATTTCCGGAACGGCCGTGATTTTTTCGCCAAAGGAGGCCTGCGCGCTCTGCTCAGGGAAAACGGCCTTCGAGAAGAGGAGCGCTGTGATATATCGGCCGGGACATGCGCAATCGTCGTCGCCGCACCACGATAAAGCGATCAGCGCCACCGAATGTTCCCGCTTTATGGATAGATGGATAACCTGAGTCGGCGATTCATCTGTCTTTCAGGTTAGACATGGACGCTCGATTCAGGTATAAGAATATTTCCCGCACGTTGGAGGAGGTCATGATGCCGACGATTCCCCGCCTCTTTCTTGACCTGACAGATACCTTCCAGAAACCGGCCCTGCTCCTCTATAAGAAAGACGGCCGATACCTGTCCCTCTCAACCGCAGAGGTTCGTCAGGAAGTGGAGCGCCTCGCCCTGGGACTCAAGGGCCTGGGCGTCGGTCCAGGCGACAAAGTCATCCTGCTCGCCGAGAACAGCCCCTGGTGGGTGATGACGGATTACGCCGTACTCGGGATCGGCGCGATCACGGTCCCTATCTATCCCTCCCTGGTCCCTGACCAGATCAAGTATATCATCAATGACTCGGACTCCAAGGTCGTGATCGTATCGGACGGGAAACTCTGGGACAAAGTAGCGGCAATCAGGCAGGACCTCCCCGGAGTCGGCCATTTCGTTTCCTTCGAGGAGCGGCCGGCGGAGTCCGTCCTGCCCCTCGAAGAGCTCAAAGCCAAAGGAGAAAAATCGCGGATGGCCGACCCGCGCCTTTTCGAGGAGACGGCCCGCTCCATCAAACCGGACGACCTCGCTTCGATCATTTATACGTCCGGCACGACCGGCATCCCGAAGGGCGTTATGCTCACTCATGCCAATTTCGCAAGCAACATCGAGACGCTGGCTTCGATCATCCCGTTCGGCGACCAGGATACGGATCTCTCCTTCCTGCCGCTCTCCCACGTTCTGGAACGGCTGGTCACGTTCGCCTTTATGTCCCGGGGAGTCTCCATGGCCTACGCCGAGAGCGTCGAGACCGTGGCCGAGAACCTGCTCGAGGTGAGGCCGACCATCATGGTCAGCGTTCCCCGGCTGTTCGAAAAGATCTACGCCAAGGTCATGGACAGCGTGCTGGCCGGCTCGACGCTCAAGAAAAAGATCTTCTTCTGGGCTTTGAGAGTGGGGAAGGAGTTCGGCGAGAAGACATTGCAGAAGCAGCCGGTCCCCGCCTCCCTCCAGCGGCGCCGGAGGATCGCCCACCGGCTCGTTTTCTCCAAGATCCTGGAAAAGACCGGCGGCCGGGTGCGCTTTTTCGTCTCGGGCGGCGCGCCGCTGGCCAAGGACATCGCCGAATTTTTCTACGCCCTGGGAATCGTCGTCCTGGAAGGCTACGGCCTGACAGAATCCTCCCCGGTGATCGCCGCGAATACTTTCAATGACCTGAAGTTCGGAACGGTGGGCAAACCGATTCCCGGAGTGGAGGTGAGGATCGCCCCCGACGGAGAGATCCTGGCCAGAGGGCCGAACATCATGAAAGCCTACTACAAGAAAGAAGAGGAGACGCGGGAAGCTCTGGAGGGAGGCTGGCTCCACACCGGGGATATCGGCCATCTTGATGAGGAAGGCTTTCTGGTCATTACCGACCGGAAAAAGGACCTCATCGTCACCTCCGGCGGAAAGAACGTGGCGCCTCAGCCCATCGAGAACATGCTCAAGCAGAATCCCTGCATCGCCAACGCCGTCATCATCGGGGGCAGCCGGAAGTTCATTTCGGCCCTGATCGTCCCGAACTTTGAGAAGGTCGAAGACTACGCCCAGAAAGGCGGGATCCGCTATGTCAACCGGAGAGATCTGGCCCAGAATGAAGCCATCGTCCGCTTGCTCCTCGAAGAGGTGGACAGGAGCACTCCGGGCTTGGCGCCCTACGAGAAGGTCAAGAAGATCGCCCTTCTGGAGAGGGACTTCGAGATTGCAGAGGGCGAGATCACCCCGACCCTCAAGGTCAAGCGGAACGTCATCGAGCGAAAATACAAAGAACTCATCGATTCCCTTTACCGGGAATAGAAAGGAGCGGCCATAGGAGGCGCGGCCGTCGGAGCGGGATTCGGGATCATCTCCCTGGCCGGGTTCGCTCTCGGCCTGTTTTGCTGCATCGGCGGGCTGGCCGTCGGCTATATCGCTGTCGGCGGGATAGCCATCGGCATCTATTCCCTCGGCGGGCTTTGCCTGGGTCCTTACACGATCTATAACGATCCCGGCATGTTGAAGATCCTGGAATCGCTGTTCCATCGCTAGGGGCGATCGAGGCGGCCTGAGGATCGGGCACACAGAAGAATGCTAAAGAGGGTTGAGACGTTCCTCTTGGGTGCAGCGGCGTTTTCTGTTATTCTTTCGAGCATAGTCCTGAGTCTGTCGGATGGGCTGAACATCTTCTTTTCAGGAGTGGGAACTATGGAGATCAAGATCACGAGCAAGGCTTTTGCGGAAGCGGGGATGATCCCGCGAAAGCACACCTGCGACGGCGAGGACGTATCGCCGCCGCTGGCCTGGACGGGAGTGCCCCATGGAGCTAATTCCATGGCGCTCATCAACGATGATCCGGACGCGCCGATGGGGACCTGGGTTCACTGGGTCCTCTACGACCTTCCCCCTAGCGTCGGGGGGCTCGGGGAGGCCGTGCCGCCAGACAAGGAGCTTCGGAACGGCGCCAAGCAGGGGCGCAACGACTTCCGTAAGATCGGCTACGGCGGCCCCTGCCCGCCCAGCGGCACACACAGATATTATTTTAAGATCTATGCTCTGGATGTGATGCTCGGTCTTCCGGCGGGTGCGACCAAAGCGGACCTTCTGAAAGCCATGCAGGGTCACATCCTGGCCGAAGGCCAGTTGATGGGCAAATACAAGCGATAGCCCGAAACCCAATTTTTTTCGGCTTTTCGCCCGGGTCGATTTATTCAGCCATCGTGGATATCGCCTCGAATGTCTTTTCGAGGTCTGCAGGAACATCCTGATTTCGGCCGGCCAAGAACCGGATCATCCTTTCTCCACCGGCGTAGAAGCTCACCCGGGTGAAAGCCCCCCGGAGCCCGCCGATAGACCAAGAGACGTCCCTTGAGCTTCTGCTCACAGGCCAAGTACTGATGACAGTGGACGAACTCATGGAAGATCAGAACATATCCTTCCATGGAATCGAACACTTCTCCGGTCACCACGCAGGCGGGCTGGCCGTCGAGGACTTCGAGCGGAAAGGCGGCCCTAACGCCCTTGGGGATCGTCATTGGCGCCGGCGTCCGGGTATCGAACTCGTAACACTTCCGGGTCTCGTCCGGCTTGAAGATGAGGAGGTCTTCCCCCTCGGAGATCGCGACCGGATGGATGGTTGCCAGAAGGGGATGGATGTCCTTGATCTTATCGCGGAGGGCAAAGACCTCCCGGAGGGAATCGGCATAGGCGGAGACCGCCTGGGATCGGGCGGGTGATTTCCCGTCCGCCAGCAGAGCGAGTTGTAGAAACCCCACTCCGATGATCAACCTGGAAAACAAGCCTCTTTTCATATCTCCTCCAAGAACCGCCCGTTTTCTTTTTATACTGCTCAGCCGCTGGAAAAGTTGCGGCCTTCTCCATCTACTCACATGGATCCTGGCCGTAAGCCGTGTGGCACCGCTAAGTCAGACGATGTCTCCGGTGTACTTGGTAAGGAGTTTCGTTCTCAACTCCCGGTACATCTTGACGATCTGCTCCATCCTCGAGATCGTCAGGTCCGTCAAGAATTTCCTGGCCTTGGCCGCGTCCCCCTGGAACATTTCTGCCGCTTTTTTCTCGACATCCGGCTGAGCCGAAAAATATCCGGCCTCTATCGGATCACGGACCTCTCTCAAGTCTTTGACTGCGGACTGCCAGCGCAGCCACATCAGCTTCTCCACGAAGTCGACCGCCCAGCGCGCCGAATCCTCGCTGTAGGCACTGAAGTCGTAGATCTTGTATAGGAGGGAGACATCCGTGACTCCCGCATAGATAGGCACGTAGGTGCTGACAAACGGGTTGTCTACATAGAACCAGTAGATGCCGCCGACCGGATCCGGAAGCCAGGAGCGGAGCTGCGCCACCATCCCGTAGCCTTGGGTGGCGATGGTCCGATGGTGGCGGATCCGGAGGACCGTCTCCATTTCGCGGGGAAGAAATGGTGTCGCCATGGGGCTCTTCTCGTATCGACCGCCGCCGCCCGGGACCATCCAGGCCGGGTCCCAGGTCATATCATAAATGGTGTCTTCGAAGGCGGAGCGCTGAAAAGCGATGATGTCCTGGACGGAGAGTGGTTTTTCCGGTTTGACCGAGAAAGGATAGAACGCCGCCCCCTCGATCGGCTGACCATAAAGAGTCCCCGGTCCGGCGGGGCCCTCGATCCTTCGTCTCGGCCATTCTTTAAACGAGGGCGCAACCGTGCTGTAGATCAGCCAGAGCCGGCTCAGGCTTCCTTCCTGGACCGGCGGGGCATACGCTTCCTGCCAGATGAAGGGCCGGCCGGAGGCCGGATCGTGCCAGCCGCGATCGATGGCCTCCTGCAGGTAGTTCGGCGAAGCCATGAAGTCCGGGTTCTGGAGGTCGATCTCCCGAATCCTGACGGAGTTCGTGATGGCGACGACGTGGTCGTCAGGGACCCGGCGGGCCGCCCAGATGGCGCCCGGCTTTCCGCTATCGGGCGTCCAGCGCGGCCCGACGCTGAAGATTTCCATAACCCAGAGTTCCCCGGGGTCGGCGATGCAGAGGGCTTCCGCCCCGCCGCAGGACGGGAGAAAGCCGTATTTTTCCATCAGGTCGGCGATCAACCGGACGGCCTCCCGCGCGGTCCGGCACCTCTGGAGGGCAAAGACCTGGGCCTGTTCCACGGTCATGATCTGCTTGGTCAGGCCCTCGACAAAGGGGACATGGAGTGCCCGGAGCTGGGAGCAGGTGCTCTCGCCGATGGCCAGCTGGTGCTCATTCATCTGTGAATAGCCCGTGTGGAAATAGGCATACGTGTGCTCGACCTGGGGGATATGTCCGATCACCTTGCCGTAGTCGCCGAGAGGCAGGGCGTGACGTTCGTCGCCGTTGCCGAAATAGACCATTCCCCAATAGACTGGGGCCACGGTCCCCTCAGGATACGTTTGGGCGGGCACCACGTGGACGCGGCATTCGCTGCAACAGTCGGTGTGTGAGGTGATGACCGATCCGTCGGTCGTGGCCAGGCGGCCCACCCCGATCACGGTACAGCCTTCCGGCCCCTTCTCGTTGAGGGAAGCGGCCGGAGGAGCCACGTCGGGGGATGATGGAGCCGGCCGAGCCGACAGAATCAGGCAGGCCAGGCCCGCCAAACAGACATAGAACATCGTCAGGATGATCGAAGATCTTTTCATGCGGTCCTCCAAATTATGAAAGTCGGGAGATGTCTTTTCAAAACAGCGAAGAGGCTCGTTCTAGCTGTCCTAAAAATGGGTACCAAACAAATCATCGGAGGGGATTTCGACTCTGTGCGGACTTGGCCATCCAGTAGGGAATGCTTGCATACATCAGCCCCGAGCCGATGGCCAGATAGATGATGGCCAGGACTTCCCGGGCGACCGAGGAATGACGCAAGATGATTCCTATGGCCATCATCCCGAAAATTACCAGATAAGCCTGGATCGCCTGAAAGGCAAAAAGACAGATTTTTTCCTTGTGCGGGGAGAGGCCGAGGATCCGCTTGATGTTCCGTCGCGCCATCTTGGAGAGAAGGAAATGCCCCTTCAAGAAGCCAATGACGAGAGCCAGGACAACCATCCAGGATACGGTCCGAGGCGAGGAGCGAAACCAGAGAACCGCCCGGAACGACAGGAAGGCCCCGACGAGTGCCCAGACCACAGCGGCCGAGAGGATGAGTGTTTGTCTCCGGACGGCCGGTTCCGGTATGTGTTTGTACAGACTCTTCCTATTCAATGCCATTCACCCGATGTCCCGACCGGATCAAAACATCGATCGAGCGCGCGAGATTCTCCTCTTTGACAAGAAGATAGTCGGTATCGAACGTCGAGACGGCGAAAATATTGATACGCGCCGCGGCAAGGGGATTCGCCAACGATGCCAGCACTCCCGTTAACGCCAGATCGAGGGGACCCGCCACCTGGAGACAGCGCCAGCCCCGGTCCGATCTCACCTCCTCGGGCACATCGGCTTCGGCACAGACGATCGAAAGCTCATCGTTTGTCCGGGTGATCGAGAGGATGCCGCCCCCGGATGCCCATTTGGGAATGCCTGTGTCCGGAGGCAGTCGGCAGATCGCCAATTTGTCAGGCAAGAGCGACAGGGTGATGTTCATGCTGATAAATTCAGATCAGCGACCGTCCAACCAAACTATATTTTGGCTTCTTGAAAGGGCACGGCCGCAGCCTCTCATGCTCTAGAACGGCATAAAACCCGTCGACCCGGCAGCTTCTGCGGCCCGCGTCTTCTCCAGCGTCTTCATGAACGTGCCCGAGAAGAGATTCGCCAGGTCCTCGTTTTCGTATTTGGCCCTGAGCATCTCTCCGACGAGGTCGATCATCTGCTTTTTCCCTACATTACCCCAGAGACAATTCTCGGTGACGATGGAAAGAGTCTCTGTCCCGACCACCTTTTTCGCCTCGTCCAACTTCTTGAAGTAGGCCCCAGCGTCCTCGTCCTTGCCGAGGAAAAATCCCAGAGCAGAGCCGGTCTTTTTGACGAGTTCAAGAACATCTTTTTCCGGCAGGCTGTCGACCACCAGAAAAACGGGTTTCCTGGAATTCTCCAAGAGGGCCTTGCTCTGCGCAGAATCCGTTCCCCTGACGATGAGCAAAAGGCCGGCTTGGCCAAGCGCAACTACGGTCTTTTCCCCTTCTTCACTTAGGCCCTTGTCGCCGAATAAGAACTCCGGCTGATCGAGATAGACAAAAGTGACTCCCTGCTTCGAGAAAACGGCCGCCCAGCTCAGGTCATCGGCCAAAGAAGCCACTCCCTTCAACCCGATCAGGACCGTGGTCTTGGCCGGCCCTCGCCCAAACGACATCCGGCGTCCGGTCATCGCCTGGCCGGCCGGGTCATATAGCACAAGCCCTTTGCTCTCCTTGACCTTCCCCAGGTCGGCAAGCAAATTTTTCATCACTTCAAGCCTCAGGCTGTCTCCGGTCACCCCATCTTTCTCAGGCAGAGTGGACAACTGGACATCCACGTCGGGGTCCTGGACATCCTTATGCCCGGCGATGACCTTTTCAAGAGGAGGGATTTCATAATTGACCAGGGTTTGATATTTCCAGTAATAGGTCTCCCTCCGGTTCGAGAGGATGGGAACTTTCGGCTCCATGGCCAGCACTTCGACAGCCGCCCCGACCACATCGCCGGCCTTTTTCAAGATCTCGGGCTGGATGAGCTCGATAACGTCCCCAACACGGTTCGTCCTGAAATGGAAACCGTCCGTGGCCACGAAGAAGGCCGGCACGCCGCTGGAAAGGAAATAGGTGTGGTCGGAGCCGCCCGGCCCGCCGCGGCCGGCAATTGTAATATCCAGCAATTCCTTGGGCAGGCGCGCCGCCAGCAAGTCCCAGATCTCCGGCCCGTAGTAAGCCCCCCGGAAATTGACCTTGCCGCTGCCATGTCCCTCCATGTCCAGGTTGATATAGGCAACGGTCTTTTCCAGCGGATAGACGGGATTCTCGGTATAGTACTTGGACCCCAGGAGACCCATTTCTTCCGCCGCCCAAAGAGCAAAAATGACTGTTCTCCGGGGCTTGGCCCGGTTGAGCTTCATCACTCGGGCAACCTCCATGACCACCGCCGTTCCCGAGGCGTTATCGTCGGCTCCGTTTAAAACATCTCCCGTCATGTCGATCCCGAGATGGTCCATGTGGGCCCCGAGAATGACATATTCGTTTTTGAGGGTTTTGTCGGTCCCGGAGATCTTGGCCAGGACGTTCTGGGTCGGCCGCTTCTCATCGAAGGTGACGCCCAGGTTGATGAAAGAGCGGACGCCGGTAGCGAAAGATTGCGGCTGGGAGGTCGATTCGATCTGCTGGAACAGATAGCGCAACTCCGTCTTCAGGTGTTTGAAAATGAGGTCGACGACTTTGTTCTCGACAGAGATAATGACGAAATCCGGCCTATAGGCCTCCTTCTCGAGCCTGGCCCGGAAGCCGAACCCTCTGCTATCCTGGGTCTGGCTCTGGAACATCAAGAGACCGCAGGCCCCATGGTCTTGAGCCGCCTTAACCCGGTTCTGGATCTGAGCCTCATCCTTGAGCTTAGCTTCGAGCCGGCGGGGGGAATCGGTTGAAAAAAGAACCAGCTTGCCCTTGACGTCCACGCCGGAATAATCATCGTACTCTTTCCCCGGAGCGCAAATACCATAACCGACAAATACAACTTCCGCGACCAGGTGGCCCGAACCGGAATATCGCTGCGCCCTCCAATCCTCGCCATAGACGAACTCGCGCTTCTTTCCCCAATCCAGGATCTCCAGGGTTGCGTCTCTCGCGATATCGGTGTACTCGACCGTCAGGTCCTGGTAAAACGTGCCCTGCAGGCCGGCCGGCTCAAGTCCCCATTCCTTGAGCCTGGAGACGATATACTCCGCCGCCATCCGGCCGCCCGGCTCGCCGCTCTTGCGTCCCAGCATCGCATCTGCTGCCAGAGTTTGGACGTAGCTAAATGCCGCCTGGCCGTTAAAAGACACCTTCTTCTCTTGAGCTACAGCAGGTGACAAAAATAGAAATGCGCTTAGCACTAGACTCATCGTTGTCCTTAGGTTCATCGGAGCCTCCTTTTCAATATTCAGCTCACATCATACTTAAAAAACGAACGAAATTGAATGCGGGAAAACCAAAGGAGAAAAAAAACGGAAAGGACAGACAGAAAATTGGGGATTTTCACCTCAGTATCAGGAGCCAGCCCCGGCCGGGTTCGACGGGAATGGGATCGTCCGGCTGAAAGGTCGTCCCGGGCTGAAAATCCGGGATAGCGGGTGCGGAGAATTCAGCTTTTCTTGGATCTATCCGCAAAGCTCCCCAATCGATCGTCAACCGGCACTGAACAGGCTCAGTGGCCCAACTCGCTACGGCGACCAAGGCGGCCCCATCCTTGACATATACCGTCGCCAGCACATCCTTGTTGTCTGTCTTGACCGGGCAATTCGGCGACCAGTAGCCGATCATCCGCGCCTCTCCGATCCCAAACTCGTCCCAGACCTTCCAGATCCGGGCCGGGTTCTGGCCCGACCAGGGAAGGCGGTTGGTCATTCCATAGATCATTCCCCGCCAGGCCTTTCCGCCGTCCTGGAGCATTTCGCCCATAAGGCCGAAGGGAATTCCCGAGATCTCGACGAGCCAGTAATCGGGGGCCGAGTTGTAGTCGAAGTATTCGCCGAACCAGAGACGGTTGAGATAAGGGAAGTGTTCGAGGTAGAGGTTGGCGCTCGAGGCGAAGCCGTCCCGCGGGTTATACTGGTTGGCCGAGTGGAGGTCGATGAGCGCCTCCGGCCGGCCCCGGTCGAGGATCTTGCGGACCCGCTTCATCGTCGTCCGGTCGAAGGCGACATCATCGATGTAAAGCCCATCGATCCCGACGTTCTTGACCAGCCAGTTCAAGCCCTCAAGGTAATAGTTGTGCCAGCGCGACATCCCGCTGTTGATGATGGCCGCATCTTGGAGTTTGGGGACGAACCAGGCCGCGATATAGTCAGAGATGAGATGCTCCTGGAGCCAGGAGAATCCACCGCCGGGACCGGGCGAGAAGATCTCGTCCCCCAAGCTACGCAAGGCGAACAGCTCGACGCAGCGGTTCGAAAGTTCCCGGATGGTGTTGTAGATCTTGACCTTCATCCCGCGGGCGTGGGCCTCATCGGTATATTTTTTCATCTCGGCTGGCCGCAAGAACGGGTAATTGATGTAGGGATTGACCTCGTTAGCATGGTGGACATTTATGGTGTTGGCCCCGGTTGAGGCCACCTCGGCGACGGGCTTGAAGGCATGGAAAAAACGGGTCGAAAAATGGGACTTGGGATCGAGCGGCTTGAAAGGCGTGAGCAGAAGGTTGAAATGAAAATAAAGCAGTTCACCCGCCCGGAGGCGGCGGGGGCCACTGAAAGCGGTCAGCAGGACCACACCAGCGCCCGCCTCCCTGAGTCTGCAGCCGCCCTTGCCCCCATTCCACCAGGAAGGCGGCAGGTTGAGCGGCTTGGAAAGATAGAAGTTGGTGTTGAGGGGACGCGAATAATTCTCGTCTCGCCAGCTGACCTGAAGCCCGGCATTGACATCACCGACCCAGAGCGCGTCCTGGTTTTTCTTCTCATCCCACGTCCAGTCGAATCGGGGGGGACGGAGCCCCCCTTTAAAACCGAGGCCCATCACATATCTCGCCGTTTCTTCGAGCAGGGGAATCTCGAGCCGGATGTCTTTGACCTCGGCGGCGGATCTCGCCTCGAGACCGACCTTGAACTCGACAAAGCCGTCGAATTCCATCCGGCCGCTGCAGGAGAGGACAAACGGGCCGGACCGGCTTTCCGCTTCCCAGGCGACAGTTCCGGGCGCCTGCTTGGTGAAATGAGGGCCTTCCCCCTGGAATTCAAGAATGGCCCCATCCTCGTTCTCGATGAGGAGCTTGATGGGCGAGCCCAGGAGTTCGCGGCCTTCTTGTCCGAGTGAGGTCACCTCGGTCGTGAAATAGCTGCTGAGTTGACTGGGGAATCCGTCCAGGCCTATGGTCATGGTTCTCCCCAGGCAGGAGACGGTATTTTCCCTGACGACGAGAGATGTATAGGGGGGGACGATCTCGTCATCGAAAGCAATCCGCGAGTTCAGCCAGCGGAGGCGGGAGAGACGCCAGAGCTCCGCATCGCCGGCATCCTCGAGAACTTCCTTCTGAACATCAAGAACAAGCCCGACTTGACTCAACGGCAAGCCTTTGGGCGCGATAGTGATCTCGCCCCGGTACTTACCGGCGGGAATATCTTTCGGAACCTGGACGCCGCACCAGAGGGGCTGGACGTGGCCTTTGGGAACGGCGCAGATTTTTTTGAAATCCTTCCCATCCCAATTGACTCCGCGCGTGTTGAACGAATGGAGGGTGGAGGAGGGAACGGGGGGCTTTCGGCCCGGCGAAGGAGAGTCCATGACCGGCTTCAGGTCATTGAATAAAACGTCCACATCCTCGATCGCGGACCGGCAGGACCAAAGACCGATCTGGAAGACAAAGAATTCGCCGCGGAGCGCCTCGGCCTCGATGGTATTTTTCGGCCCGTTTTGAATCCATCGATAGGGAAGGTCATCCGCCATCCGGATGGAATACCTGCGGTCTTCGGGAAACAGGAGGTACGGCGCATCTGGGTATTGAGCGAGGAGGGCGGTCGTTTCGTCCACGGTGGCGATGACTTCCATGGGGAAGAAGCTGTTGAACTCGTCGCTCGCCTGGATCTCGAGGACGCGGGCCCGCGGAAAGCCGGACAGGCCTTTTTCGGGCGCGGCGAACGGGGAAAGACTGTGGTTATCGAGCCAGGCCTTTTCGGCGGTCAGTTCAAATTCAGGATAAACGACCGTGGGGTAATTCGAACGGCCCGTCATCACATTGGGTAGATAGTAAACATAGCAATCGCCGGGAGCGGACGCCGGCTCAAAGACGAAATCGCCGTATTCGCGGTTGACGGCCACGGGACAGACGTTTTTTATCCTGGCGCCGGTCGTCGCATCGACGAAGATGACGTTCTTTCTCGCCGGCTCAAGGTCGCGGCGCCGCCAAAGGATGTGGGCCCAGACGGCATCGGCCTTCTCAGTGACCCTGATAACCACCCGGTGATTGCCGTATCGCTCCGCGTCCCAGGAGGCAGTGCCGTAACGCACCTCTCCGAAGGAGGACTGAGCCGCCGAAAGACACCAGGCCGAAAACAACAATAGAACTGTCCGCCTTGGGAAAAACCCGCATCCGTTCATTCTCGCCTCCAGCCCTCTATTTTATCCATAAAACGGGGCCGATTTCGACAAAATTTATTGGAGGACGACAATGGCCGGACCGCGAAAATGGAAATGGCTCGGGCTCATCGGGATTCTGCTCGGGGGAATGGGCGCCTTGACATCTGTTTTTATCAGGCAGCGCAGACTCCTGCAGCGGATATATTAGGCGCCAGCTCCGGACATCACTTCCACGTCCCCTTATCAGGAGAGCATCTCCGGCTTTCCCTGCTCGTCTGTCTTCCGCCATATTCTTGACAAAGAAACATGGCCGAAGTTTAATATCCTCGGTATCGTGGAGATGGCCATGGACGAAAAACTGAGCGTCTGCGGACTGGTATGTGATCTCTGTCCCTTCTTCAAGAATCCCTGTTCGGGGTGCTATGAAATAGAGGGGAAGACCTTCTGGGCGGCTGAACTCCCGGAGAAGACCTGCACCCTTTTCCGTTGCGCCGTCATGGCAAAGGGGTTTTCGAGCTGTGCGGAATGTAGCGAGTTGCCCTGTCAACAATTCAGAGATCTCAAGGACCCCAATATCAGCGAAGAAGAACACCGTAATGCCATTGATGAAAGAGTCAACAGGCTGAGACAACGGAGGGAAAAATCTTGAGAGCCGATCCCAAAAGACATGCCCTCCTGGCCACGGGCATCGTCATCGTCCTGGGTTTGCTCCTTGCTGGGCCGGTTCGAACCCAGGATTCCTGGACCGAGCCTCCGGCTGGCGCGGCCGACCTCTGGTATATCGTTAAGATCGCCGGCCAGCCGGCGGGATACGTTCACGAGGTGACCAAAACCCAGACGCAAACAATCCGCGTCGACTCGGATATGCGGATCGTCCTGAATCGCCTGGGCAGCCGGGTCGAGATCGGCTTTATTTCGTCCTCCGAAGAATCCCCGGACGGGCTTTTGCGCCGGGTCAGCTACAAGATGACGGCTTCCAACCAGACCATACGGACGGAAGCCGTGATCAAGGAGGGGGAGATCGAAGTCAAGAACGAGTCCGGGGGAAAAACATACACCAGCACTCTCAAATACTCGGGCGACCTCTACGGATCCGAAGGGATCCGGCGGATGACAGCCTCGACGCTCAAGGATGCCGGAGACAAGGTCACGATCCAGACCTATGTGGCCGAGGCATCGCTCATCGGAAACCTCAACCGAACGGTGCTAGCCCGGGAGACTATCAGAATCGGAAGCCGGGATATCGCCGCCTTGAAAGTGGAGGAGGTCCTGGAAGGGATGCCGATCAAACGGACGGGCTGGCTGGACGAGCGGGGTTACCTTCTCAGGCAGGAAGAACCGGGGCCCTTCGGTGTCATCGAGATCATTCGGTCCGACAGGTCTGAAGCGATTGCGGCCGCCTTGGCCGGAGGTGAACTGCCCGCCGAGATATACCAGAGCTCGATCGTCCGGACCAACATCAGACTCCCGCGGGCCAGGTCGATCGACCGCTTGAAGCTCAGGCTCAACCACCGGAATCCGGAACTGGGCTGGCCGGAGATCCAGATCTCCGGACAACGAGTCATCGAGAAATCGGAAAAAGTGCTGGTCCTTGAGATCCAACGGACGCCGCTGGCGCCGGGAGCGGCCTTTCCCGTGAAAAAAACAGAGGCCAATCGCCAGTACCTCGAACCCAACGCCTATATCCAGTCGGATGATCTCCAGATTCAGATCCGGGCCCGGGAGCTGGCGGGGACGGAGAAGGACGCTTTCCGGGCGGCCCTGGCCATGGAGCGTTGGGTGGCCGAGAACATGAAGTTCGACCTGGGAATCGCTTTCGCCCCGGCGACCGAGATCATCCGCGATAAGCGGGGGACCTGCGTCGGCTATGCCACTCTGTTGGCCAGTCTGACCAGGGCGGCGGGAATCCCGTCCCGCATTGTCCTGGGCTATGTCTACGCCCTCGGCATGTTCGGCGGCCACGCCTGGGCCGAGGTCATGATCGGGGAGGAGTGGATACCTCTGGACGCGGCCATCGTCAATGAGGGAGCGGCCGACGCGACGCGCCTCGCTCTGGTTGCCTCATCGCTGGCCGAAGGGCCGGGGAGCCTGAGCATTGGCGCGGCCCAGCAGGTCTTCGGCCAGATCGGGATCGAGGTCATGGAGTTCGATACAGCCGGGAAAACGATCGTTGTTCCGGCAGGGGCTGAAGCCTTCTCCACAGAAGGCGATGTTTACGCCAATCCCTGGCTGGGAATTCGGCTGACGAAACCGTCCGGATTTAAGTTCGGCCGGCTTGATGCTATCTGGCCGGACCCGACGGTGGTTGCTCTCGAAGGGCCTTCCGGCGAAACCGCCGTCCTCGAACAGCACCAGATCTATCCCTGGGAAGACCAGGAGAAAGCCATGGGGCAAAAGCTGACCGAACTCGTGCCCGAGGGGCAGAAGGGACAGGTGAGAATAGAGAGGGAAGAGGCACTCCTCCTGGATGCGCCGGACGGCCGCAAATCGGCGGCGGCCATCCTCAGGGACCTAGAGATGTGGGTTTTAAGGACCGAGGGGAAGGACGCCCCGGTGCTCCTCCGCAAGGTCATGCGATCATTCAAAATTGCCAACCTGTCTGACTAGCCCGGAATATTCATCGAACGAAGGCCTGGGCTTCCCCGTTCCCAAAAGCGTCTGAAGGGACATTTGACCTTTTTAAGCGACATCCCGTCAGGCTGCCGGACTGAGTCCATAGCGAAGAGGGATGCCATAAAAATGGCTCTGGCAGAAATCGAGAGAGGGACGATATCAGCCGCGTTTTCGAGCAGTCGGCCCGCGCGGTAAGTCCGTCTGTCGCCGCCCCCTGGTCCGCCGGGGCCCGACAACATTGTTTGCCGGGATCAAAATCCCGGAATGAACTACTGATTTCTCTGGATCTCCCGGCGCAGGTCCTCATCCAGTTTGTCCGGGTGAGCGCGGCAGCGGTATTCGATCCTGCTGGCCTCCCGGTGGGCCCGGCTGTAGGTCCATCCGTGGGACATGAGGTAGCGCTCGTGAAGCTCGTGGAAAAGGACGTATCTTCTCTCCCTAGGGCTGAGGTCATCATCCAGCCAGACCTCTTTTTGCGGCACGAAATGATAGACCTTGTCGTGCCCCCCCTCGGTGAAGTCGATAAAGAACAGGCCCCTCACCAGCTCGCCCTTGACGATCCAGACCTTGACTTCCCGACTGTACTTTTTTAACAGACGTTTGTGGATACTTTTTATAACCCCCGTCTTTTTGAGGGCCTGAACCTCTTTTATAAGCTCTGTTTTATGGCGCTCCCTTTTTTCAACTAGGTCGGCTTTTTCCAGCGCTCGATCATAGCTCATCCCGGAAGCCATAAGACGGTGCTCAACGAGAGATGGTCGATGAAGAACTGCTGCTCTCCGGGACCGAACTCGCGGTCGATCCAGAACTCTTTTTTGAGGATGAAAGGAAAACGATGAGCTAGGGTTTTTTCATCATGGTTAGGATAGGATATCCTAAACGCTCCCGAAAACGCCGTCCACGGACTCTATCTTAAGTTGGCGGTTGATTTCTGAGGAGAAGAAGAATAGGATAGATTCACCGCTAACACCGAGCTGAGCCCTTCCTCGAAAGAAAGGCCCTCGGATATTGGAAGGAGGAAAGAATGAGATCACAGCGTACCCGGAATCTATTTCATCTCTTTGTGTTGCTGGCGATGGTCCTTCTCGTGGGCACCTTTTCGACAGTCTGCAAAAGCAAGAACGCCGAAATGACGGAAAAAACAGAGCCCGCGGAACAAACAGAAATGGCGGAAACGCCTGATACCATGGCCACCTTGCGGACGATCCTGGGCGAAGCCAAAGAGGATTATCCGGGCGTAGAAGATATCGAACAATCGGGAACCGAGATCATCGTCTATTATCGC
>Ga0307378_10004809_pt1 | contig 19066 bp, 18 predicted proteins | sample UN1MG_FD_202238 | JGI IMG/M metagenome (GOLD analysis project Ga0307378, IMG submission 202238) | Soil microbial communities from Risofladan, Vaasa, Finland - UN-1 | ecosystem: Environmental > Terrestrial > Soil > Coastal area > Acid sulfate soil | place: Finland: Risofladan, Vaasa | collected... | reverse complement strand
CGACATACTCGGGCTGGAGTGACCACTCCACATATAGCAGTTTCCATCCCCTATGAGGATTAGGCCAGGCCCTGTGTCGACGCAATTGTTGCCAGCCGACACCATGTCCTCCACCCTGTTTCCATCCCCTATGAGGATTAGGCCCTGTGTCGACACAGCTCGAGCATCTTCGCTCGAGAATGGTTGTAAAGTTTCCATCCTCTATGAGGATTAGGCCCTGTGTCGACTCCGCGTCTCACAGTGCAGATGAGCACTACACTTCTGGGCCGATTTCGGAACGGCACACTCTCCCACAGGCTGCCAAGAAGCATTCTAGCACACCAAAGAGAGAAAGTCCAGTTGCCATCCCGCACAAACGGGATGATACTGCCCTCTGACCCTTTCTTCCCGATTCTATCATGCTTTTCTCCCAATATACCTACCGACTTACTTGTTGGCAAGATCCCGTTTGAATAATCGTATGAAAATGGTCTGCACTGTCTAAAGAGGAGAACCTTACAGCCGCATGAACCGATAAGGTGGTTGGGGGTTGCGCAGGACATGGACAGCAACAAGCGAAGTTGATGCTCGAAGCATAAAACCAGGGGGAGACGTTGCAGAAGCAGCCTGTTGTCGACCTGCACAAGCGGCGGGTTACTCCAGGAGAAAGCTCACCGTTCTGATGAGGATTATCCCCTGTGTCGACTCAAGAACGGACGAGATGGAGGATTCAACATCTTTAGTTTCCATCCCCGGACGAGGATTAGCCCCTGTGTCGACGCGCGATAGAGGCGCGGCAAGACGCGGAGCACTCACGTTTCCATCCCCTATGAGGATTAGGCCCTGTGTCGACGATTGGCCAAGTGGTCAGGCCTTCTATCGTATTCCAGTTTCCATCCCCTATGAGGATTAGGCCCTGTGTCGACAATGGGTAAGTTGTTGTGGCGGAGGAGAATTCTCTAGTTTCCATCCCCTATGAGGATTAGGCCCTGTGTCGACGGCGCGGGATCAGTTGTCTCTTTGGTAGCCAAAGAGTTTCCATCCCCGATGAGGATTAGGCCCTGTGTCGACAGTGTGAAAGGGATGCTACTCATCGAATGACCCTTACGTTTCCATCCCCTATGAGGATTAGGCCCTGTGTCGACTCCGGGTCTCACCGTGCAGATGAGCACTACATTTCTGGGCCGATTTCGGAACGGCACAGTTTTCCACAGGCTGCCAAGAAGCATTCTAGCACACCAAAGAGAGAAAGTCCAGTTGCCATCCCGCACAAACGGGATAATACCGCCCTCTGACCGCTTTCTCCCGATTCTATCAGGCTCTTCTCCCAATATGCCTACCGGCTTGCTTGTCAGCAAGATCCCGTTTGGATAATCGTATCACAATGGTCTGCACCTCTTGGCTCACGGTTCCGTGGATCGCCGCAATCCTCTTTCGACATCTTTCGCAGAGGAAATAGTACCGCACTGAATGACCATGGAATTCATAAGCGCGGGCGCAAGAGCTTACCCGCTTATGAATTAACTAGGCCCCTCGAACCTATAGGTGTCAATAAGGTTTCCTTGCGCATCGCGAAGCTCGGCAGTATCGCCAGGGTCATTCCAAACGTGTCTCGTTGTGCTTGTCGAGAAAGATCGCTGCTCTCCTGGACCGATTTCACCCTCCAAGCCAAATACGCGATCTTTTCTTGGGTTCTTATCGATGAGCTGCCATCCCTCCAGAGAAACTATACTATCTCCTCGGTTGACTAACACAACCTTATCTGGAATACCCCAATAACGTATCGCGGCAATGCGAACCTGTTGATTTGTGTCCCAGCGTCCTTTCTTACCGAGCGCTGCCTGCACCTGAGCGTCAAGAAGGGTATCACTTGCCGCTTCCGTATCTCGTAAAGACTTCGGTAGTTTATAGATTATTGCTAAGCCTTCATTAATCAACATTTCGTTCAAAGTCCTCTCACAAGCCGTGTCCAGGTAGACTAATGCAAGCAGGCGTCCCCATTTATCTAGCTGTTCTTGGGGCTCATCGGGAACTTTCATGTAGACGGTTCTTTCCGAAAGGCCAATCTGTCCGATAAGAAAATCTTTGGCGGCCCTATGGAGGTCTTGTTCCTCCTCTGGCGCATCTACGCCAAGGAGTCGAACTTTGGTTGTCGATCTCCCTCCCGGAAGACTAACTGACCGGGTTTCGAAATGGAAAGTGTCTCCGTCTTTGACGGCGACTTTGTCGCGAATGCATCGATATCCAGCAGGGCAACGTTGGTGAAGTCCAGACCAAAGGCCCACTGCTGTCGCCACCATAATAATTGCCGCTATCCCTACCAGTACTGCTTTTCGCTTCGTCAATATCATCGTTACGATTCTGCACTCCGGTCCTAAACTAAGATTTCATCACAACAAGAATAGCTTTTTCTTTGACTCTCTACATGCCTGTGTCGACGGCCGTTCATCGGATTCGACTATGACATCGCAGAAGCGTTTCCATCCCCGATGAGGATTAAGGCCCATGTCGACTTGGGGAGTAGTTGACGATGTCTATTTGACAGTCACAGTTTCCATCCCCGATGAGGATTGAGGCCCATGTCGACGATGGCCCAGAGCAACTTGTCCAACGTGGACTCAACAGTTTCCATCCCCGATGAGGATTGAGGCCCTGTGTCGACTGCGGGTCTCACAGTGCAGATGAGCACTACACTTCTGGGCCGATTTTCAAACGGCTCAGTTTTCCACAGGCTACTATGAACCATTCTAGCACACAAACATAAGAAAGTCTAGTCTTCATCCCGCACAAACGGGATTGTGCCGGTCGATGGCAACTTTATGCAGGCCCTATCTTGGTTTTCTCTCGATACGTCCCTCGAATTCGGCGTTGACAAAATCCCGTTTGGATAACTATATCACAGTACTCCGCATCGTCCACGGTCGAGAACCTTACAGTCGCAATGAACTGAGAAGGTGGTTGGGGGTTGCGCAGGACATGGACAGAAACAAGCGAAGTTGATGCTCGAAGCATAAAACCAGGGGGGGAGACGTTGCAGAAGCAGCCTGGTGTCGACCTACACAAGCGGTAGGCGACTCTAAAAGGGAGATCTCACGACTTCCGATCAAAAGATTGTCCCTTGTGTCAACTTTCTTCTTTCTTTGGGTGTTTGACATGGACGGTTACAGTTCCGGCAGTTGTTTTGACGGTGATGTCACCCTCTGTTGTCAGGCTGACTTGCTCGATACGCGGGTCAATCTCAGGCAGTTCTTCTAGGATACCTAAGAACCTCTTTTCAGCCTCGCTTGGATGCTTGGCTATTTTCCCCTCCTTAAAAAACACTAATTAAGCCTCCATCCCTCTGAAGATTATCGCCTGTGTCGACTAACTACGAGAGCCGAGGAGGAAACTCCTCAAAAACAGTTTTTCCATCCCCTATGAGGATTAGGCCCTGTGTCGACAATGTCCACTGATTACGGATGGGAGAGAGTTCCATTGTTTCCATCCCCTATGAGGATTAGCCCCTGTGTCGACAGCGGGAAGATTACACGCTGTTTGGACGCTGGTCTCAGTTTCCATCCCCTATGAGGATTAGGCCCTGTGTCGACCGGAATAGAGTAGCTTGGCCAAGCAACTCTGTCGGAAAGTTTCCATCCCCTATGAGGATTGGGCCCTGTGTCGACATGGCATTAACGCAATGTGTGCACACGGTAGGAAATGTTTCCATCCCCTATGAGGATTGGGCCCTGTGTCGACTCGACGAAGAGCACGATTGCAGTAAGTGTGCCTCAGTTTCCATCCCCTATGAGGATTGGGCCCTGTGTCGACCTTTTGAGCAAACAGTAGCTAGACTAACAGAGCAAGTTTCCATCCCCTATGAGGATTGGGCCCTGTGTCGACATACAAACGAATGGCCGGACTCTAAAGGTTCCCACAAATTTCCATCCCCTATGAGGATTGGGCCCTGTGTCGACTCCGCGTCTCACAGTGCAGGTGAGCGCTGCACTTCTGGACCTATTTCCAAACGGCCCACTTCTCCACAGGCTGCCAAGAAGCATTCTAGCACACCAAAGAGAGAAAGTCGAATTGCCCTCCCCGATGAGTATTAGACCCTGCGTCGACCTATCGGATTGGACGCAGAAGCATCCAGGATTTTTCGTTTCCATCCCCGATGAAGATTATCCCCTGTGTCGACAGGCGCCATCATGCGCTGTTTAACCCTCGGAGGTACGTTTCCATCCCCTATGAGGATTATCCCCTGTGTCGACTCTTTCCATGTTTTGGACAATCGAAGCTCGAATCTCGGTTTCCATCCCCGATGAGGATTAGCCCTTGTGTCGACTGGACCAAGGCTGAAGCGAACGCATTCCCGATCTGGTTTCCATCCCCTATGAGGATTAGCCTTTGTGTCGACTCCGTGCCTAACAACCCAGTTCAGCTCTGCACTCCTGCACCCATTTCCAAACGACCCACTTTTCCACAGGCGACTAAATCTCATTATAGCGCCTCAGCGAGCGAAAGTCTATATCCCATCCCGCTCAAACGGGATTCAAGGTCGATATCCGGCTCTTATGCAGATAAACTCTGCATTCCCCTGCAATTGAGCCAGCAATATCGCATAAGTGATTGATCCCATTTGGATAATCCTCACACAAGCGCCTCGTGAACTGACAATCCGGCATCAACTACTCAATCCGCCGCACCTGTCCCATACCCATAGCGGTCTTGGCTCCAACCCCGGCGTAGAACGCGAAATCAGCGAATGTGTGAAGGGCTTGCCGCAAGCGGGAGTCAGCTTTGCGATCGATGAGATACCAGCACTCCCCGACGAACCCCACCTGGCGGTACCGCCCGAAATCGAGCATCTTGGTTTCCAGCCGGTGACGGGCTACCGAAACTTGGCGGTCGAAGGCCGGCCAATCGATCTCCAAAGGAATGGGTGAGAAGGCGTTCCACCGTGCAGCCAGGGATTGGAACACAAGCCGCGGCCAAGGCAGCGGCATACTCAGACGAGACTCGGCCATACGAAATATGGTGGGCGAGAGAAACTTCAAGCCAATAAGGCTTTCGCCATCTCGTCCCTTGATCAGCCCGTTGTTGTACAGCTCGGCAAAGGAGCTTCGGTCCGCCCATAGGTCGTCGCTGCACTTGACCACCTGAATCACCTTGCATTCGGTAGACAGTAAGCGTATTGTGCCGATATCCTCCGGCTCCAGGCTCCACAGGAAGGTGGAAAGATCCTGCTTGAGGCTTGTCAGCCGAAGGCGGATAGTTTGCTGACAAAGCCGATTTCGGCCTTTCTCGCCCGGGTGGGGGGCGGGCAGGATAGCGAGGGTGAATGGCTTGATCTCAGCACCGTGGAGCCGGTTGCCCAGATCCGGGTCGATCCGGCTGATGAGACCGAGGAAACCGGCGTGGCTCGCTCGCCCCAGCGAGGTGGGGTTCTGCAGTTTGCCCCGTGATTCAAGCTCCACCACCAGACTCAGCAGCACGTCAGGATGAATCTTGCCGGACCGGCGAGCTTGGTTCACCGTGTGTCGCTAGCTCAGCAAGGCACGCTTCGATCTTTTCCAGCCGCTTCACGATCCCTGGCTCGTTCTTCGCAATCCAGCCGATTTTCCAATCGAGGTCGTCAATCGTCCGCTCAAGGTAATACTCCCGCCATGACCAGTAGTCCGTGTGTACCTTGAGGTTCTGGGCAAGTTGCACTCCCCAGTCACGGAAATCGGCTACCCTACCTAACAGGTTCCATCGGGTTTCTACCTCCACGAGAAGGCGAGTGCTGAGAACACGAACCTTGGTCTGGGGGGGCAGATCCTCTTTGAGGCGAGCGATCATATGGTCGCGGCGCCTGCCTGTGGCCTCGGAGGGAAGGCCCACCCAGCGCACTGTGATCTTGCCGGCCGGCCGGTTGATCCCGAGTCCAAAGATCGCCACCAGAAAACGCTGAATCAATCCTAAGTGGGGCTGCCAAGAAAGCCGGAGGAGGAGCGGTCCTTTTTTAAACGCTTCCAGGCGTGCACCATGCGGGAGGAAGAGCTGTTGCGGAAGAGCCTTATCCATGCTCTTGGTAAAGCGGTTCTCCCGGATCGATGGAGGAAGGTTTTCCCATGGCATTTCCCTTAGAGGTATTGCTGAGGGCCACCAGCTATGAAGCGCTTCATCGGGCTGCCTTTTCTTCCCAAAACCAGCGAGGTAGACTACCAACAGGTGGCGGAGCAATTCCATGTGTTCGGGGAAGATAGCGGTTTGGAATTCCTCTTTTCTACTGGCGATTGACAGTCCCGTTGAGAAGGTGTTTCGCCATGCCTCTTGCGCCATTGTGGTAATCACATAGGATTGACGCATTCGAAGGGTGACTTGTGCCTCGGTGCCTTGTATCACGTAGGGCAGAAGAAGGTCAACCTTAACCTCATCCTGGCCAAGCCGGCGATCGTCCCACCAGATGCTCACCCAGAGCAGGGAGAATCCCAATAAGAGGCCCCCGCCCAGTAACCAGCCCCACCAGCTCGCTTCAGCGGGGTGAGGTGTCATAAGAAAAGAGGCAAAGAAGTTGGCCCATAGACTCAGAGAGACGAGGCCTACAACAAGGGTGAACAGGCTCTCCCTTGCTTGGTGGCGGGCCCGGCCCAGCTTTATATCCGTGGGCCTTTGGATCATCCTTTTTCCCCTTGCCAGTGCCAGATTCCGTATTCCCCAACTACCGGATGCCCGGCAAGGCCTTCCTTTATCTTGCTGCCAGGGGTATACAAGCAGCGTACCTCTCGTTTTTGGCCTGGGCCCCAAGCCCCACCTGGCTTGTTCTGCCACCAGCGCCAGGGGATCGCCTCCAGTCGGCCCTGAACCATTTCACCGGGGACGTCCTCAAAGGGCATGTGTGCCCGAAGCACTCGGCTTTTGGGATGCCATTCTGACGGAACAGGCCGGTCTCGTTCTCCGGCTTCTTGGAGGACGGGAGCTTCTTCCTGTTGTAGGCGGCCCAGCCCATAGCGGCGATCGCCACCGATACTTAGGTACTTCAAGCTCTCAACGATTCTTTCTTCCGTGAGATCATGTGGGCAGCGCGGTGGATTCGTCCACGGCTTTCGCATGTAGAGGGTAAATTGCCAGCGCACCGGTTTTCCATCCCGTTCGTAAGCAGCAAGCGCCTCTGTCTCATGGAGCGTTCCAGAATGCGCGGTGAGCGACCCGGGGGCGACAGCCGTCTGGCCGCAAGAGGCCAAGAAGCGGGCCTCGAATTCTGCAGCAGATAGGGAACCATAACAGAGCTGTCCTTCCTCATACTGCGGACAGGCAGGTTTTTCATCGGTCAGGATATAAGCCCAAGAGGTTGGAAGGTTCTTGCGCACAAAGCTTCCCACCTCTTGATATGTCTTGCCGGTGGCTTTAGGGAAGATGGCGCGGGTGAGCTGGGCTGTGATGGCTCCCCAAAGCGTCCAGCCGGGGGCGTAGTAGCGGGTGCGCTGGATAAAACCGAAGCGGTAGGCACCCAGCGCTATCGGGGTCATCGCGCGGTAGGTGAGAACGTAAGCTTCCCAGGCCATTAGCTAGTCTTCCTTCTTTTCTGCTCGTAGGCCGTAAAGGGCGTAGATCAGCGCCCGTTCGGTTACCTCACGAGCCAGCAGTATATCGTTCAGGCTCTCCGTCAGGGCGATGACCTGCTTTCGCTCCTCCCCGTTGCCGCCCAAAAGCGGCCCCACGGCTTTATCCTGCCAAAGTTCTCTTACCTGGATCCAGATAACCTCACCGCCTTCTTTCAAGCGGTATTGCAAATAGATATAGAATGCAAACAACCCCTCCTCCCGCAGCACTCCCAGAGCGTTGCGGGTGGTCGTCTCCAGACGTTTGGCTTCCTTATCCGATCCCTTATTCTGTACAATCTGGCTACCATAACGGGCACAGAGGGCCTCGACATTTGGGGGATTAGGCATCGGTACCGCCCTCCTTTGGCTTCTCCGGGGGTAGGTTGAGGATGCGTAGCCGACCGAAGCCGCGGGTGTTCATCCCCCCAACTCCAAGGTGTTCCATCAGCCGCAGCCCGGATTCCACATTCTTCTTCACCCACTCGATGTCCTGTGTGTCGGAGAAGGGAGTCGCTTTCACGTTGCCATTTTCCCTTACGGGGAAGGCGTAGTGCTGCGGGTTGTGATAGACCATCGGGAAGCGTAGCACCACCCCCCGCGGTAGGGCCTCGTAGGTGAAGAGCGCACCTTCCTCGGCGGCACCTGTGTCCGGATCGATAGATACCGATGTACGCGTCTCCAGGTTGCTGTTCACCACCAAGCTGAAGAGCTTGTCGGGCACCAGCACCAGTCGTTGCCTGACCTGCTCTAGGCCCTCTGGCAATCGTAGGTCTCTCCAAATAGCTTCTGCGTCCAAGTTGTCGTCGACCACGTCCAGAAACAGCCAACCCAGGTTGAGCCCCCACCGACGATCACCATCGGGTTTATCCACGAGCTTGGGGACGATCTGCACTTTGTTCTCCAGGGAGATTTGCCCCTCTAGAGGCTTGTATCCTGCATCTTCAAGAATGCTCGGCGATGTCACCCACACTGGTCCGACCATGGTGTGAATCGGAAAGAAGAGCACCTGGGCATCGTAGAACTGGGCCAGGCCATGGAAGCTGCGATTCTCCGGGCCAATGGTGAAACCATAGGTTACACAGACGGGACAGTCGATCTCTCCGCAGTGTTCGGATCCGTCTTCCCCACCTTTGCCGGCGCAACTGACGTATTTCCCCTTCTTCTCGTTGTAACGCCGATAGTGGTCCGTGGCCATCGCCGTATAGGCGCGTGCGGCCCCAGCCAGGCTGGAACCGGGGATCTTGGGCACATTTGTGCCCGGCTCCCGCACGATGGTCAGGTCTACCTCGCCTAATCTGTAGCCACCTGTCCCTACATGGATGGGGTCGAGGGCTAGAGCGTAGTAAGGGTTAAACATGTAAGGCTCTGAACCGTTCATTCCATCACCTCCTCCTTTTTCTCCAGTGATACTGGTACAACCTTTTCCTTCAGGATATGGCGATATAGCTCCACTGTGTCGAAGAAACTGCCGTCCAGGACTGCTTCTTTGATCGTTTTCCTGATTTCCTCTTTCTTACCGAAATCGCGGGCCGCCACTTGGTCCACTAGCCAAGAGTATGATTTCCAGGCCGCCTGGCGCTCCGGTGAATCAGCGGAAGCCAATTGCCAGGTCTCCCATTTACGGGCCAGGAGGCTTGTGGCTCCCTCAAGGCGTGTCTCAGACATCCCATCTGCCTTACGAATAGCTTTCCACACTTCCCTGAGATGGCGCACCCTCTCCAGAAGATAGGGGCGAGGACTGTGGTGTGCGCCTAACAAAGGATGGGAACGGCGGCGTGTCTCTTGATCTAGTTGCGTTTCCAAGCGGCGGCTCACGGTGTCCAGGAAGATGAAGTCGAAGAGGTTGGGCCGGAAGGCGATTCGATCGTCCTTTTGCAGCTTAGAGACGTGAACCCACCGGCCCTTCGGGCCTATCAAGCTCATCCCGCGTTTCTCCAAATCCTTCCCCTGTTGAACAAGGAAGTAGGGATGATACCAGTCGGTCTTCCTGTCGCCTCGTTGGGCCGGGACGTGCCAGGTCCAGGCGCCGAAACGATCGCTGTGCAAAGAGAGGTCATAGCCGTCACCATTCTCCTCAGGGTTTTCCTGTAACACAGCATCAGAGGGCTTTTCGTCCAACTGGCCGAAGGACTCCACCAAACGACGGGCGGTGTCTAAGGAGGCAAACATCGGGTAGTGCGCGTTCATGAATATGAGTCCTACATGGAAGGGTAGCCGATCCTGAACTTTGCCGAACTCCTCGACGTAGGCACTTTGCATCTTCTCGGTCACTTCCATCGCCTTATCTGCTGGAACCATCATTAAAAGGAGGTTGGGACTGGCGGTGATCACCTGGTAGGGGCGGTAGTCTTCAGGTTCAGCTTTGACGATGGTGAACGTTTTGTCCAGAGATTGCCCAGTCTCGTCGCCCTTCAGCCGAAGGATTTGTCCGGGAGCCTTGTCCTGTAACTCCCTTACCTTTGCCTCCTTCAGCCGGTCAATGGTCTGGGCTTTCCCATCTTTGGGACGGACGAAGACTTCCGTCTGGCCCAGGCCCGGCACCTCCGCCTTGTAGATGCCGGGACGCAGTGGATTGTCCGTAAGGGTAAAGCGTATCCGGCGCCGTTCTTCGACCACTTTCTTTAGTCCCTCACCCTGTCCTTCCAGGAACTCCTCCGTGGTCTGCCAGACTCGGAGTAACCGGGAAGCAGAGGGATTCTTGCGGGCCAGGGCGAGGAGGAAAGCATCAGTTGGTTGATAATCCCTTTGTAAGTTCTCTGCCACCTCATGGATGCGCTTGCTCTTATCCCCCTTATATCGATCTATCTCCCGGTTGATCAGGGCAGCCCAAAAGCCGCTCACGGCTTCCTCTAGTTGGCGTTTTGCTTCTGCTCTCATTTCGAGTTGTCGTTCAAGAGGAATATGGGATGCTTCAGACTGTTGTAGTCTCTCTTGGGATTTTTTCACAGCAGATTGGTACTGCTTGGGGAGAGTATCTAGCGACCCTTCGTCCAGTAATCTTTGCACACCTATGCGGAGATGATGCCAATCCGCTGTATTCTGCATAGCAGGATACAAGTCTGCCATATCCTGTGGTGAGGTGATGAACAACGTGTGGAGCATCGTTCCATCCAACCAATGCTCCAGGTTGAAACCGGCAACGATGAGGGCTAGCCGCTCGTGATTATCAGCGATTTCGCCTGTCCAGACGGTACCAGTACCGCCCTCGGTCAACCGCCGCTCGATTCCACCGCGCCTGCGCTTTTCGCACCAGGGGCACAGATCCCGCTCCCCCTCTAGCGGTCGGCGTTGGCACACTGGGCAGACCTTGCCACTAGGGGAATCTGCCCACTGCCGGGCCCAGGCTGGGTTCCCTACCACCGGTACCTCCCTACGAGCTTCCCTCATCTGCTCTACCAAGTCAGTCACCCGCTCGGTGGGTGGACTGAGTTGCACCACCGGCTGCACCTCTCCACCAGTCACCTCGTTTACGATCCCGCACACCAACTCGGTCAGATCCCGGCCCCAGGGCAGATCGGCAATCAGGAAGTGCACACCGTCATTATCCTCATAGAGACGATTGCCCAAGGCGTATTCCTCTTCGATGGCCTGCCGTAGTGCCTTTCGCAGCTCTGCCAGCATTACCTCTCGTCCTACCACGTCGGAGAGGCGGGCAAAGGGGGTAATGAGCTCCCACGAATTCCACAACACAGTGAGCAGGCGAAAAGTGCGGCGAGGGGGTTCCTGTTCCGCAGAAGGAGGATCGAGCAGATCGCGCAGGAGAAAGGCCTTAAACCGAGCGGCAACGCCCCAGGCATGCTGATCCAGCCGCACGTCATTGGCCGCCCGCTGGGTCTTGCCGAGGCCTTGCTTCATCGTTCTCTCCAGAAGTTCCCATAGTTGGCGGCGATTCGCCGCCGGAGCGCCACCTGTAACCAGAGGTTCTAATTTCGAGTAGAAACCCTGTCTGATTTCGTCCAGAGATTGCAGGTCGCCTCTGGCCAGTGGCTCCTCTCGGCCAAAGACAGACGATCTCTGTACCGCTCCCTTCTGGTGAAGACCCACAGCGTTGTACTCGTCTTCACCGGAATCATCCCGATCCGCTTGTACCAGAAGGCGCTGGATCCAGGGCAGTCCGGGCAAGTCTTCTTGGTTAGGATGATGCCCGCCAACCAACTTTTCCAGACTGACTTGGGCACTGTCTAGAGCCCCCTCTTTCACCCATCCGTTTGGGCCAGTCAACGGTCGTTGCAAGGCTTGCTTCAGCTCATGTGAAAGACGCTTTCCATCGTGTGGCTCCTCATCGGAGAAAACCTGCTCGTGCTTCCATTTTTCCTTTGTCGCTGAAGAGATCGTCTCCTCTTCCCCAACGACCTCGGCCTCTACACCTGTAGCGTACGCACTGTCCGTCTTGCTGAGCACAAACCCGCTGCTCAGCTTCCCCAGGTCGTGCAGCCACCCCGCAAGTTCAGCCAGCAGGACCAGCTCGCGATATTTTTTTGCCCTTTCCAGCAGAGTCTTACTCATCATTCCTTTCCTTTACCTGCTTCTCGACCTGCTCTCGCAAGTGCTTTAGCTCCTTTAATTCTGTCAGGTTCAGGCGTAGCAACTCGCGATCGGCCTGCTCTCTTAGGCGAGCTATCTCTTTCTGCCAGGTCTCCCATTGAACCCGTTGTTTCTGCCATTCGCGATAGGTTTCCCGCTGCCGTTTGTATTCACTGCGGGCCTTATCGCCGGAAATGTGGCGCTTCAGTTCTTCGTTGGTCTCGTAGATCTGCCAGTGACCATCCTTATCTTTGAACTTATCGTTATCGGGCTGGAACTGCTCCGGTGGTTCCTCCTCATGCGGCGGGGACGGCGGAATTGGCTTCACCCACCGATGCATTACTAGATAGGTGCCGACGATATCCTTCTGCGCCCGCCCCATCCCAGCAGCGGTCTTAGCGCCAAAGCCCGTTTCACCAAGGAGCGAATAGGCTGCCTTACCCACGGTCTCCAGGTCCTTCAGCACCTCCCCCCAATCCGGCAGCGGGCCATCCGGCTCGCTTGGTACGATCGGCGTATAGAGCAGTGCGAATATCCCCTTCGCTCCACGCGGCACATTCTCGATGTGAATCGGCTTATCGCCTGCTCCCGTCTCCCTACGGTGGGGATTTATCACCTGGACTTCCAGAGCGTCAAAGAAGGTGGCGTAAAAACTCAGCCTCCCCCGCTTGAAGTTCTTCTCTTCACCTTTGGAGTTGCCCAACAGGCAAATGACCTGCGGATCGTCGTCTTCGGTCTTTAAGGTCCACCGGAGGGCGGCACGGAAGCTCCCCTTCCAGGAAGTGCTCCCCACCACCGGCACGCGAAGCACTGGATCCTTGCGCACGGGGTTCTCGTGCACGTAGAAGGATGTGTCATCCTTGCTGATGTAGGGGGCGGAGAGGGTAAAGGGGATATAGAGGAAGAAGCTGTGATCCGGTAGCAGGGACAGGTCTACTTTAGTTAAAGCAGGGGTAGACATATCGAGAAGATCTAGATAGTTGGACCTCGCTTGTTTTATATATTGATTGTACTCACTGTTTTTAATAAGGATTGCATCTGCGTAGACTGTTTTCGCCAACGTGCTCCACTTGTTTTCGTTTGCATCATGATCCGTGCGCGTTCCAATCGTTTGGCTGAGAAGCTGTAAGCGAGCATAGAAATCTTCGATCGGCGCGTAAGAGTCTTTGCCTCCTATTACCGGATGCAATTCCTCCTTTTCCTTATTTTCAATATCTTTTCCTGTTGACCTTTCCCCTAAGTTCGCTTTCACCCTCCGTTCCATCTCATCCCACGGTTCCAGATCTAGATGAAAGTTTACATGCCATTCGTAGCTCATATTATTCCTCCATCAGGCTCTGCAGAAATTGTTGAGGATCAGTGATATGTTTTGAGATCGTATCACGAGGAGAATCGAACTCCCGCCACTGAGTGATGGTCCCCTCTTTCTCGATCTGCTGACGAATCAACTGGACCACGACTTCCCGATTGATCTTATCCGCCGAGTCTTTTGGCACCCAGCCCCACACCTTCAAAGTGTCCCTTTTCGGTGACACTGCCATCTTGATCTTGGTGGCTTGGTTAAGCTTCTCCTTTATGGTGCCCAGCAAGAAGTGCCGCAGAGTTTGCCGTTTTCTCCCATCAGGGATCAGTTGCTCGATAGCTTCCCCTTCGCGGAACACACCCCGCAGGTCGTACTTGAAGTTGACAAAATCCTCCGGTCGCCAGAGGCTTGGCAGCTTTATTGTGGTGAAGAACATCTCCCGCAGGTCGGGCCAGCGGTTGGTCCCTTTTTGGGGTTCCGTTTCCGGCTCCATCTTAGCCCTGCGGCTCACCTCAGTGGCGAACCAGGTAGCATCGGGCAGCTCTTCCGGTTTATTCTCCCAGTCAAAAAGGCCATAACCCAAGCCTGTTTTGGCTCCTAGAGCCGCATTGCGGCGGATGAACTCAAGTAGCCCGCAAAGCAAGCGTCCGGTGTCCTCATCAGCGGGGTGACGGAGCAGCACGTTCAGGGAGAGGAACCCTACACGCCCAGGTGGAAAGAAATAGGCAGGTTTCTTTCCTTGGGCGTTTGGTCGCTCGGCGTGGACCTTATCTTTGCCAGTGGGAGGATAGCCCCTCCGGGTTGTATCCTCAATCATAAGGTGGAACGTCTTCGCCCACCCTGTAGATCCAAAGAGCTGGCAAGCGGGGCAAAGGCCACTGTCACCCAGGGCCACTCGTTCGCAAGAGAGACACAGACCGGTGTCCGCATGTCTGCATCCACGCTGTTCTAGCTTAGTGAATTCTTTGAGATTCAGATTGCAAGGATCCTCAACGGGGCTACAGGCCTGCCCTCCCATCCCGCGAATCAACGCCTCGTACCACCAGCGCAGGCTCCCCACAATGCCCGTTCCCTCAACGTGGCGCGCCTCCTTGGTGGCATCCCCCGTCCAAAGCGGAGTAAGCAGTCTTAGCTGCGCTTTTGCCATCACTCTCCACCCCCGGACAGCTTGAGTGTTATCACCCAGAACCTGCAGTCTCGTAGCCCCCAGACGGCAGCTTCCAGCTTTCTAACCTTTGCAACGCCTTCTCCCACCACGTCGCCCTTCATCATCTGAAACCAGAAGCGTAGGGCTCCACGAATTGAGGGTAGCCGCAACTCCGCTTCCTGCTGCCAAGCTCTGGACAGAAAGAGCGGTGTAACCACTTGCAGCTTGAAGCTAGATTTCTTCATCGGTCATCACCTCTTAAAGTGCTCTCCTTCTCAGAATCTTGCGTAGCGGTACAGACTGTTAGGAAGTTTACGGACCACATGCTCGTTCTTAGCAAAGGCCCTTTAAAATGAAGGGGTGCTCTCATTCTCGCAACGGAACAGTTTTTTGTCCACATTCTTAGAACGGCCTTGAAAGCAGGAACCGTCGTGGCATTGATTTTACTGCGACCTCCTTATCTTCCTGGTACATGACATCAATCGCTTTGAAAACCACTATACTCCTGTTTCCATCGGCAAACAAGCACCAGCAGTGGCGATCATGGCGTCGTCGTCTGTGCGGTACTCAATAGTCGCGAAGAGAACCTCGATCCCTGGAATGTGGCAATGACTTTGAGCCACTCGTTGGCTTAATCTTGTGCAGTTTCCTGGCGCTTGTTGCCACCTGCGATTGGTTGATCCACACTGTAGCGAGCAACAGCTAGCCCGAGTCGCTGGCCTCAAAGTAGCGGAAATGTTGTTGTGATGGGACGTTCAGTAGTACGATTTCCATCTTCGCCACAGCAATCGGCGAGACTGGATTTGGCGTTGCCGGGCTAACCGAGACACTGGGAAGGAATGAGGGATTCAACATTGCGATCGGACCCTTCACCGGCGTGGGTAAACATCCCGGGAGCGATACCAGAAACACATTCCCAGTATGTTAGATTGATCGTGGGCAAGACCTCCGGGGTTATCCTTGGTGGAGAGGTATCCGCCTGGAGCAAGCACGGGTGAACCTGACGAACTTCATCGGGCTCGCTATTCAGGCGAAGATTTCCGTTAGTGCCCTCTTCGCGGCTCAGATCGGTACGCACCCGCGCCTTACCAGTCCTCCCCCCGCCTATCCGGTGATCAAAGCGGGGCGGAATCGATCATGCGTAGTTGGGGGCAACAGGCAAGTCATCGATGGGCGAGCCAGGCGCCGCACTGCGGCGGCCAGGGTTCTCGTGAGCGCTGCAAAGGATGCCCCGCCTTGAAGGTGGGGAGGAATTTGTGCAATGCGAACTGCCCTCGACATTCAGCTAAATTGTGATCTTCCTGGAGAAGGTGCTCGTTGGAAAGCTTCCTTGGCTCTAGGACCGGTATTGGAAACGTGTTCCACAGCCAACGTCGTAGACAAGCTACGACGCTACGAACTTCCGTTGCAATCTTGCTTTGATGTAGCGTCGGAACTTGTCCCGGACGGGTTGATCTGAGAAGAGAAGCGCCCTCACGCAAAGGCCTGTCTGTCGTCGTGTCCTGACAGACAGGACACCGAGAAAAGCAAAAAAGAGATTAGGGAGCCTGTCTGTTCTTTGCGATCTTTGCCCTGCCTGTACGTGTGCAGATGCAGGCAGGCCTTGAGCGAGCAACAGCGAACGGGCGTGAGGAAAAGCTCTTCCTCGCATGCGAGGAGTTCCACTTCAAACGGGACAGAAACTTGGAATGATTCAAGCCGCTTCACGTTCTAGCGGCTTGGATCTTCACCTCTTAGAGGAATGGAGCAATCACGGCAGCGTCGATATTCTCTGGGCTGCCGGTGTAGCGGATCACGCCGTAGCGATCGATCAGCAGCGTGTGCGGAACAGACCCGACTTTGTAAACGTCCGAGGGCCGTTCAGTCAGAGCATCCGGCTCCCACAGTGAGACAAAATCGGTGTAGCCCTCTTTCGCGAAGAAACTTGATGCCTCTTGCACAGCACGATTGACGAGCACCGTGATCACGACAACTCCCTGATCCGCAAACCGTGTCAGGAGATCCTGCAGGTGAGGCATCGACGCCAAACAATGCGGGCAAGTAGTGCGCCAGAACTCCAAGATGACGACCTTCCCCAGGTAATCGGAGAGGCTGTGCTGCTTGCCATCGAACCCGGGGAGGGTGAACAGGGGAGCTGCCTGCCCGTCTCTGAGCCCGGTGGCGACATTCGCTCGCTGATAGACCTTGCCATCACCCTGGTCCTCGCCAGTTGGGGATACGGTGGAGACATTACCGTCAGAGACGTCGATCATCTTCGTGGTGCTCCCAGCATCCCCCTCGTTATCAAAGACCATCAGCGTCACCTCGTACTGGCCGCGAGCAGCATATGTGTGCGTCTTCGTCACTCCCGATCCGCTGAACCCGTCTCCGAACACCCACTGATAGGAGACGATGCTCCCGTCGGAATCCTGCGACGAAGACCCATCGAAGAGGACCGAATACGGACTATCCTCGCTCGAAGATACGGAGAAGCTGGCCAGTGGAGTGCTGTTTGCCAGCGCCACAACAGCAATGAAGAGAATGATTCCAAGGACTATCGCCGCACCGACAAACGTTCTTTGCCTCACACCTATCACCTCATTATCGAATACTTACACAAGAGACCCACGCACCGCAAGACAAGAGACGAGGACGGCGAGTCACCTGCCAGCACCCCGGTCTGTTTGTTTTCGACTCTTTGCCGTTTTGCCTGGGAATCTAAAGACAAAGGGCCAAGGGGCAAGGCTCTCACAAAGCCAACCATTTCACCGCGACGGACACCGAGTAGAGAAGAGGCGCTCTTCGTGGCGACTTCTCTTTAGCATTTGTCTCCCACGAATCCTGCGATCACAACTGATACAAGGCTGTCCCTCCCGCCCGTTCGCTTCACTCACTCAAGGCGTCGAGGAGTCATCAGTCTCCAGTCCAGAGTCTCTAGACCAGAACCCATCCTTCATCCTTCATCCTTCATCCTTGTCTTTCCGCTGTTCCCTGCGTCCCTGCGCCTCTGCGGGAGAAAGCTCTTGCTGTTGCTTTTTCTCATCACTCATCACTCATCACGCATTACCCATCACTGTTCCCGCAGCGCCGCCAGGATCTTCTCCGGCGTGAACGGCGTTCTTGTCAGCCGTACGCCGATCGCATCGTAGATGGCGTTTGCGAGGGTGGGGAGTGGTGCGTTGATCCCGATCTCGGCGATTGATTTTGCTCCCAGCGGGCCGGTCGGCTCGTAGGAGTCGACGAGGACCACATCGAGCGGTGGCATGTCGAGCATCCCCAGGATCTTGTAGTCGAACAGGTTCGGGTTGCGCACCCCGCCGGTGGGCCCGAACTGCATCTCCTCCGTGAGCGCGTAGCCGATTCCGTTGGCGACCGCCCCTTCCACCTGCCCTTCCGCCATCTTCGGATTGATCACCGTGCCGCAGTCAGCCGCGACAACGTAGTTCAGAATCTTCAGCTCGCCCGTCTCCGTGTCCACCGCGATCTCGGCAAAGCTGGCCATGAACGGGGGAGGCGACTGGTGCATCAGCCCGGAGGCGGTGGCGCCAATCTGGAACTGATCCTTGATGTACATCGCCTGTTCGCAGACCTTGGCCAGCGTTACGCTCTTTCCGTCCGGTGTGCGGACCTGCTCGCCTGCAACGGTGAGCTGCGATGGATCGACGCTTAGCATCTCAGATGCGAGCATCTCCGATGCAACATCGATGATCTGCTCTCGCACCTTCTCCGCCGCCCGCTTGACCGCCGTGCCGGAGACATAGGTGGTTGAGGAGGCGTAGGCCCCTACATCGAACGGGGTCAGGTCGGTATCCGAGGAGTAGATGATGATCTTCTCAAGTGGCACGCCGAGGACCTCGGCCGCGATCTGGCCGAGGATCGTGTCCGATCCGGTGCCCAGGTCGGTAGCGCCGATGAGGAGGTTGAACGATCCATCCTCGTTCATCTTGATCGTTGCCGCGCCCATGTCAATCTCCGGGATCCCGGAGCCCTGCATGTGCACCGACATCCCAACGCCGTGCACCCACGAGCCCTCGCGGATCTTCTTCCCGTGCTTATGCGCCCAGCCGATCCGCTCTGCTCCGATGTCGATGCATTTTTCCAGCTCGCAACTATCGATGATCTGCTCCACCCCTTCGCGTCCCTCACCGAGCTTGACGAAGATGGGAGAAGTCTCACCGGCGCGGATGTGATTGATCCGGCGCAGCTTCACCGGGTCGATGTTCAGCTTCTCCGCCAGCTCATCCATCGCCACCTCGAGCGGGAAGTAGCCCTGCGTCGCTCCGTAGCCGCGATACGCGCCGGGCACGGGGAGGTTCGTGTACACCGCCTTCCCGTAGAAGTGTACATTCGGGGCCTTGTTGTACAGCGGGAGCGTCTTAGATCCGGTATTGGAGAGGACGGTGAGTCCGTGGCTTCCGTAGGCGCCGGTGTTGGAGATCCCCTCCATCTCGAGAGCGTTCAACATACCGTCCTTCCTTGCTCCCAGTTTCACGCGCACCCGCATCGGGTGGCGCGTGCGTGAGGAAACGAACTCCTCTTCGCGCGTCATCTCGATCAGCGCCGGACGCCGTG
>Ga0307378_10004808_pt1 | contig 19074 bp, 12 predicted proteins | sample UN1MG_FD_202238 | JGI IMG/M metagenome (GOLD analysis project Ga0307378, IMG submission 202238) | Soil microbial communities from Risofladan, Vaasa, Finland - UN-1 | ecosystem: Environmental > Terrestrial > Soil > Coastal area > Acid sulfate soil | place: Finland: Risofladan, Vaasa | collected... | reverse complement strand
TGAAGAAGATTACGAAAAAGACCGAAGGAAAATTAAAATTAAATACGTTGCTCATCATTATTATATTCCTCTGATATGGTCTGAAACTAATTCTACAGAAGAAAAAATAAGTTATATTAGTCATATAGTTAAAGCTCCCAGCGAAGTAAGATTTGTTGAGAATTTAGAAGATTATTTAGCTACAGAAGATAATAAATTTAAAAAGTTTGATTGGTGGATGTTTAGTAAATTAGATGAGAGTTTAGATGAAGTTTATATCCCCTACTATAATCCAAATGAAAATAAAATAAGTAATTTTAATCCGGATTTTATTTTTTGGCTACAAAAAGGTAAAAAATACTTTATTGTTTTTGTTGATCCAAAAGGAATTGAACATTCTGGTTGGGCAGACAAACTCAATGGATACAAAAACATTTTCGAAGGAAAGTTTAAAGAAATTAACTACAACGGATTTAAAGTAGGAGTAAAATTATTTTTTATCTCTCGAGATGCTTCAACAGCACGTCAAAGATTTCCGGAACACGCGCAATATTGGTTTAGCGATATTGGAAAGATGTTGGAAACAATAATATGATGTTTCTTCATTTAATATTAAAAGAGAAGGATGAAACTATATTTTAAGAGGATATAAAAATGCCTTATAATGTTAGTACGAATCAATTTAATGTAATGACAACACCTAGACCAAGGAAGATAGCCTTTTTTATAGATCCACTAAATTGCCCTATAAAATTATTTGATAAAATTATTGAGTTTAATACTAACTGTTGGGGAGGGAGGTATAATCCGATTATCCCAATAGTAAAGGGTAATATTTCAGAAGATTATTGGAAATTATTAAAATTTAGTGACCCAGATATTATTTATACATTTGTAGAGCCTGATTTATCCCTTATTAAAAGAATTCACAAAGAAATATCCCCTATATATTTTAAATGCCATAGGGAATATAAAATTTCTCAAAACGATGAACCGATTTATAGAATTGCAATTGATGATCAAATAAGAATACACAGCCTTTATAAAGTAATAAATGAAAGTTCAACAGATCCAATTTCTCCGCCAAGTTTATTATCATATTATAATCAAAACGAGGATAAAGATTTCTCTCTTATAAAAAGAAACTTTGGTGCAATTAATGAAACATTTACTCCAAAAAAAATTCCCCCTGAAGTGAAAACGCTTAGGCTTGATGGAAATTATACTTTTACTCAAGTATTAAAAAAAATGTCATCAATAAGAAATATTATAACACCTATGCAGCTTTCCGAGATAAAATCACAATACTATGAACCAAAATATTTTTACGGGAATAATTTTTTCGCTTTAATTATCGGAGATGATATATGGGATTTTTTATATTTTTGGAATAGAAATATAATTTTACCAAGTTTTAGAAGGAAAATGATATCTCAACTTTGCCTTCCTTTATGGGCAATAGAATCGGATGAGCAAAGAATTGCTGTAAGAGATTTTATTTCAAGGAAATTTTGGCCTAATGGAAATTCGGGTGTTACTGTGCTTTTAGTTTCAAATGAAGTTAATGAATCAACTCTTATCGATATAGGCAATAGCCTATTAAAGGGTTCGCAATTGTATCGTGAAGTTAAGATAATAAAGCCAAATACTTTTACCTCTTTTCAAATAGGATCTACGGTAAAAAATTTGTCAATTACAAAACATTTTCAACTAATTGGTTCCAGATCTACTTTAGAAAATGTTTTCCCACCATTTTTAGATAATGCTTTTATAAGTAATTCCTTTGTAAGTAAAAAGTGGATGCTAGATTTTCAAATAGAATATCGTCCTGAAAAATTTTCATATACAAATATTTCGTATTATTGGAATCTTCCGAAAAAATTGAATATTTCCAGATATTTTATAAACAATATTCCAGGTAGAATCACAAATGGTGGCTGGCTTTCTTTTGAAATAGATAGTGATAGGAAAATTATTGAATTAAATATTCCAAGTGATTTTTCAGTAATTAATTCATATCTTAAAGGTTTTGATACCCCATATTATACTGATGATGTTAGAAAAGATTTTTTAAAGGAAGAGGAAAATAAAAAAACAAAGAAAGAAATCAGAATATCTGATAAAGGTTATTATACAAGAGGCGTGATAAAGAAATTTCCCAGTCTTTGGCATTCGGGTGAATTTATAGAAAACAGATTTTGGAGAAGAGTATTAGAAGATCTATGTCATGTAACACCTGAAACAAAAGAAAAACTACTTGAACCAATTGTAAACAAGATAAATAAAGTTGACTCAAATAATTGGATTGAATTATCTCAGAAAAATAAGGAAAAACAAAAATGGCTTTCCGATTTTATATTAACTACTGCGAAAAAATTACATTCAAAGGAAGCTAAAATATCTTTTAATAATTTATTAGAAAGATTAACAGAGGAGAGAAAAGAGTTTAAAAAAAGTGCTCAAAATCCTGAACAATTTGATATATCTGAAGAAACAAATAGGGGGGACCTAATAGATTCTTTAAATAGCTTAGTTTCAAAAGGGGTCTTTGAACAAGGGATAGAAATTACTTGCAATTATTGTGGCTCTACCTTTTGGTATGGGCTTGAAGAGCTAAAAAAAGAAATTCTTTGTCATGGTTGCCAGTCAATATTGGGAGTTGAGGTGGAAAGCCCTTGGATGTACAAGCTTAATGATTTAATTAGGAATGCAATTAGTTTTCATGGAGTTTTCCCAATAGTGTGGGTACTGGGAAAGTTATCGTTCATAACTTCTTTATCTTTTATTTACTTACCAGGTGTTTGTTTATACGAAGAGTATACCTCTCCATCTCCATATGCTGAAATAGATATAGCTTGTATTGAAAATGGAAAATTTGCTATTGGAGAGATTAAAACATCTGCTGATGGTTTTAAGGATTCTGATATTAAAAAATTAATTAAAATTTGCAAGGAGATAGAACCTGATGAGGTAATTATTGGGGCTTTTTATGATAAAGAAGGCAAGATTCTAAAATTAGCTAAAAAACTTCAAAAAGAACTTGGTCCATATGGAATAGAAGTTAAATCTTTAACTCCAGAAGAATATGTATTTGATCCTTCATACCATATCGTAATTTAATAAATTTTATATCATGTGTTGTAAAAAATGATTGTTTATATTATAAAATGAGGCAATATAAAAAGCTACTGGGGCTAATTGTGATAGTTTAATAATTGATAGGATATATTTAAAATGTAGAAATTCAAACTCAAGTTAACTACCAGAGTATCGGACGGATTAAAAACTCTTTGAATTTTAGGAGTATATACAAAGTAATTATGTTATTTCAAGTTATATAAAATCACGTTTTAAGAGGATATGAATGAAAGTTTCTGAATTTACAATTAAACATTTATCAAAAATAATAAATGGTGATTGTGGCTATACTCCGTATTTAACTGGATCAACGCTTGTTGAATTATTTAATCGTTATGGATTTAGAGATACTTACGGACAAGGATTCCTATCAAGGTAGTAGTATGTTGAAGAAAAAATAAAAAAGTTAAATGGATCAATTAAATTAGCAAAAGTAATTGAGGAAATTGTTGATCCGAGATCATATTACGATACCGAATTCAAGGTGGCAGAGGCTGCTGAGAAAATAAATAAAATAATCTCACATGATGGATACTTGCTGATAGAAAAAGGTAAAAGATATAAGATTGCGGTTACTGAAAGTGTTGACATTGAGCCTGAATCTCTTGGGGAGACCGGAAACGATTTCTTAACTGAACAGATAAAAAAATGTGATGATAAAATTTTAGAAGGAGATTTTGATGGCGCTATAACTAATGCCAGGACATTAACAGAAACTGTAATTGTAGATATTCTCTCAAAATATGATTCAGACTATCAACACAAAGGGGATTTGATAGCAGCATATAAAAGGATTAAAAATTTATTGAATCTCGACCCATCTAATATTGAGTACCCGGATTCAATAAAACAGATTTTATCTGGATTAATTTCAATTATAAATGGCCTAGCTAATATGAGAAATGAAATGAGTGATGCTCACGCTAGACAATATAAACCAGAAAAACGCCATTCAAAATTAGCAGTTAATTCTAGTAAGACATTATCAGAATTTTTAATTGATACTTTAATAAAACAATATAGGGGAAAAAGATAAAAGCTTACCATTATATAATAACGGATATGTATCTATAATCAATATGACAGAGAACCTCTTTAATACATTATTAGTGTTTATGGAAAAATTTTTAATATACAAGGAACACATCCCATTTTCTTAGATAATTAATATTTTACTTTTAAATTAGAGAAATAGAGAAGGGGTGCCGAGTCAATATTTCGGTAACTTTTTCTAACCTATTATAAAGGGGTTTGATTGTGCTACTGTTATCGTGGGAAGAAAAAGTTTAAAGGAAAAAATGCTTAACAATATTAACTTGAAGGATTTTTTTAAAAGAATCAAATATAATTTATCAATAATAATAAAAGTTTGACGCCGATAGAACTTTTTAGAATATATTTTTTTGGAGGTTATTATGGATTGGAATAAAATTGAACTAACTATCGATGAAGTTGTTAACGGTAAAATAAGTGAAATTCAAAATAAATATGACATTTTTTATCTATCAAATCGTGCTCCCAAAGAGGCTGCAATATTCTGTTCCAAAGGTGATTACAAGGAAAAATGTTCAATATATTTTTCACCAATAGCTTCAAAGATAGGCAAAGTTCTACTAGAAGAGTATAAAGCAATATTATGTGAAAGACCAAATGAAAAAGAAGTCGGTTTGTTGATTGGTTATGATTCGGATTGGAAACTTTTAGCAAATAATTAAACAATATGATGGAAAATGTGTCATTTCAAGACCTGACCCAAAAGCTCTTTTCTTAACCAAGGAGGCAAGGGCGTGAGGAGTCCGCAGATTTATAATTTTTTTAAAAGATTAGGTTGCTATTTCTAGTAACATAATCCAAGATATAAAAGGAGAGAAAAGATATTTAAAGCATTTAATAGTAAACAGTTAACTAATAATAAGCACATAATATTAGGTAGTCGGGAAAAGCAACATTTGCTTTTTTCATTAGTACACCTACTCTTATGTTAGACTTAATATGAAAGGAATTTTCTAATGGCACAGCAACTAACTCAACTAACGATATTCTTCTCTGGTACTTCTGCGGTTGGAGCAGAATGTGCAGCGCTGAAAACAGTAATAGAAGAATTGAATAAAATGCTAACTAAATCTTATAAGATTTCACTGAAAGTAATCAGTTGGCCAGACGATTTTAGGCCAGGTGTAAATCAAGACCCGCAAAGTGAAATAAACCGTCAAATTCAAGACAAATACGATATATATTTTGGAGTTTTAGGTTCCAGTTTTGGCACTCCGACACAACGAGCTGGTTCAGGTACTGAAGAAGAATTTCAAATTGCAGTATCAAGATTTCTTCAAGATTCAACATCTATACGAGTTCTTTTCTACTTTAAACGTGCTAATCAAGATCCATTTACGATTGACACGAAACAACTTAATAAAGTTCGTAAATTTCGTTCAGATTTATCTCAAAAGGGAGTTATTTATAGAGATTTTAAGGATACTGGAAATTTTGTTGAAATTGTGAAAGAACATCTATGGAATTTGATTTCTGATGAATGGAATGGCAATGTTTGGAAGTTAATTGAATTACCATCTCAAAGGGATACAAATGAAATAAATACACAATCAGAACAGAAAACTGAAGAAAAAGCAACATCAGTCACAGAAATTATTGCTGAAAGTGAAGATCTTGCTCTTGTTCCAGAAGAAATTGGTTACTTTGATCTGATGAAAGAGTTCTATGCAGCAGTGGAGTCAATGAAATCTAGTTTAGGCAATATGACTGAGCATACTGTACATATTGGAGAACAATTTAATGTTCATACAGAATCAGCTAATAATCTAATGGGAAAATATGGAGATAAACCTAAAATTGGCGGTAGTAGAGATGCTCAAAAATATTTAACCAAGGCAAAGGAAGTCGTTGACAATGCGGGAAGTGACCTTGAAACCTACACTGGAAAAATGAGACCTCAAATATCTGCCTTAAAAACTGATCTACAAGTAATGTTAAATCGTTTTCGTGATGTTTATATTTTTGCTAATGAAAAATTTGAAACGCCCGAGGAGCAGAAACAAAAAGACGCTGGAGCTTTGCATGAATTTATTGAAACTATGGTAACGCTTGTTGGTAAAATAATGATCTTTCAAGAATCAATTACAAATCTTCCTGCTCTTACTACTAAATTTAACAAAGCACGCAAACATGCTACTACTGTACTTGGGGAACTAATTGCGGAAATAAAAATAGCTATTGATCAAGGAAACAATATTCTCAAACAAATAGGGGTAACAGAAAATTAGATTATTCTATAAAGTCTATCTTTGCGTTAAGCTGACACGAGGGTGGCTTATCGAATTTGTATAAATTTTGAACTTTCAAATAAGTTTAATTTATTGTCAAAGTTTTGTGGGTGAAGAAGATTAATGGGTCAGGTCTTGCAATATAACAAAATAATACATAAAACAGGGGACGGTTCTTTGTTTGATGATCCCTATTACCGTTAGCAAGATAGATTTTTACTGGGATGATTTTTATACCCGGGGAAACTAGAAGAATAAGTAGCAGTAAAATAAAGAAGAATATAAGAGGTATACATCAGAAAAATATTTGTAGATAATGATTATTGATAATTTATTGATATTCTCGATAGATATTTGTGTGCCATCAAAAATACAAACTGGATTTTTTAAATATTTAAAAGAATTGGATGGAAGCTCGTTAAGGCAATCGTCTAGATTAAGGGATAAGACAGGGGGGACGGTTCTTTGTTTTACAATCCCCTATTACCGTTAGCAAGATAAACTTTTACCGGGATGATTTTTATACCCGGGGAAAGAAGAAGAACAAGTAATAGTAAAATAAAGAAAAATATAAGGGATACACCAGAAAAATATTTGTATATGGCGATTATTGAAAATTTATTGATATTCTTGATAAATACGTATGCATTCCAAATACAAACCGGAATTTTAAAATATTTACATGAACTAAATGACAGTTTATTAAAGCAATTATTCAATTTGACTAGATTTTCGCTAAATAAAAGCTTTAGGATATGAATGGAAAGAAGAACTGTCCTTTATTTATTTTTTAACTGTATTTTTCATATTAGGTAAATACAGAATATTAGATTAGGTTAATTATTGGCAAGAGCGTTGATATAAAAATCGGTACAATAAATTCCTTAGATATTTTTAATTTTAAATGAAAGGAGAAGGTAAAATTAAATAGGCAGATAAACTCTATATTTATGCTTAAATGCATTTAATCTGCATATTTATGAAATAAAACCTTATATGTTAAATTATGAAAATAGAGCAAATTTTAGACAAAATTGATGAAAACCAACTATTTATTCCTGCTTTTCAAAGAGAATTCGTTTGGAAAAGGGACAATGTCAAAAATTTAATAGATTCTCTTATTAAGGATTACCCTATAGGAACAATGCTTACGTGGGAGACTAATAACCCTCCAGAATTGAAAGGAAATTGGGATTATGATTCAAGACAAGGAAGTGTAAAAATTCTACTAGATGGTCAGCAGAGAATCACAAGTCTTTATCTTTTAATTAGAGGAGAAATACCTCCATATTATAAAAAAAAGGATATTGTAAAAGATCCACGTGGGCTTCATGTTAACATTAGTACATTAGAACTTCAGTACCACAAAAAACAATTGATGGAGAATAATCCTTTTTGGATTAATGTTACTGATATTTTTCAAAAAAAAGTAAAAGAGAATAAAACAGTAAAGGAAATTAAACAAAAGGGATATGAATTATCAGAAGAAGAGGAAGATAAAATATTTGATAATTTCGATGCAATTGAGAAGATTTTAGATAGAGAGTTTTTAGAACAACAAATCCCTGTTAAGGCAATTCTAAAAAATGCAATAGATATATTTTATATAGTAAATAGTAGTGGGGTGAATTTAACAGATGCTGAATTGGCGCTTGCACAAATTTCTGGTTATTGGCCGGAAGCCAGAGAAGAGTTTAAAAGAAAATTAGAGGAGATGAATAAAGGTGGATTTGTATTTAAATTAGACTTTATTATTTATTGCCTTCTGGGTGTTTTATATAATTATGGTTCTGATATGACCAAACTTCATGACAGGAGCAATGATAAGAAAATTAGAGATGCCTGGGATAAATTAAATAATGAGGTTCTAGATTATGTTGTAAACCTTCTAAAAACACATGGTTATGTTGATCACTCTGATGAAATTAATTCAGTATATGCCCTTATACCAATAGTTGTTTTTATATACCGCCTTGGAAAGAACAATATTTCACAAAAACAAATAAATAAAATAATAAAATGGTTTTATTATTCTCAAATCAGACAAAGATATATCAGTCAGTTGTCACAAAAATTAGACAAGGATTTAGGGATAGTAGTTAAATTAGAGAATCCCTTTGATGAATTAATAAATAATATAAAGTTGGAGAGACCCCTTGAAATAAATCCAGAAGAATTTATAGGTGTAGGGACAAGGCATGCTCTCTATGCCTTGATGAGGTGGTATTTTAAAAGCAAAAAAGCAATTTGTTTTACTACTGGAGTTGGAATTAGGCAAAATATGGGCAAAAAATATTTGTTAGAGTGGGATCACGTTTTTCCTTATTCTTTGTTAAAAGAAAGAGGTTATAATTTTAATAATAAACACAAGTATGCTCTTGCACAAGAAATTACAAATAGGGTTGTTTTAACTCAAGCAGGGAATAGAAGTAAAACGAATAAGTTGCCAGAAGAATATTTAAAACAAGTAAAAGAAAGGTTTCCAAACGCTTTAAGTTTACAAGTTGTTCCAGAAGATGAAAATTTATGGAAGTTTGATAATTTTGAACTTTTCCTACAGAAAAGAAGAGAATTATTAGCAAGTGAATTAAATAAATTTCTTGAAGAACTAACAATTACTGAGGAATCTAAAGCGGGAGTTTCACTAGAAGAATTAGTTGCAGGGGGAGAGAGTAATGGACTTGAGTTTAAATCATCATTACGCTGGGACTATAAAAATGAAAGAGTGGATAAGAAGCTTGAAGGTGTAATATTAAAATCTATATCATCTTTTGCCAATGGAGAAGGAGGGAAATTACTCATTGGAGTTGGTGATCATGGAGAAATACTTGGATTGGAGTATGATTATACTTCACTTGACGGAGATAAGGATAAGTTTGAAGTCCATCTTCGAAATCTTATTAACCATGCATTTGGTGAAAATTTTGGTGCATTAGGAATATCAATAAAATTTGATAAAACCAACGATAATGAAATTTGTATAATTGATATATTGCAATGGAATAAACCGCTATATCTAGAAACTACAGACAAGAATGGCCAAAAAAGTAAAAAATTTTATATCAGAAGTGGAAACACATCTCAAGAGTTAGGATTGGATGAAATAAGTGACTACATATTAAGTAGATTTTAATTCTATATCATCTATTTGTGCATGCTACGAGAAGGGGAAGATAGCGAAAAAATAGGGGACGGTTGTACTAGCTCAATAATTCGATAACATTTTCTAACTTTTCATAAGGGGATAGGTGCTCCGTCAAATTCCCGCGTTTCTTTGGGTAATTGTATCCGGATAGATAGTTATTTAAATTATAGATAATATAAAAATATAATTTGTGAACAATAAATATTTGCCTCTGAAATTTTCTGTCATTTTAATAGGAAGAATACAATAATGCAATTGTTAGCTATTAGACGAATTAACTTTATGGAGGAAATAAAATGGATTCAGAATTAATTGTTAAAGTAATCATAGAAGCATTAAAACATATGGATTCTCCTCGATTTTTTAAAACTGAAAGGGGCTTTCAAGGAAGATTTGTATGTGCTTTGTATAAGATATTTGATGCAAAAAACATTTTTCAAGACGACACAATAATCGAAGAAGAATATCAAAAAAGAATAGCACATCATGGAACACAGCTACGTCCAGATTTAATAGTCCATGTGCCAGTTGAATCCAGTCATTCGAGAGACAGAACGGAAAAGAATTTTATTGTATTCGCATTTAAAAGGCAAGCAAACGAAAACAAGGCGAAGGAAGATTTTAAAAAGCTTAATGAAATATTTAAGAATTTGGGTTATCAACTTGGTATATTTATAAATATTAATGGGTACCCGGATATTTTCTTGAGCAAATATTCAGGCAATTTTAAAAATAGAATTCATGAATTTTGCATCACACAAACTAATGATAAATTAGATATTTTTCATGCATACTTTCAAAATAATAAAGTAATAACAGAAAATGTTGAATAATGTAGAATGTGGCTTCGCCTAAGACAGTATATACGCTTTGGCTACGTCTTGCCCTTCAGAAAATTGTTCGCTTCAGTCACAAGGTGTATATATTGGGAACGTTAAGCGAAATCTTATCATGAGAGGAGTGTGTGAATGGAAGAATTAAGGATGGCTGTTAGCAGGCTATTTAATAGTTTAGAATTTAAACATGTTACAGAAAATAATGCAGACTTTTTAGTTGTAAATGATATTAAGATCTATTGCAAGAAGAGTGATATCAAAGGCGAGAAATTGATATGGGGCGTTCATATAAGAAGGGTAAAAGAAGATTCAACCCATATTCTGTTTTATTCAAATAGAAATAAAATCTTTTTCTTATTTGATAAATATTTAATTGAAAGTTGGTTTTCATCACAGTCTTCACAAACAATACATAAGGGAAAAATCATTGAAAATCAATTTAAATATAGTGCTAAGATGATTAATCCAAATAAATGGTTATTTGATTTTCAGGGAACAGAATTTATAAAAGAAATAATACCTTACGAGATGTAAAAAATAAAAAATGGCTCCGGTAGCATGAGGAGGTTAGTCAAAATAAAAGAGGGTAATATATTGTAAATAAAATATAAATACTCTACAAAATATTTCTGAAATGAAGGAATCTCTAAATTTATTAATTAGATAATTTGAAAGTAAAGACATCAAATATTTGTAACTTCGGTAATTGTAATTTTAATTTTTTTTGGGGAGGCAATATGATATCTGATCTATATAATTCAGGAATATGGTGGTTCGAACAATTGCCTTCTAACCTCAGGCCTAAAGATGATAAAGTAGAAAAATTAGAGACTCTACGTTCTCATTATTTTTTGCCGAATGACATTTTTGTTGGAATAATTTTAAGTTCTCCCGCGATTACTCGCCAAGTACAAAAAAATGTTTATGAGTTAGCAAAAGAAAAAATGCCTAATGCATTAGAAAAGGAATTACTTGAAGTAGTGTTTAGAACTCGTATTTTCCCACAAAACCTTTTAGGCTTGAAAATGACCGAAGAACAAATTCAAAAAGAAATAGAAAGTATTAATTCACTTAATGATTTAATAGAATATTTTATACAAAGAGATAAAGAAGAAACTCGTTTCACTCGAGATTTATTTGGTATCGGCAGTAAAATTGCTAAAGAAATTGATATTATACTTGAGAGGGAATAAGAGCAAGGGAATTATAGACCTCAGGATACACACATAATAGACATAATATACACAAACATAATACAAAATAACATGAATATTATATAGAAGGAATAAAATGATTACGAAAGAAGATATCGAAATAGGGAGAACTTCTAATGAATTACGACAATTTGTTACTACTATAAAACTAAAAGTAAATAATTGCAAACAAGAACGACATAGGGCAATGCGTATGAAAGGGATCTACAAAGTATTTGTTGATGAGATAATTCCGCTAAGTTTATTTTGTATGAAAATTTATCCCGATAATTATAAAATATTCCCAAAACTGGGTAATCAAGGGTATGATGCAATTGTAAAAGATGAAAATGGAAAAATATTTGAATACGTGGAAATTACATCACCATATGACGGTCGCAAGGCGGCAAATGTTGCAAAATTAGCTATCGAAAAGGGCATTGCACTCAATACTCATCGGGATTATAATTCCGGTAGTGACCTAATAGATATGTTTTCAATAATAATGGACGTTTGTGAAAAGAAATCAAAAAAAGATTACAGTAATTGTTCTTTGGTGATAGTGATTGATTTTTCTCCACCACTCGAGAAAGAAAAATCAATATACCTGCAATTGCTAAAAGAGTTAGTGAAAAAGATACTCAAAAGTAATTTTAACGTAAAGAAAATATATTTATTGATAATTCCCCTTAATAATATGGTTAAAAAAATTTATGATAACAAAACCGGTCAATTGTGAGAGTAATAAAGGAATTGGAAGAAATAGAGGCCAGGTGAAAAGTGATATTGCAAACTCTGTACACAGAATATACTTTGAAATTAACCTATAAAAATAATTTTTATTATTAAGAATAAGAAAGAGGAGTAAATTATGGAAAATCCATTTAATCTTTCTGATGAAAAATTTAAAAAGTTACTTAATGGTTATTTAGGGTAAAACAGGGGACGGTTCTTTGTTTTACTATAATTCAATAATTTAAAAAATAATCAAGTTCAGATACTGTCTTGAAAATCAACCCCAAAGCTCTTTTGAGTGAATAGAAATTAAAAAATAGTTACTAATACGGACTTTTAGAATTTAATTAGAAGAATTAAATATAAATTATTAATACTAAAGATCAGCTTTAATAATTTTTCGTATAAATATTATTTTTAGGGGGTATTTGTAAAATATTAAATTCAAAATCTTCAGATTCATTGAAATTTATTAAAAATAAAGCTATAAAGTTGCTTGATTATCTTATTGAACTAGAGCGTCTTCAATTAAAAATTGTTCGAGATCTTAAAGATTACCAAAATGTTCTTTGGTTGAGCGAAATTCCCGATGATTCAGAATGTTGTTTTACCCGGGCGTGGGGAAAAAGCGAAGATTTCGATGAAGATGTTTGGATTTATATTAAAAAATATAATGAACCAGTTTTAGATAGAATTCCTCAAATATGCGAGAAATGGATTGATAGATTAGCCTTAGAAAATACTAAAGACATTCCTGAACTACTTCCAAGCATTATCATTCAGGAAAAAGTAAAAAACCCCGATGCGGAACCAGAAAACTCACAAATTGATGAATTTATTATAGCAAATAAAACTATTTTTTTAATTGACTACCCTGAAGTTTCTGAGAAATGGGACGAGTTTATTGAATCAAAATGGTTTTCCTGGGTGGATTTATATCAAAAATGGCAATCTGTGCAAAGAGTCTATGCTAAACTTTTTTCAATTTACCAAGAACAACAAAAACTTGGAGAACAATACGAACTTATTCTCGGCCTTGGTTTTCTATCTTGGCGTTCACCTTCTGATCACATTACAAAACGCCATCTTATTACCGCGAAAGCATTATTAACTTTTGAAGCAAGATTAGGCAAGTTTACCGTAAGGCCTGCTATGGACGGTGCTGAAATGATTGTTGAACTTGATATGCTCGATATCGAAGATCAACCCCTTAATTTGAAACAAACTGTCATGGAAGGATTACTTACCGCTAAAGACAATCCTTGGGATCATTCTTCTATAGATTCTGTACTTAAAGTAATTGCTAATTCTCTTGCAGATAAAGGACAAGGTGAATATTATAATACTCTAAAAAATCAAAAGAGCGCAGAAGAAAAACCTATCGTAGAGTTTGCTCCTGCGTTAATACTCCGAAAACGGTCTATCAGAGGATTAGAACAAACGCTAAAAAAAATAAGAGAACAAATAGAATCAGGTGGTGAATTTCCAGCAGAATTTTCTAATCTTTGTGAGGGTAATATAAATATTGAAAACAGTACAGGCGAATTTGAAGGTAACAATGTAAAAGTAGACCAAAAAATATATTTCCCTAAACCATTTAACAAAGAACAACGTGAAATTATATATAAACTTCAATCTAATAAAGGGGTTCTTGTCCAGGGGCCCCCTGGAACTGGGAAATCTCATACTATAGCAAATCTTATTTGTCATTTTCTTGCCACCGGAAAACGGATATTAGTAACAGCTAAAACACCACGTGCTTTAAAAGTACTATACTCACAAATGCCTGAGCAAATACGGCCATTATGTATTAGTCTATTAGGGAATGGTTTAGAAGAGAAAGAATCATTAGAATTAAGCGTTAATAGCATCCTTAATAAAAAAGATAGATGGAATAATAATTTAGTACTAGATAATATTAATAAATTAGAAAACAAAATACATTATCTTAAATCTAAAAGAGAAGAGATAAATTATAGGATACGTTCAATACATGAATCCGAAACCATAGAACAAAATATTATTAATGGAAAATATCACGGTACATCTGCAAAGATTGCTCGGTGTTTAAAAGAAGAATCAGAGAAGTTTAATTGGTTTAAAGATAAAATTAGCTTTGAGCAAGAGCTTCCATTATCTCAAAGCGAAATGGAAATATTGCAAGAAGATTTAAATCTTCTTAAGCCCGAAATAGAAGCGGAATTCCAACTACATCTTCCTGATTCCGAAAAAGATTTACTTTCTCAGGATGAATTTACAGATATGATAAACCAATATAATAAAGCTGAAGGTAATTTTTTACCTAAAAAGAATTTGCTTAATTCTTACGAAGGACAAATTTTAATAAAAAAATCTCATAACGATATCGTCAAGATAATAGATTCTGTTTCAAAATTAATTGAATCAGTTGATAACATTGAGAAACGACAAATACCTTGGACTAAAAAGGCTATATTTGACGTATTAACAAACAACGATACTATATGGAAGGATTTATTGGGTACTCTATCCGAAAAAATGAATGGTTTAAAAGAGCGTGCTAAAAAGATATATGCTTTAGAGGTAATAATTCCTAGTGCTCTTAATCGGAAAAAAGTGTTTCAAGATGCTGTAGTTATTAAGAAACATTTTAATGAAGGTGGAAAAAATAAATGGTGGAGCTTTAAAAGTAAGGAAATTCGCAATTGTAGGTATATTACTAAAGATGTTAATATTGACTTACAACAATGTAACTCCCGTGAAAAATTGGAGTTACTAATTGAATTTCTTTTAGTAGAAGAAACCGTAGATTGTTGTTGGAATCTTTGGAAAGATAAATTAGAAAGAAGCTCGGAACCAACTTTTCTACAAGTGTCAAAATTAGAGGAAATGCAAAATACATTAATTGATATTGTTTCACTTTGTGAATCTTTAAAAATTTCAAAAGAAGCTTTAAGTTGTTCCCCGGAGCTTGCAAGCAAACTTATATGGCATAATTTAGAGGAAGTTGTCAAATTACAGACTACTTGTCAAACTGTTGTTTTAAGCAATAATTTCGATATAATAAAATTAAAATTGCAACAATATATCCAAAAAATTGAATTGATTGCTAGTTTACCAAATGTACACACTATAATCAAAGAAATCCTAATAATTATTCAAGAAAAAAATATTAAAACTTACCCAGATTTATTGAGAAGAATTAGCAATCTTAAAAAGCGCTCACAACGTGTAAAAAGAGCGAGAGATCTTTTCCAAAAACTATCTGAATTTGCTCCTCTTCTTGCACTAGAACTTTCTCAAAATTCTCAAGGGGCGTTATCTGAGTTTAAATCTCTTGAAGATGCCTGGAATTGGGCAAGAGCAAATTCATGGTTAGAAGATTTTATAAATAAAGATGACCTTCCAAGCCTCGAACGTAGTTTTCGGCAAATTAATAGTGAAATTGGCAAAAACATTGCGGAGCTTTCGGCTTTTTTAGCTTGGAAATTTTGCTTCAGTCGTATGGAAGAAAAACACAGGATCTATTTAGTTGGGTGGCAACAAGCGTTCGAAAAAGCAAAAAGAAAATATAGCAAATATAGAATTCAATATATGAGAGATGCGCAACAGCAACTTTCAAAATGTAAGGATGCAATACCCGCATGGATTATGCCTCTTCATCGTGTATATGAAACAATTGAACCAAGCCCTGGAATGTTTGATATTATCATTGTTGATGAAGCATCGCAATGTGGACCCGAAGCTCTGCCATTGATCTATTTGGCTAAACAGGTACTTATTGTAGGAGACGACAAACAGATTAGCCCGGAAGCGGTTGGTGTGAACAGAGAACAGGTTTTCCGTCTTAGAGATGAATATTTAAATGATTTTGAACACGCCGATTCTTTTGGTATTGACAATAGTCTTTTTGATCATGGGAAAAGACGTTTTAGCAATCCAGTTGTACTTCTTGAACATTTCCGTTGCATGCCCGAAATAATACGTTTTAGTAATGACCTCTGTTATCAAACATCTCCACTGATCCCCTTAAGGCAATATCCACCCCAAAGACTTGAACCTTTAAAAGCGGTTCAAGTTTCCAATGGATATCGAGAAGGAAGTATTAATAGGGTAATCAATCGCCCTGAAGCGGAAGAACTAGTTAGTACTATTATTAGTTGTTGTGATGATATTCGATATAAGGATAAAACTATGGGAGTTATCACTCTTCAAGGAGACGCGCAGGCCTCCCTTATTGAAAGTATGCTACTTGAAAGACTCGGTGCAGAAGAAATGCATGAGCGTAGACTTATTTGTGGTAAACCGTATAGTTTTCAGGGAGATGAACGTAACATTATTTTTATTAGTATGGTAGCAGCACCAAACGAAAGAATTGGTTCTCTAAGTCAACCAGCGGATCAAAGACGATTTAATGTTGCTGCAAGCCGCGCAAAAGACCAGGAATGGCTGTTTTATTCTGTAACTCGAAATGATTTAAGCACAACAGATTTACGCAAGAAATTACTCGAATTTTTTGAAGATCCGGCAAAGTCTACGTTACCTTCTGATATTAATATAGATGAAATACGCATGCAAGCGCACAAAGCGAATAGGCAAATTGAAAAATCACCACAGCCTTTTGAAAGTTGGTTTGAGGTTGATATTGCATTGAAAATAGCTTCTAAAGGTTTTCGAGTTATACCCCAGTACCCAGTTGGCGGGAAGCGGATTGATTTGGTTATTGAGGGAAACAAGACAAGACTTGCAGTAGAATGTGATGGTGATTATTGGCACGGAGAAGAAGAATATGAAGATGATATGGCGAGGCAAAGAATACTTGAAAGATGTGGCTGGCATTTTCATAGAATTAGGGAATGTGAATATTATGCAAATCCAGAACAAACTCTTGAAAGGCTTTGGGAAGAATTAAAGCATATGGAAATTTATTCTATAAAGGTAGGGGAAAAAGTGATTCCTACTGGAAAAGAAGAGTTTTTTGGGAAAGTACAAAAGGTAGAAGAAAAAGTAGAAACTCCAATACAAGACCATTTTTTTACAGATTCCGAAAATAAAAAAATAGAGGAAGTAATAGAAAATAATCAGGAACAAGAAAAGAGGGAGATTAAAAAGGAAAAAGTAACTCCTATTGTTAAAGTAGAAGAGAAAGTTATTTCTCCCCTTAAGAAGGTAGAACAAAAGGTCACTCCTCCTATTATCGAAACCGTAGATATAGAAAAACAGATAGAAGAACAAAAAATATTGCTTGGGAAGTTCAACCGTTCCAATACTAAAACTACTAAACACCCTCAAGGTATAAATGCTAGTTGGATAAATAGAGTAGAAGTGAAAATAAAAGAACTTGAGGCAAGTAAGGGAGGCTCCGTTAAAGGAGAATCTGCCAAAGTAGATGATCATTTAAAAAAGATTCAGAGTCCTTCACTTAATAAAACAAAGGAAGAGATTAAGGAAGGCTTTGAAATAAAAAAAAACAAGACAACTGAAGCATTAATTAAAGAAGGCAAAGAGCAAGGCTACTTAACTTACAAAGAATTAGAGAAATATTTAGCAGATGATATTTTAGATCTGAGTAAAGTAGAAGATTTATATGATATTCTAAGTGAATCTGGTATTGATTTAGTTGAGAGCGAGGAAGAGGGTAATTTGCTGGTCAAAGATAAAGGCATTGAACAGCAAGAGAAGGTCACTAAGACTTCTGAAGAGGAAATTGATTTAGAAATAGAAATATCGAAAGAATTAAAATTAGATGATTCTGCAAAGAATTACTTGAAGGAAATCGGACAGATAAAACTTTTAAAAGCAGATGAAGAAATAGACTTAGCTACCAGGATACAAAGGGGAGATCATCAAGCTAAGATAAAATTAATAGATTCAAATTTAAGATTAGTAGTAAGTATTGCCAAAAGGTATGTAGGAAGAGAAATGTTATTTTTAGATCTTATTCAGGAAGGTAATATGGGTTTAATAAGAGCAGTGGAGAAATTTGACTATAAAAAAGGATATAAATTTAGTACTTATGCTACCTGGCGGATAAGGCAGGCAATTACTCGGGCTATAGCAAATCAAGCCAGGACTATTCGCGTTCCTGTTCATATGGTGGAGACTATTAACAAATTAATAAGGGTATCGCGCCATCTCTTGCAGGAATTAGGACGAGAACCGACCGTTAAAGAAATAGCTGAGAATATGGAAATTTCTGAAGATAAAGTAAGGGAAATATTAAAAACTGCCCAGGAGCCTGTTTCCCTAGAAACTCCAACCGAGGAAGAAGAAGACAGCCGTTTAGGAGATTTTATAGAAGATAAGGAATCACCAGATTCTCTAGAACCTGTTTCTTTAGAGACTCTAGGAGATTTTATAGAAGATAAAGATTCACCCGCTCCTCCTAAAATTGCTAATTATACTCTTTTGAAAGAGCAAATAGACGATGTCTTAGAGACCTTAACTTATCGAGAGAAGAGAGTGTTGGAATTGAGATTTGGAATTGCCACCGGCCATCCTCATACTTTAGAAGAAGTTGGTAAAAAGTTTGGAGTAACCAGAGAAAGGATTCGTCAAATCGAAGCCAAGGCTTTAAGAAAATTGAGACATCCAAGTAGAAGTAAAAGATTAAAAGACTATTTAGAATAATATGGGGAAATAGGAACACATCCCATCTAAAGAACATCGGGGTCAGGCTTCACAACTTCACATTTTCTTCTTCTATTTTTATTTTACATTTTGTGAATTTGTGAAGCCTGAACTTCCCATCTGAAAAATCAAGATAATTTTAAACTTTTTTATGCAAC
>Ga0307378_10004807_pt1 | contig 19075 bp, 16 predicted proteins | sample UN1MG_FD_202238 | JGI IMG/M metagenome (GOLD analysis project Ga0307378, IMG submission 202238) | Soil microbial communities from Risofladan, Vaasa, Finland - UN-1 | ecosystem: Environmental > Terrestrial > Soil > Coastal area > Acid sulfate soil | place: Finland: Risofladan, Vaasa | collected... | reverse complement strand
TACCAAAACTGTAACTTCCAGTTTGTCTGCTTCTCGCAAATTCAATCCACTCATCGTGTAGAACCTCCTGATAGATTAATTTCAATTAACTATATCGGGCTGTTTAACTAAAACGAACCAACCCCTCCGCTGCCTGCCGGCGAAAAGGTCAGCCTTAGTTTAGCATAGGTATCACCTCCTTCCTGCCGTCCCTTTACAGAAAATGAGGGGCGGGCGAATTTCGGCTAACAGCGGTATAGACGGACTCAGGCTTCGGCTAATCCGCTGTTTTCATCGAGATTATAGCACCAACGATAATGGCTATGAAACTGGATATGGTAACTCGCACTACTGAACAATTCGCTATTTTGTTAGCTCTAGTTTTCTCTAGAAAACGTTCCTTGGTGCTATAATGAATCAGGGCGTAAAACTAACATTTCGAGGTGTAACTTCATGATTGGTCTTACTGACAAAAATGCAGTGCGCTATGAAAAGAGAATATTTGCCTTTGTTGATCTTTTAGGATTCGCCGAACTTGTAGAAGATTCGGAGCATGATACTACCAAGATTCTTAGAATTTATCGGCTATTGGACCGCGCGAAATTAATGGCTCAGCTACCGGTTAGCTACGAATTCGAGTACCTGCAGGTAGAATTGGCTAAATTTCGCAGTCATATCTTTTCGGAGGCTGAGACTGGGGTGGTGTTTCCATCGTACCGAGATGAGACCCGACGGCCCGACACCACAGACAATTACATCTTACCACAACTACCAACACTCACGGAAAGCGACTAGTTAAGCGTTAAAATCCCAGAGGGGGAAGTTCGACGCTCCCCCTCTTTTTACCTCCGATTTATACCACTACTAATCACGAATAATATAAGACTGATTTGATACTAATCCTGTAGCTTCGAGCGTGAGTCTATGAAGTGATTAGTTTGCGTCAATCGGCCCATTCAGTTTTCGCCCAGTCTATAAGTTCGTTTTCTCGAAGTCTTATTCGTCGAGGTCCCCATCGGAACCCATCAACTTGGTCGGCTGCATTACCAGCGATTAACAGACCTGTTTTGCGATATTCATCCACCTTCTTAGATGGGGCGAGGTCTTGAAGTTTGGAGTTTAGCTTGGGTGGTAGAAGTAATAGGTTACCTAGTCGATGTACTTCAACGCTACCGGAACTTTGTGGAAGAATATGTTCGATCGAATCAGATGCGTTGCTGATCCAAATACGGTTCCATTGCTCATTATTAAAATGCTGTTTTGCTTCGCGGGCAAGATGTTCTTCAAACCTGCAGAAAAAGTATCTGAGTTCCTCTTGCCAGCCGTTATAACGATCAGTGTTTCTAAGCTCCTCAACAGCCTCAGAAATAGGATATTCTGAACCAATGCGTGACAGCCCTGCCATTATGGCATCTGGCGTCAATTTCTTATTTATTATATCCCATGCAAGTCGAATATAGTCTCCAACGGAATAGCGTGCATCGAGCCCGAGCATGCCATACATGCGGAATGCGATGTTTTCCCAGCGTTTAAGTATTTTCGTTTTATCTCCGTCATTTATGTCAGTCCGAAGATGTATCGTGACCGCAAACAACCTAGCTTGGATGATCCGGGTAACCCCTCTTGTACGGCGATCTCCGACTACCTTGTCCAAAGCTTCGGTGACAGATTTTAACCAGTTCGTGACCTGGATAACCTTTTCTACTCCAGCATTTGCCTCTTCCCGCAGAGTGTTAACAGCATCTTCCTCAGTCGGGAGGCGGCTTGGGGCATTATTTTCACGTAAACACGCCGCAAACCGAAGTGATTCTGTACTCATTCCTATCCGAAGCCCGATGCACCGATAAATATCGCTCCAAAGCTGGTGAATTTCATTGGTAATTTCAGGGCTATTCTCCCTAGCCTCAAACACAATGGCCATCAACGTGCTTTTTAAACGATCAAACCACGATACTTCCAGACCACGGCTATTAAGAACCTCAAAAACGGTGTAAACTAGAGCCTCATCTCCGATGTCGTGGAACACGAATGTAAGTCTATTCTTCAAGAGACTGACCAAATCAATAATGGTGAGCCCAGTATCAGTGCAGTAGTTAACGAATTGCTCGCACTCTTCTATGGCGAGTAAAAGTTCGCGATCAGCCTGAGTAGTCGCCATGTCTGAAGATGGATGGTTACCCGTTCGCAAATAATCAGCAAAATAGTTGCTGATATCATGGTTAGTCTGAAGGAGCAATAGTGAAGTTCTATCTGGTTTAACTAAAGCTTCGTCAATTTCGCGGCCGATTCGTTCCTCCTCTGTTTCTGATCGATTGACTACCTTTGAGATTGCTTTCATAAGTATAATCAAGGTTGTGATGCGTTGCTGCCCATCGACAATCTCGACTACCTGACACTCGTCTGTGCCAATCATCCTTTTCTCACGACGGAGTCCAACTACGGTTGCCATAAAATGCTGCCGTTCACTTCCAGCACGCCAAGTTGAAAGGATGTCACTAAATAAAGCCTTCCTATGTTTCGAATACCAACTATAAGCGCGCTGATACTGCGGAATTCGGAATAGGCGCTTATTGATTAATCCGCTGAGTGTCAAAAGCTGAGGTTGTATTTCAATCATCGGTTACCTCCTAGTCTATTTCCTGGATGAGGTAGGTTCAGTTCGAATGGCTCCAACCGCATTCAATTTATAGAGTTCCACCCGGCGTGAAATCACCTTCAATCCAACGAACGAAATTCCGAGCATGCAGCAAATATGTTCGTTGGGAATTTGGTTGAAGTTTTGACTTCTTGACTCTTGCCTCATAATTCTTCAATGCTAATCTAACCTCTGCAAGAGCTTTTGGTCCAATCTCTGCCATTTTATTGACCTCCTATCCTCACTGAAACCATATGAAAGCTGGTATTGCCAGCATTATACCACCACGGGCAATTACATCCTAACACAACCACCAATACTCGCAGTAAGCGAGTAGTAAAGCGTTAAGGTCCGAGAGGAGAAGCGGCGAAATCTCTTATCAACATTCGTTCGAACATGCGTCGTTGCTCGGTTGTTACGGAACTCGGAAGGGCATCGTATCTATAGTAATTCCAGTTTCTTATCGATTCGTGCACCTGTCTTAATCTTTTTACTAACTTGTTTGCTTCTCCAATGTACAAGAGTCTTTCATTAGGGTCGATCAGATAGTACAAGACGTTCTCTGCTTCAATCTCGAAATCTAACTGTTCCCTAGTCCTCCAGCCTTGCGTGTAAATCCTGAAGGGGGGTTATCACCTAGTTCGTCGTCTATTTTGTGTAGCATCGGGGATCCGATTAGTCTTTTAAATAGCTCGGGGAAGCTAGGTTTTTGAGTGTAGTATGCGCTGAAGTGAAAAATCCTGTTCTCATAATCATACTCGATATCCAAGAATTCCCAAAAGGGGATCTCTTCCTCGATGTTAGTATCTTTGTTCCTCCTTAGTCGGTATTCGATATCACGCATAAAACTCATTGGAAAAATGTCTTTGAGCCTATGCTGCAGCTCGTTGGAGTACCATAATCTATATTCTTGCACCCGTTTGCTCCTTTTCGAACAGGTGACCCATCCGACATATGTCTCTCTATCAAGCACAATGGTCACTTCCGACTTTGGATTTGTCTTTGAGAAGCAGTCCTTGAAGCAAATATCAATCTTCCACATGTTACAAGCCCACTTAGGAATAGGTGTCATGTTATAGTGGAAGATAGAGGAGTCCACTTTCTTTCTCCAAAGCGGGAACTTCACTTTTTTTCTCTCTAGTTTCATTGCTAGACCTCCCTCCGCATTCTCAGCACCTATACACCAATTCTAGCAATTTCAATAACAATGAGGAAAGCTATGCTCGATATTGACTCCACAATCGCGTAGTATTAGTATTACTGCCAAAGACGGTATTGAGGTGCTATTTAAAGGAGCTACCTTCTTCATTCCGGAGCAAGGCAGAAAGGAGATGCGAACACCAACCACTTGAGAGCACCCATGAGTGCATACTGAGTGGCTCGAAGGGGACAATGCAGTACGGTTGGAGCCTAGTAAGGGATAAATGGAGTAGACTACCACGTGATCTCCTGAATGGTAAAGTGTGGCGATCTGTTCAATTCAATACTGATGAGGCCGCTTCGGTTCCGGCTAGTCCCGGCGTGTATTTAATATGCGCTTCGCCGCCAGGGCGACGTCGTAGTACCATGAGTTCAACCAACGACCTGTTCGGATTACTGTACACAGCTATCTACACTGGCAAATCTGAAAACTTGAGGCGACGTTTTGAAGATCATTGTAGAAATCCAAAGGCGGAGATTATTACCAGCCGTGAATGCTTCGTAGACAGCTTGGATTTTTGGTTCACCAGATTAGATCCTAGCCAGCTAGATGTAGTCGAAGCCCAGTTGATAGACTGTCTTGGCCCACCAGCGAACGTGGTTAGAGGTATGATTGAAGCACGAATACAGAATCCAATACCAGCATAAGCTGGCTTTTGACAGAACTCTTAATAGGAGGTAATCATGAATTTATACCCGGCCTTGGAAGCCCGTATGGGCAACTGGAAATACTATATCGTCAAGATGAAAATGAGGGAACTCGCAGCTGATGTCAGATTTGCATCAGAGGTATATGATGACCGAACATTGGATCAAGCCATCCAGCGAGCATTGAATGAAGGACGCGTCAAGAAACAAATAGTGTCCTTCCTTACCCGTCGTCCGGATCGTTTCTTCGCCTCAATTGTCGTCGCTTCCTTGGGAGGCGCCCCCAAATTCTATCCAGTCAGAATCACTAGCGATCAACGCTTTGAAGTCTTCGTTGATCAGGGCCTAGACCAAGCTTTCGGTGTACTTACCTTTAGTGGCGAGCAGAAATACTACGCGTTAGATGGACAGCACAGGCTCAAGGCGATAAAGACTCTCTTAGATCGAAGCGCTCCAGAGTCTCAGGATGCTCCGGAGGGATTCTCCGAAGAGGAAATTTCCGTACTGATGATTGTACGTGAGGAACAATGGGATGCTAGCTTTCTACAATCGTACAGAAGACTTTTTTCAAGCCTGAACCGTTACGCTAAAGCGACTGACAAGGATACCAATATCATTATGGACGAGGATGACGCTTTCGCTATCCTGACTAGGCGTCTCATTACTGAGCACGAGTTTTTCCAATGGGTAGGAAGGGAAAAGGAATCGCCTCGTGTCCAAACCAAAGGCAAAAACCTCAACCCTACTGATCAACACTTCACAAGCTTGCAAACGGTATACGCTATAAATGAGACCTTATTGACGGCTGCTTGGCGCTGGAATGTTGGATGGGGTGTGGGCGAAGACCAAGAGTTAACACGTGACAAGTATGTCTTTAAAACATTTAGACCTAATGAAGATTATCTTGACCAGCTATATGATGAATTAGTCATGTATTGGGACGGACTTCTCGAGGTTATCCCTGACCTAAGAAAAGAACCAACTGCAATGCGGGTTCATGACTTACAAGCTAAGGATGAAAATGGTGTTAATGATCACTTGTTGTTCTGGCCTATCGGACAAGAGTTGCTTGCAAAGGTAGCACGTCGCTTACTCAACAAGAGGCTACCTGACCCAATAAATCCAAGCAAGGAGGCAATAGTAAACGCACTGAAAGCTCTTGGACAGGTCGACTGGCGCCTTCACCAGCCACCTTGGCGTTATTTTCTACTGACTTATGATCCACCTCCTAGGAATAGGTGGCATATGAGGAGTGAGGATAGAAAAAAAGCACTGGAGGTATCTGAACAGCTATTAACATGGTTAGTTGGCATTGATGAATTACCAGCCGACGATATAGAAGGGTTAAAACTCGATTGGCAAACACGTCTTATTCCAGCTCAGGAGGCGGAACAAGTGAATGAAATGTGGGAGACCGTGAAAAAGAAACGAATAGCAATTGCTAAGTAACTTGACTAAAGGCAATTGTTAGCTTAGTCCACAATCTGGAATCTAGTTCACGAACAAGTCTACAGGCCTCGGGGTGAAAAACTACTAGATGGCCAATGTTCGTACAAAGTGCTTCATTTAGTCGCATTAACAAATTCAGCGCTTGCGAAGTTGGCTCAAATTGGTATAGCGAATACAAACACAAGCGTTGCAGCATATGAGGAAAACCTGGATCCCACGGGCCTAGGACTTGTGTTCCCTTCGCATATTGGGATGCTTTCAGGAGCATCTTTTGTAAGACAGAAAAGTCACCTGGCTGGAGGCTTCTCATTATGTTGGTCAATTCTAATGATAGGAACGGTAACCACTGTTGAAATCCTGATTTGATCTCCAATTCTCTTAGTTGCTTGTTGTCATTGCTTCGGAGTACTTTCAGGAAGAGGTCGCTTCCTGCGGGATGGATAGATAGGTCACTGGACAGAAATCTATCTGGAATGATCCATGTAACCCTGGAATCTCTTCGCTCTCCAGTCTCCCATCTCATTACAGCGTTTGAGAAGCGGCGAATTGCTTCATCTGCTTGTTCAATACGGAATATTGTGGCGAAAGTATGCGCAAGTCTTGCCGGACCAATACCTGTGTGTAGCAGTTGCTTGAGATCGACAACAGAGAATTCTTCGCCCAATGACAGCACCCTCTCCTTTTGCTTGCCAAGAAATTCTGGTCCGCATATGAACGGAATCGGTAGTGAGTCTATCTGGTGTGCCACATCAACCTTTGCAGCATCCATAGCCCTCCATTTCTCTGATTTCAACTCGATTCTGGTCAGGCTAGCATCATTAGCTTCGTCAGGACGCCTATTGACAAGAGCCACAGGCACGAATGCTCTGCCAAGGACAGCACGCAAATCAGCGTTGCCATGTGTCACAAAAAGGAAGCTAGTTCTGTCGACACTGTAGCGATATTTGCCAAGTTCTGTAGAAATGAATGACTCTGGGACCGGTTCTCGTGTCTCCAAATATCTCTTCGTGATAATTTGCGTTGCGGTATTGAATAGTGTTTCAGTAGGTCGTTCGTTGCCCCACTCTTTAAGCCCATATAGGCCTTTGCTCCCAACCCATACAACCCCGTATAGTTCTCGGCTAAGGATTCCGTGAATGGCTCTCTCGGATGATTCATCATCTGGAAACATGGAATTGTACTGCTCTGTAACCGCTGAAAAGTGTGTTGGTTCCCTGAGCTCTCGAAGGGCTAGATACACCCGTTGCCCTTTGTCGAGTTGGCGCATCCATTTGTCTGACACAGCGGCTACTAGGACAGATATGTCATTGCTTGTGAGGCAGAAATCTTCAAGAGTGGCCAATTGTCCAGCTATGAATTCCTTATCAAGATAATATGGGAACTGATCAGGAACTCCTCTCTTTGAGACATTCAACGATGCTAGGTGTTTAGAGGAACTACCTAGGACCACAAGCCCAGTCTGCTCCAATTCTGCCGACTGGAGACCTAGACATTTCGCAAGGAACATGGTTATTGGCGCATCAGGGGAATGCTCCTTGACTATCAAGCTACCGTGCTTGTGCATAATATCAACCACGAAGGCAACCAGAAAATACCGCATACCACTCGATTTAGGATGTCTGAGATTCTTCCAGAATGATTCCTCAATCTGGCGGATGCGCTCCCGTGTCAAGTTCATTTTTGCTCCGATTTTTGCAAGAGTCATTTCCCCCTCTGGAGTAAGACCCTCTCTACGCTTCAGGACATACACCGTCTTCTCATCGAATGTGTTGAATCCAACTTCAGTCGCTTCAACCAGAGTCTGATCGAGTGTTAAGCTACGTTTCTCAAAATCGCCAAGACTTTCGAGAAACTCGGCTGCGAGGCCGGTATTGCGTGATGAAAAGCAAGATATCACGCTAGCCAGTGGGAACACGAAAGAACTAGGAGTTGGAGCTTCGTCGATGAATCCAAATCGTTTCCCAAAATATATCACTGGCGGCGGTGGAGTTTCCAACAAAGCGCCTGTTATGAGAGGGTACATAATGGATGCCAATTGCTTTTGGGTGAGCTTGGCTAAAGGTATTTGGGCGAGGCGTAGAGTCAGACGAATGTACCATCTGAATAATGCATTCTCTGATATAAAATAACTTCCGCCATCGGGATAGACTCCTAGATTGGTGAACCGTGGGTCTTCTATTAGAGTCTGTAGAACATCGCCGTGAACAATGTCCCTGTTCATCCACTCCAGCAATTCCCAAGACTTAAAGCACCTTGATTCATTAGCGAAAAGTTCGATGACTCTGGATATTTCCCTATTCGTCGGGCGTTCAGGAGATAAATTGTAAAGGGAATTGTTCATAACTATATCTAGAGCATTACTCAAGTTGTAAGCTCGAAGTGTCACTCATTATTTTCTAGGAGTTTAGATTGCAGCTTCGTGATAACAGGGCGAAGATCCTCAACAGTGGCTGATGCTTCTGCTAGTCGGTCAACTAGGTCGAACATTGTTTGCGATTTGTCAGCAAGAATAGTGTCTAGATCTTCTTCAATTGTGTCCCTGCATTTGAATTTGTATACTCGGACGCCACGGCGCTGACCGATCCGAACAACTCTGTCCTGGGCCTGAATATTCGCAGAAGGATTCCACCATTCGTTAAAAAAAATAACATGGTTTGCCTCAGTCAATGTCAGACCCTCTCCTCCAACTCTGCTAGAACACAAGAGCACTGTTGCCATAGGGTCACTCCTGAAGGTACGTAACGCTGTATCCCGTGCCTTCGCATTCATTGTGCCGCGTAGCCCTACAACTGCTTCTGGACCGATCGTCTGCGATAGTCGCTCTCGGAGGATATCTAGAGGCCGCAGGAGGTAGGAGAAGACTATCGCTTTCTCAGCTGCTGCCTGTACATCCTGTACAATTTCAATTATTCTGTCAGCTTTAGCACTCTCGCCTGTATTCTCATCATAGTCGCATATGGTCCGCAGTTCGTTTATAAGCGCTAAGATCCCAGATTCATCTAGTCTACCAAGCTGCCTAAGAGCACGACGATACGAACTTCTCTGGCTTCGAAGTAGCTCCAGTGTTTCCTTTGACTCAAGCACCTCTGGAAGCTCAGGAAGTACTTCTGCCTTCAGTCTTCTCAGAATATAGGGCCTTGCCTGGGCCCGCAGGGATGTTGGATGCAGTGCCTTATCACTTATTGAGAATCGCATTGGGTCTATGGTTGAAAGAAGTGTAGCTAGGTCCGATGGGTCTCTTTCAATTGGAGTACCCGTGAGCATCCAGCATCGACGTCGTTTTAGCTGCCGAATGCCTCTTGCGACAAGTGCCCCGATATTACGAATCCGATGAGCCTCATCGCCTATTAAAACATCTAAGGAATATCTGGTAAGTGTTTTTGCCGGGTTTCTCATTTGCTCATAGTTAGTTAGAAGGATATGGATTTTCCCGAGAACTAACTTCCAAACATTCTCCCGAATTCTGACTTCAGGTGTAACCCGCAGACTAGTCAACTCTGGAGCCCATCTAGATAGTTCGTCTTCCCAGTTTGCAAGCAAAGATTTCGGTGAGATAATGAGTGCGGTTTCGACTAGTCCTGAATTAAAAAGTAATCTTAGTGCAGTGATTGTCTCAACCGTTTTCCCCAAGCCCATATCATCAGCGAGAATACCTTTTGGGTTTTCTAATAGCCATTGAACCCCTCTGACTTGAAATGGTAGCAAATAATGTATGTTTGGTTCAGTGAGCAATACAGGTCGAACCAGACTTCCAGACAACATTCTCATTTCACGATAGTCTTGGATTTTCGGAGTATAACTCGGAAGTCTCAGTATTGGCGGATTGTTGACTGGTATTTGTTTAGTAATAGTATCGCCCGCTAAGAATCGAGTCATTTCCTGCGCATCAGCTTGAAGAATTTGTTTCACTACCGCTGAAATTCTTTGTAGGGAGAGATGATCTGCAAAACTCGAAGGCAGCGGCCTGCAGAATTTACTAGACGAAAAAGCGCACTTATGCGAATCACTAATATCTGCACTTTTTTTAATGTAAAGGCGTATGAACTCTTTTTCAGGAGATAAAGCAACACATGCCAGAAAACGATCGAGTACTCTTACGTTGTGAAATATTGTTCTGCCTGTCTCACTCATTTTCAATGAACGAACCGGATTGAGGTGCCCTCATTTTTAGTACCACCTAGAATGAAAGAGTCCCTGCCGATTCCTCAGTCTTCTTTTCCTGTCTTGCTCCATTCTTTTTGCAGTGATGCCTGGCAAACTCGGCCGGACTCAGGTAGTTGAGCGAGCTATGCAGTCGGTTATTGTACTCCTGCCGCCAGTTTTCCTCAATGGCCTGTGCTTCTTTCTCATTCCGTGATATCTCACGGGCCAGACATTCATCTCTTAGTACGTCCATGAAACTCTCGATGTAGCCATTCTCCCATGGGTTACTAGGGTTGATGAACAGGGTTGAGCAATGAACTGTTTCAGCTCAGAGAGGGTCACACCCTCATACTTGCTCTTCCAGCGGTGTATCGTTGCCGTCGAAACCCCATGCTTGCGGGCAGCATCAACTACAGGGACACCGGAATCAACCTCCTATAGAATCCGAAATACCTGTGCCTCTGTGTACCTTCTTGTTTTCACGATTGTTTTCCTCCTGCAGTTATTCTACAGGAATCTCGCATTTAAGGTGGACCTAATTTTGGGGGCAGGCCAATGGAACAAGCTGCTGAAGATTTGCAAAGGCACTAGCTCTTAGAGTGTGCAAATTAGGCAGGGTTGGAGGCCTTGTTCATTCTCTAACTCCAAAACCTCCGCTAGTGTTGCTCGCTTCAGTTTGTCACGTGCTATTCTCTGCTGATACTCCATCTTGATTTCAGCAATTCGTTCAGCACGTGAGAGTTCCTCCAAACTCTCGCCCGCACACCAGGTGAAACGTTTGCCAGTCTTCTTGTCTACTTTTTCGTAATTACATGCAAGCTTAAATAGGTCCGGGTGATGCTCTAGCAGACCTACCCATTCTATCTTTTGCTGAAAGAAACAGAAATAACATCCAGATCTTGATCTCCACTTGTAGTACGAAGGTAAACCTAGCCCTGCATCAGTCAGTATTCCCACAATATCTGAATAGCAAAGACCGTGTTCTTTAAATGGAAATGCGGGCTTGATGTTGGGTTTGGTCGGTATATAACCGGCTCGGTGCTCATCCGCACGTATGCCAACATAGGAGATTGCTAGAGAGTCGCCAATATAGCGTTCAAAAGGGAATAGTTTAAGATGTTTCGTACACCACCTCATTCTTGCTGAAGGTAGATAGTTTCCAAATATTTTTAGCCAATGGTCAAATCCGCCCCTAGGATCTTTCAAAGTTATGAGCGGTTTACCAAGGATCGCTTCCAAACGCCCCAAATAATCATAAGTTTCGGGTAACTCCTTCTCCGTATCACAAAATACATATTCCATATCGGGGACTCGATCACGCATATAGATTGCCAATGCTGCGCTATCTTTTCCTCCAGAAACCGACAGTATGTGACGAACCTTATCATTTCCCATTTATCAAGTACCCTGGTTAGTTTCTTCTTCAGGCAATTCCGTAGGACTCAGACTTGCCAATTGGCGCGCAGCTTCAGTGATCGCGGCCAGTAATATGTGACGGTTCGTGGTCGATGGGTCTTGATCACTGAGAATACGGGCGAGTTTTTCTACCTCGTCTCGTTCCTTGCTGGAGAAGCGTACAATCCGACGTACTACTTCTCCATTTCTGCCATTTATAGTGAGCAGATACCCGTTTTCACCGTCCTCGAGAGCTGAATTGAGATACTGCACGGATTCAGCTGTACGTACCTGAGATGCGAGCTGTGGCACGAGACGTGCAAAGTTATCCTCCTCTGCCTGGATCCATCGACTAGGGGGGTATGCAGTGATGCCTGCCCCCACGGATTCCAAGTATTCTGTTTCACCTAACTGTGTGTCACTCGCTCTTGCCATAACCGCACGTAGCTTCGAATCCATAACTATATTGTACAACTTTGAAGCGCGGTTTTGGATTTTAGTAAGCCATTCGCTCTCATCCTCAGCAATATCAAATATAGCGAGAACCCCTTTTCTAATTCGATCTAATAGCTTTTGGTAGCAAGCAATAAGTTCAGAGAAAACACTATTCAACGAGTCGAAAAATGCTTCAATGTTACCCTCGTCCATAGAATCGTTCAGTGATGATTGAAACGGTTGACAGCCTACGACAGCTGGTAAGTCTATGAACAGCAAACGCTCTGGGCTCTTTGCTCTCAGTATTGTCTCGCGAACAGCAATTGCCTTAGGTGATAGATTCCGAGTCGTCAATGTGTACTTAGGAAGGGAGCCTATCCGAGCATAAAGTGACCTCACGATAGGCAGCACGCCGTTGTTAACCTTGAATCCTCGAGCGAAGCGCTCAGTTACAGCAGAGCGCTCTCCACCCAATCCGAACTTAAGTACTGAAAAGTTTTCGGGTCTTCGCATTAACCTCTCCAGAACTGGCACCGACAACTCTGGTACAAAGGCACCCTCTTCATACAGCGCTATAGTAACATTATTTACTAGCAAGTAAGCGCAAAATAGCACTGGCACAAATCCATCTGCAACTCCATACGGCGCACCGCTAAGCTCGGTAAAAACTTCGGCTACCGACTTTGGCTCCAGACTATTTGATTCGACTGCTTGGAAAATATGGTCCCACGCCTTTTGTAAACCAAGATCTGAGTTGTTTGGCTTATCGAATATCCATTTGCCCATTTCAGTATTTCTGTGAATGCCACTGCGCAGTAGCAGTGATTCATAGATGCTTCTTTGCGGTGGATATCCTGTGATACCCAGTCCTTGCTTTTCGCTCGATGAGATCATAGCCTCAATCAGATTTCGCCTAGCTGCCGCCGCTGCAGATGAAAGGTTACGTCGGTTAATAAGCTCGTTTTTCACTATAGGAGCGTAAGGAAAAGTGGCATCACACGCATTAGATAATAAGGAAGCGAACCCCCGGGTCGAAAGATTGCAATATTCCTCACCTCGCCAGTAACACGTACAACCTTTTGAGCCAGGCTCAAAAATCCTATTCCATTCCGAGCGAAACGCCATTTCGGCTTCTAAGCGCCGTTCACTTAGTTCTTGACGAGCAACGCGGTCACCGGCCAAAGACGGAGTATTCTTCTTTACCCATTCAAGAGCGGCAACATCACGAGCAGACTCGGCAAGTTCATCATTCTCCTTTCCAATCAAAATGATAACGAAAGAATCTTCTAGCTGCTGCGCAACAGACGCAACGGATTCCGCTTCTTCGTCATTCTCAACCAGACACTGCACCACACATCCATCACAGTTTTCCTTCATCTTGGTAGCTACCATTAGACCTTCCCTGGAGCTCGGTATTACAGAGAAGAATCTTAACATGCCTGTATGGAATGAATGCCTGCGCGCTACTAGTGGTGGTGATGGGCACAAGTCTCGTGCAACTGCCAATGTGACTGACTGTGGAGGCAATGTTTGATATGCTTCTGCCAGACGCTCATTTATGTCTATGTCGCTACCTTCCCACAGCCTATAGGCATTTCTAAACCGTCTGAATACCACAAGTCGTTTAGCTTCGAGAGACTTCATTGCGTTATCTATCTGTTGCACTGACCGGCTCGGAGAGACGAGAGCCATTCGTATTAGTTCTCTTGAGGCTGAAATACGCGAGGCATCTCCAACAAGCCCCAATAAACCTATGCTCTTGAGAATGTCTACCTCTTCCGGCGGCGCATCGCCCAATCGGCTTATTGCGTCCTCAACCTCTGTCCACATCCTGGCAAACTGCGGGTTTGGGGCACCTCCTATGAGTGTGTAGTAAGCATAGTCATACAATTGGGGTAGACGCACGAAGGGTGGATCGTTAGCCCGAAACTCCTGAGTCTGAACCCAGTCGGAAAGGGAAAAGGGTTCATCAGCCGACAAGAATGAAAACAAAGAACGCTCATTTTGTCCAAATCTTTTGAACAGAGCAGGAAGCATTAATAACGTGGTTGGATGTAACGGATAGGAAGATACACATAGCTTTTCGAAATCAACCTCTGAGCCCTTAGGTGCAAGCATAGTACAGGCTCTAGCCGTTTCTTGCACGTGGATGTTTTCACGAACGATCGCTTTTTCCGAATTGTTTAGAGCAGCAGCGACTAACTGCAGAGCATCCGTGTCATCTAGTATGCAAGGGACATCAAAGAAGCGTTGTTGAACCTTAGACCACTCTCTCTGATGTCGGCGACCTAGACGGGACGCATACTGTGAGAACTCTTGATGAAGGATAGTGATAAACCATATAGGATACTCATAGCTACGTGAAGCAGCCTCGGCCATCTCCTGTAATATGTGTAGGTCGCTTTCTTCCGGCCTAAGTGCTGCATGCTCAAGTAGTTTCCCCAGTTCATCCACGATCACGATTATGCCTGAAGCTCGATCCTCTTGCATTGAGAGCTTTGCTAGATCCTCGAATAGCTCTACAAGAGCGCGCGTGCCGGTACGACTGCCTGTGACTATAGGCTTGTGTTTGCGAAGCAATCTTTTAAGCAAACCATTTCTACCTGACTTTTGAAGGGATCGTTTTAGGTTTTCTATTAAACACGTACACAAGTTCTCTCGTGTCCCTGTCGCTAATATAGGTATGTACCCTTGATTAGGAGGTGGAAGCAATTGCTGCCCGATCTCGCCCAGGTATTGACGAGCCTCTTCACGGGCTGCATTGGTGGACGTCTGGTCGAGAAGTCCAGCGAAATACATTGCTAGAGCAGATTTTCCAGACCCATAGGGCCCAGATATGGATTGTGCACGGTAGGATGGGTCCGAAGCTCCGCGAGCCAATAGTGAAAGTGCGGCGAGAGATCCACGCGTAACTAAATATCCATCAATGGCATCTTTGGCATAGAAGTCGCGTTCAAGGTGGACTGAACGAAGGAATCGAGGGTTGATTGATATCAGTCCAGCCAAACTGGACTTACCTACTGCCATAATAATCCTCCAAGAACGACATCGGGTTGCATGCAGATTCTCGAGGCCTTATGACACGTCGAACCAAAGACGTATCTTCGAAGATCATATATCCAGAGGTCACGTCTTTGAGGGCATCCAGATAGCCTAACATAGATTCCTGGTCAAGCTTGAAGATTAACCCAGGGCTGCCCTCAGACCTCATTATCTCTCTAAGCTCAAGCGCTTTCCCTCTATTGTTTTGCTTGTCCCAGAACTGAGCGAGAGCATAAGCAAAGACCGCAGCAGGGAGGGTGGTCTTAGGTCCGGTCTTAAACCGCAATCGTTCACTGTCAGGTTCCTGAATAAGGATACCCAAGTTACTTAAAGGACACTCAATGGTATCGTCAATGTGCGCCTTATCTGCCCTAGGAGACAAGTAAGTGTGCACGAAGCAATCTACGTCACGTTTAATCGTTGAGTGGGATATGTCAGACCATCCCAGTGCCTGCAAATCTCTTATTAGTAACTCAACCATGGTAGTTCTAGTAAATGCATACTCGTGAAAACAGTTGAAAGCCCAATACCAGGTAGCTGCACGGCTTCCTACACTTGCCAAGTTCCAATGGATAAGCCATAAAGTAGCGTCATCCTCCAAGAATGGATCCCACCCGTTTTCGCTAAGCAGTCTGCTACCAAAGTCAGTAGGCCGCAGACTCCTTGAGCGTGTTTTTGGTTCTTCCTCCACGACCCGAGTAGCAAGACACCAATGCCGTATGGATTGAACCATGTTTTTCCCTACACCTAGGCGCACGACAGCATCGTCACGTTGAAATGCCTCAGAATCACTGCACACAAGGTCGAGGCCTTTCTTTAGCCAGAAATAACGGAAAGCAAATGTTTGATGGCCCGCAAAAGATTTGGCGAAGGGCGGGTGAAAAAACTCTTGGTCCGATAGCTGAGTTGTCAACATAATTCAACTTCCTCGGTTACCAAGTGTACTCTTCAAAGCTTCAAGCCCCTGGTGAGATTTTGCTTCTTCTGACGTTAACTCCTGCACGCTAACACGCAGAGCCTTCGCGAGTCTCCGGATAGTCCGTGGCATAGGCTTCTGTTTACCATTCTCAATGCGATTAATGGTCACTCGGCTAAGCTTAGTCAGCTTAGCCAGGTCGCTCAAGGAGAGTGCCTGCTGCTGCCGTAGTTTTTTTATTTTCTCACTCATGTCGCTGCCTTTCTGCTGTCGTATTTATTTTGTTATCTAACTGTATCGGTTTCGGTTAAAAAATGTCAAGTTCCAACAAGGTTACTTGACTCGTGTGGAATGGCTGTCTCGAACGCCTTCGTATTAGACAATTCGTCAATTTGTGCGACCCCAGGCAACCAATACTCATACCGCCGAAGTGCCGATGATGGTGGTGACGACAACAGTCCCGGAATCATTGTTGCTATTCCCCTGCCGAAATTCCCTATAATCCATAATGATTAGGATAATTTAATGATATGCCCGAGTAGCAGCCAGTCTACTTGCGTTTCTTTATCGGCAGGCCTATCATACCTCGGGCTATCTCGACTGGTATGCCACTCTTCTTGCACCAGTTCGCCAGCTCGTCAGGATCATACTCGCCGTATACCTTCTTGTGCAGTCTACCACCGGGGCTCCAGTCCATCTCAGTCTGCTTGTCATACTTCCATATCCTGCGCGCTACGCCCTCACGTTGCAGGATCTTCCACACTTCAACACTCTCGGAGTCTAGACAGTAAACCATCAATGCCCATGACTTGAAGGCCGGTGGTAAAGGTGGAGCATACTTCAAGGATCGTACTTTGCCCTGTGTTACATACTGACTTAGCCTCTGAGCCAAGGATACTATCTGTTGTTCATTACCAAACACCATGAGTTTTCCACCATGTGCACCCCACTCATCCGGCAGCTCGTAATCGGTGCTAGGCTCGATATGAGTCCAATACTCTTCTTTCCTAGTTATTAGCTCCGATGGTTCTCCCTGATTCATCTCTTGCGCCTCCCAAACACTGTAACACTAAGCCAAAGCGCCTTTGAGTAACTCTCAGTTGACACGTCAAATCTGTATCGGCTTACCCAGAACTGGCGGCATGACTTGAATGTCGCTATTCGCCAAGTGCTCATCGTAGAAGCTAGGTTGCTCGCTATGAACCGGGATAAGAACCTCTGGGTTGATTTCCCGTGCGATGTTTAGCAGGTCTGTGCCACAAGCATGACCAGAAGCATGCAATCCTCTTTCCTCGTTAGGTATCTGCCACTCGCCATCTTTCTCCATAGGGAGTCCAAGTGATGTAAGCTCGAAGTGTTTCAGCCAGTTATGCAGACGGCGGAAGTCAATCTCCTGCTCTTCATCGTGAGGCTCGCTGGAACTGAACAGATATAGACTACCTGGTTTGGGGTGTATGCTCGGGAGTTCATTCAAGTCAAAGAAGCTAAAGCAAAGGATAAACTGACCCTGAGATGAACTCACATCGCTCGCCAAGACGGTCTTGCGGTCATATTCCTGGAAGAGGTTACGCATCCACAAGCTGGGATTCTTGCTCGCGACGGTGTCTTGGTAAATTGCGATGTTTTCGTCTTCAGCGATATCCGGGACGGTCTGCTCCAGAAGCCGCATAGTCTTCAGGAGATAAGCGTCTTTGGGTAGTATCGCCAGCTTCCTATTTGTGTCCCTCGCAATTTGGAGGAACGTAAGGAGACGATCCACGTCTCTTGCTGGAAAATCAGCGATGACAAGACCATGGGAGTTTGTGATAGCCCTGAGCGCATTCTCATATACCTCATGCTCCGCTACGTTGGATGCCCGCCGCACGTTAGTGCCTTCCAGTATGAGGGCTCGCGGCCTCAGTACGGCCGCCTCATCCACGAATCTCCTGGTCAGTGTAGCACGTTTACCGTGAAGACGTAGGTCTCCGCTGTAGACCACCCACCCCGAGCTTGTTTGGATTGCCCAAGCGCAGGCACCAGGTATTGAATGGTCCACTGGAAAGCAGTGCAGGTTTAAAGGACAACCACTGTGGCTTAACAGTGCACAAGAGGCTAGTTCTTTCTGTCTCGGTGTCTTCTCCCAAAATCCAGAACTCCAGAACTGCGCTGCGCTGGCGCTCAAGTCATCCGGAGCCATGTCAGCAATGCAGAACTGACGTTGCTGCTTTGCCACGTTCCCGGAAAGGAAAGCCGTTTGCTTCCAGCCGGCAGGACAGTCAAGAACGGCAGGGTTGAAGTAGCACACCTGCTGGTCAAAGTCGGATTTGCCCGAATCTTGGATTGCCTTTGCGATAAATGCAGTTGCTGCCGTTGAGAAAACGGGAATGCTATTTTTGAGGAATGATATGTGCCCTGAATGGTCGAGATGAGCATGCGACAGGAGTATCCCATCCACATGGTCTACCTTGCGGTAGAGGGAGCCGCCACGAAATTCCCGCCAAAGCTCCGCTGTCTCGAGGTCCTCTCTGTAAATACCCTCCAGTGGCGGTAGTAATCCCATGGTAAGCGGGTCAAGCAGCCCTGCGCCACTTCTGGGTTTCAGATATTCCTCATAGAACAGCTTGTGCCTCTTATATGGGAAGCCAAAATCAAGCAGGAGTACACGGCCTCCATCCTCAAGTAGTATCTTGTTTCCGCCGATTTCGTTAATACCGCCGTAAAATGTAAGTGCCGTCATAAAAACTACACAATCTCACTTGACCAGATCAAACCAAACGCCTCTTCTTGACCTATAGTTTAGCGTAACAGAGCAACGACGCACAAGTGGTGCATGCTTCATCTGGATCAAAGTTTGCAGTTCTAATCCTCGGCTCAGAATCTTGAGGAAGGATACTTACTGTAGCACCACCCACCGTTTCTTACTTGGTTCGTGGCTTGGCTGTCTCACAGTTGACGTAACAAGCCCATAGCAAAGCCAAAAGTGAAGGGGTGAAAAGCATTACTCCATACTGGCGCACATTGAAAATGGGAAGCGTTATGAATGAAAAATTTCCAGGTGGAGCAGATGCACGGAAAAAACTGTTGGAACAAGAGAGACACATAGCCGTTCAAAGAGGAAAGGTAATTTATTGTATGCTTATAAGCTCAATTTCAAAGGTCAGGTCTTTCCCCGCAAGAGGGGGGTTAAAATCTACTGTTACCGTTGTGTCAGTGACATTGGTTATAGTGCCTGTGATTGTTGTACCATCTGTTTG
>Ga0307378_10004802_pt1 | contig 19085 bp, 19 predicted proteins | sample UN1MG_FD_202238 | JGI IMG/M metagenome (GOLD analysis project Ga0307378, IMG submission 202238) | Soil microbial communities from Risofladan, Vaasa, Finland - UN-1 | ecosystem: Environmental > Terrestrial > Soil > Coastal area > Acid sulfate soil | place: Finland: Risofladan, Vaasa | collected... | reverse complement strand
ATCCACACCAAAGTTTGCAAAGTTTTATGTTGAAGATGTCAAAGGTGCTTTTCACCATGGTGTCAGAAACAATGATGACTTCACACTTTCTGTGAAAGTTTGGTTCAAATGGTTGAATCAGTTTGAACCTAAATCAAAGGCAAAGAAAGAAAAACTTGAACAAGCAAAATCACAACAATTGGAATGGGTAGAAAGAACAAAATTGATTGGTGAACATGTCAAAAAATTGAAATCATGATTGAAGGATTTGAAAAATACACACATGAATTGACTGATGTTGAACTTCACAAAGTTCTTCCAATAGTCATCAAAGGATTGTCAAACAAAATTGGAAAACACAGTGCAGTGTCAAACAAATTTATTTGTGACACATTGAATGCAAAACAGATGTTTGGAAAATACAAATTGACATCACCAAGAATCAGGAAAATCATCAACCACATCAGAATGACAGGTCTTCTTTTGCATCTTTGCAGTTGTCAAAAAGGGTATTTTGTTGCAAAGACCAAAGATGAATTTTTTGAATATATTGATGGACTTGGACAAAGGATTGATTCACAACAACAAGTTCATGATGCACTGATTTTTCAACTTAAAAACTTTTAAAATGTTAAAAATAGGAACAGATTTTTCAGGAATTGGTTCACCTGAAGTTGCATTGAAGAACCTTGGAATTGAAATTGAACATGTCTTTGCTTGTGATGTTGACAAATATGCAAAGAAATCATTTCTTGAAATACACAAACCAAAAATTTTCTTTGATGACATTACAAAAAGGAATCATGGATCAATTGAAAGACTTGACATGTATTTTGCAGGATTTCCATGTCAGGCATTCAGTTCTGCAGGAAAAAGAAAAGGTTTTGATGATGTCAGAGGAACACTTTTTTTTGACACTGCAGAATTCATCAGAATCAACAGACCAAAAGTCTTTGTTTTGGAAAATGTCAAAGGATTGTTGAATCATGACAAAGGAAACACATATCAAACAATTATTGATGTTTTGTCAAATGGTGGTGGAACTGTCAACGGACAAATGTCATTTGATATGTTTGAAGATGGTCTTGGTTATCATTTGCACACTTGTTTGTTAAACACAAAGAATTTTGGATTGCCACAAAACAGGGAAAGAATTTTCATTGTTGGATTTGATAAATTTGCAGAATTTAGAATTCCAAAAGGTTTTGAATTGAAAACAAAATTGATTGATATTTTGCAGGACAACCCTTACAACAAATTCATTCTTTCTGATGTTGCAATTGATTGTTTGAATAAACATCAAAAATTCAACAAATTTGAAATTTCAAACAATGATAGCATTTGCAAAACTTTGACTGCAGGTTGTGGAAAAATTCAAAACAACAACAATTTCATTGAAGTTCCTGAAAAATATTATTTGAAACAGAAACAAATTGACAAGTTGATTCAATTTAATGATGAATTGTCTGATGTTGTTGCACATTCACTTTTTCCAAGAAGTTCAAAGACAGGAAAAGGTGGTTCAGGTAGTTTGTCAAAGACTGATGGCACTGCATATTGCATTGATGCACAAAATACACAAGCAATTGAATGGATTGCAGATTTTAGAAATGATGAAGGATTGAGAATTAGAAAAGATAATATATCTCCATGTTTAGCAGCTTCGAAAAGTAGTGAAAAAGAATTATCAAGAATGACTACATTAATTAAACAAAACAAAATAAGAAGATTGACACCTTTGGAATGTTGGTTTTTGCAAGGTTTTTCAAAACAAGACTTTGACAAAGCTGCAAATGTTTGTTCAGACACTCAATTGTATAAACAAGCAGGAAATTCAATTTCTGTTCCTGTGATTCAGGCAATCATCAAGAACATCAAAGATGCATTGGATAAGTGATAGGAAGTTCACCATTGTTCAAAACAACACCACATGCAATGATTGACCTTTTTGTGAAGTTCTTTGCATAGGCAAGTGCATATTGATTGGAATCAGTCACACCACAACCAACTTGCATTGCAAAATGTCTTGATGTCTTTGTGCAGTGCCATGAAACAGAACATTCTGTGTGAATATGACCTTGCACAACTGATTTCCCCCAATTCACAACCCTATTGTGGCAACCTCTTGCACCTGATGAACCTGTTCCATGTGTGTAGATGACACCATCTTGTTCATAGGAATCAACAAATTTCCATGTTGGAACTTCAAGAACTTCTGAAAGACCTTTCAACCATTTCTGGGAAATACCCATTTGAACTGCTTTTCTTGAAATTATTGCATCATGATTTCCAATTGTCACAATAGAATTTGGAAAGGCATCATGCCATGGTTTCAATTGGTCAATTGCCCTGTCAAGTTCTTCACCTGCAGAATAACCATCAGGATGTGTTTCATGAAAGCTTGAATAATGCGAATCAATACAATCACCAATCAGAATGACTTGGTTGCAATTGTTCTTTTCATAGACATCAAGACAGTGTTGAAGATAGGATTCACCATCATTGCATTGACCTTTGATGAATGGTGCATGTAAATCACCCACAATCAACACATTTCTTTGTTCTTTTCTTGAATCCATCACAAGTTGGTGTTCATGTGGTTTCAATCGCATTCTGATTGTGTTTCTTTTATCTTCTGACATTACTTTTTTATTTTTTGAATTGTTCTTCCAACAAAATATGCACCATATATTGACATCAATAATATTTCATAAACAGGAATGAAATCAGGATTGATTTGAAATTGTCCAAGATTGCCATCAAACACAGAAATGATGACAAATGCCACAGTCATAAAAATCAGTGTTGCAGGTCTGATGTTCTTTGACAACTTATTGTCTGACTGCATGTCTGATTTCCATCTGTCTGTGACCTGAATCTGTGCATTCTTTTCTGCATCATTCAAGATTCTTTCAAGTTCATTTTTGACAATTTGCAGTTCTTCTTTGTTGGTGATTGTAGTGTCCAGAATTCCTTCAGCTTGTTTGAATAATCCACTGAAAAGGTTTGTTAATATGTCCATAAAACTTCAGATGATTTTTTGTTTGTTGAAATGTCGCAATGTATGAATGAATCACTGACACCAATTCTTGTGATGCCAACTGACAAAAGTGATTGAATGATTTTGAACCTTTTATGTGAATCAGTGCAAATGATGTCACATGCTTTTCCTTCAAGATGTGCAGAATTTGGACTTGCTTTGTATCCTTTTGCAATCAATTCTTGGTTGTGTTTTTTAGTTCTGAAACCACTTGAAATGTTCCAAGGAAAATCACAAAGTGACCTTGCAGAATCAAGAAGTTCAATGAACCTTTTGTCCATGTTTTTCTGTCCTGATCCATCTTCTGAAGGACAATCAAACTCTGAAAATGTGAAAAACTTGAATGGTGAATCTGACATCTTTTTCTTTTTATTTGATTTTATTTGTTTTATTCAAAATCATTTCTGACACACTTTTCCTTTGTTTTAAGGCATTTTGTGTGTTGTGGCATATCAGCACATCAAAAACATAAGAAATGGCAACACAACAATTTCACTTGATAGGAAACCAAGACAAAGTTGATGATTAAAAAAAATCAATTTATCCTTGCACATATCAAAAAAAATGCTGATGAATGAAATCATTTCTTGTTTTTGAAGTGATACATTTTTTGTATTGTGTATAAAATTGACAAGAGCAAAACAATCACTTTCAAAATGTTTTCAATGTCTGCAAATGTCACAGTCATCAATGTCATGGAATTAAATCCAAGCACTTCAAAAACATCTTTCATCACTTCTTTTTTGTCCATGTCTTTGATTTTTTTTTCTTCAAAAATGTCTTCAATGCAGATTCATTTTTGTTTTTAATTTTATATTTTGAAAGTGTTTTCTTTTGCATCTACTTCAAATTTGATGGAAGGAAATCATCCAAGGTGATGTTGTTAATTCTTCTTTTTGGTTGCAGTTCCAAATTCATTCCATTGAAATAGTTGTGTCTTGATGGACTGACATCTTCATTTGTGTTCTGTGAATATTGTGGAAACAGGTTGTTGTTGTGGCATAAATAGTCAATCAATCTTTCTGTGTACCATTGAGCAGTGTTTTGGATTTCATTACGCAAGAATTTCAAATCATCCAATGATGCAGGTTGTCCTGTTTCACTTGATTTTCTCATGATGTCCTTGTTCTTGAATTTGAAACCAAGAAAAATGATTGATTCATAAAGTGTCCACTGAACAAGTGCAGGTTGAATGTATGTGTTCACAAGCTTTTCAAAGTTTTCATTTCCTGCATCATCAAGTGTTCCTGCAGAAATTAGACTTTGCAAATGGTCATCCAATTTTGAACCAAGTGCAGTCAAGATATATTTGTCCTGTGCAATTTTGATGTTTGGAATCAACAATTCTGTGTCAACATTTTGGTTGATTGTGGTTGATTCTTTCAACCTGTTTTCTGATATGTAAAGAACTTGTGTTGCCATAATTATTTTTTACCTTGGTTTGGCATGTCAATCGGTCTTGTCTGTGCAACCTTGTCATCAAGAATAACACCTGCAGATTTCAATGCTTTGTTTGTACTGTTTTTATAATATTTAATAAGTGTTTTTGGCAAAAGTTCACCTGCAGGAACATTGATTTTGTTTCCATTTTCATCAATCACATTGAATCCAAGATTTGCATCTTTTGGAACTCTCCTTCGCATGAAAACAACCCTTGACCAACTGTGATGACAATACACACCACCTTTCCACAAAAATATGTCATAGGTGTCTGATCCACCTGCACCAAATCCCTTGTTCAATGGCTTTGATGATAGTGTGTCAATGTCTTCTTTTCTATACACATACCCTTTTGAATTGGAATTGTCAACCATCTTTTTGCAAAACTTCCTTGAATTTGATTTCAATCCACCTTTGTATCTGTACAAAACACGAAACATAAAAGAATCACCAAATGGTGTTGGTTTTCTTTTGTCACCTTTTGGAATGAATGGAATGGATGCAAGTTCAACATTTGACATGTTTTCATCTTCACCTTCTGCATCAAAAACTTCTGATTCATGGATTTCTTCCCATTCATCAACATTCACAACTTGTGCAACTTCATCAAGTCTTTCAAGAAGTTCATCTGCAATGTCATCATTCATGTCATATTGTTCACAGGAACAATCATCACATGAACCATCTTTTTTTTTGCAATCTTCATCCAATTTTACAAGTGAATCATTCCACTTTTCAAGTGACAATTCTGTGTTTTCTTGTTTAACTGTTTCATCTTCTTTTGGCAATGGTTCAAATCCAAGTTCTGCACGAATTTCATCCACTGTCAACACCTCTTTCAACACATCTGTTCCAAATCTTGAATTGATTGGTTTCATTTGTTCCACAGACAGATTCACATTCAAATGGTTAGTTGACATCACTGTGTCCACAAAACGCATCAGAACCATCTGAAATGGTTCAATAACTGTGTTCATGTACAATTCAAATGATTCTTGCAATTCATTCCTTCCACCAAGTTGACCTTCAGTTTTTACACCAAGAAGTTGTGGTGATGTCACCCTGTGTGAAATGAAAAGGTTCTGAATTGTCAATTCATTCAACACAACGAATTGTTTGTCTGCATCACTTTGTTGAATTGGTGTGATGTCAGGTTTTTTGGATGCATCATCTGAAAATGAAATGACCATTGAACCTGCATTCTGCACACCTTGGAATTTTTGCTTGATAGAACTTTCAATCTGAAATCTTTCTTCCTGTGTTGGAATTCCATTGTTGAAGTTCACCCACATTGAAGGTGCAAAACCATTTGCAATGTTGTTCATGTGAAATTCTGCAGTCAATTTGTCTGTCACTATCCATGGCACTGCAGCCCTGTAGTCAGGTGCAGAATAAATTTCTTGTCCTGCAGTGTAGATTCCACCATAAAACAATTGTGAAGATTCTGTTCTGTCATTGACATTGAATGCTGCAACAGGTCTTGGCTCAAATTCTGCTTTTCTATATTGTGACCAATCTGCAGAAATCCACCATGTGTCAACCTTTCCTTGTTCATTCACTTTTCCTGCACGACAATGTTCAACAGGTACATGATACAATTCAGCAATTCTTGTTTTGTCTTTTGACCAAATCACATTGACTGCAAATGAACCTTGAAGTTTGATGTCATGTGAAAGCTTTGACCAAACATCATGAAGTGATTCATCATTCCTGTTCACTTTATTCATGAAATTTCTTGCTTTTGACAAGGTTTCTGCAGTTTGAATTTCAGTGTTTTCAATAACGAATCCACGCCCTGCAATCATTTGTGCAGTTGCATTCACAATTGCTGAATGTGTTGAACTATTGTTGTAGATTTCAATTAAAAATTGTGGGTATTGATTTTTCAAATCACTTGTTCCATATTCAATCCAATCACCCTGACTTGTTTCAGACACTTTTGGTGATGTCATTTCACTGAATTGAACATTCATCAAAGGAATGTTGTTCTTTGTTGTTTTATCTGAAACAACTTTTGTCTTTTTCTTTGCCATTTTATGAATTTATGTGAATGAAATTGTCCACAGTGTTTGTGTGTTCTGTTGTTGTTAGTTCATCAGTGTCCAGAACAGTCAATTTTCCTTGTTCTAACAATGCAACAACACTTGAATCATTGACATCAAGATTTGTTGAATTGTTTTGTTGATATATTTTGTAAGAATAGAAACCTGCAGGTGATATTTTCAAAGTTCCTGTCAATGTTTCTGTTGATGCACCACCTTCTGTGATTCTGATTGAATCAGTTCTTTCACCCAATGTCACAAAAGAAGAACCACTTGCAAAAACAGTCTTTGAAATGGTGTGTTGTTGGTCAGATTCAAAGACACACAACAAATTTGTTGCAGATGACTTCAATTTTTCACTGATAGTCACAAAAATTGTGTTTGCTTTTGGTGTTTCAACACCTTGTGAATCAACACTTCTTCTTGTAATGAAAATCATTTCTTGGATTTCTTTTTTGTTGTTGCTTTTTCTTCTGCAACTTCTTCAAAATACTTTCCAAAACCCATTTCACCAAGTGTTTTCATGTCATCTTGTGTCAATTCAGGTGTGTTTTTATACACTCCATTGATGAAGAAAGTCAATCCAACAAATTCCTTTTTAGTCTGCAACATGTCTTTGTTTTCTTTTAAATATAAAAATGAATCTTTTGTTCATTTTTGTCAAGTTTAACCAAAAAAAAAGATGCATTTCTGCACCTTTTCTTGGAATATATTGATAAAACTATGCATTGATATTGATATTTCCAGGTGTTGTCAATCCTTGGAATGGACTGTTGTCCTGTGTCAAGTATCTTGCAGGAATTCTTTCAAATGCAGTGAATGTCATGTCATATCCATTCATGTCACCTTTAGAAACTCCTGTTGCAACACTTCCTGCAGTTAATTCTGCAAGGTTTTCTTCACCTAACAAGAACAGATTGTCATTTGAATCAAATACGAAAATGTACAACCTTGATTGTGCAAGAAGTTTGATTTGTTTTCTGTCTGCTGCAGAAAGTTTGTGAAGTTTGATGTTGACTGATTGTTCAAAAAACACAGTTCCATTTTCAGAACTTGCTTGAATTGTTTCAGTCATTGAACCTGTGTTCACAGGTAGGTCATATTGAAAAACAGTTGTTGCTGCAATGTCAGTGATGATTTCTGTGTCTGAATCAATTGACAATGCACCAAGTGTTTGTGCAAAAAAGATTTTCTTTATTCCACCAACTGCATCTTTGCAATCTAATGCCCTTCCTGATGATAATGCTGTGCAAATTGCCATGTGTTTGGTTTTATTTTGTTAGTAAATAAAGGAACAGGACACAATGCCCTGTTCCATTTTTTTTGATTTATGCTGAAGTTCCGTAGTAAACTACTTGTGAACCATCTGCAACTTGACCACCTGCACTGAATTTTGCAACAAATCTAACATTTGAAGAACCATCAATTTGATTCATTGGTAAAATTGTCAATTGTGTCATGTCACTGAATAAGTCAGTTCCAAAGAAAACATTTGATTCTCTTGCAGCAACCATTCTGTTGTCTGCTAATCCTGGAGCATGTACTAAATTGATGCCTTCAAAATTTAATGGTGCAGCACCAACATGGTATTGGTTTAAGTATCCAAGATTTGCCATTTTTTCAATGTACAAACGCATGATTTTTGTTGAAATGTAGATGTTCAAATCTGCACTTCCATAAACTGCATCAGGAATTGCATTTTTCACTTTGTTCAATTCTGTCAATACATTTGAGATTGTCACAGTTGTTGGAACAATGTCAATCACATCAACATTTGTTGCAAGAACTCCTGATGTGTCTGTTGCAAGACCTTGGAAACCACCACCTGATGCAGTACCATTCCAAAAGTTTGTTTCAACATGGTCTGCAATTGTTTCGCCTAAATAACCAATCACAAATTGTTCAAAATCTTGTGGAATTGTTTGGTTGTTTCTTCCTGCCCTCATTTTTGCAGCCAACCAATCTTCTGACATTGTATCAGAACAAAGGTCAATGTTGATTTTTAATGCAGTAGGTGAAAGAACTGATTCAGTCAGTGTCAATGTTCCTGCATTTGTGAAATCACAATCTGCTGCAGTCACAAGACCTGCACCTGCCACTTTGTTTAATACTCTTTTAAATTTAATATTTTCTAATACAGTAACACTGTCAAGAGATGCTGCTGAAAGTAATGCAGTACCTATGTACTGACCTGCAGATTCTCCTGCATAAGTTGAACTTGTAATGACTAATCCTGCCATGATAATTTTTTTTTAGTTAGTTAATTTATTTATTGATATTTGATAAATTCCAAGAAACCCTTTCTTTGGTTGTCATGTTTGACCATTCCATTTTTGAAGGTTTGTTGTTGTTCATTTTCACATTTGATTCCTTTGCAAACTTTGATGTTTTGATTGGTTCTGCAGATGGTTCTGCACTCAATTCAACAACTTGTTTTGCAAGTTCTTCTTTTTCTTTTTCTACTGATTCAACTTGATATTCCAAACCAAGCTTTTCAGAATGCATTGAATCAAATTCAGAACGCAAATTTTCAAGGTCTTTCTTCACTTCTTCAAGAAGTTCTTTCATAACCATTCCAACTGCATCAAGAATTTCAGAATTTTCTGACATTGCAACTTCTTCTGAATCTTCTTCTGCAACAACATCTTCATCTGTTGCATCTTCTTCAGTCACTTCATCAATTTCTTCTGATGGATTGTATTCAAGAACAACACCTTCAGAATCAACACTGAATTCACCACCATCTTCCAAAATGTAATTTCCCTCTGCTAATGGAAAAACTGAACCATCTTCTGCAACAACATTGATGACAATACCTGTTGCCATTTCTTCTGCATCTGATGAAATGATTGTTCCATCTTCAAGTCTTGCTTGTAGCATCAAAGTCACTTCTTCAGTGTTTTCTTCAATTCCAAGCATCATTTTTAATCTGTCTTTCAAATCCATGATTTTGCTTTTTCTTTTAAATATAAATTGATTTATTTTGTTTTGTTTTCTTCTTGTTTGATGATTTTTTCTGCCCACCTCAACATGACATCACCACCCCAAAGTGAAAATGATATTGTTCCACAATCATCCCAATTTCCAGAATCATAAGTCTTTGCCCTTTTTAAATAGGAATATACCCTTTTCACAGTTTTGAATGAAATCGGTTTTCTTGCAACCAATTGTGATGCTCGAATTTTTCCAACTTGTGTTGCACACTTGTTTCCTCTTTCTTCATTTTCCATCATTCCTTTTTCTGCATTTGCTGATGCACCTTTTGGATAATTTGTGTAGGATGCAAATTCATGTTTTTCCATCAAGATGTCTTTCATTTCTTCTTCTTCAATCAATTCAACCAATGCATCAAGAACTTCATGGTCTGTGCATGGCATGAAGACTTCTGATCCATCATCAAGAATGTGTGAATGGAATCCATCACAACCAATTGTCTTTGCATATTCAATTGCAGATTCTTTGGTGTCAAATATTGGAAAACCATCCATTTCACCAATCTGTTCCATCTTTTCACTTGACATCTTTTGCATCTTGTCAACAAAAAATCCTTCAATTGATAGACCTTTCAAAACACCATCTTTGATGCCTTGAATCACTTCATCATTTTCAATCTTCATTGCAACCATCCATGTGCCTTCAGGAACATCAAAACCATACTTTGTTGACTTGTCATTTTCCTTGTCTTCAACAATCCAGGATTCCACTGTGAAAACACCTGAAACCTTTGATTCATGTTGAATTGTTGCATTGTGGTTGTTCTGATATTTCAAGTAAGAATGTGCAGATTTTCTAACAGTTTCTTTTGAGAAATACACATAATATTCTTGACCATCTTGACCAACTCTGAAAATCTGTTTGTTTGGAATCAATGCAGGTGAAACCAACATCTGTTGTTCTTCATCTAATTTTGCAAGACAAACATTTGATTTTTTTTGCTTATTGAAATAAAGAAAATCAACCATGATTGCAGGTTCAGTCACAAGACTGATTGCATCAATTGACACATGTTCATTTTCTTCATCAATTACTAATTCAACAATTTTGAATGGTTTTTTGTCCATGATTATTTTCTTTTAAATATATTTTTGATTAGAATGTTGCTTTTCTTCTTATTGATGCAAGTTGATTTTGTGAATTTGTCATTTCATCAGTCACAACAAATGTCTTGACAGGTGACATGAATGCACTTGTATTTGTTGAAATAGATGAACCACCTGCAACACCACCCCTTGCAAATCCAACACCACCACCTGCAACATTCATTGCAGACAATAATGGTTGAAACATTGATGTTGACCTTGCATTGATTACTGATTCACCTTTTGAAAGTCTTGCAGACACTGAATCTGATGTTCCTGATCCATAACCACCAACCATTCCACCACTTGCAAATGCAGGTTCTGATGAAAGCAATTCTTTTGCTTGGTTGATGTTTCCCATAATTGATGCAAGACCTGTTGCATAAAGTGAAATCTTTGTTGCTGCATAAGTGAATGGTGCTGCAGGCCCTGTTGCTGCTGCAAATTGTGCTGCTGCTATTTCAGAACCTGAAACAAGTGTTGAAATTGCTTTTGCAGTGTCCACACCAATTTGAAAAAATGCAAAATTCCTTTGTGCTTTTGAACCTTCTTTCAATGCATTCTTAACAACATCAAGACCTGTTTTCACTGCATCAAAAGTTGCCATTTCAAGTTGTTGTTCTGCCTGTGCAAGTGTTGTTGCATCTTGCAGTCTTTTTTGTCTGATTGCTTGTCTTTCTGTTTCTGCAGCTTTTTGGTCTGCAATTTGTTTGTCAAGAATTTTTTGTTTTTCTTCTGCTGCTTTTTCTTCTGCTTTTAGTTCATCTGCAAGTCTTTTTTCTTCTTCTTTTGCTGCATCATCTTTTGCTTTTTGTTCATCTTCAATTGCTTTTAGTCTTGCAGTTTCATCTGCTTTTTCTTTGGTTCTTTGTTCAGTTCTTAAAGTTTCAATTCCTGTTGCAAGTCTTTTTCTTGTGCTGAATGACTGTGTTTGCAAGTTTATCAATTCAATTTCTAATTGTGCAACCTCATCCAAATCTTCTGCCATTGATTCACCAAGACTAACTTCTTGTTGTTTCAAAAGAAGTTTTTCTTCTGCAAGTTTTATTGCATCTTCAGTTGTTTGAAGTTCTAATTTGTTTGCAGTTTCAAGATGTCCAATTCTTTCTTGAAGTGTCAGATTTTCATCCTCTGCAAGAAGTCTTGCTTTTGCAATTTCTTGATTTGTCTTTGCCCTTTCAACACCAAAGTCACGTTCAACATCTCTTAATTCTTGAACACGTTTTGTTATTTCTACAATTGCTGCAACTTCATTTTTTATTTCTTCACCAATTCCTGAAACAACACCTTTGACTGTTTCTGCTGCACCTTTGAAGTCACCTGTGAAAAATTGTGTGACTGCCTCACCAAATTGTGAAACTCTGTCTGTAATGACTGCAACTGCAGTTCCAAGACCTGCAAAAACAACTGCAAGTTTGTCTGCACCTTTTTGTGTGTTTGTAAAGTATGAAACAAGTGAACCAATCAAAACAACAAATGCACCAATTCCTGTTGAAATCAAACCCATTTTCAATGACTTGAATAATAGTTTTGATGTTGGAATAATTTTTGCAAATGCAGTTTTCACACCACCAAGTGTCAAACCAAATGCACCAAAATTGTCAAGTGATTGTTGTGATTCTTTGTTCAAATCACCTGTTGATTTTGTTACTTTGTCAAGTGATTGTTTTGCTTTTCCATCATTGACAACAATGTCAATATTTAGTGTTTGTTTTTCTGCCATCTTTTTGGTTTTTTGTAGAATTCACCAAGAACAATCTTGTTGTGTTCTGTTTTTAACTTCATTTGTGTCATCATTGCAAGTGAAGATTTCATGACCTTCATCATTGACTGCATTGATTTTCCTAATATTTCAAATTCATTCATATTTTTTTATATATTTTGTTCAATTACTTCACAATGTGCTGTCCATTCAACATCTTCCCTGACACCATTTGCACGAACACGAATTCTGAATTGATTCAATGCAGTCACATCCAATGAAATTGTCCAACTTGAACCATGATTTGAATGTGTTGATACTTCATCTATGTCATCAACCCTGATTGCATTTGTTCCTGTTGCAGAACCTGTCACAATATATCTGTGTCTTGTGTATTTTCCATAATCACTTGATGCCTTATCTGAAACAATTCCATGAATATCAACAACAATTGTCAAAAATGAATTCAATTGTCGCAATGGAAACCTTTTTCCATTTTCACCATTCAAAAATATTTCAACCAATGCATCAGACACTTGTGTTCCTTTGTATATGCATTCAGTTTTTTGACAAAGACCATCATTTGCAGTTGTCATTGCAAATGTTCTTGTGTTTGATGCCTTAACAAAACCACCAATTCCTGAAACAAATGAATTTTGAATGTTTGCAGTTGTTTCATCTGTTGTTCTTAATTCATCAACCCTGTTGTTTTTACCAACCACAAGAATGTTTTCAAGATTTTCACCAAGTTTATTTGATTCACCAATCACACCAAGATTTCTTGTGTTTTGTTGTGCAACATTTTTTGTTCCAACAACAAAGGAATTCTTTGTTCCATGTCCAAATCCATTTGTTGATTTTTGTCCTATCACCAAACTGTGACCACCTGACCATGAAAAATGTGACTGACCAACATGATGATGACCATGACCAATGTTTTGTGGTTTCATGTTGCATCTTCCATTTGGTTCACTATACCAAAAATATCCATATTCTTCACAACATTGTTGGTTTGGTTGAACTGCATTTCCTGTTGTTCCATTCACAAAATAAACATCACCATTCAATGCAATTGCAGTTGGAACATCTTCACATTTCTTTCCTTCTTTTCCATTGACAAATTGTGCATTTGTTCCAAGTTTTATCAATTCAACTGTGGACAATTCACCTTTGGTTGTATTGTAGTCAATTTTATTCACTCTGTAAAGTTGATTTTCAAAGAAAATTGTGTCACTGAATTTGAATGTGTAGATGTCAGATGGTTGAAGATTCACTTTTGCTTTCAAAATCCTTGATTGTTTTTCAGTCAATTGTTGAAGTATTTTCAAGTAATACTGATAAAACAAAGTTTTGAAAGGTAACAAACCACCAAGTGATTGTGTCAGGCTTTGACCATAATCAACTTGCAATGTGTCTGAATCAGGTTCTTGGTCATTGAATGGTGCAAAATATCCAATTTCAATATTGTTGAATGCTGCACCATTTTCTGTGTTTGATTGATATGCAGGAATGATTCTTTGACCATTGTCAAAAAGAATCCTTGGTTTGTTTTCAATGTTTATGAATTCACCTTCCTTTTTTCCATAAATACATGGTAACAATTCACCTGAAACAAGTTGCATGAATGTTGGTGCAAAAAGAACATTTTCATGAACTTCAATTTCTTCTGAAATCACATCAAAATTGTGTCTTTTTATGTGTTCACCATATTCTTTTGGATTCTCTGATTTGTATGCATCAAGATTGAAATCTTTGTCATCATGCTGCATCTTGAATCTGTATTCCCTTGCAACTTCATGTGGCATGATTGTCATTTCTTTGACATCCATTTTTTCTGTCCAGTCAAGTGTTTGACCACTTCCATAGTAATCAGATGCAGGTTCAATTTTCAAATGACTTGAATTTGATTCATCAGGAATCATCACAAGATTGAACATTTGTGTCAAACCCTTAATCAAGTCAAATTGCTTGATTGATGTTCTTGATTGTATTGTTGAAGGAACAAAGATTTCACCACCATTCACCCTGAATTGTGTTCTTAACAATCCAATTGTATAGTTTGAATCATTTCCTTGTCCATATCTTCTGATTTTTATCTGTATTGTTTCACCTTGATTCAATGTGAACACTGCAGAAAAACCCATTGACAAAGATATTGGAAATTGATAGTTTGTTCCATCAGGTTCAGTGAATGAATGAAGTTGAAATGGTGTTGATTGTTGGAAAAATTGACTTGGCAAACATCCATCAACTGTTGAATTGTGAATCATTTGCACTTCAATTGTGTTTTGCAAGTCTTGAATTGCTTGAACATATCCATTCACATTGACTTTCACTTGTTGATTATCTTCTGTTGCAGTGTAAGTGTCAGTTGTCAAACTGAAGAAGTCTGATGTGTTGTTTTGTGAACCTTGCAATTGTTCAATTGAATTGAAATCAACAACTGCAGAAACATTTGATGCAGGAATTGTCTGTCCTGAATTGTCTGTTGTGACTACTGTGTCAACCTTGAAAAGACCTTGGTCATTTTCACCACCACCCCACATCAAAAAGTCTTCACCAAAATTCCAATCCATGTACAACTTTGAAAACTTTGTTGAATTCAAGAATGTTGATGTGTATGAAAAACCTGCATCTGAAAATATCTTGTCAAAAAGATACTTTATTTTTACCCATGGTCGAAATGCATCACTGAAATTGTTCAGAAATATGTTTGAAATGTTTCCATCAAAGTCACCGATCCAATTGACCATTGGATATTTGAAAACATCTGTTGTTGTTCCATCTAACAATTCAAGGTTTCCATTGATTGATGCAACAATGTTTGCTTTTGTGTAATTGTGAGCAAAACCACCCCATCCCAAATCACCAATTGTTTTGCCTTCAATACTTGTTTTTAAATCTGCAAGTTCTTCAAAAAGTGTGACATTATAAATTGAATGATTGTCTTTTAAAACCACATCATCAATTTTCAAGAAACCATTGAACACTTCAACACCTTCTGCAATTAAAATTGCTTTTGCTTTTTCATAAGGATTCCAATTTCCTGCATCATCCAATGAATAAAAATGCTCAAAAAATTGATTGTTGTTTTTTGATGATGGCAAAGAAAAACTTTTTGAATATCCTGAATTTTTGGAATCAATGTTTCTGATGTCATCAATTTCTTTTGTCACAACAATTTCTTCATCATTGAAAAGGTCAAGTTCATATTGATTGACTTCAACAATTGAAATTGAATCAAGAAAAATGTCAACATTGTTTCCTTGAAATTGTGCATTTGCATTCAATCTGAAAAGTATTGTTGCAGCATTTTGATTGCTTTGAAAATATGCAACATTTGTTCCAATTTCACAAGGTGCATTGACCAATGGTGTTGCCATGCCACCTGTGATTGTGATGGATGGTGTTGGTGAACCACTTGGAAAGATTTTTGTGATGTTATATTCAACCCTGTACACATTGCCACTGATGGTTGGCATTTGTTGTTGAATCCATGAAGTTGCTGCAGTTTGACCATCAAATTTGATGACTGTGTCCAGGACACCTGTGATTGGATTTGCAAGTGATGAACAAATTGGAATCTGATTTCCTGATGATGACAATGGTGTCCATGAATCAAGACAATTGACAAATGTTCCATCATTCACAACATTTGCAGTTGTGTGTTGTTTGTATGCAATTAGTCTGTTCATTTTTATCCGTTTTGAATTCTATATTTGTGACTAAATTTGACATCCAATTCATATTGGAAAACCTTGTCATTCTTTTGATTGTATTCAATAAAGTTTGTTGATTCTACATTGACAGGAAAAACATCTTCACCTTCCAACATCCACACCATTGGTGAAAGAAAACATTCACGCATCATTTCAACTTCATTGTCAGAAATCCAATCTGTCTGCAGCTTTAATACTTCAAACGCATCAACATTCAAATCTTGAATTCCTCTTTCACCTTGCTGATAAAGATATGATGCAGATTGCCATGTTCCAACTGTTTTCATGAATGTTTGTCTTTCAATATTGAATGACTTTTCATTTTTCATTGTAAAATTGTAATAGTCAAAACCACCAAGTGAATTCAACCATCCAAGTCTGTATTGTTTGAATCTTTCTGTGTCTGCATTGCAATTGTCAATTTCAAATGTGTACAATTGTGACTTTCCTTGACCACCTTGCACCATTTGGATTGTATAATAGGTAGCATCTGCAGGAATTGTCTGTCCTGAATTTGTGATGTTCTGTGTTCCACAACCAACAAACAAAAGGTTTTCATCACTATTGTAAGCACTTGAATTGTAAGGTGAACCACCATTTGCATCATTGTTGACTTGTTGGAAAAACAAAACTTGTGAACCTGCTGCATTGTAAAATCTGAAATTGATTCTGTCTGACAATGATGTTGTTCCACTTCTGTTCAATCCATTGAAAAATGCCAATGTGTGATATTGATTCAAACTGATTTTTCTTTTGACACTTCCATCAATAATTGACAAAAATTGGTCTGTTCCTGCAACCATGAAATAATTGTTATCAATTACATTGTTTGATTGCAAGTCCTTAAATTGCCAAATTGCAGAATTGAAAACTTGAAATTTGTCACCTGAAATTGATGGATTTCCAACTGCACCTGCACCATTGTAAATGATAGGTGATGCACCTGAATTTGCTTGATACATTTCACCAAACTTCACTTCAAATTCAACCATCACTTCATTGTTCCTGGAATATTGGTCAATTTGATGGATTGAATGAAGTTCAACATTTGAATGAACACCACTTTTTGATGATGAACCACTTGTTTGTCCATTGTCAAAACCATTAATTTGTTGACTGACATAATCTTGCAGAACATTTGACACATCAACAACACCTTTGTTTTGACTATTTGGTGAAAACATCAAACGAACTTTGAAAACTTCATTGATGTAAACATCTGCAACATATCTGAAATTTATGTTTGCAGTAAGTGTTGAAGAAACAACGAAAACTGCAGGTGCAAATGCAGGTGCAACAAAATGATTTGAAACAATTTGTTGTCTTGAATATGCTTTTTGATTGACTGTAATTGCCATTTTTTTATTTTTTTGATTTTGTTTTGTTCATTTGTTCCAAGAAATCAATTGAATCACTAACATAAGCAAGTGCAACTTCCTTTGTCAAGCCACTTTTGGCAACTTCTAAAGGATTAGAAAAAAAGAATGATGGCTTGACACCATACAGATATATGGATCGCTGAATCAAAAATCGCAATGACTTTCTTGAAACAAATCTTCCTTGTTCATCACGAATTCCTGCAAGACCTTTTTTCACAATCCATTTGTCAAGTGATGCAGTGAATAATTTCCATGTATCACTTGCAGAACCACTTCCAAATCTATATGGTGAATTTGGTGCTTTTGCAGAACTGAATTTTCCTTGCATTCCTTGGTCAACAAATCTTGCATAATTAGAACCTTGAAATTCAAGTGTAAGACCACCATTTTGATTTTTGGTGATAGTGTACCCAAGTGACTGTGAAAGTTCACCTGAAGTGTTCTTTCCTTGTCTTTTCAATTCGCTTTGTGCATCTTTGATGACTTTCTTTGCGAATAAATTCAAAACCTTTTCTGTCCTAATTAATGCCTTCACTATATATATATTAATCTTATCATTATTACCATTATTGTATGTGTCAAATTGATGTCATTTTGTTGTCAAATTGATGTCAAGTGTTTGACATAACTCATTGACAATCAATCAATCAATTGGAACAACACAAGCGTTTGCACTGTAATCAACTGAAATTGAAAAATCACCAACCCATCCTGAAACCCTTGTGTCAAACCTTTCTGTGAATGGATTGCAAGAAACATTTTCACTGATTCTGTAGTCTTGTGAATCAATTGTGAATGATGGTGATGCACTTGTCACACCATTTTTCCACACTGCAATGAAATCTTGAATGTACTGCAGACAGTCTGACAACACTTCATCTTCATTTGATTCATCAGGTTCAACCAAATCCATTGCAATCAACTTGAATGAATATGTCAATTCATGTTTTGAAATTGATGCCTGTTCTGTGATAAGATGGACTTGTGGAAAGACCACAGTGTTTGCATCCACTTCAAAAATATCACCATGTGTGAATGTCTTGACTTGTTGATGATTGTCTGCAATCTGTTTCCAAACTGCAAGTATTTGATTGTATGTGATTACACTTGTTGCCATTTCTATTGTTTTATTGTTTCAATATCTTTTTGGAATGAAAGCCATGTCAAACATTCTGTCAATGGTCTTTCAATTACATTTTCTAATTTCAAAAATTCACCACCTGTCAATTTGTAAAGGATTGCATACCATCCCCACTTTTGTCCAAAACTTTCTTCATCTGTTTTGATTCCTTTTTCTTGTTTTGTTTCTTCAAATAATGGATTGAAGTCAGTGTATATTCTTGACCTAAATTCAAAAAAAAACACAGACATCCATAAATTGAATCAATTGACATTTTGTGTTTGAACAATTCTGTTCTTTCATCACACTTGTCAAAGTCATATTTTTCAACCCTGAATGATTTCTTGTCCTTGTCAACAATTGGTCTGTAAAGGATTGACATCACTTTGTCAAGGTTCTTGAAACCATCTTGAAGGTATGTGTCCAAATCACCAAATTCACCAATGGTGATGTCTGAAAGCTTTGAATTGAATCCATATTCAACACCATCAATTTCAACAATCAAATTCAAATGTTCTGATGGTTTGGATTGTGCAAGTTCCATCAAATGTTTGAACACTTCTTCAACATCTGACTTCTTCAAAT
>Ga0307378_10004799_pt1 | contig 19088 bp, 5 predicted proteins | sample UN1MG_FD_202238 | JGI IMG/M metagenome (GOLD analysis project Ga0307378, IMG submission 202238) | Soil microbial communities from Risofladan, Vaasa, Finland - UN-1 | ecosystem: Environmental > Terrestrial > Soil > Coastal area > Acid sulfate soil | place: Finland: Risofladan, Vaasa | collected... | reverse complement strand
GATGGCCTCCCGGGGCCCATTCCCCGGCAGTCCCATCGGCCGGCAGCATGAACCATCTTGAGCCTTTGTAGCGTTGTAGTACTAGGCGGGCGTCCGGAACCGTGGCGAGGGGACGCGCAGCCGGCACCCGCACAACTACCGGGTCAATATCCCGACGGACGACAAGTGGTACGGCCTGAGCGCCGTCAACTTCAACACGCAGTACACGCGGGCCCAGACGGCGGGGGCGGCCATTTTCCAGATGGCGGGCCTGGCGGCCGCCGACGGCACGGCCGTCCGGATGCTGACGAACGGCCTGAACGGTTACGACTACGGCGGGTCGTTCCGCGCGCCGCACAACGGCGTCTACTTCCGCCTCGACCCGTACAACAGCGAGTTCGCCGACTCGCACTTCCCGAACGACCCCGCCGGCAACATGTACAAGGGTGTCTGGGGGGCCGACCTGGCCTACCGCGGCGAGAACAAGAACTCGTACCGCGACGACTACGCCAAGCAGACCAACGCCGCCGAGGACGACTGGTCGGACCTCATCGAACTGACCCGCGTCCTGACCCAGACCCCCGACGCGCAGTATTACGACGAGGTCAGCCGCGTCGTCGACATCGACCAGTGGCTGCGGTACTTCGCCGTCAACATGCTCATCGGCAACCGCGAGAACAGCATGGGCGGCGTCGGCAACCGCAACGAGTACATCAGCGACGACTACTCGCTCTACATCGGCATCCTGGACCCCAAGGCCCACCTGCTGGTCCACGACCTCGACACGGTTCTCGGCCAGGGCGACGACACCGCGTCGCCCACGTATGCCCCCGGCGGCCTGTTCCCGACGGGCGGCCTGCCGATTCTGGACCGGTTCCTCAAGGAGCCCCAGATCGCCCATCGGCTGTACGAGATTTACCTGGAAGAAATCGCGACGACGTTCGCCCCCGAGAACCTCAACCCGCTTCTGGACCAGGTGCTGGGCGGCTGGCTCCCGCCGGCCACCATCCAGAGCATGAAGGACTACGCGGCCGCGCGCCGGGCCCACATCCTCTCGCTCATCCCCTCGGACCTGACCGCCGCGACCGGCCTGGGGCAGTCCCAGGGCTACGATTACACCACCACCAACCACGTGGACCTGACCGGCACGGCCGACGCCGCCCACACCGCCACCGTCCTGGTCGGCACCCTCCCGACCGATTACACCCCCTGGACCGGCACCTGGACCACCGTGGGCAGCACGAGTTACGCCTCGGCCATGCTCGTCTCGTCCGACGGCGGCGCCACGTTCCACGTGCCGACCGTGGGCGAGGACCCCCAGGACTGGACCGCCATCGGCTATAACGACGACGCCTGGGTCAGCCAGATCGCTGAGGGCCAGGCCGGGCTGCTCGTGACCGAGATCGGGACCGGCGACACGCGGTACGTCGAGATCGAGAACGTCTCCGACGCCGCCATCGCCACCGCCGGTTGGACGGTCCTTGTGAACGACCCGTCGCTGGCCGACATCGACGACGTCTTCGCGACGCCCTGGAGCCTGCCGGCCAGCGTCGGCGCGGGCCAGGTGCTTTACCAGACGGACGACGTGGGCGACCACTACTGGGGCGCCACCATCCCCTGGGGACCCGAGGGCGAAGGCTGGGTCATGGTGCTCGATGACGCCGGCACCGTCATGGACTTCGCGGCGTGGGGCTACACGACGGGCCAGATCGCCGCCATGTCGGTCGATTACGGCGCCTTCACGGGCATCACCGTGGCCGGCCAATGGACGGGCGACGGCGCCGACCCCGGCACGACGGGTTCCGGCGGAATGGCCACGACGTTCGTGGCCTACAACGACCACATCGGGGGCGCCGGCACGCACGCCAACGCGACCACGTATGCCGCCGACGGCACGACGTCGGGCATCCTGAAGGACATCGAAACCGGCGCCGCAACGCCGGTCACGCTGACGACGTCGCAGACGGGCGTTGCCTTCGCCGACCTCAGCGGGTGGCCGGCCCCCGGCACGGACGCCTACAACGCGTTCAACGGGTACGTCGACTTCTCGTCGGCCACGCACGCCAGCATCGAGGTGGCCGGCGCCGACCGGTACACCCACACCTTCACCGGCCTGGACAGGGGCCCCAACGCGACCTACACCTTCACCGGCACGGCCATCCGCGGCGACATCGACTACACGACCCGCTGGACGCTGGTCTCGCTGGAGGGCGCCGACGCGGCCACGCCGGCCTACAGCACGGGCGACGGGGTCGTCTACATCAGCAACTCCCAGGTGGCCATCTGGGCCGGCACCAACAACCAGGCGGGCCAGGGCTTCGTGGCCGCCTGGACCGGCATCGACCCGGGCACCGACGGCCGGTTCTCCGTCGTCTCGACGCAGTACACCGGCGCCATCCCGACCTCGGTCGACGTCGGCGGCATGGCCAACGGCTCGAAGGGCTACGGCCTGAGTGCCACGCGGCTGGAAGAGATCGGCCTGGGCGGGCCGCTCTCGGTCCTCGAACGCACCGGCGACCACGACCTCGACGGCGCCGGCGACTTCGTGCGGACCGACACCGGCAGCCTGGGCGCCCAGAACGCCGACCTGACCGTGCCGTTCGGCACCATCACGCCGGTCGCGCAGGGCCTGGGTTTCAGCGGCGGCGCGTACGACGCCTACATCGGGACCGACGTGGCGGCGGCGATGCAGGGCACCCATGCCTCGCTCTGGACGCGCCTGGAGTTCACCGCGCCCGACCTGACGGACTACGACGCCCTGACGCTCAACCTCCGTTACGACGACGGGTTCGTGGTGTACCTCAACGGCGCCAAGGTGGCCGAGGCCAACGCGCCGGCATCGCCGGCATGGGACTCGGCGGCCACCGGCGCGCACGACGGCACGACGGCGGTCGCGATCGACCTGACGCCCTGGCTCGATGACCTGCTCGCCGGCACCAACGTCCTGGCCATCCACGGCCTGAACGTCGACGCCGCAGACGCCGACTTCCTGGTCCAGGCCGAACTGGTGGCCACGCGCGGCACGCCGGGCGAGGGCCTGGCGATCCGGCCCGGCATCAACCGCTCCGTCGTGCGGGCCCTCGACGCCGACGGCAACGAGATTGGCCGCACCACCCGCGACGTCTGGTACAACGACGGCAGCGTGGTCGACGTGCCCAGCAGCCTGCCCGCCGGCACCACCACCTGGACCGCCGCCGACGGGCCGTATCGCGTGACCGGCAACCTGACCATCCCCAGCGGCGCCACGCTCGTCATCAAGCCGGGCACGACCGTCTTCTTCGATTCCGGCACGTACATGACGGTGGGCGGCACGTTGGACGCGCGCGGCACGCCGAACGGGCACATCCGGCTGACCGTGACGCCGGGCGGCACGAACTGGGGGGGCCTGCGGTTTTCGGGCGGCGCCCAAGTGAGCGAGATCGCCTACGCCGACATCGATTACACGAGCGGGTCCGACGCCATCGACGCCTCCGGCACCGCCGTCCACATGGATCACCTGACGTTCGACCACGCCGGCGGCGGGTATTACCTCGACTGGCACGACGCCTCCATCATCCTGACGAACTCGGTCCTGCCGTTCATCGCCTCGCACGAACTGTTCCACTTCCTGGGCTTCCCGGCCAGCGGCTACGCCCTGGTCCAGGGCAACTACTTCGGCGGCACGAGCGGCTACAACGACGTCATCGACTTCACGGGCGGCCAGCGGCCCGGACCCATCGCCCAGTTCATCGGAAACGTCTTCGACGGCGGCGGCGACGACTGCCTCGACCTCGACGCCGCCGACGCCTACGTGGCCGGCAACGTCTTCATGCACATCCACCAGGACGGCGACCGCGAGTCGAAGTCCTACGCCGTGACCACCGGCACCGAGGGCGGCGACATCACCGAACTGACGGTCGTCGGGAACCTCTTCTGGGACGTCGACCACGCCATGCTTGCCAAGGACGGCGGGTTCATCACCGCCGTCAATAACACGATCGTGGACGTCCACAAAGACCCCGCCGTCTCGGGCGCCACCACCGCCGTCATCGGTTTCTACGAGAACCGTAGCGGCCAGTGGCCCGGCGCCGGCGCCATCCTCGAAGGCAACGTCATCTACGACGTGTCCCGCCTCTGGGGAGATATCGACGGCATGGGCACCACCACCTACGTGGTGGCCAACAACAACGTCATCTACGACGTGGACCTGGTCGGCGAGACTATCCCCGGCGTCGGCAACATCCTCGAGGCCCCGCGCCTCTGGAACACGACGAACATCGCCGACGTCTGGAACGACTTCCGCCTGCGGCCCGGGTCGCCGGCCATCGGCGCCGGGCCGAACGGTGTCGACGCGGGCGCCCTGCCGGGCTACCTGGCCACCATCGCCGGCGAACCCTACGGCACGACCTGGAGCGATACCGCCACGCTGACCGTCGGCGGGCCCGACATCTACGGTTACAAGTACCGTCTCATGCGCGACGGCGCCTGGGTGGGCGACTGGAGCGACGAGACGCCCGTCGACTGGTCCGTCACGAAACTCCCCGTCTCCTCGCTCACCAGCGCCGGCGGCGTGGCCACGGCCACCGTGGCCGGACACGGCTATGCCAACGGCGACATCATCGTCATCGAGGGCGTCTCGACCAGCCAGCGCGGGTACATGGGACCGTTCACCATCTTCAACGTGACGGCCAACACGTTCCAGTACACGCTGGGCGAGGGCGTATCGAGCCCCGCCTCGGGCACCATCGTCGCCTGGAAGCCGCTGCCGGCGCCGGCCGTCCCGCCCATCGCCCTGAGCGGCCTCGCGGCGGGCGAGTACACCGTGTACGTCGCCACGAAGAACTCCGCCGGCTTCTGGCAGGACGAGGCCGATGCCACGGCCTCCCGCTCCTGGACCGTCGATCCCGGCTGGAGCCAGTTGCACCTCAGCGAGATCATGGCGAGCAACGCCACGGCCCTGCTGGCCGGAGGCGTGTATCCCGACGCCGTCGAACTGTACTACGATGCGGCCCCCGGCTCGCCCGCCCTCGACCTGGGCGGCTACAGCCTGACCGACAACGTCGACCTCCCCCGCAAGTTCACCTTCGCCCCCGGCACCACGATTGCGGCTGGCGGGTACCTGACCGTCTACGCCGACACGAACCCCGGCGCGGAGCCGGGCATCTGGCTGGGGTTCAACCTGAAGGCCGAGGGCGACGACCTCCGGCTGTTCGACCCGATTCAGACCGAGACGGCGCTCGACTCGGTGGTGTTCGGCATCCAGTTGACTGACCGCAGCATCGGCCGCCGGCCCGACGGCACCTGGGGCCTGGCCACGCCGACGTTCGGCGCCGTCAACCAGCCGCTGCGCATGGGCGACCCGGTCACGCTCAAGATCAACGAGTGGCTCACCGACGGCGAGGTTTCGTTCGTCAACGACTTCATCGAACTCTACAACCCCGACCCGCTTCCGGTGGACATGGGCGGCCTGTGGCTGTCGGAGAGGCCGGGGGCCCAGCCCGACATGTACCAGATCCGCAGCCTCAGTTTCATTGAGGGCAGCGGCCTGAGTGTCTTCGCGGCCGACGACGATTCCGGCCAGGGCGTCGACCACACCAACTTCAAACTCTCGCCGTACCAGGGCCTCATCGGCCTGTACGACGAGAATCTCGCAGAGGTCGACCAGGTCTACTACACGCCGCAGGCGACCGACGTCTCCCAGGGCCGCACCCCCGACGGCGGCGACCACTACGCCTTCTTCCGCCTGCCGCTGCCCGACGTCGCCAACCCCGGCATCACGACGATCGTCGATGAAACGGTCACCTCCGTCCTCGATTTCGACAGCGTCTGGTACTACAACCAGACCCAGAACCTCGACGGCATCCCGTGGCAGGAACAGGTCTACGCCAACGAGACCACCTGGCCGACGGGCGCGGGTCTCTTGTTCGTCGAGAACAACGTTCCGGCCGAACTCCGGGGCCAGCCGCTGGCCCTCGGCCGCCTGACCTACTACTTCCGCACCCACTTCACCTACAACGGCAGCCTCGACGGCAACACGCACCTGCTGCTCTCGTTCTACGTGGACGACGGCGCGGTCCTGTACCTGAACGGGTACCGGTTCCTGAACCCGCACATGACCACCGGCGTCGTCACGTACTCGACGCTGGCCAGCAGCCACGAGTTCGCACTCGAGACGGTCGACATTCTTCTCAGCGACCTGCCGCCGGGCACGCTCCACGCCGGCGACAACGTCCTGGCCGTCGAGGCCCACCAGGTCAACTCGGGCAGCACCGACGTCGTTTGGGGCGCCGACCTCGACATCGCGCAGCGGAGCACCACCGTCATCGTGACCGACCCCGTGCCCGAGAACATCTACAACGTGCTCGACCACCTTCGCATGACCGAGATCATGTACGACCCCATCGGCGGGACGGATTACGAGTTCATCGAGTTCCAGAACACGGGCGCTTCGACGCTCGACCTGGCGGGCGTGCGGATCACGAGCGGCATCGACTTTACGTTCGCGCCCACCGAGCTGACGCTCGGGCCGGGCGAGTACCTGGTCCTGGCACGCGACGCCACGCGGTTCCAGGAGCGGTACGGCACGGGACCGCGTCTCGCCCAGGGGGTCTACACGGGCAAGTTGGACAACGACGGCGAGGAGATCATCCTGCGGTTGCCGGCGCCGTACGACGCGGCGGTGCTGCGGTTCGCGTACGACAACGACTGGTACGCCCCGGAGACGGCGGGCGACGGGCTGAGCCTGGTGCTTCTGGACGCCGGCGCGCGGCGTCGGACGTGGGGCGTGAAACCGTCGTGGCGTCCGTCGGCGGTGACGAACGGGTCGCCGGGCGTGGCGGACCCGGAGCCGGAGTACGCGGCCGGGGCGATGGTGGACAACGAGGTGCTGGCGCACCAGGACCTGCCGAGCGGCGACTGGATCGAGTTGACCAACGCGTACGACGAGCCGATCGACCTGGCGGGGTGGTACCTGAGCGACGACAGCGCGGCCCTGGGGAAGTTCGAGATCACGGCCTCGGCGATGGGCGGCGACACGGTCCTCTTGCCGGGCGAGTACGTGGTGTTTACGGAGACGGACCACTTCGGCGAGCTCGCCACCGATCCGGGCCGGCACACCGCGTTCGCCCTGAGCGAACACGGCGACGACGTGTGGCTGTCGTCGGCGACGGGCGGGTACCTGGCGACGGCGGTGTTCGGGTCGAGCGCCAACGGCGTGACGCTGGGGCGTTACCAGACGAGCACGGGCCGGGTGGACTTCGTGGCGCTGACCGAGTCGACGCGCGGGTACGTGAACGCGGCTCCGCAGGTGGGTCCGGTGGTGATCAGCGAGATCATGTATCACCCGTCGGACGACGCGAACGAGTTCATCGAACTCTACAACCTCAGCGGTTCGGACGTGCCGCTGTACGACCTGGCGAACCCGACGCACACGTGGATGTTCACGGGGGGCATCGAGTACGCCTTCCCGACGGGGGTGACGCTGGGGGCAGGGCAGTACCTGCTGGTGACGGAGTCGGATCCGTCGGCGTTCCGGGCGACGTTCGGCATCGACCCGTCGATCCCGATCTACGGTCCGTTCGAGGCCCTGTCGGAACTGTCGAACGACGGGGAGCAGGTGGAGTTGTCGAAGCCGGGCGTGCCGGACCCGGGGACGGGGTTCTACTCGTACATCGTGGCGGACGCGGTGGACTATAGCGACGGCGACAGCCCGGGCGACCCGTGGCCGATGGCGCCGGACGGGACCGGCCCGTCGCTGGAACGGGTGCTGCTGGGCGCGTACGGCAACGACGTCATCAACTGGATCGCCAGCCCCGCCGTCGGCGGCACGCCGGGCACCGACAATTCCACGGCCCCGCCGCGCGTTACCAGCGTGGTCCTCAACCCCAACCCGTTGCGGACCGTCCGCACGGTGAGCCAGATCGAGCCCAGCGGCATCGGCGTCGATACGGTCCGAGTGACGTTCAGCGAAACCGTCACGTTCACCGCGGCCAACGTGGTGGCCGAGAAGGTGTTTGTGGACGAGTCCGGCCACGTGTCGGTCACCGAGACGCTCTCGCCGGTGGTCAGCGGCAGCGGCACGACCGAGATGACGATCCAGTTTGCCAATGCCTGGCAGGACGTCATCGACACGTGGGTGCGGATCCGTCTGACGGGCGGCGTGGTGGATGGCGACGGTCATGCCCTGGACGGCGAGCCGCGGCTGGATTCGTCGAACCTGGGATACATCTACGCGGCCGCCGCCGACCTGCCGGCCCGGTACGCCACCACGCCGGCCATCGACTGCACGGCATATAATAACATCGTACTCAGTTTCTATCGCTGGCTCGGGGTCGAGTCGGCGTCGTGGGACCACGCCGCGATCCAGGTGTCCAACAACGGTAGCACCTGGACCACCGTCTGGGACCACACCGGATCGAGTTTCTCGGAAACGAGTTGGTCGCTGCAGGAGTACGACATCTCGGCCGTGGCCGACGACCAGCCCACGGTCACCCTGCGGTGGTCCATGGGGCCGACCGACTCGTCGGTCACCTACCCCGGCTGGAACCTCGACGACGTGACGCTCAAGGGAACGCCCACGGCGCCGCCGACGCGGGTGCGCGGCACGAAGTTCTACGACGCCGACCGCGATGGCGCGCGGGACCCCGGCGAGCCGGGCCTGGCGGGATGGAAGATCTACGCCGACGCCAACGGCGATGGCCAGTGGCAGAGCGGCGAGCCCTTCGCCGTCACCGGACCCGACGGCAGTTACTCGATTACCGTCATGCCGGGCACCCACGTCGTGGCCGAGGTGCTCCAGGACGGCTGGGAGCAGACCGTCCCGGGCGGCGGTATCATCAGCGGCACCTACGTCGTCACCGTGTGGGCCCGCCAGACCGTCGCGGACATCGACTTCGGCAACTTCGCACCCGCCACCATCCGGGGAGGCAAGTGGTACGATGCCGACCAGGGCGGCACCTGGGACGCCGCCGAGCCCGGCCTGCCGGACTGGACCGTCTACCTCGACCTGAACGGCAACGGCCTCCTCGACGGCGGCAACCAGACCGTCTCCTCCACCGACGTCCCCAAGTCCATCCTCGACTACACCACGACGACCTCCACGCTCCTCGTCAGCGGCGCCGGCGGCCTGACCGACGTCAACGTGACGCTCAACATCATGCACACCTGGGACTCGGACCTCGACGTGTACCTGACCAGCCCGTCCGGCACCGTCGTGGAACTGTTCACCGACGTGGGCAGCAGCGGCGACAACTTCGTCAACACGACGTTCGACGACGAGGCCGCCACGTCCATCGTCGCCGGCACCGCGCCGTTCACGGGCAGTTACCGGCCCGAAGGCCTGCTGGCCGGCTTCGACGGCGAGGATCCCAACGGCACCTGGACGCTCAGCGTCACCGACGACGCCGGCGGCGACCAGGGCACGCTCAACAGTTGGTCCATCGCCATCGAGACGGGCGAGCCCTCAAGGCAGACCGGCCCCGACGGACGCTACGTCTTTGCGGACCTCGCGCCGGGGACCTACCAGGTCCGCGAGGTGCCCCAGGCCGGCTGGACGCAGACGTATCCGCTGCCCGGCGGGGGCCACACCGTCGTTGCCGACGTCGGGGTCGTTGCCGCGAACGTCGACTTCGGCAACTACGCCGCCGGCGAGATTCGCGGCACCAAGTGGTTCGACGCCGACCAGGACGGCCAGCGCGACCCGGGCGAGCCGGGACTGGCCGGGTGGACCATCTACGCCGACCTCGACGGCGACCGGCAGTGGGACGACGGCGAACCCTTCGACCTCACCGACCCGGCCGGCGACTACGCACTCCCCGGCCTGATGCCCGGTGCCTACGCCATCGGCGAGGTGCCCCGCGACGGCTGGGAGCAGACCTATCCGGTCGCCACCGGATACATGGAAGACTTCAACGACGGCCTGGCCCAGGACTGGCTGGCCACCGTGCCGGCCAACTGGTCGGTCGTTGCCGGCGAGTACCGCGCCGCGGCCGGCACCACCGGCGTCCTCATGCAATCGTTCTACACGGGCCAGACCTGGCAGGACGGCACCGCGGAAGTCGTCATGCGCCGCACGGGCTACGAGGGCAGAGCCGCCGTGCTGGTCGTCCGGGCCAGCGACGACTTCGTCTGGCAGGACCCGCTGACCGGCTCGGCCTACATGGTCGGCATCAGCAACGACGGCCAGTACTATGTCGCCAGGATCCTCTCGGGCACGCTGACCTGGCTCCAGGAGTGGGCGACCTCGCCGTACCTCAACATCGGCGCCACGCCCAACACGGTGCAGGTGGCCGTCCAGGGCTCCGCCATCGAGGTCCGCTTCAACGGCAACCTGGCGTGGTCGGGTTCGGATACGGACATCCCGGGGGCCGGGCGCGTGGGCCTGTTGGCCTACAGCGGCGCGGATAGCGAGACGGTCCACTACTTCGACGACGTTACCGTCACGAGCGGTGCGGGGGGCGGCGTCACCGCGGGGTTCCACGCGGTGACGTTGGGGCCGAGCCAGGTCGTCGAGGACGTCGACTTCGGCAACTACGGCCAGATTCCGCCGCCCACGGCGCTGGACCTCTTGATCGGGTCCGACACCGGCTACGACCCGTTCGACGACATCACCCGCCTGGACAACAGCGACCCCTCGAAGACCCTCCAGTTCGGCGTCGGCGACACCGTTGCGGGGGCCACGGTCGTCCTCTGGGACGACTCCGCGGGCGTCGCCATCTCGGTGCCCGTCATAGCGACCGGCCCCATCACTTTCATCACGACCAACGGCGCCTACGACCTCGTCGACGGCGCCCACCCCATCGTGGCCACCCAGGCCCTGGGGGGGCTGCCGCCGGCCCCGTCCGAGGCGCTCCTGGTGCAGGTCGATACCGTGGCCCCGCGCGTGGCGGCCTTCGGCGTGTCGAGCACGCAGACCAGTTGGGTCCTGGGGACGGTCGACTCGTCACTCTGGACCACCGACCGCAGCGCCCGGACGGCCCCCTGGTCGCGGATGAACCGGTTCGTCGTCGATTTTGACGAGCCGGTCGTCTCCGTCTCGGGCGACCTGACGGTGGTGGGCGCGATCAGCGGCCCCGTGTCGCTCAGCGGGCCGGCCGGCGTCGGCACCGATCGGCTGACGTGGACCTCGGCCGCCTTCTTGGCCAGAGACCGGTACCAGGTGCGGCTGGCCGGCGGCGCCTTCACCGTGGCCGACTTGGCCGGGAACCTCCTGGACGGCGAGAGCGGCACGGACCCGTTCCCCTCGGGCGACGGCGTGGCGGGCGGCGACTGGTTGTTCAGCCTCAACGTGCTCGTGGCCGACGTGTCCCTGGGCGACGGCGTGGTCAACGTCCTCGATAAGGCGAAGGTGCGTCTCGCCTACGGGGCCGTCCTGGGCGACGCCAACTACGATCCGCTCGTGGACATCAACGGCGACGGCGTCATCAACGTCATCGACAAGGCCCAGGTCCGCCTGCACTATGGCGACACGCTGCCGCTCATCAGCGTCGCGCCGCGCACCAAGGGCCCCGTCAAGTTCGCCGCCGCCCGGTGGGGCAAGGCGTCTTCGGCAACCGATCGTGCCGCGGCCCTCCTGACCGACCTGGACTCGCTGCCGCCGGACCTCCTCCAGATGCCGGCCAAGTTCAGGATATAGGTGTCGCCGGATCGCTGCGGCGGCGCCGGCGGCGGCTCGCCCCGGGCCGTCGGCGAGTGGCGCGGCGGATCGGGCGTTTCCCCGCCCCGGGCGGGGCTTCAAACAGACGGGCGTGGGACACCTCGATTCCACGGGCTCCCGAGCATTCTGCATCGAGAATCGCAACCCGCCGTCGGAGCATGACTTGTAGCGCGGGGGTTTACCCCCCGCGCCGCATGCCTTAAACCCCACGAGCGCGGGGGGTAAACCCCCGCGCTACAGGCTCGATGCAAAATGCTCTCCCGCCCGTGGCTACAGATCAACCGCCCCCGACGGGGCTGCCACGACATGCGGCCACACCCGCGGCACGCGGGGCCTGGCATATCACTATTGCGGTTGCGTGCCAATTCGGGTAATCTACACGTGCCTGAGATGGGGCGCTAAGTTCATCCGCCGACGGCAGTGCCGGCACGGCGGCAAGCGCGTGACAGCGCGGGAGCGGCCGATCGGGGCGTGACGGGGGCCTCGCCAGGACGGCGATGGCCTACACCCGCGTGCTCAACCACGGATGGGGGAACGAGCATAGACCATGGCTCAAGAATCGTTCGACCTCTTCTGCCCGAAGTGCAATATCCAGACGGAAGCTCACGTGATCGCTCATGGGCAGGGGGATTACGAGAGCGCCGCTGTGAATTTGCTCGACGAAGGCGACGCGCAATACTCCGCCCAGATACTTTATGTGGCGATCTGCCGACGATGCAAGTCGCCATTTCTGATCAAGCAGTCGTTTTGCGGAGTTCCCGGCGATTGCGAAACCCTAACATCGGAAGAGGTGCTTTACCCCACAACGTCCCGCCTTCCACTGGACGGGGTCCCCGAGCCCGTCCTACGTGCCTACGAACAGGCGCTGCACTGTTACAGTGCGTCCTCTTTCGATGCCTGCGCTCTGATGTGTCGCCGTTGCTTGGAAGCCCTGTGTAAAGCGCTTGGGGCCACGAGTGGGTCGCTGCAAACCAAGCTCGACGCATTGCTCAAGCGGCAGGTAATTGACTCGCGCCTTGTCGAGTGGGCACACGGCATTCGAGTCGTCGGAAACGAGGCGGCGCACGAAACTGACGTCGAGCTCTTGCAGGCAGACGCCCGTGATACCTTAGATTTCACAGAAGCCGTACTTATGTACGTCTTCGCGCTTAACAGCCGCTTTGCCGCCTTCTCTGCACGCCGGAAACAAGAGAGAAGGCCAGGATAGCGCGGCGGTCCGACTTTCGCATGAACAAGGGACATGCAAGCAACAAGAGCCGCCGTGCGGCCCTTGGTGCTGTGAAACCAGTTTAAGGTTGGTGCCGAAGGAGGGATTCGAACCCTCACGGCCGGTAAGGCCACGGGATTTTGAATCCCGCGCGTCTGCCAGTTCCGCCACTCCGGCGACCCGTTGTCAGAAAAGAAGTTCAGCTACGGCTTCGCAGCCATGAGAATCCTGTTTGGGCAGGAATTCGGCTGCGTGCGTCCCTGAATCAGGCCGTTTTCACTCCCGCCATCCGGTCCATGGCTGCTTGCTGGGAAGGATTCTCGCATACGCCGAGCCACTTGTCAAACTCAGGTTCCTCGGGCGACCCGCACCTGCTTTCGGGCTGATGGAGCACAGGCCCCTTCCGCCGCAGTCCGGCGTCCCTGGCGTCACGGAGCGCGGACCGGACCTCCCGCAGGTTCTTGTTCACCGTCGCGGGTGCCGCGCCGCCGGCCGGCCGCTTCGCCCGGTAGCCCATGACGACGGCGGGGAGGGGGGCCAAGACGCGATGCCTCACGGCACCTGCTTGTACATGAGGACGATGGCCGCGCGCGGGGCCTCGATCTCCAGCAGCAGTCCCTTCTGGGCCAATTCCTTCCCCGAGGCCTGGATAATCCTGCCCGTGTCGAGGTCCGCGAAGGCATAGCGCGCCTCGGGCTTGAGGTCCCGCAGCCTCAGGCGGGCGGCCTCGTACGGGCTCTCGGCCCGGCGGAAGACCTGGATCATGCCGTCGCCCTGCTCGGGCCGGTGGAACTGCCAGCCGATCCAGGTGCTCTGGTCGCGGCTGTAGGGCGTGATCGGATAGTAATCGCCATAGAAGAAATCGGCCATCTTCCGATAGTCGGCCACCCGGCGGCGGAACGCCTCCCAGTCGGTCTTCTCGCCGATCCAGCCGAGCCCGAGCGCCGGGCACGTGTGGCTCCGGAGCGAGTAGACGTCGTCGTAGGCCACGCCGCTGCCGTAGTAGGGGATCCACAGGCTCAGGCCGTACGTCTGGCACTGGTTGCCGGTGTCGATGTCGGCGGGCTTCATCGCGGGGGCCTGGAAATCGCTCCGCAGCAGGGGCACGGCCCGGCGCAGCGTCTCCAGGTCGTTCCGCCGGCCGCCCGATGAGCACGAGTCGATCAGCATGTCCGGGTGCCGCCGGCGCAGTTCGTCCCACCACGCCAGGTACCCCTGCACGTGGAGGTTCTCGGTCATGCCCTGGCGGTCCTCGGCGTCGGCCTGGCGCCAGGCGCCGAGGGGCTCGACGTTGAAGTCCTGCCGGTAAAGGTCGATGCCCTGCTCCGTCAGGAACCGGTCGATGTGGTCGGTCAGCCACTTTCGCGCCTCGGGGTTGCCGAGGTTCAACAGGCGGATGGGCGATGCGTCGTCCCACTTCAGGAGCCACTCCGGGTGGTTCTCCCAGACCCAGCTGCCCTTGTAGACGCGCTCCGGCTCGAACCAGAGGATCATCTTCATGCCCTTGGCGTGGGCGTGGTCCGAGACGGCCTTCACGCCGCGCGGGAACCGCTCCGGGTCGGGCGTCCAGGTGCCGACGCCCGTGGCGTCCCACCACGACGAGCCGGTGTACCAGCCGGCGTCCATCCACCAGTAGTCGAACGTGACGCCGTTCTTGACGAACATATCGATATAGCCGATCTCGCCCGCCTCCGACTGGTGGAGGCCCATGCACGTCGAGAAGAGTTGGCCGGGCCGTTTGCCCCCGGGGCGCGGCAGGTTGTGGGCGACCATCCAGCGCCGCCAGAGGTTCTGCGAGCGGAAGTAGTCGCCCTTCCAGAAGAGGAGCACCGCCAGGGGTGTCCGGATCTCTTCGCCGGGCGCCAGGCAGAGGTGTGTCCGCTCCTGCCCGCCGCGCACGCGCAGCAGGCCCGGCCCCTCGCGCCAGAACCGGGCCGACCACTGGCCCGGCCAGCCGAGCGCCGCGATGAACCCCTCACCGGCCGTCTCGACGTTGAAGCACGGGAAGGCCCCGGTCGTCGGCCGGCCGCCGGCGGGGGCAAAGTCCTTCGGTTGCTGGTCGAGCCGCATTTCAATCGGCTGATAACTGGCGGCCGAGCAGTCGTCGCCGCGAATCGTCCGCAGCACGAACTCGTCCTTCGTCCGGCGGAACACCAGGTCCATGCCCTGGATGTCCGACAGGATGGGCGTCGGCGCCTGGCCCGTGTTCTTCAGGTACGCCGTCCACTCCACCACCGGAAAGTCGTGGTACTCCACCGCGACCAGGCGGACCTCGAGGCCCGTCGCGGCATCGGTCCACGTGAACGCGTGCTGCGTGCGGGCCTCGTCGAGCTTGCGGGTCTGGTGCTTGCGAGCCCAGGAGAAGAGGAAGAGTTCCGACGGGCGGCCGTCGTAGACGAACGAAATCGGCGGCCCGTTGCTCGCCGGCTCGGCGAGCGGAAGGTCGCTCACGTAGAGTTCCTTGCCGTCGGCCAGCAGGACCTTGGCCTCGGCCCAGTCGGCCTGGTCGCAGGCGATGCCATCGCCCGCGTCGCCGATCTGGAGCATGAAGGTCGTCTGGCCCTGCAGGTCGACGCTCACATCGAGCGGCGGCATGCCTTCGCGGACGACGCCGGACTTGAAGGCCTCCTTGCCCGCGACCTTGACGGCAAAGACCACGCTCCCCCGGCCGCCCGACGTCTGGTCGTTGGTGTCGACGCCGGCCGTGGCCGTGAAGGTCTTGCCGGGCGACGGCAGCCGCACCGCCAGGAGGCTGGGCGCGTGGCAGTAAAGGCCCTTCTGGTAGGCGGTCTTGCCGAGATGCAGCGGCCCCTTGCCGCGGGCGTCCTTGCAGATCTGGTCGTGGTTGGCGATGACGACGATCCCGGGGGTGGGCGGTTCCATGGCGCTGGCGGCCAGGTTCCGGCGCACCCACTCGTCCTTGACCGTCATCTCGTCCGGCGTCGGCGCGACCGCGCCGACCCGCAGCGTTGCTGCGGCCATCAGAACGACCCCCACCATGAGCGCCCGCAATCGTGCCATGTCCGTGCTCCTACAAGCCTGTCCATGCACCGTCAGAAGCGTCACGGTGCGGGGGTTGCCGCGAGGAACTCGATCGTCAGGATCTTCTTGGCGGCGATCTCGAAGGCGACCCAGCCCTTCGGGTCGACGGGCAGGTCGGCCTCGGGAACTTCCTCCAGGCTGACCCTCCGTGCCACGGGCCAGCGGGCACCGGGTCCGGCCGGCAGGGCAAACGACGCCTGGATCCGCTCGACGGGCGACTGGGTCGCCCCCGGGCCGGCGAACCCCCCGTTGAGGCGCAGCCGGCCGTTGACCGTCCGCTCGGCCGGGTTGAACAGCCGGACGATCCATCCCCGGCCGCTCTCGCTCTGCTTGACACCGCTGACGTGCAGGCCGTCGGGCTCCACTTCCAGGAACGACTTGGCCGGCGGCTGGCTGCCGTGAGGCGTCGGGCCGATCTGGACGACGCGAAAGTCGTGACAGAACCGCTCGGCCAGCTGCCAGATCCCGGCGGCCTGCCCGTCGCCCTCATGCGGCAGCAGCGCGTAACGGAACCGGTGCCGCCCCAGGCACTGCGACCCGTTGTCCAAATCGCTGAAGTTGGTCATCTCCAGGTTCGTGATGCAGATTCGCAACGGGAAGCATCGCAGCAGCGTCAGGCTGAGGGTATGGGCCTGGTCCTCGTGGGCCTCGTAGGCCTTCAGTCCCTCGTTCAGCAGGGCGACGCCGGCCTGGCCGTCGCTGATGTCCACGAACCGGTCCATCGGGTGTTCGGTCTGCGGTTCCTCGGCGAACGGCGCCGGATCCGGCCGGGCGATCGGACGCCGGACCACGTCGAACGGTGTCTGGGCGGTCACGTGGTCCGCCTTCACGCCGGTCGGGAAGGAGACCTGGAGGTAGTGGTCCTCGGCCGTGTTGTCCACTTCGGTGACGATCTCGACCCACGGCTGGCCCCGGCGCAGGGTTATCGTGTTGACGATTGGGTAGGGCACGTGGTCCGGATGACGCTGCGTCTCATCCTCCGACCGGCCGCGCGGCAAGGCCCAGTCGATCTGGACGCGGAAGGACGCCGCCAACTCGCCGTCGCAAACGACCGAGACGACGGCTCTGGCGCCCAACGTGGTAAAGAGGGCGTCGCCCGCCACCGGGTGGCGTTCCCAGGGGTTGCCGATCTCGCTCGTGTCGCGGAAGTACCCCATGTCCGTCCAGACGCGCCCGGTGGCCTTGTGCCTCACGGTCAGGGCCCCGTTGGGCTGGACGGTGACGGCCAGGTGCTCGTTCTCCATGGTCCGGGGGGCGGTGAGCATCGTTCGCCTGGCGCGACGCACCTTCTTGGCAAGCGGCTTGACGAAGAACGTGCGGTATCCCATCGGCGGCACGTCGGGCAGTTGGGCGTGGAGGCGGTGGCGCTGCATCGGCATCATGTTGGCGCAGTCGTTGGGCGACTGCACGAGCGTGTACTTGGGCCGCTCCTGGAGTTTCTGCGTCGCCAGGACGTGGCCCGCCTCGTCGACCAGGTCGAAGTCCTCGGCCCCCAGTTCGACGGGCACGTCGAGGACGAGTTCCACCACCTCCGTCCGCCGCTGGGGGGTCGGGTTCCAGGCCACGACGGCCACGTCCTCCGGCGACCGGGCCGACAGGTCGATGGCGCCGGCGATGTCCACCAGGGCCCGCTCCATCACGCACGCGCTGATCTCGCGCGACTGACGGGAACGGAAGAGCATGTCTTCGGGCACGATGTCGCGGCTGCACGCGCCGATGGAATCGTGGCCGTGGTTCTGGAGAAGCCAGTTCCACGCGGCGTCCAGGAAGCCCCGCGGGTACGGGGCGCCCAGCAGCGATGCGAACACCGCCAAGGGTTCCGCATAGGCCCCCAGGGCCCGCTCCGTCACGTAATTGTCCTGCTTGATGTCGGTGCGGGCCGAGGTGACCCAGCCGTACAGGGCCGAACTGCTTCCGGGCGTGAAGTAGTGCCTCATCTCGCCCCGGATTACGGGCAGGCTGTCCCGGTCCACGCTCTCGCAGACCGCGCGCTGGAACTCCTCGAAGGTGCTGTGGAACACGTCCGCCTCGTCCGCCAGGGCGGCGTCGCAGTCGGCGATCATTCGCGTCTCGCGGATGTCCGGGCAGGACGAGTCGTGACCGGCCGACCAGAAACGGTGAGGCGTCGTCCACTCGCCGTCCTGCTCCGCCAGGGCCTGGCGGGCCCGCGCGGGGACCTCCTGGGCGTGGTAGGCGAACTTGGGGTGGGCGTACTGCGCGTCGATGTCGCCCAGGATGGGCTCGGCAAACCGGAACGGTCCGTGCCCACCCCCCCAGGGCACCTGGCGATAGTTCTCATCGGCCATGCCCCAGTAGACCGGCCGCTGGATGACGTACCACACGTTGTACCGGGGACGCAGCGCCAGACGAGAGCCCACCAGCCGGGAACCGTCCGGCCCTTCCCAGAGGAATTCCGAGTGCGGCGAGACCAGCGTGTTGACCCCACGATAGAACGCCGCCATGGGGATGCCGAACCCGCGGTAGATCTGCGGCATCTGCGAGATCTGGCCCCACGAGAACGGAGAGTACCCGGTCTTGCTGACGTGTCCCAGGTCCTTGGCGATCCGATGTCCCAGCAAGAGGTTCCGTATCAACGACTCGCCGCCCACGCAGAACTCGTCCGGCAGAACGAACCACGGGCCGACCAGCAGCCGCTTGTCGCGGACGTGCCGGCGGATCACCTCCGCCCGGTCCGGGCGAATCTCGAGGTAGTCCTGGATGGGCACGGTCTGCGAGTCCAGGTGAAACGACCCGAAGCGCGGCTCCTTCTCCAGAATGTCCAGCAGCATGTCCATCATGGACACCAGCATGTGGCGCGTCCGCTGCATGGAGTACCGCCACTCGCGGTCCCAGTGGGTATTGGAGATGAAGTGGCACTGGGGCCGCCGTGTGTCGCTGGGTGTGTTCATCAGAGGGCCCTTTCATCAGGCAGCCGGCCGACGGCGCGGCTATAGGATGATCTTCAGAATCTCGTCGAAGCCCGTACAGAAATGGCTGCACAGCGCCCGGGTGCCGCTCTCGACGATGTTGCCCCCGCTCAGGCCGATCGCCGCGAACCCGGCGAGGCGAATGGAGCAGACGCCGGCGCCGCTGTCCTCGATGCCCACCACGTGGTGGCGCTGGTCGAACGGGATGCCCAGCCCGACGCGGCAGACCTCCGCGTAGAGCCAGGGGTGCGGCTTGGGCGACAGCTCGCCGAGCGTGCCCGGCCCCACCCCCTGCCGCATG
>Ga0307378_10004798_pt1 | contig 19088 bp, 11 predicted proteins | sample UN1MG_FD_202238 | JGI IMG/M metagenome (GOLD analysis project Ga0307378, IMG submission 202238) | Soil microbial communities from Risofladan, Vaasa, Finland - UN-1 | ecosystem: Environmental > Terrestrial > Soil > Coastal area > Acid sulfate soil | place: Finland: Risofladan, Vaasa | collected... | reverse complement strand
CCAACCGGCTGGAACAGCGGTTCGGCCGCATCCACCGCATCGGCCAGAGCGAGGTCTGCCATCTTTGGAACCTGATCGCCAAGGACACCCGCGAGGGTGACGTGTACTTCCGGCTGCTGGAAAAGTTGGAGGCCGAACGGGAGGCCCTGGGCGGCAAGGTGTTCGATGTGATCGGGGAGTTGTTCGACCAGAAGCCGTTGCGCCAGATCCTGATGGAGGCAGTGGTCTACAACAACGATCCAGAGGTGAAGGCCAATCTGGTGCGGGTCGTGGACGACGCCGTTGACCGGGTTCACCTGCAAGAACTCTTGGATCGCCGGGCCCTGGTTCACGACAGCATGGACACCACCGCCATTCAGGCCATCAAGGAGGAGCTCGACCGGGCGAATGCCAAGCGGCTGCAGCCCCATTTCATCGAGTCCTTTTTTCTCGACGCCTTCGCCAGGCTGGGTGGCAAGATCCACCGGCGGGAAGCCGGGCGCTACGAGATCACCCACGTGCCCTCGGTCATCCGGGAGAGCGACCGCCAGCGCGGCGACCGGGCTCCGGTGTTGAACCGCTACGAGCGCGTGTGCTTCGAGAAGGACCAGGTGGAGGCCACTCCCAGGGCGGAGCTGATTTGCCCCGGCAGCCCGCTCCTGGATGCCACCATCGACGTGGTGCTCCTGCGCTGGGGTGACGTGATGAAACGCGGGGCGGTGCTGGTGGACGAAGACGATCCCGGGACCAAGCCCAGGCTTCTGTTCTACCTGCAGCACTCGGTACAGGATGGCCGGCGAAACCGACACAACAGATTCCAGACCATCTCGGAGAAGATGAAATTCGTTGAGGTGTCCGAGGACGGGACCTACACCGGGGCTGGGGAGGCCCCGTACCTGGACTACCGCCCGGTCCAGGCGAACGAGCAGGCGGCCTTGGCTGGCGAACTGGATGCTGAGTGGTTGCGCAAGGACTGGGAGCACGAGGTGATGGGCTACGCCATCGCCCACGTCATCCCGGAGCATGTCCGCTCGGTCAAGGAACGCCGAATGGCCGAAATCGAAAAGGTGGAGCAGCAGGTCAAGTCCCGGCTCAAACGTGAGGTGGCCTACTGGGAGCACCGGGCCAACGACCTGCGGGCCAAGGAGCGGGCGGGCAAGAACACCCGCCTACCGGCCGGCCAGGCCCAGGATCGGGCGGATCGGTTGTACGACCGCCTCCAAGCTCGTCTGGCCGAGCTGGACAAGGAGCGCCAGATCATGCCCAGCACACCTTCGGTCAAAGGGGGGGCGCTGATCATTCCCGCCGGCTTGCTTAGGCTGAAGATGGGCTCCCAGGCTGTGTCCTCGGACGACGGCGCGGATGCCGAGGCCCGGGGTGCTGTGGAGCAGATAGCCGTGGATGCCGTGATGGCCGCCGAGAAGGCCCTTGGCCGTGAACCCATGGACCGGGGCGCAGAGAAGCTGGGCTACGATGTGGAGTCCCGGGATTCCGAGACTGGGCTCTTGTACTTCATTGAGGTCAAGGGGCGCTACGCCAAGGCCACAAGTGTCACGGTGACCAAGAACGAAATCCTGTACGCCAAGAACAATCCCGAACGGCACGTCCTGGCCATAGTGCTGGTGGATGGCGAACAGGTGGACGGGCCCCATTATATCCGGGGCTACAACTACGGCGACCCGCCTTTCGGCACCGTTTCGGTTAACATCGCCCTCAAAACTCTATTGGAACACGCGAAAGAGGCTTCATGACCGAATACCGCAAGAAACTGATCGAAGTGGCAATGCCTCTGGTTTCTATCAGTGACTCATCAGCAAGCGAAAAGGCGGTGAGACAAGGTCATCCATCTTCCATCCACCTTTGGTGGGCCCGCCGACCCCTGGCTGCTGCACGCGGAGTCCTTTTTGCACAGCTTGTTGACGATCCCGGTGAATGGCCTAAGTACTTTCCGTCAGAGCAAGAGCAGCGCAGAGAGCGGAAGCGGCTTCTTGAAATGCTTTCGGGTTTTGTCAAGTGGGAGAATACAGGAGATCGTACTTATGTTGATGCCGCTCGAAAGGAGATTGCGCGGTCGGTAGCAAGAAACCTACTGGAAAATGGTTCCAAAGACAACAAGAACCTCCGGTCGGCTCTTGAAGGCAATGCTTCACCAGAAGTGGTAAGCCGATTGCTCGCCGAATATGTCCCTGTGGTTTTCGATCCTTTCACAGGTGGTGGGGCGATCCCATTAGAGGCATACAGAATGGGTCTCAGCTGTCGGGCTTGTGATCTGAATCCGATTCCAGTCCTTATGAACATAGCGTTGATCGATATTCCGTCGCGCTTTGCTGGTAGCGGCAGAGTCTCCTCTGACAAACAAGGGCGAACGGGCAAGGGGGATTTTGGAAGTCTGGCTGATGATGTCGAGCATTATGGAGCAGTTGTGCTTGAACGGGCCAGATCGAGGCTTCAAGGGAACTACTCAGATTCTGATCGTCAGTCCGCTATTTGTTGGATCTGGGCAAGAACGGTAGCGAGTCCCGATCCAAGTCTTGGGGGGCTTCACGTCCCACTCCTCTCCAGTTTCTGGTTGTCAAAGAAGAAAGGTTCAGAGACGTGGCTTGAGGCGACGGCTTGTTCTGGACGACGTTGGTCATTTGAAATCAGAACTGGAACACCAACCGACAAGTCATCGATCTCTGCGGGGACCAAGATTGGAAGAGGAAATTTTCGATGCATTGTGACCGGAACGGCCATTCCGGCAGACTACATCCGAAAGCAAGGTCAGGCAGGTAAGATCAGGTCTGCCCTTGTTGCAGTCGTCAAGGCGTCACGGAATGGTCGTGTGTACGAAACGCCGGGCCCAGGTGAAGTCAAGTTGAGCCAGATGCACGTCCCAGACACAGCCCCAAATACGGATCTGCCAGAACAGGCCCTGGGATTCAGGGTTCAGAACTATGGTATGAAAACTCATCGATCATTGTTTACAGCAAGGCAGCTCCACGCGCTCACCTGTTTCAGTGATCTGATTTCTGAAATTCATCCGGAGGTAATGCGAGATGCAGAGACGGCAGGATTTTCTGTTGATAGCGTGCCCTTTGAGGATCAAGGTCGAGGTGCAAGGGCATACGCAGATGGAATATGTCTCTACCTCGCCTTTGCCTTGGACAAGCTGGCGGACCTGAACAACAGCCTGTGTAGATGGGAGTCCATTGCCCAATGTCCTCGGCAGTTGTTTGGCCGCCATGCAATGCCGATGATTTGGGATTTTGCAGAGGCCAATCCTCTCTCGGAGAGTTCTGGGAGTTGGTATGTGATTGTCCGTGGCATTGTAAACGCGCTGCGAACACACTTGGCGTCAATCGATCACGTGGCGGGGGCACCGAGTATCTCGCAAGGTGATGCAGCGTCTGAATCCTCCTATCCAACAGAGGCTGTCATTTCAACTGATCCCCCATACTACGACAACGTGCCATACGCGGATCTCTCTGATTTCTTTTACGTATGGTTGCGCAGAACGTTGCGATCAATATGGCCCGCGCTATTCCGTACAGTGCTCGTCCCCAAGGCTCCTGAACTGGTTGCTGATCCCTTCAGGCATGGTTCTTCAGACAATGCCGAGTCCTTTTTCATGACGGGGATGACAACAGCGATAAAACAAATGGAGAAAGCATCAAGCAAAGACTTCCCAATCACGATCTACTACGCCTTCAAACAATCTGAGACAGGCCTTGGCGGAACCTCGTCCACGGGTTGGGAGACATTCCTGGGCGCAGTGCTTTCTGCCGGCCTGGAGGTCGTGGGCACTTGGCCGATTCGGACGGAGAACGCGAGCCGACTTAGAGGGCAGAGATCAAATGCTCTCGCGACCTCGGTTGTATTGGTGTGCAGGAAGCGAAGATCGTCAGCCGCTACGATAACCAGGGGAGATTTCCGCCGCCAGTTGACAAAGGACCTACCCGCGGCATTGGCAAATTTACAGCAAGGCAATGTTGCGCCAGTCGATACTACGCAGGCAGCTATCGGACCGGGAATGGCAGTGTTCTCAAGATACAAAACCGTACTGGAGCACGATGGGTCCAGCATGTCGGTTCGGACCGCATTGCAGTTGATAAACGAGGTGGTGGACGAGATCCTGGGCGAGGAAGAGGCGGACCTGGACAGGGAGTCACGGTTTGCGATCACTTGGTTCGCCACCCGCGGGTTCGAGGAGGGGCCATTCGGGGATGCAGAGACCTTGGCCAAGGCCCGGAACGTGGCTGTGTCCGGCGTGGAAAACTCTGGGGTGCTCAAGTCGGCTGCTGGCAAGGTGCGGTTGTTGAAGCGAGAAGAAATGCCGGAGGACTGGAGCCCATTGACGGACAAGACCCTGACCGTCTGGGAATGCACCCAGCACCTGATCAAGCGCCTGGAAAAGAACGGGGAGCAGGCAGCCGCTGAATTGCTGGCCAAGATGGGGCCGCGGGGGGAGCAGGCGCGGATCTTGGCCTATCGATTGTTTACGATCTGCGAACGCAAAAAGTGGGCGGAGGAGGCCAGGGCCTACAACGGCCTGGTCATCGCCTGGCCCGAACTGGAACGGCTGGCGGCCGGGGAGAACGCGGCAACAACTGGGACCCAGGCTGGACTCTTCGAGGAGGCATAGCGCATGGCACTGACCAACCGGCAACGGGTAGAGAAGGCGTTCGATACTCTCAAGGAAGGGCTTCTGCCGTTCATCCAGCGGGAGTTCAAGGCCAAGATCGGAGGGTTCTGGGAAGACGACTTGCTGTCCCGGGTCAAGGGGCTGCAGCGGGGTGAGAAGGGAATCAGTTGGGACACCCAGGCCATTCTCAAATCCATGATCGATAGCTGGCGCTCGGTGTTCGAGTACACCCTGGGCCACGTCGAGCGGGCCTACGTGGCCGAGTTGATCGACGTGCGCAACAAGTGGGCGCACGAGGAGCCATTCAGCTCCGAAGATGTCCACCGGGCCCTGGACACCATGCAGCGCCTCCTCCAGGCCATCTCGGCCGGCGAACAGGCCGAGACCGTCGGTGCCAGCAAGGCAGAGCTGATGCGCACCGTCTATGCCGAGGAGGCTCGCAACAAGACCCGCTACCAGATTCCCCTCGCAGGGATGCCCCAGGCAGGCCTGAAGCCTTGGCGCGAGGTGATCACACCGCATCGGGACGTGGCTTCTGGGCACTACCTTCAGGCTGAGTTCGCCGCCGATCTGGCCCAGGTGTATCGGGGCGAGGGCTCCGACGAGTACCGGGACCCCAAGGAGTTCTTCCGGCGGACCTACATCACCAGTGGGCTAAAGGACCTTCTCTCCGGAGCCCTGCGCCGCATCGCAGGTGACGGCGATGGAGAACCGGTGGTGGAACTCCAGACCAACTTCGGCGGCGGAAAAACCCACGCCATGCTGGCCCTGTACCACCTGTTTTCTGGGGTAGAGACCGAGTCTCTGGAAGGCATCGAGCCTGTGCTCATGACTGCCGGCGTGAAAAAAGCCAAGAAGGCCAACCGGGCGGTGCTGGTGGGCACGGCCCTGTCCCCGGCCGAAGTGATGGTCAAGGACGACGGGACCGAGGTGCGTACGCTCTGGGGCGAGATGGCCTGGCAACTCGGCGGGGCCAAGGGCTATGCCATGGTGGCCGAATCGGATCGCAAGGGAACGGCCCCGGGCTCCAACGACCTGTCCGCCTTGTTCAAGGAGTTCGGTCCCTGCCTGATCCTGATTGACGAGTGGGTGGCTTACGCCCGGCAACTGGTGGGCAAGCAGGATCTGCCGGCCGGTGCTTTTGAAGCGCAGGATTCCTTCGCCCAGGCCCTGACCGAGGCGGTCAAGCGGGCCCCGGGGTCCATGGTGGTGGCCTCGATCCCGGCGTCCAAGATCGAGATCGGCGGCCGCGCAGGCGAGGAGGCTGTCGATGTTCTCAAGAACGTGTTCAAGCGGGTGGCTACGCCCTGGCGGCCGGCTACTGGGGACGAGGGCTTCGAGATCGTCCGAAGGCGGCTATTCGAGCCCATCGAACCGGGCAAGCACCCCTACCGAGACGCGGCGGTACAAGCCTTTGCAAAGCTTTACAGGGACCAACGGGAGGACTTCCCGCCGGAGTGCAGCGAGGGGCAGTATAAGGACGAGCTACTGGCAAGCTACCCGGTACACCCGGAACTATTTCGCAGGCTTTACGACGACTGGAGCACCCTCGACCGCTTCCAGCGCACCCGCGGGGTGCTGCGCCTTTTGGCGCGGGTGATCCACCGGCTCTGGGAGTCCCAGGACGCCGGTTTGCTGATCCTCCCTTCGTCTATTCCAATGGACGATGGGTCCATCCGGGACGAGCTGACAGTCTACCTTCCAAACCAGTGGGAGGCGATCATTTCCCAAGAGGTGGACGGACCGAAGTCGCTACCGCTGGAATTGGACCGCGCCAACCCGAACCTGGGCCGGATCTCCGCCTGCCGACGTGTGGCCAGGGCCTTGTACGTGGGCACAGCCCCCGGTGCAGAGAGCCCCAACCCGGGCGTAGGGGCCGAGCGCATCCGGCTGGCCTGCGCCCAGCCAGGGGAGCCCTCGGCGCTGTTCGTGGATGCCCTGCGCCGGCTCATGGACAAGGGCCGGTACGTGCAGCAAGACGTGAACCGCTACTGGATCTCCACCCGGGCCAACTTGAACCGGACCGCCCACGACCGGGCGCTCGAATACCTCAAGCAACCCGAAGAACTCCAGGCCGAGATCATCCGCCGGATGGAGAAGGACCGAAAAGTGGGCGAGTTCGCCGGGGTACATGTCTGTCCCCCAGACAGCTCGGACATACCGGACGAACCCACCGCCCGTCTGGTCATCCTGCGGCCGAGCATGCCCCACAAGCGCAACCAGGAGGAGAGTCCGGCCAGGAAGGCGGCCCAGTCTTACCTGGACATGCGGGGCAATGCCCCACGCATCCACCGCAACACCCTGGTGTTCCTGGCCGCCGACGAGCGCGAACTTGAGAACCTGAACCAGGCCGTTGCCCAGTTCTTTGCCTGGTCGTCCATCCTGCGGGACAAGGACACCCCGCTGGATCTGACCGCCTCCCAGGTGAACCTGGCCGAGAACAAGAAAACCGAGGCGGATAACACCACCAATGCTCGGACCGGGCAGACATTCATTTGGGCCCTGGTCCCATGCCAGGACGACCCAGCCGGGCCCATCACCTGGGAGCAGCACAAGGTGGCACCGGGCGCAGGTTCCATCGCCGAACGTACGGCCACCAAGATGCGCAACGTCGAGCGGTTGTACCCCAGCATCGGCGCGGTGATTCTGCGCATGAAAGCCCTGAACCGGCTGTGGCATGACCGGGACCACGTGACCGTGGGCGAGCTTGAGGACTGGATGCCCAAGTATCTCTATCTGCCCCGGGCCAAGAACAGCCAGGTGATCCACAACGCCGTCCTGGACGCCGGGGAACTGGTCATCGACGACACCTTCGCCACTGCCGACGCTTTCGACGGAGAGAAAGGCCGGTATTTGGGCTTGCGGGTGGGCCAAGGTGCCCCATGCTCGGTCACCAGCGGGACCTGTCTTGTCAACCCCGTGGTGGCTAAAAAGCAAAAACAGGACTCGGAACCACCCCCTCCAGTACCCGAACCGGGATCGGGTCCGGCACCAGGACCAGGACCAAAGCCAGGTCCGGGGCCAGGAAGCCCTGGCCCAGAGCCCAAGCTCCCCCAGAAGCCCACGCTATTCGTCGGGTCGGTGAAGCTCGATGCCGACCGCCTGGGTCGGGACGCCGGCAAGATCCACGAGGAGATTCTGGCCAACCTGATCGACCTGCCCAACGTCCATGCGGAAGTGACCCTCGAAATCAAGGTACGGGTTCCAGGCGGCATTGAGGAGGACGTGGTGCGAGTGGTCACAGAGAACGCGACGGTCTTGAAGTTCGACCATGCGGGATTCGAGAAGGAGTGAACCCATGACCCCAAAGTTGTGAAGACGGCATGTACTCGCAACTCTACGATACCCGGGTAGTCGCTGGGAAAAAGGTCTATGTTGTCGATAAGCACCACTTCGCGCTCCAAGCCTGGGCCGAAGAAAACTTCAGGAACCAGCATGTACCTTTCTTGTTGTCGATTGACCACCACACAGACTCCCACTGCCCTTTCCAGCACAAGATTGGCAGCCAGTTCCTAGGAGTGCCAAAAGACTTCCGGGCACGGTCCCTGGCCCTTCTTGCCACAGTCGATCCCAGAGACAAGGGAAGCCTGTTCAAGGCTATTGCGGAATTGAGGTTTGACGAACAGATCGCCACGGCTCTCCATTTCGGGATCTTCGAGGCTGCCTTCGTGATCTCATTCGATGGCCGTCAAACCCCAAGCCTTGATGACCATGTTGAAGCGTGGGAGGGACAAGACTGTCTCTGGAATAAGCGATATATCCCTAAAGGGATCTACGTAACCGAGATGAGATGCCATCCGTCTTGCCAAAGAATGCCTCACAACGACGATTGTACACGTGACTTCCATGCAAGTGTCATTGAGGACAAACAACTGGTCCTCCAACTTGACCAGATCAACAAGTTCGGGCAAAAGAAGGTAGGATTCCAGAAAGTCCTGGATACGAAGTTTGTACTCGACATTGACCTGGATTTTTTCCATTCCCGAAAAGCTATCCAACCGGACAGCCCTGGTATTTTTCATCAGCTCATCAGTCATGCGAAGTACCTGACCGTTGCTCGTGAAGCCGGGTGTGTGGCGGATCTTGCAGACGAAGGCGAGGATCTGGACAGCGAGTGGTTGCTGAAGTGTCTTATCGAACATATTGAGGCCGCCCAGTCATGAGTATACCGCCATTCTTTTCACCGGGCGAAGCCAGCGACTCGATCTACGTATCCCGGGGTTTGTACAGTAATGGAACAGAAAACCGGGTTAAGAATCGACACCGAGGACCCGGCGGCCATGTTCCCGGAGCTTTCCGTTGGGCTCGACGTAGCGATACAGGGTGGCTCGTGTGATCCGCAATTCGTCACATAGGGTAGCCACGCTGGTCTCCCGCTTCCCCATCGCTGCCTGCGCCAAACGTACCTGAGCTTTGGTCATAGAAAACTTACGACCACCTTTGCGACCACGAGCCCGAGCCGCGACCAGACCGGCTTTGGTGCGTTCTCGTATCATTTCGCATTCAAACTCCGCCAGGGCCGCGAAGATTCCGAACACCAACGCCGCCTTCTGTGGCGCGCTTCTGGGCGCTGTGTGGGGCCGGAACGCGATTCCCGACCAATGGACCGAATGCGTGCTGAACTGCCGCCAAATTTAGTAAGTCAAGATGAATCAAGAATAAATAGACAAGTAATTTTCAACAGATCTAGGAACCAAGAAATCAATTGTGGTTTTGATTTTCGGAACACTCCTCCCCTCCCCTTTATTTCTTTTTGTCCGCCTTGTCCTTTCTTTTTCCAGCCAGTGCTTTTTTAATCTCTGCCAGCTCCGGATGGCCGGGGGAAATCTCTTCTAATCTGGAAAGCAGATCCTCGCAGTCTTCAAGTCGACTCTTCTTCAAAGCATTCTTTGCGAGCTTGATCAGTTGCTCGGCGGCGCAATAAGTCAGTTCCTCTACCCTATTGTTACAAGGTCCCAATTGATATGAGTTCTGATCCAGCCATGAGAGGCATGCTTCGGAGTCACCGTACTCGATTATTCTGGCAATGATGCTGTTTTGCTCTTCGATCATTTCTGCGTTCGATTCCGCGCATTCTTCTGACTCCATTTCCGGTTCTTCGGTTCGCCTCAATGCGTAAGACATGTCTGGGGCACAGGAGAATGGCATGACAAAAACAACGACTTGAAAAATGGACACGCACCATCTGGTCACAAGGCATCTCACGGGTATTGTCATTTTCCTGACGTGGATTGTAGCATGCTTTGTCTTTACAGCGTAGGCTACATTTGGCATTAAGCTGCATACGATTTTTTGGAGTCGATCGTGGTCATCAAACGTCGTTGCTCTTGTCTGGACGGAAGCCTTCTCATCTGTTTTTTACAGTTTCTTTTCTTTGCTCCTGGTTTCATTTCTTCAGGCGAGGAAGGAAGGGAAAGAGCACTTCATTCGCTTGACGATTTCGTGAATCCGGATAACAAGCCTTTGGGATTTCACGACCGTCTTACCGAAGCCATCCTTGAAAGCTCAAAATTTGATGTCACCTACAAGGACGACCTGGGTGAAGGTCCCGGAAAATGGGACCCGGACCCGCGTTATCCGGACGAGGAAGTCAATTGCATGACCTGGCTTCAATATGTTCTTGCCGAAGCGTATGCAACCAACGACGACGAGAAGTTGAATGTAATGGACGCCTTGAGGTATTACGGCGGCAATGTCGGCTTCAGCCTCAGGAAGCACTACATCGACCGTTGGACGAAACTGGAGCCTGGACCCCTGAGTTTAATTGAATCTCCTGGTTGCAAGCCTAACGGGACAAGGAACATAGACCTGCAGCTCGATCACTTCGTTCGGAAAATAGGGTATTCTTGTCCCCTTTACCGAATGGAGGCGAGGCGGTTCTCCGTGAAGTTCATGGACCGCCGGAGAGTATTGGATTGCGTCAATGGAATTCAGCCGGGTTACTACATCATGTTTGCCGTGGCCTCACGGCACTACCTGGAAATATACGGAGGTTATAGTGGCCCCATGGCCCAGGTTCATGGCGTTATTTTGGAAATTAGCGATTCAAGGGCTGGAAATGGTGAGCATAACGAGGTTGTCGTTCACCATGCTTCTACATCAAATGGACAGGTTGTCATGATTTCCATGAATGAATATCTGAAATCGATGAGAAAGCTTCACATGGGTTACACGATCTACGGCTTGGACCCGTACTGGAAATTCCCCCAAAAGTCGAAGTTATCAACGACTGATCAAAAGCTGATCACATGTGAAGAATCTCTCAAGGGCAGACTTGGCAAGATATTCGAGAAAGAAGATGTGGAATGAATTTTATCTTCTTCTTAAACCCCTTGGTCGTTCACCAAGTTTTCTCCAGGCGATATTGACCGATACCGATCCTTCACCGCCTCGCAGTACTACCCATCCCCTGGCCGGGTATCTTCTGGTTTGAATAGCGGCCTGACCAATGAAATCATCATTCATGAGATCCTTGTCGTATGCAATCAACATGACTTTGCCCCTGCCGTCCCAATTAAACACCCAGCGGTCTTCCTCCGGTCCATTGCCCACCGACCTATTCTTGTGAACACGGCCTCTCGGACTTGAAATGTCACTCACTCCGGTCCCGTTTCCGGATTGAATGAGGAACTGAACGTCTGGTGCGTTGTTTCCCGCATCCCATGGCTTTCCGTTATTCTTCCTGTCCGAAACCGTGTACCTTGTGATTTTGAGTTCATATCGGCCCGGGCCGGAGCCATTTTCCCAGGGTCCTGCTTGGGCCCTGGGGATCCGAACGATACTGGCGCCGTGATGGGGATGAGATCTGGATACTACGACGTGGAGATCGGCATTTTGTGGACCTGGGTTATGAATAACCAGCGTCCACCACCCTCCATCGAGAACTGCCGAGCCATGAAGTGCTCTTGCATTCTGCCTGTACAACTCTCGTACATAGCTGAAGTTGCCCTTGTTGAGAGAGCCTCCAACGGCCAAATAGTTCCGAATTTCCCTCGGCTTCATTACGTAGAAATTAACAGGTTGATTCGTTTTTACTGTTGCGGCTATTCTCACCTTTGACGGCCTCAGCAGCCTGAATTTGTACTGCCACAATCGACCTGCCTGAATCATTGTCTGTGTATCGAGGTTCCCATCCGGAGGTGGCCCATCCACTGCCAAAGCGGTCGTAGGGAACACCAACGCCAGCATCAAAAGAAAACGGTGAAACATTTTTGCCTCCCATCATCTGAACCAATGTTTATGCTTGAACACACGATTTTCAAATCTTTTTGTTTTCTGAAAGAAGCGGCTAATATCATTTCAGATCTATTTTTACATTTAGCCAATTTACATCCGCTGTTCCTTCAATTATTACTTCACCAGTCTTTATAAAATCAATAATATTATTATACCCCCTGCAACTATAGTTTCCTTCAAAATATAATACATCATCTGACAAAAGGTCCTCATCGTTCATACAAAACCATATTGATTGACCTGAAGCCAATACGGTAACTTCCAAATACTCATTCCACGTTGGCGTCAGTGTGTCTTGCACAGTTGAAGTTCTGCCTATTGGACTGTTAATGTCCGGGAAGTAGACCGTTACAAAGGGATCGGGGTTTGATGAGTCACCATCGGCAGAGTTTTGTGTATAGTTCAGGTCTGCATCAAGAATCGTAACTTTGTATACCCGGCCAGTCGCAGTTTCACAATTTCCGAGATCGCACAACTCAACCGGGCCACAGTCATATCCACTACTGCAAGGGCAGTCCTGAGGGCACGACTGGGTGTCCTCTCCCATATCGCACGATCCATTGCCACACAAACCTGACGTAATGCATACGCCATTCTGGCATGTTTCACCTTGTGTGCAACCACAATCGATTGAACATGTAAGACAAGTTTCTTCATATCCCGGTTCACACACTCCGTTTCCACAGGGATTGTTTTCCACGTTTCCGCACCCGGGAAAAATTGCGATGATGAAACAGGGAATCAAGAGGATTAGAGAACTTTTCATTTTTCAACCCCCAACTCTATTCTAGGAATAAACTCTTTGGCGCACATGCAGCCACCGATATCGAGAATGTCAACTGTTACTCGATTCTGAGAGGAATGCTTTTTGTGCCGATAGAATACGGCTGCCGGAATTTTTTTGTCAAGGGAAAGCCGGAAGGAAAAGCCAAGTAATTTTCAACAGAACAAAACATTCGGTTCAACAGGCTAAAATGAGGTTGTCAAGTCCTCTGATATTAGCGATGAGGGAATGGTTTACATTATCCAGAGACCCGATATTGAACTTTACCAATACTATAATATTATATCTTTCCCTCCCCTACCCCTCCAACAACTTCTCAATCTGTTCCATGTCTCCCAGGTGTTTTTCGAGTATGACGTTTACGATCTTCCACTTGGGTATTTTTTCTTTCCGTTTCCGCCGGAGTTTGTACCAGACCTCTTCGAGCTTCTCTTCGATCGACGGGTAGATATACAGCGTGTACTTCTGCAGCTCGTCTCCATTGTGCGAAGACGCGGCCTCCGTGGAATTCGGCCCGGGCCTGGGCCCGGACGTCGCATTACTCTCCCCCATTATTTTTTTCTTGGCGGCAGGTTTGACGGTCTTCTTGCCTGCCGTCCCGAACGTCTTTTTCTTGGCAGACGCGTTTGAGGGTTTTGTCACTTCCGCCGCCGGCGGCTCGAGCGGTTTAGGTTTCGGCGGCTCGTTCGAGCCGAAGATGGCGTCTACACCTGGCAGACTAGGCTTTCTTTTCGACACGGCTTATTACCTCCTTGGTGACGTCGCGGTAGGCGTTTGCGACGTCGGAGTTGGGAGCGTAGATAACGAGCGGCTTGTGCTCGACGTTCGAGTAGTCGAACTGGACAGTGCGTTTGATGTTGGTGTCGAACACCTGGACCCCGAAGGCCTCTTTGAGACGTTCGGATATCTCCCTGGCTATCACCGTCCTCTGATCGACCATGGTGAGCAGGATGCCCAGGACTTCGAGATCCTTGTTCAGCTCTTTTTCTTTTATCTTGCCGATGGTTTCCATCAGCTTGCCCATGCCCTTTAAAGCCCAGAAGGCGCTCTGCACGGGTATGATCACGTAGTCGGCCGCGGTGAGTGAGTTGATGACCAGCAGCGACAGGTTCGGTCCGTTGTCGATAATCACGTAGTCGTAGTCTTCCTTCCACTTGTCCAGCTTCGACTTCAGGACCTTCTCTCTGTTCATCTCGTTCACGAGCTGGATGTCCGCGGCTGAGAGATCGATATGGGAGGGCAGCAGGTGGATCTTATCTGTGATTTTCCAGCAGGCTTGTCCGAACGGGACGCTGTCATCGAACAGAAGGTTGTAGATCGATGGCTGGCCTTCCGTAAGCTCCACTCCGTATCCCAGAGACAGGTGCGCCTGCGGGTCCAGGTCGATCAGCAGCACTTTTTTCCCGAGTTCTTCAAGGCACGGACCGATATTGAGCGCCGTGGTCGTCTTGGCCACCCCGCCCTTCTGATTCACTATCGCGATCACCTTTCCCATCTGGCTCTCCCCTGACGAGTAACTTCAGAACCGCAAGACGGCAATACCGCACCACCGCAAATCAGCATACATGAAAACAAACTTACGGCCCTACGGTCATACAAGCACCCCCGCACTCCCGTAAATCCGCAATGCCGCTTGCCGGCATTCCCGTTTTCAAACATTCCCGCAACCCCTCATTACCGCAATCACGTTCCACCACATACGCGCATTACCACAACCCCGCTTTACCGTCTTCGCGCTTTCATGCATGCCTGTTTTACCGTTTGCAATCATCACGGCTTACACGAATACCACTATAACCGTAACCCGTCAAGTTTTTATTCGCGCATGCGGTATGACCCGTTTGTCCGTTTGCCGTTATACCCGTATCACCGCTTCACCGCATGTCCGTAAATCCGCTTACATGCTTTTCCGTATCACCGTTTACAGTACTTCGACGCCTGGCGCACGCGGTTCTCACCGCTTTACCGCATACAAGCATTACCGCATACGGTGTTACTTGCATGCAGCCATCACCGAACCTCCAGTCCCGTTCCCGTCTTCAATCCGGTCCTACCACGACCTGCCTCGGCATCTGGCTTCAGGAGTCCATGCATATTCTCTAGCGTTGCCTGACGTCTTGCAAAGGTCTTTTGTGTAGGGCAGGGGAGCGATCCGAATTTACGCTTCTCGCCTCTACCTCCCGCGGCCGACCTGGACCTGGTCCAGCTCACACTGACCAATTCACCCCAAACCCGCCCTGCGGGTCCTATCAAGCTCCCTGGTGCCATTCTATGCTTCAGGGCACTCAACCCCTGTCTCCATGGCGACAACGTCAAACAAAGCGTCTCAGCGTTGTCTGGCGTGCCCCGTAGCGTCCCTCCTGTGCGAGAATTGCGGTTTACGCGTTGTGCCGTGTATTTCCGTGCAGTATACGGCCCTCGGTTGCCGCGCCTTCCCGCGGCCCCCGGTGTGTGGGGGTGAGGGTACGGCCCCTGGTGTGTGGGGGTGCGGCCCTCTGCTCTCTGCGCCGTTCTGCGGCCCCCCGAATTGTGGGGGTTGAGGGTAGGGGGTGAATTGGCGCGTCACCCCCCACAGCCCGTCTCTCAAGTTGTGTCAATCGACTTTCAGTTTTTTCCGAGTTCTCGTGATTTTGACGGCGATTTTCTTGCACTTAGGGCACTCAATCAAGATCCCGGTTGAATGCCAAAACCGCCTGCAGCTCAAAATCAGTTTGCGTTTGTCTCGATCCTGCCTTTTCCCGTGTCACCCTGATTGTTCAGTTCCCAGGCATGCCATGTCTCTCCTGTTTTCCGTACCATGGTTCATTACCTATTGTACCCCATCTGCTTGTTATCTTTTCACTTTTCAACTTGCACCAAAAGCACTCATTTTGTCACTAATAGCACTCACCAGGTGCTTCTTTTCCAACTATTCTGTCGTGCTCTCTCTGCTTCCCGGTGCCTACTTTTCCTCTTATCCTTTCTTTTCAAGCCGTTGCAATATCGTTCTTTGAGTGCTTTCGGTGCAATATTTGAGTGTCTTTAGTGCATTTCTCATCTAATACCTTGTTTTTATTGCCTTTGCCTCAGTCCTGTATTCTTGTCCCTTGAGTGCCTGGCGTGCTACGACTGAGTACCTTTAGTGCAAGTATTGAGTGCCCTTTGTGCTCTAACTGAGTGTTATCGGTGCAATTTTTTGCTCTTTTTTCCAACTATATTACGTTCTTCCTTATCCTCAAATATCTTAAATATTTCAAATAGTTTAAACACTCCTTACAATCTCGTGAGAACATCTTCTTTCTTCTTCTTCAAACCGAACACCCCTCCCGGCCTTTCCGCAAGTTCCATATCCGATCTTCATTTCATAATCTGCCGTACTCCTTCTTTTGCTTATCGGAAGCTGCTGGTCGCCGTTCACCACCAGGCCGCAACCGTTCCTCCAGTTATTTATTCCAGCCCGTTTGCACTAAAAGCACTCAATAACCCATTGTTTAATAACTTGACTTTTCGATTCCCGTGCGGATACGCTTTCACACAGAGTACTTTCGGTGCAAGTTTATTAATTTTTTCTAATCGCTTTTTTTGGTCGGGTAGGCTTTTTCGAATGAGTGCTTTCGGTGAACATTTTAGAGTAGCTTCAGTGCAACTTTTAGAGTACCTTCGGTGCAAGTTTTTCTGGAGGAGGGGACATGGGCAAGCAAGCAAGCGCTACTGAAGACTACATTGAGCCGGAGATTCTTCCTCAAGAAGACGATCTAGTCGTCTTCGTCGAGACAGAGGGCAAGGAGGGCCAGCTCCAACTATTGCATGTTGACGATTTTGCTTTCGACGAGATGAACCTTGTTGAAATCCCTTTCTGCACTCTCCAGAAGCAGACATCCGTTTCCAGGTCTATCTCGTTGTCTCCTACCGGTGACGAGTACCTCGAGTGTGTTGGAAGTAAGCACCCGCTACCGACGTCGTTGGCCGAACCGACCGTCCTCGGATTGCTCTGGCTCACGAAGAACAAAAACGGGTTCAAGAGCCCCAAGGTAACTTTTGCCCTGCGTGATCTTGTCGAGAGCTACATGTATCCGGGCCGTTTCAGCCAGTACCGCGCCAGCGGCAAGCTGATGACCTCCGTCGAGCGCGAATTGCACCGTATCGCCTCAACCCGCCTGCATTCGAGGCGCTGGTACGATCGCAGTCTTGAGAAGCATGTTGAGATAGACGCGGCCATTATCGACAGCATCACCATCCGGCACGAGGGTGGCAAGCACCGGAGCAGGGTCTTGGAGATCGTCTGGGGCAACAAGATTTTCCAGAGCGTCCAGAACCAATACACCAAGAATTTCGACGTCAAGACCTGGCTGCAGATCAGCCAGCCCCTGGATCGCAGGTTGTTCCGCTGGCTCGATCGCCAACTCGACACCAAGAACTCGCAGATGGTCAAGAGTTGTCAGAACTGGGCCAAGCACAAGATGTTGATGCAGTGCTACAAGATTGAAAAGGGAGGCAGGACGGCTTCCGGCTACATTCTTAACAAGGTCACCGATTCCCTGAAGCGACTCAACGGTCTCGATTTCGGCGTGCGCCTGGTCGTCGACAAGTCGCAGCCGGACTTTTCTTTCAGGTTCGATCGCATTGCCGACAAGTCGGTTGAGGTCCTTGACTGGGATGAGACCGGGGAGCTGGTCTTCGAGTTCAAGAAGATATTCCACGAAGTGAAAAAGCGCGGACGTCTCAAGGAATCCGATCGCCGGGTGGCGGCCGCCTGGATCGAGTCATACGGTTTCGACAAGGCCGTCTGGATGGTCGGCAGGTGCCGGGTGCTCCACCTGGAAGGGAAGCGTTCCGACGAAACCATTTATTCCTTCAAGGGCCTTGAGTTCTACGAGACCCGGGCCGAGGCTGACTACGAGCGCATGAAGGATAACGAGGCCGGCCAGCTCGATCTGGTTCTCGAGAAGGAGCAGCGCGAGAAGTGGGCCGGCTACCGGGAGAGAAAGCTTGCCGAGGCCGAGCGCACCCTGGACATAGCGAGCCTCAGGAACCAGGCTAGGGCCAGGGCGCAGGCGGCCTACCCGGAGGCATTTACGCGCGGCTTTGCCAAGGATCGCCTCATCGACGCCGAGCTTCGGAAGCTGGAACTCGAGGAGTTGGGTGCCATGACCGAGGATCAGTTCTCGGCGTTGTCCGAATCTGAGAAAATGAGGCTGTCAACATAGTCACGCACCCTGGGGGAGCGTCCAACGACAACCTGTGTGTGTGCCGTGGCCTGTTCTTGGTCTTGGGTAAGAGCCAGGCGCGTTCCTGGCAGGGTTCCGGATCTGGCCGTGGCTGACCATAAGGCCCTCCAACTGACCGGCCGCCTGGCTGCGATGTAGGGTGGTTCCAGCAGACGGCTCAAACGAAGAAGAGGCCGAGGGCTGTAATCATCAGAGACCGAAGACCTGCCTATCGAGCGGTCGGGTGAGGAAGCCGGCCATTTCTTTCTTGAGCTGTTTCATGTCGGCGAGGGATACGGACTTTTCATTTTCGAGCCGTGAGAGAACCAGGGAGCCGACCAGGATTTTTCGGCGAGTGTCTTGTTTGCGTGCCTTTGATTTTTCCCCGGCCTCCGCCTTGTGAATTCTGGCGGCGATTTGTTTTCTCTCGGCCGCCAGCTTGTCCTTGACTGCTTTTTCCTTGGCCGCGAGTTTTTCCATTTGCTTCTTGAGAGAGTCGAGTTTCTTGGTCATGCCAAACCTCCGATTTTTCGAGACGAACTTCGAGTAGCAAAGAGGAGCTGAGAAGTCAACCAAGCAAGGCTAACACCATTTGACAGATGTCGGTGGTATGGTCTAAGAGATTTTGTAAACGCGGACACCGTTAGCGCAGGCTTTCAGAAGCAATAATCCCTTGGCCATCTACCACCTATCAGTCCAGATGATATCGAGATCGGCGGGCCGTTCGGCGGTTGCTTCGATAGCGTCTCGTTCCGCCGAACGTATCTACGACGAGCGGCTGGGCCTGACCATGGACTTCTCGCAAAAGCGAGGGGTCGAGTACAAGGAAATTATGTTGCCGGAGGGAGCGCCTGAGCGGCTTCGTGACCGGGCCACGTTGTGGAACGAAGTGGAAGCGGCGGAAAAGAGGAAAGACTCCCAGCTTGCCCGCGAGGTACGCGTGGCCCTGCCGGTCGAGTGCACCCGTGAGCAGCAGACGGACCTTCTTCGCGACTACGTAAAAGAGCAGTTTGTGGACAAGGGAATGATCGCAGATTTTGCGATTCACCGAGACAACGAAGAGAACCCGCACGCCCACATCATGCTGACCACGCGCGAGGTCGGGCCAGGTACTTTCGGCAAGAAAAACCGGGATTGGAATCGTAAAGAGAAACTTTTTGTTGACGGTGGTGTAAAAGCGCCGGATGTTGGTGGAAAGCGCAGATTAGAGCCAGACGACAGATCGATGACAGTTCATGCTTGGATTTCGTCATCTGCGAAGATGTCGAGCGGTGGGTGT
>Ga0307378_10004797_pt1 | contig 19089 bp, 10 predicted proteins | sample UN1MG_FD_202238 | JGI IMG/M metagenome (GOLD analysis project Ga0307378, IMG submission 202238) | Soil microbial communities from Risofladan, Vaasa, Finland - UN-1 | ecosystem: Environmental > Terrestrial > Soil > Coastal area > Acid sulfate soil | place: Finland: Risofladan, Vaasa | collected... | reverse complement strand
AGTATACAGATCAATATAAAATATATGGTGCTGGGGTTCGGCTTCCTGGACACGTCGCAGCCTCGATATTCTATAACGAGTGTCTTGTAACATATGGTGATCAGGAAAGTCAGCCAATCAACACCGGTATGAAAATAAAGGTATTCTATCTAACACAGAACGTAGGACGGTTTAAAAGCATTGCAATTCCTACCGATGCTCAGAAAATCCCAGATTGGTTTACAGAACACTACAAAGTAAACAAAGACATGCACATTGAGCGATTGGTTGATAAGCCACTCAACAATATTATTAAAGCGATTGGAAAGGAAACACCGAGCAGACAATCGCTTATGGTAGATGATTTGCTTGATTTCGGATGAAGAAAATATACACATCAAATTTCGCGCGCAAGGGAACAGATCCTAAAGCGCTCGCAATTAGTGCTTGGCCACCACCGTGGTATCAAGGGAAGGGGCTAAACATGCTCGCGCCTACACGAGCGCTTGTATTGGCAGTCATAAAGGGTGAAATGGATTTAGAAGAGTACACCGAGCGTTATATTGCTTTGCTCGAAGAACGTATACCCGACCCACAGGCAGTGCTAGACGATATACCTGACGGGTCATTCCTTCTGTGTTACGAAAAGGTAACAGACACGTGCCATAGACACATTCTTCGAGATTGGATTTTTAAAAAGACAGGTGTTCAAATCGAAGAATGGAAAAACGAAAAAGAACAACTCGAAGCCGACAAACAAGGCATCGTGGACTCGCTACTTGAATTGTAGTATAATCCTTAACACTCTATAAGAGAAAAATAATAATGAAAATAGATTCAGCAAGTTTAAATTACATAAAGAACGTCGTCGCGACAGCCCAAATGGTTGGAATTGATAACGTTATTATTGAGCCGGAAAAAGTCCGAGCAATTAATGACGATAAGTCAGTTGTGTTGTTTCAAGAAACAGATGTTCCTGACATGCCTTTCAACTCAATTGGGTTGAACCGTATAGGAGTATTTCTATCGCGGTTGGATGTTACAAGCTCACAAGACAATTTTACAGTAGATGTAAAAACGGACGACGGTAATGAATTTGCAAGAAGCGTTACGATGTCTGCGAAGGGATTTAAGGTTGACTATAGATGTGCTAATCCGAAAACGATTGCAGCACCAAAAAAGATCAATGACGAATTCATTTACAGCATCGAACTCACACCACAGGCTGTGTATATGTTACAAAAAGGTCAGTCTGTAATGGGCGCTGACACGGTCTCGTTAATTAGCAACGCAGAGGGGGCAACGTTTGAATTTACTGATGTGAATAGCGACAAATTCTCTCACACCTTCACGGAGCGAGTCTCAATGAGTGATGGGGCAAACGAATCGTTTGTGTACAAGTACCCAATCAAGATTTTGTTGCCTTTATTCAAACACGATTCGGAAGGATCGTTCAGAATCGGAAGGAAAGGCATGCTAAATGTCATCGTAAATAGTCTAAACATCTTTGTTTTACCACAAGTTTAGGAAATTTTATGTTTAAATGGTACAGAAAATGGCAAAAGTCGCAATTACTCAAGCTGCAGGCTGAGATAGCAGCAGAACGAGACGCGAACAAGCCACAAATCACACGAGTTGTTTCGGAAGAAGCTGATAAGCACCGAGATAGTAAAGATCCGTTTGTCACAATTGTTGGCGATAAAGTCACCGAAGACGGGATTGAGTTAGCCCTCGATTGGAATGATGCATTTGTAAAATATCTAAGGTCTCAAGGCGTAACAGGTGCTGACGATACGCAGGTTGTACAACACTGGTTAGCGATGATATCAAAACAGGCTTCTGATAAGCTCCATGAAAACTATGAAGCAATTGAAGGCAAGGTAAGCGAATATCAGTAATGCAAAAACTTCTAGTATTTGACATTTCCAACATGCTGTATAGAACGTTCTTTGCAAATAAGAAGAACCACAGCCCTGAGGAAAGTGCTGGATTGGCGCATCACTCTGCCCTGATCACACTTAACAAATACTACCGGACATTCAAGCCAACTAAGGTTGTAATGGCCTTTGATAGAACTAGCTGGCGTAAAGCATATACTGCTGATGAATTGTGTATATCCAAAAAGCCGTATAAAGGCAATCGACGCCAAAACATGACTCCCGCTGAGAAAGAAATGTTCGAGAGATTTCTCAATCACGTGAATGAATTTGAAACCATGATGACGAAGAAAACGTCGGTTATATGTCTGGCTGGTGATGGACTTGAAGCAGACGATCTAGTTGCTGGTCTTTGTGATGTCTTTACGGATGATGAAATTATTATCGTGAGTGCTGACAAGGACTTAATGCAGTTGCTACGAAGCCCTAATGTAAGTTTAATAGACCCTGCAACCGGCAAAGATCGACGAGCGCTACTAAACGCTGATTTTGATGGTGATGTTGACTACTTTATGTTCGAAAAATGCATTCGCGGTGATGCTGGTGATAATGTGCAGAGCGCCTTTCCTGGAGTTCGTAAAACACGAATCAAAAAGGCTTATGTTGATCCCTTCGAGAAAGTAAATTTAATGAATGAAACTTGGTCGATCGGTGAGCCAGGCTCGGATGAGTTTGTAGAGCATCGTGTCAAAGATTTATTTGCTGAAAATCAATTGCTGATGGATTTAAAAGAACAACCCGATATAATCAAAGACCGTATGAAATTGACAATAGACACTGCTCTCGATGAACCGGGTACGTATAGTCATTTTGACTTCCTAAAATTCTTAGGTAAGTACGAGTTAAAGAAAATAGTGGAACAGGTTGATAATTTTGTTCCAATGCTTAGTCGTTAACCTTCACTGTTATCAACTTTACCGTCGCCATCGCGATCATCTTCTCTGTTCCAGTGCGTGAATCCGTTCCACTGACGACCTGAGTTCGCATAGAAGGCAAACACAGCAGCGGCAACACCAACTACAGCAGTAAGCACAGCGGCGTGTTGTGTTGATGGTGCAGAACTAATACATGCTTCTTTAATAAGTTCAATGTCACACCCCTCAATTATCGATGGCTTGAGGTCCATGTACCATTTTACAACTACCCACATCATTGCCGCATACCCAGCAACAATCAACCGTGGGACAATACGCCACGCATCAACTGCCTCAGCGACGGCCATGTGACCCTTTCGCCATGTATCAATATTATTCCACTCTGCCACAACAATCTCCTTTTGCTTGATAGCATAAATATTTATCTAAGGTCGACATTTAAAAGGGTCAAATTATGCCAGAAGTCGCAAGAAAGGGTGGAACAGACAAGGTGAATACAGTTCACAACTCCATAGGCAGCGATTGCAAAGACGCGCCAAAGATAATCGCAACAGATGCTGGTTCCTCAGACGTGTTTGCTGAAGGTGTAGGCGTTGTCCGAGTCGGTGATAAGGTCCAAATCCACAATCAACCTGGATGCGTACCACACGCGCCTACTTTATCGGTTGGTTCGGGCACTGTTTTTGCTAACAATAAAGCTCTAGGTAGAAAGGGTGATACTTACGGTGGTGGCGAAAAGATTACCACGGGTGCAAGCACTGTAATAGCCGGGTAAACAGGGATCCGGTGAGGGTAGTCAACTGGTCACCCCTTGTTTTTCACCTCTAAATATTTACACAAGAAAATAAACATTACTTGTTTAAAGGAGATTAACATGGAAAGACTAGAGTCACGGAAAAGCACAAGATTCAACCACGTTGAGTGGATGGACCTTAATAACAACGGAACCCTCACAGAAGTTGCAGTTGTCAAAAAAGACGGTCAAGGCAACGTTTATTTCTTTGAGCTAAACAAACTTGATGCAATCGACAGACAACGTCTGTTTAACATCATCACAAAAATGCACTCAGATAAATTTGAGTTGTGGGATGCACTATCACAGCACACCCTTGGGAATGGCATGAACGCTCTTAACTACTTCCATCAGTTGGTTAAGATTCTAACACCTTCTGGTTCAATTATTGATCCTAAGCGCGGTGTTGTCGGCGTAGCTGCTCCACAGCGGGTTGCTCCACCTGCTGGGCAAGCTCAGTAAAACTTTAAGTCAAGTAGTGTTTTAGATGAGGCCCGTTAGAAATAACGGGCCTTTTTTTATGCTGTTGAAGTGCTTCTTGCAACAGCGATTGTTAGAGTATATGTGATGTTCAGCTCTCGTGTAGCCGCTTTTAGAACTGGAGCGAATGTAATGTGTGTCAACATACGTTCCGCCTCTGTTGAAGAGTTAACTGGATCGTTCTGCACACCAGCGTCCACGCCATCAACAGCTGACTGAATCGTCGAACCGGTAGATGGAGAAGGATTCAAACCGTAAGCATTGTCGAACAGGTTCACGTCCGTTAGCGGTGAACCTGCAACTGTTGTTCCATCAACAATAAGAATAGAAGATCCTAGGCCTGTTGATGCGCTCGTAAATCGCAAATACCCAAACGTCTGTGCGCCAACGATTGTTGGATAATTACCATCTAAATCGGTAACAGAAACCGTTGCACCAGATGGTAGTGGACTTACTCCACCCCAAGTAGCATTCCAGCTAATATCACCGGTATTAATCGCCTCACACAAATCTCCATATGTGAAATCTGTTGCGAGTGTTCCGGACCCACCTGTTGCGGGAACTGTGAATGAGATAGTGGTTTGTGTACCAGCATCAACGGTGATCAGAAATTCATAGTCGCGACTATTAATGAGTCCCGTGTCGACGTCTGAGTTTACTTCTGCTGGTAGTCCGACTTCGATATCGTGATACCCAGCAGTAGATGAAGTTGGTAGTCCGCCTGTGAACAACCCAACCTCGTCAAAGGTAAATGACCCATCAAAGTTAGCACCTTGAGCATCCGTACCAGAAGGTATCTGGCCTGTTGGCTCGTCTCTGTTGATTGTGGAATTAACCGTTATTTGAGAAAGAATACCAAGTTCGTTACTAAAAACACCAGGGCCTGAAACGTGTTCGACAGTTACTGGATCGCCTGCTGCTGAACCTACACCCGTTCCAATACTAATATCACTATCATCTACGATTTCACGATAGGTTTCGTTGTATAGCTGCGAGTCCCAGGTTCGAATGTCGGGTGACTGTCCGTCGTTTGCTGGATTGAATGTAATGTCAAGAGCAGCGTTAATGTCTGTACCACCATTACCGTACGCAATGTACTTAACGAAGTAGTTGGACTCATTCGCAAGAGCTCGGGCGATTACTCGCGCCATATTTTGCGGATGAATAGCGTTATCTTTGTCAACGAGTACGTTGCCGAGATCATCTTCAATGTGAAGATGGCCTTTAACTATAATTGGTAGTAATTCTTGCATTATAAGCTCCTTATCAAACTATTTATGCAAGGTTCTGTTAGTGTTTTTGTCACACCATTCTGCGAACGCTGGTAGTTAGTTGTTTGATTTGATTATTGAAGGAAACTGGCTCAACCATCACTTTTCCGAGGTCATAATCCGTAACAAACTCGGGTGGAACAGCCGCAAACACGAACGTACCCTTGTTACCATCCTTTTCAATCATGACCATATCATACCCGTTCAATCGCAGAACTGCGGCCAGAATAATGTCTGTTGTTTTGTAAAATTCGTCCATGAATTTGATTCCTGTTCACTATTGGGTATTTATGCTTAACCTATTGAAAAGGCGTAATCGCGTGAAATGATAGGAGGTTACAAAACTTGTGAGAAGATCTTAGTTCTACCACTATCTGTAGCGGTACTCCATTGAGGAGACGACCCGGTTCCCCAAGTCCACGTCGCAGTGGTTCCAACGTACGCATAACTACCACCCAACAAACTAGATGTTAGGAATGTAGTTGTTCCTGGAAATTGATTATCAACTGTTATTGACGCGAATGCCGATACGGTTGGATCTGTTGCTGAATTAAGTTTTATCTGCAAATCATATGAACCAGATAAAACAAGAGCACTTTCAATCGTGTGGCCAGCTATTGTCGTATTACCTGATATACTGCCGAGCGCTGGGGCTAATCTATATCCAATTGTGGACCCTGTGATGGCCAAGGTAAAAGCTCCATCGCTTGTGTCAATCGGAACAACAGGTGCATCAGGGGTTTTTGTTATCCAGCCGGTTGGATAGTTATCCGTTACTGTGTCAACGAAAATTGTCGACCTGTTTGTAACAACATCATATGTGATAGCGCTAATTGTTACAGCACCGTTGTTGTTGTTTAATGCGACAGGAGAGCCTGGTGCAATACTATGTTGAACAGTAGCCGAAATTACAAACGGCGAGCCACCAAACGTTGTTAGCAATCCACGAACGTCGCCTTCAACTGTGAACGTGTTAAGTGTGCTATCAGCCTCCAAAATAAAGTGTTGAAAGTTATCAGCAAGTGGAGACTCAGCAAATCTCCACGTTTGAGTTAGTTGTTCCATCCAATGTGTCATTGCAAGCTCTGGAGGTACGTCACTACAGAAACTTCCACCCGAGAATCCATCTGGAGTAAGTACCAATTCGCCATCGCTAATTGTGTCGACTAAGATAGGATCCAATACTGTTAACCGAATTAAATCTGGACTACCGCCCAAGTCTTCAGCACTAAGAACATTATATGTTTTGTTTAATGTTGGTTCAGACGCATTTCGAATCTGAACTTCTCGTCCATAATTAAACGCAGCAATCGAAATACCCTTGATTGTGATTGTGTTACCCGCTGATGTTGGGAATGTTGGATATGTTCCGGGGGAACCAACGTGATCAAATTTCGGAGAACCTGGTAGTGGAGAACCAAACGGCGAACCGTAAGCTGGTGAGCCATAGTATTCAGATGGTCGTGTGACAATAACAAGTTTACTGGTTTCAACAACATCATGAATGATGAATACGTCACCATTAGATATTGATCCAGATGGATAAGGTGGAAAGTAAAACTCGCTACCCGTAAATGGTGGACTTCCGGGAAGCGGAAACTGAGGACTACCGAGTATTAACGGACTACCAAAGAAAATTGGACTACCATAGAAATCATATCCAGTTTCAAACGCACCGATTACAGTTTTGTTTGTTGTGCCATCGTAATCCACCGACACCGCCGTTAGTTGATACACCTGGGGAGTGTGTCCAGGTAGTTTAGTTGTAACAGAACCTTCACCAACTGCTATTCCTTCAAACTGTAGATTTGTAGTGCCTGATGGAAGTGGCTCTGCGTCGGTCCAATTTGCAATAGACCCAACATCACTAAGAGTTACTTTGGAAAGTATTGGAGAAAACCCAGTATTATCTTTAGAAAGCAAAATCACACGATCAAGAGATTCAATATACTTAGCACGAAATAGTCCCTTTGGTGGGGTAGCGGTGGATACAGGTCCTATCGTTCTTCCAGTCCACGTTACGCCATCAGAGCTGGTGATAAGGTTGTATTTGTCAGAATCAGGAGATCCGCCCGTGTTGTCGGAGCCCTCTCCAGCTAAAACGTAGCTATTAATTGTTCCACCAACCCAAACAGCATCATCCATATTACCATTATCACCGAAAGGAGGTTGAGTTGACACTGTTGACCAACCAGTTGGATCGAATAACGGACTTCCAGCAGCAGCTGTGTCATATGCATACACTCGAATCGCTTTAGAATTACTACCTGTGCCAGCAGTAATAATTAATTGATCAAGAGTATCCGACCAAGCTATACCCTGGCGCTGTCCTGCAAGTACGTGAAACCCACTACCTGAAACAACATCAGGTATCCAGTTCCAATTTAATCCATCTGAGCTCCACAAAATTGCTGTGGCGTTTGGCGAATTGTTTGCTGTGTACGCAAGCATAACAGCAACACCAAGTGTAGTCACATATACTACATTCGATGTGATTGGTAGTGTTGGGACAGGGAGTGTTGTGGTGTCAATTAGAGTAAAAGTTAACCCGTCTGCGCTATAAGCGAGTTTTTCTTGAGAAGCGTTGGTGCTATCATTACCAATAATAAACATATCAAACTCTTCGACCCACGTTATGTATTGCCAGAGCTCCGATCCTCCTCCTCCAGCTGGGATTGCATTAGTTTGAAGGTTCCAAGTTTCACCACCATCATCGCTGGTTGAAATATTACGAGTGCCACTGTGTACAATAGCAAACCGCTGTAGTGTGGGGGAGTATGCCACATCATTGTGCGCGCCGGTGCCTGTAGCTGTTCGTTTCGTCCAGTTAACCCCATCCGAGCTTGTAAAAATTCTATCTGTGGTCGCCGTTGAGCTCGCATTCGTGATAACGATATTTTGTAATGATATTGAGACGTTACTTGGGAGAGGGCTTCCTTGTTCGGTAGTTGGCTCACGAATTTCAAACCGTGTTCCTTCAGCGAAGAATGCGGACTGGTCACCACTTAATGTTACTGTTTGTGGACTTATCGAAGCGTCAATAACAATATATTGGGTGGCACGATCATACTCCACGCCCCAACCTTCTGGACAGTTTCGAATTGGAACATCGTCGTCATCCGCCAGAGCTGGCCAAAAAATTGAAACATCAACACCAAACTCTTCCGTAAACGTAATATCAACGTCATCGTTTTGAGCATACGCAACCGCCACTTCCAGAATTTTAGAATGGAAGGGCTTGATTTCGTTTACGTAATCAATTAGACCTTGAATTGGATCGTTATTAGCCACTGTATACTTCTTCTGTTTGGAATACTTGTGTGCCGCTTAGTGCCACCCACGATGTCTTAAATATCTCTTCGAACTTCTGCTTTGTTGTGAATGCATCCAACAAAATCTTGAAGTATATTCTATTTACCGATGTATAAGAGAAGGAGTTATAGATGTCATCCATCACCTCTGTTAGCCCGGCAGTTGTATCAAAGTCGTGAGCCGCAAAGAACACGTTTATATCAATAGGACTAAAGTCGTTATTAGGGTCTTGTAAATCATCGATAAGTGTTGCTTTTGCTAAAGCACCATCAACAAACGCCTGCTCTGTACCCAAGCCGTAGCGCGTGTCAGTTCCGTATGTCACGTCGTACAGTTCACGAGATAGGGATGGTACACGAGTGGTTGCGTCATCTAGCTTCTCAGCGATCATAGACTCTGTCACTCTATCCCAAAGATCACGTGATACATTAAAAGGCTGGTTCTCGCGGATAAGGGTCCATTCCGTGTGGTGAGATTTGAGGTCGAGTGGGTCAGCACCTACCCGCAAGTAATCAGCCGTTAAGTCGGTTGTATAGTTTCGTGGAATTAAATCATCCCGTAGTGTAAAGTCTCGGGTAAATCGAAGAATATATCTGTCTGTGTCATCAACAACACCAGCCAATCCTCGAAGAATTAATTGTGTATATCGGCGAGGCGCAGCTAGTGTTACGGCTGGGCTTCCGGTGAATAGTTCGGGCAGCAAATTATCAACCATCATAAATGGTGTTGGAATAGTTTCAAGCTGTGTTTCAGCTGAACGCATTGTAATGTTACTACCGCTACGTGTTGTTTTGCTTTCAACCCAGAAGTGATAAACCGGAACCTGAACATTAGAACTATTGAGTCTATATGTCGTGGAGTAGTTGTAATCTTCTTTGTATTGAATCAAGTTAGTACCGTCGTCAGAGACATCAGGATCAAAATCACTCTCATCGTCTGTCAACACGTGTTTAACCTTTCTAACTACAACAAAGTCTTGTGGATCTGTTCCAGTGATCACTGTTAACCCGCTTGTACCAACCGTGACATCTGATTGAGTTAGTGTTCCATTAACATATACATCAACAGAATCGCCAGCAACAATTGAATTAGGAGCAATGCCTGTTACACTTAGATCAAACTGACCAGCGTTATTTTTATCACGGGCGCTAATCATTTCCTTGGTAATATTTTCAATTTGGATCCAATCTGTGTCTCTGAAAGGAGGAACAACTGTGTGGTTTCCTTCGCCCGTGTTTTGAGGAATAAACTGATTGAAATATATTCCATCTTCACTAAGAGGGCTACCCATTAATGACTCACCGAGGCGTGTGAACAAGTTATCGTTTGTTATGGTAACTGTATTATTACCAGCATCTATTAAGAGATCTGTTTGTACTGGTGATAGTCTTGTTGTTGTTGATATCGCACCTATCGGCAGCTGTGAATTAATTCTACTCAATAAATTATTCCAATTTTGAGCTTCATTGCCAATAACTGTGATCAATCTTAGGCCATTCTCAAAATCGAGTTCAGTTGTATACCTAGTTGCATCCGTACCATCAACTGGTTCGGTTGTTGGCCGTCTATCGGCAGGCTGTGTACCTTGGAATGTTTCAACGTCACGAAGGCTCTCAAGCAGTCCTAACCCAGACGGTGTTATTGGTGAACCTGTACCGCCGTCAATTACGTCTATTGTTGAATTGGATCCTGACGTGTTACTTGTTATTCTTAATACGCCAGACAATAATGATACTGTTGCACCTGAAATATTCTGGTTAAGTCTATCAATAAGCTGTGAAAAGGTTTGTGCATCATCACCCGTGACAATAGCCGATTGCAATGAACCACCATTCACGGCGATATTTGTTTGATAACTCGTACTGGTGCCAGGAATATTATCTTCAATGTTACCTGCGCAAGGCGAACCAACACCAAAACACGTGCTTGAGAAAATATCAACGTCTGTTATACTAATCGTCGAACCCGTTCCGGTGCTATTGCTTGTGACTCTTAAATTACCTGCTACAATTGAAGTGCTTGAACCAGATAGCTGATTATTCATTGCCTGAACTAACGTACCAAACGTTTGTGATGTATCACCGCTGATAATTAGTGTTTGATCGCCGCCATCAACTGTTACTGTTGCTTCGTATGTTGTTGCAACTGAGCCCGCAACAGCGGAATCGATTGAGCCGCCCATTGCAGCAACTAAAGTAAGATCAGTAAGACTAATACTTGATCCAGGACCAACAGAATTACTCTGAACAATAATACCATTACTACCAGGGTCACAAGTTGCGGTTGCGCCAGCCAAGTATGCGCCAATCGTACCAGCGATGGATGAAAAAGTTGAAGTGTTTGTTACTGCTTCGTAGAGATAAATGATTACCGGTGCGCCACCATCAACAGACCCAGTCATTGTATATAATGCAGGACCAAACAACCCAGCTGTAGCACCACAAGTTACTGGAGATCCAATACCAGAAATAACTTGATATCCACCACCGCCAGAATTTAATCCTGTTGATGAACCAGCAGCAATAGCTCCATTAGGGAAGGACACTTCTTGGTATCCTCGACTACCGAGTGCTAAGCCAGTCGATGATCCAAGACTCTTCGTGGCCGTAAACGTAACTTGTTGTACACCAGAAGTATTAAAGTCGTTAATTAGACCCGTTGGATTTGTTCCTACACTAGCATCACCATTAATATCAACAACCATCGCGCCAGGCTTAATATCGAGAACCGTTCCACTTAGTTCTAGCGAGACGGTAATCACAGTAAAGGCTGGAACCGTGCTATCAATACTAACTATGTAGTAGAACACACCACTTTGTAACGGAAGCGGCAGCTCGTTGTCTGTTGTGAATACGATGCGATCATCCAGAGACAAAATACCGTCAGTGTCGTCAACAACAATAGTGTTGGCTGCAAACATTGGCGAGCCGGTGTTTGTTGTTGATGGATATACTTGAGAAATAGATATTGTTGAACGCTCGCGTTGAAGAGTTTCTATTTTTGCTCGTCCTGTTTTACGAATCAACGGATCGATGGATATGTCAAGTTCTTCGACAGCAGCTGTATCGTCCCACTCACTTGGAAGAATATCAGACTCTGTCCACTGATAAAGTTTAACCTCAGACCAATCAGCCAACTTACCCCATTTTTGAATACGGGTATTAAGAGAGAAGATATTTGTATCATCGTACGGAACATATCCACGCTCGTTAGTATCCCACCAAACTTCACCAACTTCAGGTTTGTTCCAAAACTGAGAATCGATTTTAGATGTGTCGAGTGCGTCAGTATACGTCGCTGGGTCTGTGTCTATCGCAAGCGTAACAATGTTATTTGCTATACTGTATTGGTGTCCTCTACGAGGATCCCACAACGGAAGCTCAGCTATAACAATGTTTGACTTTACGTCAATTACCTTACTTGGGTTAATATTGTCCTTGGCTGGGTTGACAGTATAAAGTCGTAGCTCAAACGCGTTTGTACCTGCCTTAGATCCTATCGCATTAACCGCCCCACCTTGAGTTGGTCTACCGACGTGGTCGTCTACTCGTTTAACCCACGAAGATCCATCCGTGCTTGTTAGTATAACAGCATCATATGAATCATCGTAGCCGCCTGCTATAAATCCGTATCCAGGAACATATTTTACTTCGGGCAACCATGTAGCAAGTTGGGGAGAGCCGAGCGATAGATCAACCGCTGTCCACGTTACGCCATTATCAAGACTAAAAATAGTGTTGGCGCTTGCGCCGAGACAAAGTCCTGTAGCAACAATGTTATTTCCGTTGCTAGCCATCGAATCGAGACGATCGCCTAAACTACTCCCTGTTCCTAGGGTCCACGTGTCACCGCTATCGTCTGAGTAGTAAACCCTACCCACACCGGTTGTGCCTGCAAACCACCTCGATCCATTAGCGGTTACTGCGTTAAAGCTATAAATCGAAACACTTGCAATATTTTTTACTGTCCAGGAAATGCCATCAGAACTATATGCAATCTCGTTAGGGGCAGTAGCGAAAAACTGAGTGCCTGTCCAAACAATATCGTTAAGACTTGTCGTAGCTGTGCGCTCTGTCCATGTTTCGCCGTCGGTGCTTGTTATTACTCCACCAGAACCGACAACAACCCACGTTCCATTTCCGTATGCAATACCAAGAAAACTAGAGAAAGATGCTGGTGTGCTTTGGGCATCCCAAGTAGCACCATCATCATCACTCGTAAAGAGATAAAGTGTTGGGCTACCAAAGGCACCCTGTGGACTAAAGGCGCCTGCATAGTTTCCGAAACCAATGGAAACCCAACGGCTGACGCCGTCGTACTCTATACCAAGTCGATCACCCATTTGGTCAATTTCTTTAGTTGACCAAGTAGTAACATCGTCGTCAGATGTATATTGACGAAGAGTGTAAAGTGGTGAACCGCCACTATCTGCTCTTGTTTGTGCTATTACAAACGGAGTAGGAGCCAAAATTGTATTAACGTTAGAGTTTAGCTCGATCAGCCGCGAATTTATAATTGTATAGTCTGTTCCCTCAACAAGAGTCGATACGAGAGTATCGCTATTCGTGTTAATGTTTAGGGCTACCACGTCATCAAACGGAGTTTCTGTTTCCAAGTAGTAAAGTGTTGGACTCCCTGCCCCGGCTGCTCCTATGGTAAACGCTTCAACGCTTGAGACTTCCGTATCAAAGTAAAAGCTTGAATTATTATTTTGAAGATCTCGCAATACATCAGGTTGGTTATACCATCTATCTGTATTTGTCAACAACACGCCTTCGAACGTATTAGATGCTGTTTCGCCAGTGGTCAAGAATTCAAGTCGTTTTTCACTTCGGCGAGAGTCAGCAATCACAAGATTTAATGCAGGATATTCTTGCTCATAGTTAGTACCAAAATTAGCTACCTTATATGCCCAGTACTCATCAACAATTGCATTTTCAAATTTAGCAGAATTTGTAAATGCTTCTACAGCTTTCACAGACCCCTTGTTCTGAATCATTCCCTTCCAAAATAAGAATTTAGACTTTGGATTAAGTCCAATTTCATCTAAGAACGATAGGTCAGACTCGCGATAATTAATGGTTTTACGACCTTCACGAATTGACTCGGTTGTTTCCAACACTCTATGTGTGTCGTAAAGATTCTGTAAGTCAAGAACACTAGATTCAATATTACGAAGAATTTGATCGTCAGGAGTTAGGAAATAACCACCAACTACTGGACGCTGAGTGAACTCATCCTGACGGAAGAACTGAAGATTAAATCGCTGAGTGTTCAGTCCGATGAATGGATCGTATACCAGAGTTCCATCAACAGCATAATCATTAAACAGTATAACACCTTCGTATCCATCAACAAACGCTTGAATGCTTGCCATGTGAATCGTGTTGTACGAAGTTTTATCTTTAGTTGCAACAGCGGAATTTGGTATTGGTGTTGGTACATATACGCGTGCTAGCTTGTCCCAACGGAACACCGATATGTCCTCGCCTGTTAATTGGTTTCCATATTGGTCTGTTACGAGTTGGGTGTTTCGTATGTCCTGTGTTGGCCCATCAACAATATTAGATAAAACACCTTGTGGGGTATTAAGCCAAATGTTATTTCTAAACGGGTTAATTTCAATAGACGGATGACGTGTAGATGGTGTCGGTGTTTCGAATACGCTAATTGTTGCTGAACCGCCACTAATAATATCAATCGCCTGTTCTAATAGAGCGTTTGTTGAAGTTAACGCTAATTTAATCGTGGAATCATCAACGTTAATAGCATAATATGTCGAGTTGGCTAATAGTGGAGCTGGCAGCACGCCGTTACCTGCTGTAACAGACACCTTAGTTCCTGTTGTCCAGACAGGAGCAGTATTATTAAATGTAAGAGTATCGGCGATCGGATCGACAGATGTTGGATATGTGTTCGGTAGCGTCGCTCGTTGTTGTGGAAGGCGGAAAGCCTGGTCAATAAACCGTTCTGTTTCTAGTGCCCATGTTATTGGTTGCCCCGAAGCCGGGTCCTGAGCAAAGTTTTCAAGATTAACTATCCATCCAGCTTCGCTTTGAACAACAGCATATCCATCGATCAAGTTTATCAACGTTTGAACGCCAGTTACGCGTTGTGGGGTGACAACTTGACGTGTATATCGTGTGTCAATTAAATAATGATTCCATGTGCGACTCGTTGCCTTGCCTTCAAGAGCAACGAATTTTGAGTACACCTGGCCGGCATAAACTTGGCCAGCTCCGTCGCTTGAAAGGATAATATTTCTGCCCGCTGTTGCGTCAGCTAGAGTTGAGGCTAATTGGAAAGTAACACCATCAATTTTAATGACATAATATTCTTTACTAGCTGTCAGTGGTGCTGGTACCGCTTGTGTCGCTGTAAGTTCAATCTTATCGCCCGTTGACCATGGGTGTGTTCGGTAGCTGGCTACAAGGAATCCGTCCACAGTAGGATCAATAACACTTGCTACTGTGATAACAGTCTGGTTCGTGACAACACTAAATGCTACATTGGTCGCGGTGTATGTTCCGTTATTTCCGGTTGATCCGATAATTGAGAAAGTTTGTGATGTAGTAAACGCGTCTGTTTGGTCGCCATTGAGAAAGAACATATTCGCTGCTGTATCAACACTTGCAATGTCATATTGATATAGATTAACAGTGTCGGTGAGTGTATCAACACGAACTGGATAATTATGAACTTCGTAGTACGAAAGAGATCGGGTTGTAGGGAAAAATGTGTCTAGTTGAAATTTCCACAACGATTGAGTATCATATCTAGCTAGTTTGTTTGGAGACTCAAGAACGGTTACGTTAAAAGCGTCTAAGAAGAAGTCATCAATACCTGGTGATTTCTTTAATAATATATTATAATCTCGCTCTGTTATATCAAAGTTTGAATTCGTTATTTGTAACGTTTCTGTGTCAATGATTGACGCAAATTGATACGTTAGTAGAGGCTCCCAACTACCCCATAGTGTTCGGAAGTCAGAAGACGCAACATCATATCCGTTAAAGCGATTAAAATTCACATACCACTGATTAATACCATCGACCTGCAATAGTTCATTTGTGTTAACAATATCACCGTGGAAAGTCACATCTCTGTGAGAATAAACTTTACAATCTGCCTCGTTAACCTGTAGACCGGCCACATCAATAAAGTTAACACCAAGTGTAGAGTGAATAAACCGCACCGGTTGCATTCTGAAACCAACCAACAAATCGTCATAGTTTTTCTGTGAAGAATTTTCCCACAAGAATGTTATTGGACCGCCCGAGGTAAATGTATAGTCGGCACTCGGAAGAACAATTTCGCCCGCAAAGCTTGAAAATGCAGAGCGAATAAGAGAAGAGCCGCCACTTGTGGTGTAATCCCAGAAAGGAGGGAATAGATCATCTGGCTCGAATCCATCAATCGTTGAGTCTGCAATATTAACTGAGAAGTAGTTCCAGGTTTGAACTTCACCGGCCACTCCTGTGCTTGTTGTACCGTCAGGAAGTGTAAATCCAGAAGGCACACGACCAACTCTTATCTCCTCCCACATTCCTTCCGGAAGAGGCGATCCCGTACCATGTAAATGCTTCCAACGTCTTGTACCGTATATGTCAAGATCGTCATTTAGATATTCACTATCCCACCAAGACGGTTTGCTTGTGTATCCTTGTAGTGCCCACGGTTCTAGATGAGGATAGGGCGTGCCGTACAGGTTCTGGTATACGGTTGTCCACCATCCACCAGTGCCGGTTCCTTGTGGCGAGCCAGACGCAGGACGTGTTGTTATTGTAGAGAACGAATAGTTCCAAGTGAATGGGTCTGTTGCAACGTAATATTGATCCGCGCTATACGGATCATCTATATCAACGTCTCTTAAAAACGTGCTGAATGCTTCTTGGTAGTAAGTGTTGGCCGTATCGGCTTCTGTTATTGTTGGGTCAGATGTAGAACACGAAATATCCGATGTCAGTATACTATTAACGTCGAAGTCAAGTTCTGTTAGTGTTGGTGCAGCCTCGTATAACCTTGTTTCTACTTCATGGAGAAGATTAACAAGCATTTCATTGAAATCAACTTCTTGCCACGCTTGTGTAATTATCCCTACGCTCGGTGATCCTACTTCTACTGGATCCCACGAAACGAGGTCGGTCTGTAACTCTCTAAGCAGATCTGTGCTTGTATCATACCACAACGAACCGACACTAACTCCACTTGGAGCAGTTGCAGCAACTGCAGAAACAACAAAGCGATAAAGTGCTCTAACTCCTGATACGATGCTGTACCAGTACACTCCAGGACGAGGGGTTATAAATGATTCAAGCTCAGAGTATGTGTCGGGATACAGTGTGTTTTGTTGAGTACCCCACTTTTCTCCAGGAACACGGCTATCACTTGTATTCAACAGTGTTTGAATAACGCTTTCGCGGGTTGATGCTGTTATTGAAGGTGTAGATCTGTGTCCGTCGTGGTGAACTAATTGTAGCAATCCTTGTGTATCATCTTGAATGATGTACGGAAGCTCTTTAAATCCGAGCCCCACGAAAGGTAACGTCGCAGGCCAGTTTTTAACACCAAGTTCTGGAACGCCTGCTATGTAAGTATTACTATCACCATACACCAGAGCAAAAAAGTCATTTAGCTCATATGTGTTGATCACATTTGTATCAATAGTTGTCTGTAAGTCAAGTATTGCCGATGTTGTGCTGTCAGTAAGGAAAGACAACAAATTTCTGCGATACAACTCTTTAATTGTATTAAGAGAATTTTCGTATTGATCGTGAGCGAAGTCTATAATGCCGGGAGGTGACACATTATTAACAAACACCGATGAGAGAAATGTATCGTAACTGTCGTTATGTTCTTTAATTCGACCACCAAGACCAAAGTTATATCTTTCCTGTAGGTACGCTTGACTACCTGATAATATAACGCCCGGAAAATCTATCTGCTCATCAAGAATTGATCTAAAATGAGTAATTACATCAGGGAACGAAACGTATTGTCTGTTTTCGTGTTCAGCATTATAATAAAGCTGATTAGGAATCTCCCAAGCGCCAAGGGGATCACCAACCGAAATAGGATTTCTATCTTTGTCGACGTACGATGGTACATACTCTTCATCATTTAACCCCTTACGCCAAACACTCTGACTACTTCCGCTCGAAGCATATGTGTATAACACAGGGCGAGTTAGAGTTGTTGAATCAATGAGAAGATTTTCAAATTCATAGTCTGCGGTTGTTGTTCCAACTATTCGCAAACCAATCGCTGTATTAATTGATGCTGTTTGTGACTCTCTCCACTTGAACAACGAGCTAGCAAGGTTCAGTGTACCACCTTCACAATCAAACAAATCAAATAATGGATACTCGTTTGTTAGAGTTTTCAACGGATCAATGTGCCGATACTGAATTAAGCTAACGACTTCAGGCTGTGATCCTAAAGGAGAGCCGGTTGCCGCAAACGCTGAATCATTTTCAACTGTTCGGACGGCGACAGCTGCTCTGCCAATATCTTCAACAGATTGCTCTGCTACAGTGATTCGTAGTGTGTCAAATACACCTAGGTCGAATGCTAGGGTGATACTATCTACAAAGCCGTCATTTACTCCACTTAATGGTGATCCAAATGCCGCTGGCGATCCAACGAAAAGCGGAGAACCACCAATGCCTGTATCTAATTCTGTGAAAGTTCCGTAGACCTGTTGTCCATTATAAACAACACGTACAACAGTCTCGTCCATTGGAGCTCGTCCAATCATTCGAGGATCAAGCGGAATGACTGTTCCAGCGACAACACCAGCTGGGGCAATTGTAGGAAGAACTGTGTATTCCATTGTTAGAACATATGGCTCTACACCGTAGCTCGCCGATAGATCAACTGGAGCGCTTGTTAGATATTCGCCTATGCCCGGAACGGTAACTGGAATAGATAGCGGGTCCAACTCAGCTTGCGGGTTAACTGTTGGGGGTGGTGAGGCAACAGGAAGTAATTTACCTGTTGCGGGTTCGATTCCCGGCACTGCATCATCCAATAACCAATGTTCGTTGTATGATAGGAAGAAGTCTCCAACTGATGTTAATCTTGGAGTCATCTCTCCACCCGAACCAACTATTGTTGGGGACGTAGAAACCGAGGTCTCGCTTTGATTTGCTGAGGAGAAAGTTTCCTCAATAACTATCACGGTAGCATTTTCGTCACCCGGTGTAGTTGTTGTAGTAGTGTAAGAAATTGTTGCAACTGTGTACGTGCCGTTGTTTCCAACGTCAAGACCATCGTTCTGAATTTGGAACTGATAACCAGGAACAAACACAGATGTTAAATCTCCAAATGCTGGAGAAACTGTTATTGTTTGAAGTCCTGGATCAATTACATATGAAAATGGAATTAATTCATTAAGTGTTGGACGGATGTCTGTTGTTGCAAATGAAAACGAATCAGATTCG
>Ga0307378_10004796_pt1 | contig 19091 bp, 13 predicted proteins | sample UN1MG_FD_202238 | JGI IMG/M metagenome (GOLD analysis project Ga0307378, IMG submission 202238) | Soil microbial communities from Risofladan, Vaasa, Finland - UN-1 | ecosystem: Environmental > Terrestrial > Soil > Coastal area > Acid sulfate soil | place: Finland: Risofladan, Vaasa | collected... | reverse complement strand
GCGGTTAGTCGGCGGTTAACCGGTTGACAGGGACCCCATTTTCCAGAAAGATGGGAAAATGGGAACCCGCAAAATGGCTCAAAGAGAACGAACAAAGGAGATTTTTAATATGACAGCGTCAGATAAAGATAAAAGTAAACCGAAAAAGATTGCGGCCACGGCCGCCGGCGCGGTGGCGCTGGCCGGCGCAGTGGCGCATGTGGCCCACGCACAAGGCTCGGGCAAGATTAAAGTCGGGCTGCTCGGTTGCGGCGGACGAGGCAACGGCGCCCTTCGTCAGAACCTTAATGCCGATCCGGGCATCGAAGTCATCGCCCTGGCCGACCTGTTCGAGAACAAAGTCAGAAGCACACGGGACAGAATCGCCAGAGACGAAAAATTCAAAGACCGCGTCAAAATCGACGACGACCATCTGTTCTGGGGCTTCGACTGCCACGAGAAGCTGGCCCGCTGCGATGCGGACCTGCTGCTGATGGCTACCGCGCCGGCGTTTCGCGGGCGTCAGATGATGGCTGCGATCAAAGCCGGCAAGCACATCTTTACCGAAAAGCCCGTAGCGACCGACGTGGCCGGTTGCAAAGAGGTCATGGCAGCTTCCAAACTCGCTAAGGAAAAAGGCCTTGCCATCGTTTGCGGCACGCAGCGCCGGCACGAATTCAGCCGGGTGGAGCTGATGAAGCGCATCCACGACGGCCAGATCGGCGAATTAGTGGGCGGCCAGTGCTACTGGTACGGCGGCGGCATCTGGTTCCGCGGTTACAAGGAAGGACTCAGCGAGTTAGAGTGGCAGTGCGAGAACTGGTACCACTTCACTTGGCTTTCGGGCGACCAGATTTGCGAGCAGCACATCCACAATATCGACGTTATGAACTGGTGCTTTAACGGCCCGCCGGCGAAGTTCACGGCGTTAGGCGGCCGGGCATGGCGAAGCTACAATGACCAGCAGATCGACGCAGCGAAGGACGTTTGCCGCAAGTATAACAACGGCAGCGAGCAGGGCTGGGAAAAATATAACGGTGACATCTGGGACCACATCTTCGCCGAGTTCGAGTACGCCAACGGTGCACGCTGCCTGAGCTTCAGCGGACATAGTCCCGGCACCGGACGCGGCGACGAGAAGATCGTCGGCACCAAGGGCACCAGCAACTGCAATAACACAATCACCGGCGAGAATGCATGGCAATACGAGGGCCCGAGCGTCAACGGAATGGACCAGGAGCACATCGACCTGATCAAGAGCATCCGCAGCGGCAACGTGCTAAACGAAGGCCAGCGGATCGCCGAGAGCACGCTGACGGCCATTGGCGCGAGGATTTCCGCCTTTACAGGCCGGACCTTCAAGTGGAGCTGGCTGCTGAATGCTTCCAAGCAGGATCTCGTGCCGAAGCAGGAAGACATGAAAGCTGGTCCCGGGATATTCCACAATATCGCAACCGGCTGTGACCCGCTCGTATAAAACCGTAAGTTGAGTTTGCAGCAACGGCTTGAAGAGCCTTCGTGACATAGAAGCGTTAGGTGTATGCTAATGCTTATCAATAAAAACGCGGCCCATACCGGATGACTCGGTATGGGCCGCGAATCTTTCCCGTACAAACAGCAGTCTATCGGAGATTCCGGGTGCTAAGCTTTTTTTCTTTCTTCTTTCGGCCTGCGCTTCCAGCGACGATGCAGCCACCAGTACTGGCTCGGATCTTCCCGCACGAATTCTTCAATTGCCCTGGTATATTCCGCCGTCACCCATTTCAACGGATTGTCCTTGCCGGCCCATTCTTCGGGGAAAATAATTCGATTGATCCCGATTTCAAAGTAGAAGCGATTATCAATCCTCCTGCTGTAACCCACCACTATCGGCATGTTTTTGGTTATAGCGAGCAGGCCTATGCTCTTATAAGTGCTGGCTTTGCGGCCGAAGAAATCGACGAATATCCCTTTTTTGCCAGCGTCCTGGTCGACAACAAAGCAGAGCGTAGCACCGGCTGAAGTTAGTTCTTCCATGAGCGTCGTTGCGCCCTTTTTGTCGATAATTCTTTGCCCGGCGGCCCTGCGGACTCCGTACAGATATCTGCTAATGTATTTGTTATCAAGCGGTCGGGCGATGCTGTAGACTTCAAAACCAAACAGGCCCAGAAGATAACCGATGATTTCAAAATTACTATAATGAGCGCCAACCATCAGCAATCCTCGGCCTTCCATCATCAGCCATTTAGCCTGTTCAACATTTCTGTACCGCGAGTAATCGCGCCAGTTATACTTTTTTACCAGCCGGGGCGTAAACAATACGTCTATTGTCAGCATCACAATATGCTCAAAGCTTCGCCGGCCCGTTTGCAATATCCATTGCTCGCTCTTTTCCGGGAAGCTTGCGCGAAGATTAGCCAAAGCACGGTTTCGGCCGCGATGATAGTATTTCCACAACAACCGGCCGAGAAAACAAGCGGTGTTAAGATTGGTCTCGACATCGAACATGTAAAGAAATACTATTAAAATCCGCAGCACAAAATAGGCAAGCCAATCTATGAAGGGATTGTGTTTTTTCTTTTTCTTCTTATCGTGCGAGGGCGAGTCAGCCATAGGCGGTGATTTTAGACTCAAAATGGCTATTGTCAAGTCTTAAGAAGAGTCCACCTTTATGAATGATAGAATAACCAGTGCCCTCAGCCCAACGTTGATTCTTCCGGAACAATTGGCAGAAGACACTGGTTATATATTTTACCAGAGCCGAATTAAGTCGTGCAGGCCGGATTAAAATCGATAGCCTAAGCCAAGAAAATACTTTACATCCGTTTTATGAGCGCCAATCGCCGGCGTTGCGTCGTAGTTGAGGATCGCTTTTGCAGTCACAAAAAACGTCTCGGTAAAATCGGCACGGACTCCGGCGGTTGTAGTAAGATAGTAGTTGGAGAATTTATCAATACTTGGGTAGTAGGTCAGATCATGTACGAACTTTATATTCTTGCGGAGCTTCTTATCGAAGTTGTAGCCAAGCTGTAGCGCAATTTCACTATTGCTGTCAGTCTGGTTGTCGTACTTCTCATAAAGCGATGCCAGACCGAACTCCGTTGAAAAGTTCATGTTTTCCGACTCGATCCATTGATAGCCGACACCGAGACCAATAATAGTACGCCGGTCCAGCTCGGCGACGGCATCTTTTTCGTACCGGCCGTCCAGGTAGCCGTACATCTTTTTACTGAAAAAGTAGTCGTACTTGCCTTTTGCACGCCACCAATTTTCAATAGTTACGTCCAGGCCGGTGTCCGGGTCTTGCTGTTTTCCCTTTGCGTAATCCGCGTTGACCGTCGTACGATCTTTTTCAGTACGTTTGGCAAAATTGGCGTTTGCGCTGATCATCTCGGTTTTTGTATTGCCGTGTGTAGAGGTAATACCGACGGCAATATCCCCTGTCCATTTCGGTATGGGCTTTATAGGCGGATTGATTGAGACGATATCGGCAACCGCGAATTCCTGGGCTTTCACCGACTCACTGCCTTCGATGGCAAACCGGCCGGGTTCGGCGCTGGACACTTTTTGCGTAAAACCCGTATTGTCTTTAAGGTTGACTTCGATGGGATCATCACTGCTTAAAGTCTGGATGTTGGATAAATCCACAGTGACCGGCCCCGCAACGTCTGCCTTGAAGGTTAATTTTCCATCTACAAGATGTTGAATTTTGCCGGAAATACGATCTCCATTCTTCAAGTGAATTTCATCTCCGTGGCTTATCTGAGTAAGCAGCACCAGAAAAGCCACCACAATTGGTATTCGATAACGCATGGCAATCTCCTTTCATTTCAATCCATTAACAAACTGTGACGCCAAATGCGACGTCTTACCAAAATCACAATTGTATTTTGCCACCTCACCACCGTTAAGGTTTAAGCTGCACCGCTTTTCATGTGAATGTCACGTTGTGGATAAGGTATTGTGATACCGTTTTTATCAAGAGCGAGCTTAATTTTCTCCGTTATATCAAACCGCACAGCCCAGTAGTCGGCAGCATTTACCCAGGGACGTACAACAAAGTTAACGCTGCTGTCTCCAAGCTCCGAGACGGCTACTGTATACGCCGGTTCTTTGAGAATTCGTTCATCGCTTGAGATGACTTTTTCAATTACCTGCTGAGCTTTTTTAAGGTCGTCTTCATAGGAGACACCGACTACCAAATCTATGCGCCTTGTCCCATTGACCGTGTAATTCATAATGTTGCCGCCCGTTACCTGGCCATTCGGAATAATGACCCGCACGTTATCGGGTGAGTTGAGAATCGTATTGAATATCTGAATCTTTTCTACAGTCCCTGCCTTACCGCCGGCTTCCACAAAATCGCCTGCCTTGAAGGGTTTGAAAATAATGAGCATTACACCTGCGGCGAAGTTGGCTAAAGAACCCTGGAGGGCAAAACCGATTGCCAAACCAGCGGCTCCTACAATAACGACAAAGGAAGTCATCCGCACTCCGAGTTTCTCCAATGCGGCAATAATAACAAACGCAAGCAACGCGATGTAACACAAATTTTGGGTGAAACCGGCCAATGTTTCATCTACATTAGCTTTGATCATTCCTTTCTTGACTAATTTCGAAAGGAATTTTGCCACCCAGCGTCCCACGATAAAAATCACCAATGCAGCGACGATCTTCAATCCGTAAGTCACCAGATATGAATAAATTGTATTTAGAACCTGTTCCATGACTATATCTCCTCAAATAATCCTGTATTGATCAGGGAATATTGAGATTTCGATACGTACAGCTTATCTGGTCTAAATACATTTCATGGGGCTCGTGGAATTTTTGCGTCGTAGTCTTTTCCTCTGTCGTAGTAAATTGATGTGAACCTTGCACTCTTGCTGATTGTGTTGAGTAAATCAGCCATAATATCTCTCTTGAAACTGCTACCAGCGTCCCTGGGCCTTTGCTATTTGTCCTCTTTCTTTCCGCCAAGCAGGCCACCCAGGCCTTTGATAAGGTCTTTCGGCTCCTTGATAACATCTTTTAACTCCTCCGGGACCTTGTCGCCGAGTTTATCGCCGAGCTGTTTTTCGACTTGTTTGTCGATTTCCTCCGACAGCCTCTCCTTGCCGGCTTTTACCAGCGCCTGCTTGATACTGTCCTGGAGTCCGTGAGTGTCAAACACAAGCCGAGGCTCAGTGATTGGGCCCACTATCTGGATCGTTGTCTTAAGGTCTTTGAGGATTTTGAAGGCTTCGGATGTCGTCTCGGCGCCCAGTCCCAGAATTCCGTCGCCCTGGGAGCTGGCCTGCATGTTCTGTACGTCGATATCAACGGTAAGGTCGATCGATTCGCTTGTAATCAGTCCGCTGAACTGCCCGGAAGCGAGGCCGGATGTAAAGGTCAGACCTGCACCGCTGCTGAGGTTCGACTGCAATTTGCTCAGGTCCAGCTTGGTGAAATTCCCCGTTACCTTCGGTACCTTTTCTCCCGAGCTGTAATCGAAGGTCATGTCGATTTCAAGCGGTGTGTCGTTCGACTTGACTTGAAGTTTAATGGGCAAAGCAGTGGCAGACGGGGCATCATTGATATTCTCTATGCTGATATTACTGCTGCCGAACACGGGTGATTTTATCCCAACCTTCTCCAGCAGCACGTTTCTGGCCAGGAAACGCGCCGAGGACGGCACATCAGCACGAGCAATGAGATAGTCGAGATACTTGATCGGCGCCTGTTCCACGGGCGCTTCGCCCTCTTTATCATTAGGATCGGGCAGCCACTTTCGAGCCTTTTGCAGCCATTCCTTAACGGCCTTGGCATTTTCGAGGTACTTATCGAGCTTGCTGATATCCTCTACCGCCACCTTGTATTCGCACGGATCGAAAACTTCCGGCTCCTCGGCTTTTGTTTCGATTACCTTGCCGGGCATCTGGCGTTTCTGATCGAACTGAATGTCCGATAACCTCACCTTGTCTAAGACAACTTTGCCTAACATCAGGTCGTAGACGCTGGCATCTGCAGATATGTTCTCCACTGCAATCTGGTTGTTTCCGGGATTTTCGGCATCGGTGACCTGTACGCCCGAAAGCGAAGCTTCACCTTTCAGGATGGAAAGCTTGAGTGTTTCGAGGTTGACTTCGGCGCCGTTTAACCGGGTGAGTCTGGCTGCGGCGAATTCTTTGATCTTCGTATCCTTCAGATAATGGGTTGCTACGCCGAATATAACCAATAAGATCACGGCAAAAGCGACACCCGCCTTGCGAACGATTTTGGTCTTGACGGTGAAGAGCGCCTTAGTGTCCTTTGTCCGTTTGCCGATTAGAATGCGGTCAAGGATTCGCACCCAGCGATTGGAATACCACTTCTTGAATTTATCGGAGCCTTCTTCGACTTTCAACAGCGTACGACGAAAACCAATGACCGACCGGGCCAGAAGCAATCCTGCGACCACTCCTACAATCGGTCCGGCAATGAGGCCTCCAATAACGGCATACTTACTAAAGTCCGTTATGCCAATAATGGGTATCGACGCCAGGAGTTTCAGCAGGCCGGAAAGGTAGTCCTGGGCAGCCATTCCTATGTGATAGAGCGCTGGAGCGGCTGCAAAACACAATCCCTTGCCCAAAGCTGCAGATATGAGGAACATTCCGAGATGAACATTCAGCAGGAACACTAACGCTATCAGAACAGCGTGCAGTCCTGAAAAGCCCGGTATCAGGCCAAATGTAAAGCCCAGCATTACCGATATGAAGATAATTACCGGCGAAACACCGCCGCGAAGAATCGTTAGAATTTTGCGGATTGGTTTTGGAATGGGTAGGAACATCTTATCACCTTTTCTTTAAATTCAATTTCGGTATCGCTTTTCATAGACCAACATTTAATACTTTTATCTGCTCAGATGCAAATGTCCAGAAAAAACTTCAGAAGAATTTCGATATATCTCTGATGCTATTATAATAGCCAATCAATTTAACCGTTACCGTTCTAACGAATTATTTGGCAAAAGTCTGAATTCGTTTGATCGGGCATTCTGGCGCTCTAAAAACATCTATATTTATCGATGCTTGTTAGTTAAGTTTGTCATCTTTCCAGTATTTGGTGCCGGCGATAGTCGCCTGCAAAGCCAGGCCGGCCTCTGTCATCGAGTATACTTCGACGCCGGAGCGGATATCTCCTTCTCCGCTGACCTCGCCTCCGGATTCACCGGCTTTGGCAGCGGCGTCTGCGTGAGCGCCAACATCCCAGCCGCTCTCAACAAACTTATCGAGTGTGGTCTTGTCTTTGAAGATCATCACGACGCGATAATCCTTTACACCCAAACCAAGGCCGACGCCGCCTAATGCCATCTTCATATAGGTACGTTTGCCGGTTGCATTATCAACAACCGAGCCATAACCGCTTCCGGCACTGGCGAATATCAGATTGACATTGGCATTGCTGAATGTCCCATGGCCGGCGGCCTTCTCAATCTTCTCTTTGGTCCCGGGCGATTCCTTATACAATCTTTCAAGGGTTTCCTTTTCCATGTCCGTGACGACCTGCCGCTTTTCAACGACCGTCAGATTGCCCCTGGGACCACAGCCTGCTATTAATGCAACGATTGCTAAACACAGGATAGTGTTTCGTGGTGTGCTCTTCATACGAATCTCCTTATTCAAATAAACTCCATAAAAACCGGATAAACGTAACCGGTAATCCAATGCATTATGCCTTCCGGTTCTCAAAACGTCAATTGAGATTCGCCGGAAGGACGAGAGCTCTATTAGCCGCCCTTGGCGGTCTGATAGATGTGAACGTCCCGTTGTGGGAAGGGGATCGATACGCCTTCTTTATCAAATCGCTCTTTGACGGTGCGGGTCACATCCCAAAAGACCGTCCAGTAATCGGCGGTTTTGACCCAGGGGCGACAGACAAAATTGACCGAGGAATCGCCTAATTCGTGCAGCCTTATGACCGGAGCGGGATCCTTCAGAACCAGCTCATGTTTTGAGACAATGTCTTCGAGTATCTTTGCGGCTTTGGTAATATCATCGCTATAACTGATTCCGAAGGTCATATCGACCCGCCGCGTACTGCTTCCAGTAACATTCGTAATAACCCCTCCCCAGATTTTGCCGTTCGGAATAACCACAATCTGATTGTCAAAAGTTTTAATCGTTGTGGAAACCAGATTCATGGAATCAACTACTCCTTTCACACCTGCAGCATCAATAATCTGTCCCACATCATAAGGGCGATAAATCAATATCATCAGGCCGGAGGCAAAATTGCTTAGGGTTCCCTGGAGGGCGAAGCCAAGGATAAACCCCGCCACACCGAGACCGGCGACAAATGGAGTGATTTCAATTTCCAGCATAGACAGCGCTACAATTATACCGATCAACATGACGGCCTTGCGTACCGCACTGACAAAGAAATGTTTCAGCAGGTCGGAAAATCTTTTGGACGCTGAGACCGTTTTCCAGGTTATTCTGCCCAGCAAATACGCCAGGCCGTAAAATATCAATAATGTCAGGAGGAAAAATATAATATTTTTAAGCCAGCGCAGACCCCCTTCGGTGGATTTGAGCCAGCCCCAGATCATGATCCGAAAAGCACTGACATCCTTAATGGCTTGAATATCCACGCTCAATCCGGAGACTGCTGCGGCGTACTTCTCGTATTCTTCGACATCTCCCCCTTTGTCCTTAAGGGCCGACAGGACAACGTTAAAACGGTCGATCAGTGCCGTCTGTTCTTCTCGGAGCTTATTGATGTTTACCAGCAGATGCTCTTTGACTATGGAATGTAATTCGACCTCCGCTTCACCTATTTTCTTTACCTTCTCGGTCAACTCCATATCAGCCTGGGCTATTTCCTCAATCCTATCTTTGATCTTTTCCCGGGCCTCGATGACCTCTTCGGTTTTCGCCTGTAAATCCTGTTCCAGGCTGCTGAGTTCTTCTTCCGGTTTGCTGTCTAACTCAACCTGAGATTGAGTTGTTATGTCTTTGATCTCTGATTTTGTTTGATCGACGGCCTTTACTTTTTCCTGTATCTCTTTTTCCGCTTCGGCCGTGGCCTCGACTTTCTGCTGCGGCTGCTGTGTACTTTCTGCGGATGGAGCGGCAGTTTCACTTGTTTGCTCCTGCGTTTTTTCTATCTCTTCGATTTTCTTCTCGATTTCGGCTTCTTTCTGATCGATTTCTCTGGATTTTTGCCGCATTTGAATTTCAGCGGCACTGATCTGGCTGACCTTGCTCTTCAGCAATTGCAGCCACGCCTCGGCTTCCACGATTAATTCGCTCTTTGTCAAAGGTTTCAGGAGCAGCTCCAGATCGCCGACAGGGATCTGGGGGTCTGATATTGTTGCTGCAGAATACTTCTGTTCTGCTGAAGCTTCCTGGCTAAAAGAGCCGGAAGCTAAAAACCAGACAATGAAAAGCATACAGACAATAGAGAAATGTTTTTTCCGCGTTAGCATTGTTACTTATCAACCTTTCTTTGATTCTCATTTATCCCTACTCAGCGATGCCGCCAAGCGTTATTGCCGAACAGATTACCGGATTTTTCTTGACATTGCAATCATTATTAATCGCTCGGCGACGATTCAGCTCGTGGTTCGCTTGACTTGTTCAGACGTTCAGGTACAATACCTCAACGTATGGGTGTTTTGCGAACCGCTTGTGCTGCTGCATATTGAAAGGTGGAATTTTATGAAGCGACGTTCATTTCTCAAACTTGTCGGCTGTGCCTGGACTTCAGGTTTGATTGGGGGCAATTTTTCTATGGCCGGACAGCGCGGCACGCGGGCATCAGGCAACAGTATCTTTCTCGATACCGATGTGCTCCGGCATCGAAACCAGAACCGCTCGACGCTCGTCTGCCAGAATGGTCTCGTCTGCTCCAGCCAGCCTCTGGCCAGTATGGCCGGCGTCGATATCCTCAAGGCAGGCGGCAACGCAATAGATGCGGCCATCTGCGCCAACGCCATGCTGAGCCTGGTCGAGCCGATGAGTTGCGGGCCCGGCGGCGATTTGTTCGCCATCGTCTGGGACGCGAAGCAGCGCAAACTGCTCGGGCTAAATGCAAGCGGCCGCTCGCCATACGATTGGAGTCTGGATAAAGCAGCGGCACTGGGGCTGAAGGAGATTCCAGTTCGCGGCCCGCTGGCCTGGAGCATCCCCGGGTGCGTCAGCGGATGGTCGGCGCTGCAGAAAAGACTGGGCCGGCTCGATCTGGCAAAGGTCCTGGAGGTGCCCATCTTTTACGCCCGCGAAGGATTCGGCGTTACGCCCGTTATCGCCCGCTCCTGGTCCCTCGGCTCAGAGGCCAATCCCGCCGCGTTCAAGACGTTCATGCCCGACGGCAAGCCTTTGCGCTTCGGGGATATCTTCAAGAACGAGGATATGGCGCGGTTCTTCGATATTATCGCACGCGACGGCGCCGAAGCTTTCTACAAGGGCCGGATTGCCGAAAGGATCGTCAAGTTCTCCAAAGCCAACGGCGGGCGATTTTCAATGCGTGACTTTCGCGACCATACCGCCGACTGGGTCGAACCGGTCAGCACGAGCTATCGCGGCTACGACGTCTGGGAGCTGCCGCCGAACGGCCAGGGAATCGCCGCCCTGCAGATGCTTAATCTGCTGGAACACTTTGACATCGGCTCGATGCAGCCCAACTCGGCCGAGCAATTGCATCTTTTCATCGAAGCGAAGAAACTGGCGTTCGAGGACCGTGCGGTGTACTACGCCGACATGGATTTTGCCGATGTCCCGCTCAAAGCGCTTATTTCCAAAGAATACGCCGCCCAGCGTGTCAAACTGATCGATCCCGGGCGGGCCGCCCAGCAGGTCGAGCCCGGCAGACTCAAAAGCTCCTCGGATACGATCTATCTGACAGCCGCGGACAAAGACGGCAATATGGTCTCGCTCATTCAGAGCATCTATTACGGATGGGGTTCGAGTTTTGTGCCGGACGGCCTGGGATTCTGCCTTCAGAACCGCGGCCAGTTGTTCTCGCTCAATCCGGCCGATCTCAATAAGCTGGAGCCTCACAAGCGGCCTTTCCACACTATCATACCGGCGTTTGTGACCAAAGACGCCGAGCCGGTCTTTTCGTTCGGAGTCATGGGCGGCGATTTCCAGCCGCAGGGACATGTCCAGGTGCTGATGAACATCCTCGATTTCGGAATGTCTCCACAACAGGCCGGCGAACAGCCGCGGATTCAGCATTCCGAAAGCTCGACGCCGACGGGGCGCAAAATGGTCGGCGGCGGCTCGGTAAGTTTCGAACGGCATATCCCGGAAGAAACAAAACTCAGACTTTCATATATGGGACACAAAGTCAGACCCGGAGCGGGTGCGTTCGGCGGCTATCAGGGAATATGGAGAAAATCTAATCCCCGGCGTTACTTCGGAGCCTCCGATCCTCGCAAAGACGGCTGCGCCATCGGGTACTAAAAAGCGGCACTTATTGGCTCCGGCCGGTTTAGCCTTTGGCTTCTGCCGATATTTGTGAGAATGCGGCATTCGCCTGCATTTGTTCGGCAAGCTTGTCGATGCGCTTTGCCAGGAGCATTCTCTGTCTCATTGAGCTGGCACACGAGATCAAAATAACGCCGAGACAGGCTATGAACAACTTTGCAGTCCATAGGTATGCGTCCGTCCAGGCAAATCGACGAAAAAACTGACTGGCCAGCGGGACGATTACCAATGCGCCGCCGAAAACATATTCCAGAAACCACACAATCATCCGGTCCTTGAACATCGTCACCTCCCAAAACGCAGTTGCGTCTAATCATGTTTACAACTTACGAGTACGCATTTTCATAGATAGCAAGAACGTCATCAAGTGTCAGTTTTACCGGCGTGATGTCGAAGAGGCTGCCCATCGCGTAGAAAGAATTCTCGGCGAAAGTCTTCAGGTCGTCTCGCTGAATGCCGAAGTCGGCGAGCTTTTGCTCTTGAAGACCGACGTTCCTAATGAGCTTCTTCAAGCCGGCGATAAATGCCATGGCACTTTCCTTTTCGGACAAGCCGTCGATATCCTCTCCCATGGCCCGCGCCAGATCTCCAAAACGTGCGGGATTTCTTTCCGCTAAGTAGCTGAAGTAAGAAACCGAAAGCATCGTCAGGCCGGCGCCGTGAGCGACTTCGGGATAATATGCGCTGACGGCGTGTTCCATCGAATGATGGGAAATGCAGCAGGACAGCGACTCACAGATTCCCGCTTCGGTGTTGGCCCATGCGAGCCTGGTTCTTGCTTCCATATTCTTTCCGTCTTTGACGGCGATCGGCAGGTATTTCGTAATCAGACCGACCGCCTCCAATGCCAGGTGATCGCTCGTCGGCTGGTTGACCGTTGCGAGGTACGTTTCGACCGAGTGAAAAAATGCATCCATCCCGGTATACGCAGTCGTTTTCGCAGGCACGCTTATCATCAGCTCCGGATCGACGATTGACAGGCACGGAAATGTGCAATTGGCCCCCCAGCCGATCTTCTCGTTTGTCTCGCTCCTGGTGATTACCGTCCAGGGGTCTGCTTCCGTTCCCGTCCCGGCGGTCGTCGTTATAGCCACGATGGGCAGCGCCCCTTGAGCGGGTGTTTTTCCGCCGCCGCTTCCCCTGGCAATGTAGTCCCAATACCGGCCCGGATTGACGGCCATTACCGCGATGCTTTTTGCCGAGTCGATGGAGCTGCCCCCACCGAGACCAACGACGAAATCGCAGCCGTTTTCTTTGGCGACGGACGCCCCTTCTTCGACATGCTCCGAAACGGGATTGGGCTGAATCCTGTCATACACAACCGTTTCGACGCCGTTGCTTTTAAGGTATTGAGTCACTCTGTCGAGATAGCCGTGTTTTCTCATAGCTCCGGAGGCCCCGATTACAACGAGTGCTTTTTTGCCCGGAAGGTACGGCGTGGTTTCAAGCTCGCTTAGTTTGCCACAGCCGAAGATAATTCTGGTCGGCATATAATAAGAAAAATCCAGCTTCATTTCTGCTCCTGTAATTGCAGTTGCCCGCGTTAGTGAGTTTGAAGGAAATTAGTAATTCGGGGCAGGCCGTTTCGTATTAACGTCACTGTTGTGCGGCTGTCCCGGATTTCCTCTCGGATGCTGGGGATCCACTTTATGGAATCCCAGCCGGAGACGGAGACGGCTTAGCATGACGTAGAGTGATGGAACTACAACAAGCGTCAGCATAGTGGCGAAGGCCAGTCCGAAGATAACGACTACAGCCATGTTGCGCCACCACTGCGTAGATTCACTCCGAGTCGCCCACTTTAACGTATGGATGTCGAAGGATATCCCGACAGCCATGGGAATCAGGCCGGTAATTGTAGTCATCGCCGTGAGCATTACAGGCCGCAGGCGGGTGACACCGGCCTCGGCGGCCGCTTCGAGCAGGTCCATACCCTGGGCCTGAAGCTGACGCGTATAGGCGAGCAATACTATCGCGTTGTTCACCACTACACCGGCAAGGCTGATAATGCCTATTCCCGTCATAATAATGCCGAAGGGTAAATCGCAGATCAGCAAACCCATCAGAGCGCCGATCAGCGATAGCACGACCGTTGTCATGATAATAAACGGCACCATGAGCGAGTTGAACTGAATCACCAGTACCATGGTGACCAGCAGAAGAGCGATGGCGAACGCCTTGGAGAGAAACGCCTGGGCTTTATCCTGTTCTTCCTTTTCGCCGGCGTAGCGGATTTCGTAGCCGGGCGGCAGCTCAAGATTCTCCAGACGCTTTTGAACGTCTGACAGAACCTCGGTGCTGAGACGCCCCTCGGCATTGGCGGTAAGCGTGACAACGCGTTTCTGATCGACTCGATTGACTGTGCCGAATCCGCCCTGGTATTCAAACCTTCCCAGCGAGTTGAGCAGGATCGCCTCGCCGGCAGCGTTGGGAATCTGCAGCCGGTACATGTCATCGATGTTGACCCGCTCGGCCAGCGGCAGGCGCACAGTTATGTCGTATTCGTCGTTGAACTCACGATAGGTTCCGACCTTGGTCCCGAAGATCGCCATTTTTAAAAAGTTGCCCACGGTGGCTGTGTTGACGCCGAGAAGCATCGCGATACGACGGTCGACTATAAAGGCCAGTTCCGGACGCGTGGCCTCATGATCGCTGCGCAAGTTGACAATGTTGGGCACATCGGAGATCATTCGCCTGGCCTGTTCACTCACGCGTTCGAGCGTTTTGAAGTCTTCTCCAACAACGCGGACCGAAACGGCCGCTCCGGTCGGAGGGCCCATTTCTTCCTTCTCGACACGGATCTCAGCCCCGGCGATGTCGGCTATGGCCTTGCGGACCTCAGCGATGATTTCCACGGAAGGCCGCTCTCGCTCGGCGAAGTCATGAAAGACCAGCGTAATGTTGGCCAGGTGCGGGCCGCCGGTGCTGGCCATGAGATTCATGCTGCCGCCCCCGCCTGAGCCCACGTTCGTTATGACGTGCTTTAGCCAAGGCTTATATGGCTGGATACGATCCTCAATCAGGTATGCAATCCGGTCGGTCTCATGAATGTTAGTGCCTTGCGGGGCGCGTATGCCGATCATAGCGCGCTCCGGGTCGCCTTCCGGAAAGAATTCCACACCCTTGCCGACCTTGCCGTACAAGGTCGCTAAAGCAACCAGCAGGCAGAATGCCAAAAACAAAGTAAAGCCCGGATTATTCAGTCCGGCATGCAGAAGCCTGCTGTAACTTCGAATGAACCAATGGTTGGTCTGCCGTGGCGTCGGCGAGCGACCCGCCCAGACAGAGCAGATCGCCGGGTTGAATACGAGTCCTACGAAGAGCGAGGCCAGCAAGCCAAGGGTCAGAGTAATGGGCAGATATTTCATGAAATCACCCATGACTCCCGGCCAGAACATCAGCGGCAGAAACGCACAGACCGTAGTGAACGTCGAGGTCGTGACGGGCCAGGCGACCTGACGTGCCCCGAGTATGGCCGCCTCGATACGACTGTACCCAAGCTGAAGATGCCGAAAGATGTTTTCCACAATGACAATCGCATTATCGACCAGCATGCCCAGTACCAACACCAGACTGTACAGTACGATCATGTTCAATGTGTAGTCCAGCATCTGGACGAGGAAGAAGGTAATCAGCATGCTCAGCGGAATTATCATCGCGACGATCGAGCTCGGGCGCCAGCCGAGGAACAACAGCAACACCGCCGTTACCAGAATCAGCGCTGAGAAGATGTTATTTTCCAGGTCGGCGACCATGTTACGGACATACTTCGACATATCGAAAGTAATGTCGAATTTCAACATGCCCTTGGCCTGTTCCTGCGCTTTGTCAATCACCACCTTGATATAATCGGAAACCTCTACGGCGTTGGCTCCGACCCGCTTTGTAATACTCAACGTGATATTCGGAATACCGTTCAGGCGTGAGTAACTGCTTCGGTCCTTGAACATATAATTTACTTTGGCGACATCGGACAGATAGATGGGCTTGCCGTCCCGCACGGTCAGCAGCAAATGGTCCACCTCCTCCGGCGTGACGAATTCCGCTGGAATGCGAACGTTGAATTTCATCCCCTCCGTCTCCAGGCCGCCCGCGGAGATATTGACATTTTCCGAGGGAATCAGAGCGAGGATTTCCGGGATCGTCAGGTTGTACGAAGCCACCCGGTCGGGATCGAACTCTAAACGGATTTCGGGCTCCAAATCACCCGTAATCTCCACCTTGAGCACACCGGGCACAGATTCGAGCGCATCCTGCACATCGTCGGCGACCTCCTTGAGCTGGACGGGTGAGACTTCGCCGGAGAGGCTTATAAGCATTATAGGCAGCTCGGCGAAGTTGATTTCTTTAATCATCGGCTCCTCGGCGTCCATCGGCAGTTCGCCCTTGGCCAGGTCGACCCGGTCGCGAACGCGCTGCAGGGCCGCTTCGCTGGGTACGTCCGGTGCAAATTCCACGCTGATCAGGGACATACCCTCGGCGCTGCTGGATGTGATTTCCTCGACGCCCCTGATGCCGTTGAGTTCCTTCTCGATTTTCATCGTTACGGAGGTCTCTATGTCCTCCGGCGAGACTCCCTCATAGGTCGTCGTAACCAGGATGAAGGGGATGGGGATATCCGGGGCCGCCTCGCGCGGCAGCGTGAGGTAGCTGTAGCCTCCCATTAGGATAATGATAAGGCCCAGTACGGCTACCGTTGTGCGGTTTTTGATGGCAAGGTCGGTAAGGAGCATAGCGGCTATTTCCTCTACGGTACGATATTCACCTTCTGTCCCGGAGCGACGAAGCGGTGCCCGGCGATGATGAGCTTATCGCCCGGCTCCAGGCCGCTTGTTATTTGTATTTGATCGCCCCTGATGATACCGAGCTCGACTTCGCGGCGCTTGGCCTGCGAGGAATTGACCACGTAGACGGCCTTGCTGTCCTCCATCGGAATCACGGCCAGCAGCGGAATCAGGACGGCGTCTTTGAGGATTTGACGTGTCAGGCGGACATGCACGATCTGCCCGCTCCGCAGGAGCCGCTGCCTGTTGTCCAGGATTATCTCCGTGCGCGTGGTTCGGGTTCTTGGATCGGCCAGCTCGCTGATGAAGCTGATCGTCCCTGCCAGCGATCTGGTTTGGCCTTTTGTCTCCACAAAGATATCCGCCTTTTCGCCGATGGAGAAAAAAGCGATGTCGCGTTCGGGGATTTCGACAACCACCTTCACCGTATCGGTATCCACAACCTGGGCCACGGGATTGCCGGTATCGACGAATTCGCCCTCCTCGACGAGCAAGTCGTTCAGCACTCCGGCATTGGGCGCGAAAATGCTGGTGCGCTCCAGACGGGCGCGGATACCATCGAGACGGGCCTTGCTGATGGCAAGCTGGGAAGTGGCATTATCCAGGTCTCGCTGGGTGGCGGCGCTTCCTTTGGCCAGGTTCGTCATTCGGTCGAACTCGATTTGGTCTCGCTCGACCTGCGCCTTGGCGCTCTCGAACTCGGGCCGTATGAGGTCCGTATTGAGCTTGATGAGCAGGTCTCCGGCACTTACCTTGCTGCCCTCCTCCGGAGGAATCCGTTCGATGCGACCGCTGACCTCGGCAGAGACCGTAACGATCCGGTTCGGCTCGACCACCGCCGGCAGGTCGAATGTGTCGGCAAGCTGCGGTTCTGCCGTTACGGTCATGACTTTAACGTTCACCGGCGGCGCTTCTGTGGCGGGAGTTTCCCGTTTTTTCGCCGGCATTTTCATGATTGCGGTCAATATTCCTATCGCGGCGAGAATGATAATCGCCTTGACGGCATTCCGACGCAGCCAGTTATTATTTGCCTTACTAATTTTAGTCGATTTATTACCCATCGGCTGTACCTTTATTTAATGTAAATGGCTACTAATGATATGAGAGCCATCGTTGAAATATACATTATAACGTCGAGGCCGGCAAAAATCAAGACAGAGGACAAAAGAAAAAGTAAAGTTAACGTTTTTCAGTTATTCTATTGCCTTCTACATCAATAAACAGGCGGCCTTATGCTCACACACAAGGCCGCCAAAAGGCAAGGACTATCTCTCTACGATCCGGCAATCGAACGATTGCGCCCCATTAATGCAGATGGCTACCAATCGCGTACAACGATTCCATCTTTACCCACTAAATACCGTTCCGAATTATTGACCTTCAGATTATACACTTTGCCGACACAAGGCAATGCTCTTTTTACAACACGGCCGACAACAACAGGGCCCTCTAAAGAGACAAGTTTCGAGCCGCTCGTCAACTCCTGTACCGGAGCCCACTGTCCCGAATCGAGCAGGAAGAAATGTGTGTCGGCGACGCTGATCAGATTTCCGGTTTCCAGCACGATATCGTAGCGCTGCCACTGTCTCTCGGACTCATCATGCTCAGTGATTTCGTAAATTTCATGTGAGCAGACAGCTCTACTTTGGGAGGCCAATGTACGGAAACTGAGTGGTTTCTGAACCATTTGCCCAGGGATAACCTTGGAGATCTGAACTAATGCTCCATCCACCCAAACGAGGGTATCGGCAGGGAAACACAGCCGGGGAGACGGCTTGTCAGGTCCTGTACTGCCACCTCCTCCTGCACCATCATGTACCAGCAATGAATCCAATCTACCCTGGGGCACACTTCCAATTGTCGGCGGGTCACCTATTTTTATGTCTCCGCCGTTCCAGAAGGTGTAAATGTTATCGTCGTTGATTCCGCAGAATGGATTTTTCTCCTGGCCGACATGGATGTCCATAAACAGTACGTTTTGTGCATCTTCCTGGTGGGCAACGGCATTGCCGATTTTTATAGCTTCTTTGCCGCCATAAGGATCGAAGAGACTGATGTCTTTACGCGCTGCTCCGGGGGAATCCATCCACGGATTTCTGTCGGCCGCCACCGCCATACCCGGCTCGCTCGATGTGGTCAGAGCGTAAAGACCAAAGGGCATATGGTAGGAGTAGCTGCAATGTGTTGCCGGCTCCCTGCCGAAATCCCAGAGATCGATAAGGTCTCTGGTGCCTGCGCCATCGTCGGCGGGTTTGAACTCCGAAACCCCGGAATCGCCCTTGCACAAAAACGACTTGGGAGTTACCTCGGCGTACTTGACCAGGAGGTAGAAGCAGGATGAGATGTTCGCCGTCCCGCCGCTGCCATCCGTTCGTGATACACCGTAAGCGTCAAATCGATTACCGGCGTCCCAGCCAGGTATACTTGCAGCCCATACGCTTTCTCTGCCGCCGGAACGAGGAAGCTCATCCTCGTAATCGTTGGCATAGATCAGCATCGCCTTGCCGATACCTGACAGGTTTGTTCCGCAGACCATTCGGAAGGCAATCTGCCTTACCCTGGCCAGCGCGGGCATCAGGATGCCCATGAGCAGTGCTATGATCGCAATAACGACCAGCAGCTCAACTAATGTAAAACCTTTACGTTTCATTTTACTTCTCCTTCACTTATTCGGAGATTCGCTCGACCGACCGCTTTTAAGCACTTTTTGAGGGGTCCCCAACGCGAAAAATAGCGTTGGGGGGCCCCTGAAAATCTCTTCAATAAGATAAGTGCAACTAACTGCCGTGACCGCATCATGATAAGTCCCTGCAAACAAGTAACGTATAGCGTTAAACGCCGTTTCTTAGCGAATCTCCATGTTTCGTTTTTTCCGCTCAAAAACGGTCGGTTA
>Ga0307378_10004795_pt1 | contig 19092 bp, 19 predicted proteins | sample UN1MG_FD_202238 | JGI IMG/M metagenome (GOLD analysis project Ga0307378, IMG submission 202238) | Soil microbial communities from Risofladan, Vaasa, Finland - UN-1 | ecosystem: Environmental > Terrestrial > Soil > Coastal area > Acid sulfate soil | place: Finland: Risofladan, Vaasa | collected... | reverse complement strand
CGTACGCTACACTCTCGTACCGATTCCTCATGGCTGCCTCCTTCCGGTCCCTGGGTTCTTGACCACCCAAGAGACTACACGGTTGGTGGCAGCCTTTCATGGTATTAGGGAGTTCCGGCGATCTTGCCGCGCAAATCAGAAGGGGTCAGGAGCCCTGAGGAGTAAGGCTCCTGACCCCTTCCTGGCTGACCCCTTTCCGACAAAGGGCGTCGGCCTCAGACCTTGAGGGCCGTCGAGACGGAGTGCTTCATGACTTCGTCGGGCGTGACCTCGCGGCCGAGTTTCTGCGACAGGTAGATGCCCTCGCTGACGAGCATCGTCGAGAGGCCGATCTCGGCGGTCGGCAGGAGCGGCACCTCGCCCCGCAGCGCCGCCGCCCAGTGATGCTGGGAGCCCTTGTAGGCCGTGGGATGGGGGAAACAGGAGGTCCACCGGAACTCGGCCCCGCCGAGGTCGGCGGTGGAATTGATCTCGACGTCGCTCAGCGTGGCGTGAAAGGCGAACGGATTAAGAGTCACGCCGCCCTTGGAGCCGGCGATCTTCGATCCGTCGGTGCCGCCCAGTTGGATGGCCCACGCCTCTTCGATGAAGAACGTGATGCCGCCCTCCAACCGCACGAGGCCCACGCCGAGTTCCTCGACGTCGTAATGCCCGCCGGTGCGGCGGTCCTCGTACATGTCGAGTTCCTGGTGCGTGGCGCCCGAGACGGTCCGGACGGCGGGGTGGCCGAGCAGGTATAGAATCTGACCGATGTGATAGACGCCCATGTCGTAGAGGGCGCCGCCGCTGGCGATCGCCTTCTGGACAAAGGCGGGCGTCCCGTAGCCGTCCACGTAGGGGCGGCCGCGACGCCGGTAGGCACTCGACTTGGCATAGTACAGTTTGCCGAGTCGGCCGTCGTCAATGAGGCGCTTGGCCACCTTCGTGTCCATGCCGTAGAGGCTTCCGAGTTGCATGTGGAGCATGCGGCCGGTCTTTCGGGCGGTCTCGACCATCCGCTTGGCATCCCCGTAGGAGCCGGCCAGCGGTTTCTCGCAGTAGGCGTGCTTGCCCGCCTCCATGACGGCGATGCTGACGGGCGCGTGGAGGTTGTTGTGCAGGCAGACGTCCACCGCCGCGATCTCGTCCACCTTGAGGAGGTCGCGGAAGTTCGTAAAGACCTGCGGCACATTGAACTCCTTGGCCACGCGCTTGGCCTCGGCCTCATTCGTGTCGCAGACAGCGATGATGCGGGTGCCCGGCACGTCCTGATAACTGCGGATGTGGGCCTTCCCGATCTGCCCGGTGCCGATGACGCCTACCTTCACTTCCTCAGCCATGAGTCTCTCCTCGAAAAAGGCGCCGGCCGCACAGTCCGGCCGCTTGCCACCGGCGTGCGACGCCGGCCCGCCGCCGAAAGTTGGCGGAGTAGTCTACACGCCGGGGGCGGGCACCTCAAGCACTAATGGCGAAATCCACGACGAGAAGACCATGCTTTCGGTAGCAGCGCGAAAGCATGGCACCCCGCGGAACAGTTGCACGACCTTTCCAAGAACGACGCTAGCGTTTCCGCAGCATCTTCACGGGGGTTCGCGGGGGGAGGCGGATCCAGAGGCTATCCGGCTCGAGTCGGTGCGGCGGGGCCGGCTGGCGGCCGGTGCGGCTAAGGGAGAAGATCTCCACGGGCACGCCGCGCCAGTCTTCAGGTAGTTTCCATGTGTGTTCACCGCCGTCGCGGCTATAAATGTAGATGGCGTCCTTGATGGGAAGGAACCGGTCGGGACCCGACGCTACGACATGGAGAAGCCAGACCCTGGCGGACAGAGGCTTGGCGCAATTCATGGCCTCACGCAACACGGCGGAGGACGCTTCGGACAAATCGATAGCCACTAACAACTTCATTGCCATGCGATGGCCTCCCGCCTCCCAGGCTCAAGTATCCGGCCGTGACGGCCGGCTTCCGCCTGGGCCGCGATTCCTGTCCGGCCCTTGGCGGCGACCGTCGTTGACGGTTCTTCGATGATTGTACCTCAATGGCAGGCTTTCACAAGCCCGCCGGGTGTTTCAGGCGGCCTTTTCTGCTGAAACCTCTTTTTCTGTCATCGTCCACGCTTCGGGGCCAGGCCACCCTGCGAATCCGGGCGAGAGGCTGAGGCGCAAGAAGACCGCTGGCGAAAGGCGGCGGGGAGGAGTACAATCCGGCCCGTCGCTGACTCCGACGTGGCGAGCCGCGTGCACCAGCGATTCGGGGGGAAGGAGACCGGCATGAAGATTTCGATTGCGTCGTACTCGTTCCATGGCCTCATCGGGGCCGGCATGATGGACGTCTTCGGCTACCTGGAGACCTGCAAGTACCGTTACCACCTCGATGCGGCGGACATCTGGAACGGCCTGATGGGACCCGATGAGAAAGTGTACCTGCAAGAGGGTTTCCTCAAGAAGGTGAAGGAAGCCCTGGCGGAACGCGACATGGTCCTCGCGAACTACCATCCCGACGGCTGCCACGCGTGGGAGGACGATCCGAACGCGCGCGAAAAAAATTACCAGAGCGCCCTGGCGCACCTCCGGGCCGCCCGGTTCCTCGGCGCGAAGACCGTGCGGATTGATGCGGGCGGGAAGGGCCACACGTGGACCAGCGAGCCGTTCGACCACATCGTCCGCCGGTTCCGCGAGTACGCCCAGATGGGATCGGAGGGGGGGTTCCGCGTGGGCCCCGAGAGTCACTGGGGTCCCGAACTGGTGCCCGACAACATGGAACGCCTGGCCCGCGCGGTGGACCATCCCGGCTTCGGCATCCTGATGCACATCGGCCACTGGGAGCAAGCGCCGGAAGAGGAAGGCGACCGCCGCCTGGCGCCCTGGGCCATTCATACCCACGTGGACGCGCGCATCACCCGCACGCGCCTCGAACCGGCCATGCGTATGCTCCTCGACGCCGGCTATTCGGGATACTGGGGCGTGGAGCACCATTCCGCCAAGAACGAGTACGCCGAAGTGGCTTACCAACTCGCCGAAGTCCGTCGGGTCCTGCACAGGATGAGGCAGGGATAGAGCGGTTTAAGTTTGCGTATGGACAGCGCGGCGGGTCTCTGACCCTTCGGCTTCGCTCAGGGCAGGCTCTGCCGCGCTCGAGAGCGGGGCTGTTTCCCCTGCGCGGTGGGTCGGAGACCCACCGCGCTCCCCATGTGCGTACCCAAACCTAAAAACGCTCCAAGGCGGTACAATGGTTGGGGCGGGTGAGGAGAAGGGGCATGTCCGAGCACCGTCGAGTCGCTGCCGTCGCGGGGACGGTTATGCTGGACAACATCAACCCGGAGTTCATCCGCGACCACGTCGCGCCGCTGATCACCGAAGGGAAAGTCCCGGCCTCCCCGCAGCCTGCGACGCCCGCGAAGTAGGCCAGGCCGCACCGGAAAAGGACTGGGCGGCTTGTGGCTGGAGGCGCAGGTCTTGTAGAATCAGCGCGAGCGGCAGGTCCCGGAAGGCGATGGTTCGCAGCGTCGCGTGCAGGTCGGCAACGACTTCGAGGGTCATGACCAGGGCATGGACATCCAGAGCGAAGCGGAACCGCAGCCGCCACCCCTCCTCCGCGTGGCTGGCATCATAGGTGCATGCCGCATGGCTCTTGTCGGCGGCAACCGAGATAGCCCACTCCGACCAGCCGCACGGTTTCCCGTTGACCATCAGGGCGCCGTCCGGTCGGGCGCCGCCCATCCGTGTACCGCTCGGCCGGTGCTGGTACCCGAGTACGACCGGCCTCGTCCCATCCAGTTCGACGGCGAGAATCTCGTTCTGAAGCGGAATCGTCTTCATGTGGCGGTCCCCTGCTGCTGAAGCCGCGCCTGGGCCACCGCCTTCACGCACCGCCGCGCGGTCTCAGTGATGCGGTCCCAGGCAGCCTCCTTGATAAGTCGGGTGTTGATGAGCGACTGGCCGAGGCCGACGGCCGCCGCCCCCGCCGCGATGTAGGAGCCGACAGTCGCGGCCTCGACGCCGCCGACGGCCATCAGGCGGACCTGCGGCAGCGGCGCCCGGACCGCCTTGATATACGCCGGCCCGCCCACGCACGAGACCGGGAAGACCTTGACGAGGTCCGCGCCGGCCTGCCAGGCGGTCCAGATTTCGGTGGGCGTGAGCGCCCCGGGACAGACGACCTTGCCGGCCGCGCGGGCCGCCCGGATCATCTCGACGTCGAGGTTGGGCGAGACGAGGAACTCAGCCCCGGCGTCAATGACGCGCCGTGCCGCGTCGGCATCGAGGACCGTGCCGGCCCCGACGGCGAACTCGCCGCGGCTCTCGGCGGCCAGGGCCGCGATGGCCTCCACGGCCCCCGGCGTCGTCATCGTCACCTCGATGGCCCGGACTCCGCCGGCCGCCAGCGCCCGCGCCGCTTCCAGGAGGCCGGTCGAGACGTCGGAGCGGATCACGGCCACCACGCCGCTGTCGAGAATGGTCTGTAAGGTGTCGGACATCGCAGCCCCTCATGAAGACGGCTGATTCTACCGGGCGACTGTCACGGCCACCAGAGCGTTCCGTCAGGCAGGCGCGAGACGGTCCAGCCGGGGTTCCGGTCATCGGGCGGATACTTGGCCGCAAGGGCCTCGTCGAACTCGATGCCCCAGCCGGGCCGCTCATTCGGATAGGCGTAGCCGCGACGGACCTCCGGCGTGCCGGGGAACATCTCCAGTTCCAGGGGCGACCGCTCGGCCCATTCCTGGACGCCGAAGTTGTGCATCGCCACGTCGAGGTGGACGTTGGCGGCCATGCCGACCGGCGAAACGTCGCCGGGACCGTGCCAGGCCGTCCGGACGCCGAACGCGGCGCCCATATGCGCCAGCCGAATCGCCGGCGTCGCGCCGCCGATCGCCGAGACGTGGCATCGGATGAAGTCTATGAGCCGGCCGGCCACGAGCGGCACGAACTCGCGCGGGTTCGTGAAGAGTTCGCCCATCGCGATGGGCGTGGCACAGACGCTCCGGATGTGGCCCAGCCAGTCCACGTCCTCCGGCGCGAGGACGTCTTCCAGGAAGAAGAGCCGGTACGGCTCCAGCGCCCTGGCCAGTCCGACGGCGTCGATCGGCGCCAGGCGCTCGTGCACGTCGTGCATCAGTTCCACGCGCTCGCCGAGTTCTTTCCGAAGATATTCAAAGAGCGCCGGGACGCGATGGAGTTTTTCGCGGGCATCGAAATAGTCGCCCTCCGGCGCCCCCTCGGGCCGGCGCGATCCCGGGCCGTCCACGCCGGTATAACCGCCCAACTGGCATCGGATGTATTGATATCCTTCAGACATGAGGCGTCGGGCGTGGTCGGCCACCTCCTCGGGCGTGCGGCCTTCGGCGTGGGAGTAGACGGCGGCTGCGGGCCGGCACCGGCCGCCCCACAGGTCGTAGCACGGCATCCCGGCGAGTTTCCCCTTGATGTCCCACAGGGCCATGTCCACTCCGCTGATGGCGTTGTTGAGAACGGGGCCGCTCCGCCAGTAGCCGTTGACCATCGAGGCGTGCCAGAGGTCCTCGATGTGTCGCGGGTCTTTGCCGACGGCGAAGGGGCCGACGTGGTGGTCCAGCGCGGCCTGGACGGCCCGGTGCCGCTGGGTGAAGGTGGCGCAGCCGAGGCCATAGAGACCCGGCTCGCTCGTCGTGACCTTGACGACGATGAGCCGCGCGCCGGCCGGTTGCGTCACGAAGGTCTGAACGGCCGCGATTTTGAGGTCGGCCACGGTTAAGCCTCGCTGGTGCCGGAACACGGGCGCGCCGCCGGTTGACGCTTCGACGCGCTCGGCGCTAGATGTAAATGCCTGGCGGCGTCAGTTGCGTCGTCAGGCCGCCGTCCACGTAAACCACCTGGCCGGTGACGTAGGCCGCGGCGTCGGAGGCCAGGAACGCCACCATGGCGGCCACATCCTCGGACGTCCCGGCCCGGCCGAGCGGAATGCCCTGCTCCTTCTGTCGGAACCTCTCGGCCCACTCGGGCTTGATGACGCGGGTCAGGATGAGGCCGGTCGCGATGGCGTTGACGCGGATCTTGTGCGGCGCCAACTCCAGGGCCATCGCTCGCGTCAGGGCTTCAATCCCGCCCTTGGATGCGTCGTATCCGACCATCCCGCGGTGGGCCCGCGTTCCGCCCACCGACGAAATGTGGATGATGTTGCCGCCGCCCGACTCGACCATGTGATGGGCCACCAGGAAACTCGGCCCATAGATCATCCGCATGTTCGCTTCGAACACCTTGTGATAGGCCTGCTCATCCAGTTTTAGAAAGGACACGGACGCCACGTAGGCCGCGTTATTCACGAGGAGGTGAATACGGCCGAAGCGGGCCACAGCCGCCTCGAAGACCTGCCGCGCGCCGTCCGGCGTCGAAAGGTCGGCGGCCATGAACAGACAATCCACGCCGGCCGCCCGCAGGCGCGCCGCCACGGCCTCGCCGGCGTCGGCGGACCGGGCGCTCATCGCCACCCGCATCCCCTGCCGGCCCAGGAACTCCGCGATGCCCGCGCCGATGCCGCGGCTGGTTCCCGTGACGATGGCCGCCTGGCCCGCCAAATCCGGAAACTTGGCCGTCACGGTTGGCGCGTTTCCCTGCTCTGCCATGATGTCCCTTTCGCCGCCTGACAGGGCCTACTTCTTATCCACATCAATGCCGTACTTCTGGAGGACCTTCTCGGCCTCTTTCCAGGCCGCCGTGTCCGCGAAGTCCTTCTTCAGAATCCTGGCCGCGGACCGGACCGTGCTCAGCCTGGCGGCATTGTGGCCGCCCCACGCCTTGTCCGACGCCTGGGCCTGGGCGCCGGGCACGGCCACAAACGATTCCTCGGCCTTCAGGATGGTCTTCAGATGCGCCCACGCCGCCAACTGGCGCTTGAAGCCAGGGTCATCCAGGCGGGCGCGGGCCGCCTTGGCGAACTCCGAGTCCGGAAATTTCTCAAGAATGGCCTTGTAAGCCACCTCGGCTTCGGGAGGCTTCTCAGTCTCGAGTTTCTGCGCCGCTTCCGTCTGGGTCTTCGGCCACGCCTCGATCCGCGTCCAGGATTCCTGAGCCAGCGTCGCCGCCTTCGTGCCGGCGTAGTCCTTCTTCAACGTTTCGAGGGCGGCCTTGGCCCCGGCCATATCCGGCTTGGCGGCGACGGCCGGCGACGACGACACGCCGGAAGTGGCGGGAGCCGCCGGGGCGCTCAGCGCCTTCTCGACAGCCAGGACCTTGGCAACCTGCGGCCACGCCTCCAGGTCCTTGGCCAGGCCCGGATCGTCGAGTTTCTTCTTCGCCTCGTCGCCGATGTCGAGGCCGGCATAGTTCGCCGCCAGGGCCTTGTAGGTCTTGACGGCCGCGGGCAGGTCCGTCGTCTCCTGCCCCTGGGCCACGCGGAGGGCGTTGCGCCCCCAGCCGAGGATGTGGTCGAGTATTTTCTTGGCCTCGGCGGCCCTGGCGGCGCTCGTGGCGTCGGCGGCGATCTTTTCGAGTTCGTCGAGCGTCGGCTTGAAGGGGTCGGACCCGGCGAACTTGCGGACCGAGGCGGCCAGCAGTTTGACGGTGAGTTTGTCGGTCGGCGTCGGGCCGTAGGCGTTGCGGCCGACCTGGCCCGGCGACTGAATCCAGGCATAGGAGTAGATTCCCGATTGAGGCACTTCGGTCACGCGGATGTACTGTTTTACGCCGGTGTAATTCTCGTTGAACTGTCCGACGATGATGTTGCCGTGATCGTTTCGCGGCCCCTTCCAGGGTCCGGACATGGTGAAGAATCGCCCATCCCAATGGAAGCAACTGGGGTACCACCACTCCACGTTGGCACCGTTGCGGCCGGGGGCATCGTCGAACTTGATGTAGCGTCCGTTCGTGCCGCCCTTGTCGTACATCTGGATGCCGTTGTGGCCGCCGGGCATGTGGAAAACCCGGAAACTGCTGTCGAACACGAGTCCGGAGTTGCAGCCCTGGCCGAAGACCTGGAGGTTGCCATTGGGAAACGACGCCAGGGCACAGTTGTTGCCGCCGAACTCCGAGACCGCCCACTTGCCGTCGCGGCTGATTTCAAAGCGCATGCCGATGTTCGTCTTGTTCCACACGAGTTGCTTGACGGAGGGTTTATCAATCTGATAGCGGTAAATCGCCTTGGGGTAGCCGGCGCCGTCGCCGCCTTCCTCTTCGCCGACGTACACCCATTCGGTGCCCGGCGGGTCTTCGGCCACGCCCATGGCGTGCAGGCCGGTGCAGAGTGGGCGCGCATTGCGGCCGTTCCAGTCGGCAATGAAAATGTCCTGGCGGCCGCGGGTCCAGATCAGGCGCTCGCCATTGGGGGTGATCAACGGAAGGCAATAGGCATCCGGCGTGGCGGCCGGGGTGAAAACGCGCTCGCGCCCTTCCTCCGTGTCAAAGACCATGACGACTCAGGTCTTGTCCTGCTTGTCCTTGAATATGGGACCCAGATAGTCCATTCGGCCATCCACGCTGCGGCACCAGGCGATCTTGACCTGGGCGCCGCCGGTCATGGACTTGATCTGCGCGGCAGTGGCCTTCTGGTCCAACGAGGCGGCCTTGGCCGAACCGACCAGGGCCACCGTGGCCACGAGGCACCACAAGGCGGGGATGCGTCTCGAGCGGAACCTTTGAACCGAACGGCTCACCGATAGGGTCTTTTCGAACCGTTTAATGAAACAACTTTCCGACGGAAGAAGTGTCGGGTGTTTTGCGCGGGTCGCCTGGCGGCGGACCGCGGCGGCAGCAGGGATTGGCCCTTGGGCCGGCACGCCGACCAGGATGGGCCCGGCTTCGCGGCCAGAGTCGCTACGCCGTGGCAGTCTTCGCTCGCTAACAGCGGCAACGAAGACTGGTGGAGGCGGTGGGAATCGAACCCACGTCCGGATGTCCGGGACCTGGAGCCTCTACGCGAGTAGCCCGTCTACTAGAATCTCGGCCATCGAGGCTCCGAAGGGCAGGATCCCCGTCAGCCCAACCAGGACTGGTTCTCGCCGGCATCGCACCTGGTCGACTAGCCAGCCAGCCCGCGAGTGTGACGTTCGTTCCAGGACCACGGGCGAACCCGGGCGAACGTGGCACCTAACCTTAGTTAGGCAGCCATACGCATGCCAGTGTTGGCATTTTACTTGTGCCGGCAGTTTTAAGAGGTGGCCGACAACCTCTTCGCGCCACTCCAGACCCTATCAGACCCCGTCGATACCGATCGCCCCCACGGACTCGACTTCACCTTTCAGTATACCACGCCGCGGCGTCCGGTTCAACCCGCCTCCGCTTCTTTCGTAAAGTTTGGATGGCAGGACCCATCCAACGGCCGGGGACCGCCTTGTTCGAGCGGTCCCCGCGAAATGTCTCTTTGAACCTGGCCGCAGCGGCGCGGCTAGCGCTGCGGCAGGCGGAGGGGCTGGCCGACGCGAAGCGTGGCGTTGGCCGACGGAAGGACGTCCCGGTTCGCCTCGTAAATTTTGCGATACATGGCCGCATCGCCATAGAACCGCCGCGCGATCCCGATGAGCGTATCGTTCTTCTGGACGACGTAGACCTTGGCCTGCGAATCGGTCGGCGCCGCGGCCGCAGAGGGCGCGGGCTTCGCAGGCACTTCCCTGTCGGGGATGATGATCCGGTCGCCCACCTTCAGGGCCTTCGGGTTGATGCCCGGGTTGGCCGCCTCGATGGCCGAGGCGTAGCGGGGATCGCCGTAGAACTTCATGGCGATGCCGTAGAGAGTGTCGTGCGCGGCGATGGTGTAGGTGTTGCCGGAGTTCGCCCCAGGGGTCCATGCTTCGGTGACGACCTTTCCCCTGACGCCCGACGGGCGAAGCGTCGGTCCGGGCGGGTCGGCGCCGGCCACCGGCACATCGGACTGCCGCGCGATCGCCGTGCCCTCGTTCTCGCTGCTGGAGCGGAGATCATGGGCCGGGCGCGGGCGACTGGCATCCGGCTGGCCCGGCTGAGGCGAGGACGAGCCGCTCAGACGCTGGCGCCACCGCTCGTAGGTCGAGAGCGGGTCGTTGTAGCCGGACCGCTCTCCTTCGGTGGGCGTTGCGGCGGGCTTGGCGGCGGGCTTGGCGGCGACGACCGCCGGCTTCGCGCCGGTCCACTTGTGGGTGGCCACGAACCAGATCACGCCGACGGCCAGGGCCACCACGCAGAGAACCAGGATCACCTTGGTCACAGGGCGCATCGCATCACCTCGCAGTCTCAGAAAACGCCGAGAAGACACCTTCTCCCGGTCGTACTATCGGAACCGCAGCCGATAAGGATTAACTTTTCCGGAGCGGCTTGCCCCACACCAACCGGTAGATCGCATAGGCAGCCGGACAGGTGGCCAGCATCCCGGCGGCGGCAGGTCCGGCCCACGCCGGAGCGGCAGACCCGGACGCGGCCAGCGCCGCCATCGCGCCGAGGATCACGGCCGCCGGCGCCGCCAGGAAGGCCAGCGCCGCGACCGCCTTGGCGGCCCCGGGGGCCTTCGCCACGAGCGGCCACGGCCGGCCGTAGGCGCCGCACACGGCGGCCCACGTCGCCACAGCCGCCCACGCCAGCCACAGGACAACAAGGCCGAGCCATACCCAGGCGACGGGCGATCCGAAGAACTCGTCCGGAACCGTCCGGGCATAATCGAGCCACGTGCCTGCGCCCCCTTCCGGCAGACCGCCGGCGACGGCCCCCGCCACCTTCCAGACCGCCAGGAAGTAGGCCGCCAGCCCCGCTGCCAAAATCGGGTAGGACCAGGCGTAGACCTTGCGAAGGTAATCGCCCATCACGAGGATCGGGCTGGCGATGGCAATCGACGAGTAGGTGCCCACGAGGGTCCCGAAGAGCATGACGAACGCGAGGCCGTGGATCGAGGAGGTCTTCCCGCCGAAGAAGTACAGCGCCACGACCGCCATGAGTACCGAGCCGCCCGTCAGCACCGTGCGCGACAGGGTCTGGTTGATGCTCGCGTTGATGACCGAGATCGAGAGATCGCCGTACTTGCCGCGGTTCTCGCGAATCCGGTCGAAGATCACAATGGTGTCGTTGACGGAGTAACCGACCAGCGTCAGGAACGCACCGACCAGCGGCAGGTTGACCTTCATGTTCGTCAAGGCCAGGGCCGTGCCGAACCAGGTATCCACGAGGTAGGCGGCCACCGCGACGGCGCCCAGGGTGATCAGCACGTCGTGGATCGTGGACACGACGGCCGCAATGCCCGAACTGAACTTCGCGAACCGGAACCAGACGTAAACCGCCATCAGGGCCAGCGACAGCAGGATGGCGATGACGGCCTTGTCCCAGGCCTCGCCGGCCATGGTCTTTTCGATGGAGGTCGTCGAGGCGAACGCTTCCTGGCGTCCGATGGCGAGTTGGATGACCTCGGTCCAGAACGCCGGGTTGGTCATCTCGGCATGTTTGCCAGAGAAATCGTCGTTGATCCATACCTCGAATGACTTGAACTCGCCTGGCGCACCCGCGGGCGTGCCGCCCTCGATCTTATAAGCCTTTTCGGCCCTGTCCGGGTAACGGTCGCGGATCAGGGCGTCGAATCGCCGCCGGACCTCGCTCAGGGTGAGCGGCGGGTTCACCTCGGCCACGATTCGGATCTTGCCGTAGTACTGCATGTACTCGGTGGGGATGTAGTGGGCGGTGGGGGCCTCGGTGCCCGCGGCCGTCGGAGCCGGCGCCGCGACCTTCGCCTGCTGGAGCCGCCGGCGGATCACGTCTTCGGTGATCTCGGAGGCGTCGGCCTTGACCTCCTCGCCGACGCCCTCCGGCCTCATGTCCGCAAACGCATCGGCGAGTGCTTGCTTGACGTCGGCCTCGCCGGAGACCGCACCGCCCGAGGCCGGCACGCTGATGATGAACCGGCTGAGTCGGGTTTCGCCGGGTTCGTTCGCGTACTCGAGTTCCTGGACCGTGGCGGCCTGGCCCAGCGCCGCGTCGACGCGGCGGCGGACGGTTTCGATCGGCACCGCCGTCTCTCCGGTCGGCACCTTGAGGGCCAGTTCCACCCCCGTGCCGCCCACGAACTCGATGTCGTACTTGTCTTCGCTGCGGTTGAGGAATACGACGATGCCCGCCAGGGCGAGCACCGCTGTCCCAACGAACGCATAGCGGGCAAAACGCATCCAGTCGATGTTCGGCGTCTGAAAGAGGTGCAGCATCCGGAGTTCCTTGATGAGGCCCCACCGGATGCCGGTCTCGAAGATCATCCGCGTCACGACAACGGCGGTGAACATCGAAACGCCGATGCCGATGATCATGACGATGGCGAAGCCCTTCACTTCCTCGGTCGCCAGGCCGGGCCACAGCAGCACGAACGCCGGGATGACCGTCGTCAGGTTCGAATCGAAGATGGTCCGGAACGCCCGCGCGTAGGCCTTCTTGAGGGCGAAGCCGAGGCTTCCCTCCTTGCCTTTCTCTTCGCGCAATCGCTCGTAGATCAGGACGTTGGCGTCCACCGCCATCGCGAGCGCCAGAATCAGGCCGGCGATGCCGGGCAAGGTCCACGTCTGCCGGATCCCGAACATGATGCAGATCGTCAGGACGAGGTTCAGCACGAGCGCCAGGTTGGCCACAAGCCCGGCGAACAGGTAATAGGCCGCCATGAAGATGACCACGAGGGAGAAGCCGACGAGGCTCGCCGTGAAGCCCTTGTGGATGTTGTCGGCCCCCAACTCGGGACCGACGGTCTGCTCGGTGATGGGGTCGCCGAGGCTGGCGGCCAACTGGCCGGAGTTCAGGACGTTGACGACATCCTCGAGTTCCTGCCGGTTCTTGTAGCCTTCGATGATGCCGCCCGACGAAAGGGTGGCCCTCAGGGAGGGCGCCGACTGGATGACGCCGTCCAGGATGATGGCCATCTGTCGGCCGCGGTTCTCCGGGCTGGTGAGTTTGGCGAACCGCGAGCCGGCCTCCGCCCTCATCTCGAACGAAACGACCGGCTGGCCGTCCGAGACGGACGCCCACGCCCGCGAGAGGTCGCTGCCGGTCACATCCTGGCCGTCGGCCACGTTGATCAGCGCCTCGACCGTCTTGGAGGCGGGGTCCACGGTGTATACGAAATTCCATGCGTCCAGGAGGTTCCCGCCCCTCTCCGGCGGGTTGGTGTACCATTCCCACCCCTTCTTCAGGGGATACCATCGCCACTGCGGGTCATCGGGCGGCTGGCCGGCCTGCCTGAGGCGGATGATCTTCTCGAAGTTCGCCTTCTCGCGGTCCTTGACCTTGTCGGCGACGATCCGGAATTCCAGGAATCCCGCTTGCCGGACCAGACGCTTGACGCGCGTGACGTCGCGCTGGGCCGCCAGCGACGTCGTCACGAGGTCGCGCCAGTCGGTGAGTTGTTTCGCATCATCCGGCGGAACCGCCAGGAAGACGGCGATCTCCTGCCACTGGTCGCCGGCGGGTTCGAGGCCGACCACCGCGATCTTGGCCGCCTGGCCGGGCATCCGCTCGCGCACGGCGTCCATGATGCGGATCTGGATGTCTTCCAGGTAAAGCGGCGGCTGCATGCGGACCACCAGGCGCGTCCCGGCCAGAAACGCATCGAAGCGCTCCTGGAGCAGATCGGCCGTCAGACGGTTCTGCTGGTTCAGCGCCGCCTGACGGGCGGCATCGAGGCTCTCGCGCGTCGCGGACTCCGGCGTGATCTTGACCTTCGTCTGGCGCCCCGGCAGGACGATCTCAAGGCGATGCGTGCCGATGGCCCGGACGATGTACCCGCGCGTGCCCTGGGGGTCAATGCGGCCCGTGATCACCGGCTTGGCGACGCGCGCGTCGGCCGCCTCGCCGCCTTCCGGCACCCGCAACTCATAAATCAGACGCGTGCCGCCCTCCAGGTCGATGCCCAAGCGGAACAGGTCGCGGATTTCGGCCTGTGGATCGGTCAGCAGGTGATAGGCCGGAAACCCGATCACGATCGCGATGCCGGCCAGACTCACCCAGTATACCCATCGGCTCATTGCGGCCTCGATTTCCGTTGGTTCCAAGCGCGGACGACGGCGCGATCCTACTTCTTCGCCTCAGGGAGTTCCCCGAGTTTCTCCCCCTCGCCGGCCGATTGGCCGTCCTCGGTAACGACGCGGCTGATGGCGTCGCGGCCCATGCGGAGGCGCGTGTCGTTCTTTTCGTCCACCTTGATGACGACTTCGTCCTCGGTGACCGAGGCGACGACGCCGTGGATGCCGCCGATCGTCATGACGTGATCGCTCTTCTTGAGGTTCTTGAGCATCGTCTCGCGATCCTGCTGGCGCTGCTTCTCCTTCTTGCGTTGCGGCCGGATGAGAAGGAGATAGAAGACACCGAAGATCACAACCATCATCACCAGGAGCCCGTACGGGCTACCGCCTGGTTGCTGGCCGTCTCCCTGCGTGGTCTGAGGCGCCGCTTCCTCTGCGATCAGCGTGTAGGTGGTCACCATGGCATCCTTTCGTTGACGTTACGAGTCGGTTGCACTATCGGCCGGCAAACGAAGGTTTCCCTTTTAGCCGTTTCGATAGTATCTGTCAAGTAAGCCTTGGGCCTCCGGCTGGAATCGGCCCTGGCGGATGGCCTCGCGGAGGCGTCCGAACAGCCGCATGTAAAACCGCAAGTTGTGGATGCTGAGGAGGATAGGTCCGAGCATCTCGTCGGCCATCACGAAGTGCCTGAGGGCCGCGCGGCTGAAACGGCGACAGGTCGGGCAATCGCAATCTTCCTCAATCGGCCGACGGTCCAAGCGGTAAGTCTCGTTCTTCAAGCGGATCATCCCGTCCGCCGTGAACGCGCAGGCGTTGCGGCCGTTGCGCGTCGGCAGAACGCAATCCATCATGTCCACGCCGACCTCGATGGCCGCCACTACGTCGCGCACCTCGCCTACGCCCATCAGGTATCGCGGCCGGTTGGCCGGCAAGAGGGGCGCCGTCCACCCGAGGACTTCGCGGAGGCGGTCGTGCCCCTCGCCGACGCTGACGCCGCCGATGGCGTAGCCCGGGAAGTCCATCGCCACGAGGCGCTCGGCACACTCGCGGCGGAGGTCCGGCTCGACGCCGCCCTGAACGATGGCCCACAGCGCCTGGTCGCTCCGGCTGTGGGCCGCCAGGCACCGCGGGGCCCAGGCGAGCGTCAACCGCACGGCCTCCTCGACCTGGGGGCGCGGACACGGATACGGCGGGCAGACGTCCAGGGCCATGATGATGTCGGCCCCAAGGTCGTTCTGGGCGACGATGGCGGACTCCGGCGTCAGGGTCATCTCGCCGCCGTCAATGTGGTTGCGGAACGTCACGCCCTCGTCCGTCAACCGCCGGAGACCCGCCAGGCTGAACACCTGAAACCCGCCGCTGTCGGTCAGGATGGGACCGTCCCAACCCATGAAGGCGTGGAGGCCCCCCGTCTGACGGACCACGGCGGTCCCCGGACGCAGGGCCAGGTGGTACGTGTTCGCCAAGACAATTTCCGCGCCGATTTCGCGGAGCGTCTCGGGCCGAACCCCCTTGACCGTCGCCTTGGTGCCCACGGGGATGAAGGCGGGCGTCTCGACCTGGCCGTGCGGCGTGGTGAGGCGGCCTACGCGCGGGCCGCATCCGTCCGGACAACCGGCGGTCTGTTCCCAAAAACTGGACATGGCAGGAATCCCTAGTACGCCTTCAAGAGTTCGACCTTCGGATAGTAGTACCGCAGGATCTGCTCGCCGGTCTGGCCGTGTTCGGCCAGGTACTCGGCGCCCCACTGGCAGAGGCCGACGCCGTGGCCGTAGCCGCGTCCATCGGTGATAAGGAGGCGGTCGCCCTGGTCACGGAGGGTGAACCACGTGCTGGGGACCCGGCTGTTGCCGACCAGGGCGCGCCAGTAGGTCGCTTGCACGAGGACGGCTGAGCCCGCTGTGTCCGCCATGCGGATCTGCTCGGCCCTGCCTCCGAGCCCGCTCGTGGCCGCCACTTCGACCTGGTCCACGGGTCCGAGCCGCGTGAGTTCCGCGTCGCTGCTTCGCTTCAGGGCATCGCCGATCTCCTGCTTTGTCAGGACGACATCCTGCCACCGGAACTTCGGAGAACGGACGCAGTAGGTACACGCCACCCCCCCGGCCAGCGGCGGAGGCGTCGGGCCGCCGAAGGCGCTGCCCGCCGAGACGGTCTCGCCGCCGCACGTCGAATGATAGTAGGCCTTGAGGAGGTAGGTCTTGCCGCCCGCGCCGCGATAGGTGGTCACGATGCCCCACGTCGCATGGACCGCCTCCCAGGCCATGCGCGTTTCGGTCGAATAGCCGCCGTAGACCTGGCTGGCCGCCGAGTCGCCGACGTCGAAGTCGTAGCGCGTGCGGAGGTTCCTCTCGGCCAGGGCATAGGACCGGGCCGCAACGGCCTGGGCCTTGTAGGCTTCCACGTGCCAGGCCTTCGGCAACTCGTTCGAGAGGACGCCCGCCAGGTAAGCCTCGGCCGAGAGGACGTTGACGACGCGAATCGCGCCGCCCTCAGCCGGGATAAAGCGCAGGATGCCGCGATAGGCGCGCTGGCGCTGGGCGGGGCCGACGGTCTGGCTGACCCAGAGGCTGCCGTCGGTCTCGGCGTGGAGTTCGAGCGGCCCGGCGACCGGGGCCTTCTGGCCGAAGACCATGCGTCCGTCGCGGATGGCCACGTCGGTCCATTCGAGGTTCGCACCGGAGGCCACTTCACCGCTTGGGCCCGTCAGCCGCCACGGCCCTGTCACGGCCACCTGAACACTGGGCGTCTCATCGCCAAGCCTGACGCGCACGAGGGGCACCTCGCGGCCGCCGATGGGACCCCGCGGGTGCGGTCCCTGACAAGAGCATCCGGCCAGGAGCGCCGCACCGACCCCCGCCGCAAGGAGCGACCGGGTCGCCCATGCGTGTATGCCTTTACCGCTCACGCCTCACCTCCGTCCTCGACCGGCCGTCCGGCCGCGCCGCCGCGGTACACATGCAGGCGCGTCGGTGCGAACCGCTCCTCTTCGCTGAACACGCAACCGCAATACTGCTGCCGATAGAGGCTGAGGCGGCGGGCCTCCTGGTGCCCGTGCTCGGCCAGCGGCCGCCAGTCCTCATAGTGGAACGCGAGGCCCCTGGCGGCGGCCTCTTCCTGGCCGATGCGGCGGACCGCCTCGTGATCCTGATGGACGGAGGCCAGGAGCGTCGTCGTGATGGCCTCAAAGCCCTGCTCGGCCGCCACGCGGGCCGTCTCGGCCAGGCGCAGGCGGTAACACGCCAGGCACCGCGCGGGCCGGTCCCACGGAGCCGTCCGCTCCAGGAACCCCTTGAGGTCATACCGGTCGTCCGCCACAAGGGCCAGCTGCTCCCGGTCGGCCAGGGTCCGGACGGCCGTCAGGCGCCGCCTGAACTCCAGGAGCGGGTGGACGTTGGGGTTGAAGAAATGGAGGGTAAGCCGGCCGAACCGACGCACACGCTGGAGGATGGCGACCGCACACTCGCCGCAGCAGACGTGGACTAATATGGACGAGTCCAAGGTCCAAAGTCCAAGGTCCAAAGTCCAAGGTCCAAAGTCCGCGGTCCAAAGTCGCAGCCCCAAGTCGTCCGCGCTCATTGACTTTGGACCTTGGACCTTAGACTTTGGACTGATTTCAACCACCCAGCGTCAGGCCGTAGCGGCGGAGGACCTGCTTGATCTCGTTCATCGAGGTCTCGCCGAAGTTCTTGCAGGCCAGGAGTTTTGCCTCGGTCAGATTGGCGACATCGCCGAGCGTGACGGTGCCGAGGCGTTCGAGGGCCTTGCGGCTGCGGGCCGACAGTTCCAGGTCGGCCACGCGCAGGGCGGTCGCCGATCCGCGGGACGTCGGCGCCGGCGGCGGAGCGACCACGGGAACCCGCCTCTCTTCCGCCGCTTCGACGGCCATCCCGAGGTGCAGGCCCTTGGAGGCCAGCATGTCCTTGATCTCCTGGAGGCTGGTCTCGCCGAAGTTCTTATAGGACAGGAGTTCCTGCTCGGTATGGCGGATGAGGTCGCCGAGCGAGCGGATATTCATCTTCTTGAGGCAGTTGCGGCTGCGCACGCTGAGTTCGAAGTCCGTGACGGGGATTTCGAGGACCTGGTTGCGTTTGTCGCGGCGGCGTTCGCTTTCCTCGTCGTAGTGCATCGTCTTGGAGGCCTGGGCATCGCGCAAGAACAGCCGCGCCCGCGGATGGTTCGGATTGGACTCGAGGACCCTCCGGAAGCATTCGATGGCGTCGTCGTAGCGGCCGACGTCCTCGTAGAGAACGCCCAGGTTGATGAGCGCCCCCTCGTGAATGGGCGGTTGCTGGACGCACTGCTTGTAGTAGTCGATCGCGAGGCCCTCTTCGCCCCGAAGGTCGTACAGGTACGCCAGATGGAAGAGCGTCGGCCGATGGGTCGAATCCAGTTGCAGGGCCCTCTCGTAGGCTTCGATCGCCGCCTCGTAGCGTCCCTGGGACTCCCGGATGCGGCCGAGGTGGTGCTGGTACTCGGCGGTCTCGAGTTGGTCCTTGGGCGTCTTCTCGAGAAGGCGCTCGGCGTCCTCGATCCGACCTTCGACGCAAGCCTGCTCTATTTCGCTGACGGTCTTGGCCACAGTCTCACCTCCGCTGAAACGGTCTCGGTAGACAAAGGGCCCTCAAGGCCCACAAAGGAGAATATTGTAGCGTCCGCCCGGACCTTTGCAACCCTTCTTGCGACCGAAGGGGTCAGGAGCCCTACGCCTTAGAAACTGTCTCAGAACGAAGGGTGCCACCCCCAAACGAAGTTTGGGGGTGCCGCAGCCCCGGGCCATAGCACCCCCAAGCGACATCGCTTGGGGGTGGCACCCGAGAGCGGTAGTTTTGAGATGGTTTCTTAGTTCCGGCTCGGCGGCGCGGGCGGTTCGGCGGAATTCTTGCCCGCCTCGTCAACGGGCTTGCGGATTTCCTCTTCGGCTTCGCGGAGGCCCCGCTTGAACTCCACGATGCCCCTGCCAATGTTCTTGCCAACCTCCGGCAGCCGCCGGCCAAACAAGAGCAGCGCCACGATCGCGATGATGGCGATTTCCATAGGGCCAGGCGCCCAGAAAGCGAGATAGTCCACCGCTTATCCTCCTTCTCAGACTCTTCAATGATATACGGACCCCGACCGGAGGTCTAGAGAAATCATCGCCCACGGCGCCGGGCCGGCCGGGCCACCGCCCGCCGCGGCGGGGCGGCGCCATGGCAGGCCCGGC
>Ga0307378_10004794_pt1 | contig 19093 bp, 15 predicted proteins | sample UN1MG_FD_202238 | JGI IMG/M metagenome (GOLD analysis project Ga0307378, IMG submission 202238) | Soil microbial communities from Risofladan, Vaasa, Finland - UN-1 | ecosystem: Environmental > Terrestrial > Soil > Coastal area > Acid sulfate soil | place: Finland: Risofladan, Vaasa | collected... | reverse complement strand
CGATCCTCGCCTTCAGCGGCGTCACTGCCGCCTCGATCAGTTTCTGGATTCCGCCTCCCGTGTGCGTCCGTGCCATTCCTCCTTGATAACCGATGTGCCCCGTTTGACCAACATCAACCTTTCAGGAGCCATGAACGGTTACCATTTTCGGAGGCTCCTGGAGAACGGCCAGAAGTCGTCGAGCTGCAAAGAGCGGCCGAGAATGTTGCACGGTTGATTGCCGAACACTATTATCCAGGGATTGAAGGCTCACATTGCAGATTCTGCGGTGATGGCCACTACCACCGGTTCAAGAGCCACGTGAAGAGTGACGTCTGGGAAACCGAGAATAGTTGCAGCGAGGGTATATTCATGCCTGTTAGAGGTGACTCCTGCGGACATATCTGATGGTTCACACCACGTCGATAACGCCGAACAAATCGTTGCAGCCGACGTGCTACCCCTCTGATTGTTCGAACGTCAATGAACATGGAAAGTTGGTCGATGGTTCAAGCCGCAAGGGCGCGGCCCGCACGCGGCTGAACTCAACGTTCTCGCCACCTTCCACTCCCAACTACTCATAGGCATTTCGGGATGTCCCGAAAATCTACCGATTGCTGACGCGCTCGTGCCGGAGCCTACGGCTCGAATTTCTCCGCCCCTTGCCGGCTGCGAAGCGGCAACGGCGAGGGAAGGAACGCCCGGGCCAAACGCGGCCTTCGGGGGGGGTGAGCGAGGACTGCGAAGGTCTGGCCTACGCTGCGCGCGACCGTAGCGGCGGGACGGCTCGTGGCCGGCGCGGCGGGCTATCGCTGCACCCGGCCGGAAGCCTGGCCGGCGGCGAGCGCCTCGATTTCGTCGAGCGTGGCGTAGTTGAGGTCGCCGGGGATGGAGTGTTTCAGGCAACTGGCCGCCACGGCGAAGCGCAGGGCGGCGTCGGGCTGGGCGTGCTTCTCGCTGTCCAGCGCGTAGATCAGTCCGGCGACGAACGAATCGCCGGCCCCCACGCGGTCGACGATGTTGCGGATCTGGTAGGGACGGTAGTCCCCCTCGGGGTCCAACGGCGCGAAGTGGACCTCGTTCGACTTGACGTCCAGAAGCATCGCCCCCCAGTTGTTGTGGCTGGCCGAGATGCTCTCCCGGAGCGTGATCCCCACTTGGGAGACGTTCGGGAATCGCCGGTGTATCTGTCGGGCGACCTCTTCGTAGGCGGCGGCCTTGATCTTGCCCTCTTCGACCGACGTGCCTTCGGCCCGGATGCCGAGCACCTTCTCGGCGTCCTCTTCGTTGCCCACGACCAGGTCCACCAGCGGCAGGATCTCCGCCATGCACTCGGCGGCCAGCGTTTGGGCGTCACGGTCCGGGTGCCATCGCCAGAGCTTCTTGCGGAAGTTGAGATCGCAGGAGACGGCGGCCCCTTTCTGGGCGGCCAGCCGGACCAGCTCGAGCGTTGCGTTGAACGCGTTCTCGCTCAGCGCGGGCGTGATGCCCGTCACGTGCACGCGGGTGACGTCCTCCAGGGCCGCCGCGAAGTCGTACTCCTCCGGGGCGGCGAGGCTCACGGCGCTCCCTTGGCGATCGTAGATCACCTGGGAGCTTCGCTGATTGGCGCCCGTCTCGAGGAAATAGATGCCCAGACGGCCCGCGTCGCGGCGGACGATGTGGCCCGTGTCGATGCCCAGATTCCGCAGCGCCCCGACCAGGGCGTCGGCAAGCGAGTGCTTGGGGAGCGCCGTCAGATATCGCACGGGCCGGCCCAGGATGGCCAGCGACGAACAGACGTTGGACTCCCCGCCGCCGAACGTCACGTCCAACGCCCCGGGCAGCGCCTGCCGAAACCGCATCAAGCCCGGCGGGGCCACGCGCAGCATGATTTCGCCAAATGCGAGGAACATGGAGTCTCCTTGCCATTCTGATCGAGCTACCGATTCACTCTCATCGTTCCCACGCAGAAGCGTGGGAACGATGCGCTCAAGCGTGGGAACGATGAGCTTGTTCTTGGCTGATCCTTGTCGCAAAAGCAGAGCCGACGCGTGTGTCAAAGCTTCTTGATATAGATATTCCGGAACTGGATCAAGCTCGATGCCGGGCTGAACTGGCCGGTCTTCTTGTTCAGGCCGCCGTGGTGCTGGAGCCCGAGGGGGCCGCTTTCGGGGATGCCGGGGAGCCGGGCTCGGTCGATCACGGTCTTGCCGTTGAGCTCGATCGTGACCCGGTCGCCCTCCATCGTGATCACAAACGTGTTCCACTCGCCCACGGGCTTGTCGGCACAGACCTTGGGCACGGCGCCGGCGCGGACCTCCGGGGGCGCCGACTTGTCGTTGCGATATCCCCACAGCTCGCCGGAGCCCACCGGCCAGCACCAGAGGTTGATCTGCCCCTTGGGAAACCCTCGCAGGAAGATGCCCGAGTCGGCGTTGGGCCGCTCGACTTTGATCACGTTGCCGTCGGCGTCGGTCTCGCAGGAGCCGTCGGGCAGGACGTTGGGCATCGGGTACAGCCCGGTCGTCTGCTTGAATCGCCAGTCGACGTGCAAGACGAAGTCGCCGAACGACTGCTCGGTCCACAGGTTCCTGTCGCGCTTGGCTTCCGACTGGGCGTCGTAATCAATCACCCCATCGAGCACCTTCCAGTGGCCGCCGTCCCCTTCCGGGATCTTCCAGCCGGCGAGGTCCTTGCCGTCAAACAGCGGCTCCCAGCCTTCCCCGGGCGGCGGGCCGGCCAGGGCGATCGTCGATGCTCCCCACGCGATCATCGAGAAGCTCCATAGCGCGGTCGTGACAAGAGTTCTCATCGTGCGGTACTCCCAATCGGCCATGCGCCCCCAGGGCGCGGATCGTAGATCGCTTTCATCGTGCCCACGCGAAGCATGGGAACGATGCGCAAAGCGTCGGCACTCGTCCAACCGACGGATACCAGCATACCCGGAATCAGCACGCAATGCGATCCCCGAGATCGACCGGCGCGGAGGCCGGAAGTCGGCGCCGGCGGCCGCTACTGGTCAAGCGTCAGATGCGGGAGCAACCGGGCGGACCAGAGCTTGTAGCCTTCGGCGTTGAGGTGAAGCCCGTCCCGCTTGAACAGCTCCGGACGGGGCTTTCCGTCGTCGCCGATCATCGGCCCGTCGATATCGACGTACACGAGCCGCTCGTCCTTCTCCGCGGCCGCCCGGATCAGCCGGTTCGCCTCGCGCATCTTGTCCACCAGGTTCCAGCGGCGAATGCTCGGCTTGATGGCGACGAACACGATGCGCGTCTCGGGGAGCCCGTCGTGGACTTTCTCGACGAACTGCCGGTAGTCGCGAAGCACCTGCTCGGGGCTCTTGCCCGCGGCCACGTCGTTGTCCCCCGCGTACAGGACGATGATCTTCGGACGGTACGGGAGGACGATCCGATCGGCGAAGTGCACGCTGTCGGCGACCTGCGACCCGCCAAAGCCGCGGTTGATCACCGGCAATCCGGGGAAGCACTCGTCGACCTTCCAGCCCACGATGCTCGAGCTTCCGACGAAGAGAATCCCGCCGGCCGGCGGCATTTCCTTCTTGTCTTGCTCCTCGAACTGACGGATTTTCGGCTCCCAGCGATTCTCCTCCGGGGCTCGTGCTTCCGCAGCCAGAGCCAGGCCATCGCTTGTGACGGCGAGAACGACTGCTGCCAGAGAGAACCGCAGCAGCACGACACCCGGGTGTTTCTCAAACGGCATCCGCCTACTCCTTCGTCAAGCCCTTTGTGAGGGGAAAGCCCGTTCTGCCCTGGGGATCATGATAGCAAGCACGTTCGGCCATTTCCAACGGGCGCGACAGGGGGCCGGTGGGTGGCACGGGCATTTTGCCCGTGCTTTCGTGGACGCACTGGCGAGACGCCAGTGGCACCTAACTCACAAGGGAAGGATTGCGAGACCACTAGCGCACTTGGCTTCGGGCATTTGCCGCAAATGAGTCAAGGTTGTGGGGTTCAGGGTTCAGGGTTCAGGACTTGGAGTTCCACCTATACACGTAAATCCTGAACCCTGAACCCCGGACCCTGACCACTGGACTCTCGCCTCGTTCTGAGGCCCTGCCTCGCTACGCATGCGTCAGATCGGAGTGGCCGGTAAGCTCCTCGTCCAACTCCTCGATCAGGCCGGCCACGTCCTCTCGGGCCAGCGAGAGGCCGGCGAAGGCAGTTCGCGAGAACTTCACCAGCTTGACTCCCACGGAAGGGATCCCTCGGAGCGTGCAGATCAGGTTGGCCACTTCCACGCACCGCACCGTGTCGATATGGTCGCCGCGATAGCCCACCGACACGTGGTGGTATCGGATTGCGGCGATGACCGCGTCGGGAAATTCCCAGCGTTGACCGACTCGCTCGCCCAGGGCCGTGTGGTCGAAGCCCAAGTGATTCCGCTCCGCTTCCGTGAGCGTAAGGTCCTCCTGGAGCGAACGGATGACTTCGAAGAATGCGTCGTGCCGATACTGGTCCTCGAGGATGATGCCGACGTCGTGCAACAGCCCTGCGAGGAAGACGTCCTCGGGGTCGGCCAGCTTCCGTCGCTTGGCGATCATCCGCGAGCAGACTCCGACGGCGACCGAATGCTGCCAGAGCTGCGAGCGCTGGTACGTCCCGATCATCAAGTCGGTGCGGAACCGATCGCTCACGCCGGCCGTCATGGCCAGATCGCGGATCTGCTTGGTGCCGAGATAGAAGACCGCCTGCTGGAGGTTGGTGATCTGGTCTCGCACCGGGCAGTCCGACGATTTCACGTACCGCAGCACGCGCGCACTCAGGGCCGGGTCGCTCTCCAGGAGTTGCCTCAGGTCGGCCGCCTCCACGTTGGGATCGGCGGCAGCCTGCGTTGCGCGGTCCGCGACGTGGGGGAGCGTGGAGATATCGTCGATCTCGCGCACCAGCCGCCGAAGCGCCGGACTCGTCGTCGTGGCTTGCGTTGGCAACGAGGGCATGCTGATTTCCTTCACGGTCCCTGGACCGCCCCGGCGACTGTTTCCGAGGAAGAAGCCGGCTGCCGAGAATCTGGCGAAACGTGAAAACCGCGCGGCCGCCGATGGACCCAGTCGTAGGAACTCTAGGTCACACCCGGCACGACGGCGGACGCACGCCACCTTCGGCCGAGTGACGGACGCGGCCTCCGGGCGGTCCGATCGCAGCGACAATCCCGAATCGGCCGACGGTGCCGGTTGTGCGTGGGAAGACTCCGCCCAAACGGCGTATCGACGCGAAGCAACAACGCGGCTACCCTCGACGGTTCGGGCTGGCCGCCTGGTTCCATCACCATCCCGACGAGCTCCGGCGCACGCTCTCGCCCGAGCACGCCGCCGAAATCTGCCGCGCTAAGGCTTGCGGCTCCGCAGCCGACCAACTATAAGCGACGGTTGCCCTTTTCCATGCCCTGCAAACGGCTTCTCCCCGAAGAGCATAAAGGCAACAAGTGGTCGAATCAGGCAAGTCGCGGATTCTCCCGGCGGCGACGGTGGCCGTCGCGCTGGCGATCTGTGTGGTCGCCTATCTGGCGGGCCGCCGGCTGCCGCCCGAGGCGCCGCCGTGGTACGGCGTCGTTCCCCCGCTTCTGGCCGTCAGCCTCGCGATGGTCACCAACCGGTTGTTCTTGAGCCTGATTGCGGCCGTGCTGGCAGGCGGGCTGCTCAGCGCCGTGGGCGAGTGCTCCGGGCTGTTCTACGGGCTGGCTCAAGGTCTTCTGCACGGGGGGAAGTTCGTCGTCGAGACCCTCTACGACGTCGATAGCCGGGAGCCGCTCGTGGAAAGGTTCGACGTCAGCAACCTGCTCATACTCTCGTTCGTCGTGCTGATCATGCCGATGATCTCCGTGATGCTCGTCGGCGGAGGCTTGCAGGGCGTCGCCAACTGGCTCGTCCGCTTCGCCCGATCGGTCCGCTCGACGAAGCTGGTCACGATGGCCGCCGGCTTGGCGATCTTCATCGACGACTACGCCAACACGATGATCGTCGGGCCTACGCTCCGGCCGGTCACCGATCGGCAGCGGGTCAGCCGAGAGAAGCTGGCCTTCCTGGTCGACGCCACCGCCGCCCCCGTGGCCGGCATCGCCCTGGTGAGCACCTGGATCGGCTACGAAGTCGGCCTGCTGGGCGACGTCGCCCAATCCCTGGGTATCGACAAGGGCGGCTACCAGCTCTTCTTCGACGCCCTGGGCTTTCGCTTCTACTGCTTTGGTATGATCGCCTTCGTGTTTTTCAATTCCTACTCGGGCGAGGACTTCGGGCCCATGGCCGCCGCGGAACGGAGGGCCCGTCGACACGGCAAGCTCCTGGACGACGACGCCACCGTGATGACCTCCGAATCGATGGCCTCGGCCCAACCGCACCCGGCGGCGCGGATCCACGCCGCCGTGGCGATCGTGCCGATGCTCACGTTGCTGGGAGTCTTTCTCGCCCTGTTCTGGCTCGTTCGGGAAGGACGGCTGCTGTTGGCCTCCGACCCGTCGGCCATCCTGCGTCTGGCCGGCTGGCGGGAAGTGTTTGGGGCCGTCAGCAGTATCCCCCTGCTTGCCTGGGCCGCGGCAACCGCGCTTTTGGTGGCGTTGGCCTTGGCGAAGGCCGTGGCGCGGGTGCCGATCGCACCCCTGGTCCGATCGCTCGTGGTGGGCCTCAAGGGGGCCCTGCTGCCGGTCACGGTGCTGATCCTGGCCTGGTCGCTCAAGGGAACGTGCGACAAGCTGGGGACCGGCGAGTTCCTGGCCAACGTGCTCGCCGGCGCGATTCCGCCGCTCTTGTTCCCGGGCCTGGTCTTCACGGTCGCCGCGCTCACCTCGTTCGCCACGGGCACCAGCTACGGCACCATGGCGATCCTGATTCCCACGGCCATCCCCGTGGCGTTTCAACTCGACGGAGGCGTGTACGGGCTGGTGACGATGGTCAGCATCGGCGCGGTGCTCGACGGGGCCATCTTCGGCGACCACTGCTCCCCGATCTCCGATACCACGATCATGAGCTCCATCGGATCGAGCTGCGACCACCTGGCCCACGTCCGCACGCAGATGCCCTACAGCCTGGTCGTGGCGGCGTTTGCCCTATGCGTCGGCTATCTCCCCGCCGCCGCCGGCCTCCCCAGGTGGCTCAGCCATCTCACGGCCGCCACCCTCTTCGGCCTCTTGTTCCTGGGGCTGCGAGTCGTCAGATCCCCAAAGGACACTCCCTGACCGAACCGGCCCGGACCCAATCTGCAATCTACAATTCTCAATCTGCAATTCTCAATTCCTTCCCAGCCGACACGGCGGATCCCCCGTACACGCCATCACGTACCGCGTCACCCCGCCCGATCGGGAAGGCCGCAGCTTCATCGGGGCTCCGCATTTCGGGCAGTACTCGATCTCGGCGGTCGAACGCCCTTGCTCCTCCCGGCGCTGGCAGGCCGCGCAGAGCGTGGCGTCGGGCAAGGCCTCGGCCCGGTCGCGGGGGATCGCCTGGCCGCAGGCGGAGCAGGTCTTGTCACCGGGCCAAGCAGACGTGTCCTCACGCGCCGGCCCGACCGCCAGGCCCTTCGCGCCGCACTGCGGACACGCCAACTGCCCCGCGGCCGACCGGAGCACTTCGTACAGGATCTCCCATTCCGGCTCGCTTGCTGCCCGGAGCTTCCTCGCTCCGTGGAGCCAGCGCGCGGCGTCCTCCGGCCCGCACAGCTCCGTCCACGGGCACTGGGCACATCGCAGCTCGACGTAGGGCTTTCCGCGACTCATATTCCGGCTACTCGTCGAAGTGTGGGAAGGCCCAACGCGCCGGCGCAACTGGCGGCGCCGCTGGGGCGGGACGCGAAAAACGGTTGCACGGCCGGGTGCCACTGGCGTCTCGCCAGTGCACGGGCAAGATGCCCGTGGCACCCTGCAACCACCGTGCAAGAGTTGTTCGGTCCCGCTTGGGGCGAGTATAGCCCGTTTGGCACTGAGCAAAAGGGGCCGGCTCGGGTTGGGCAGACGCGATTGACGTTGACTCCACCCGGCTCGCGTCGATAATCGACCCCACACGGAGGATGTCGGCTCCCGACCCGATTGGAGGCGCAGGCTCCCGATGCAGCCCGGTTCGGCCGATCTGTTGCAGGTGGTGCCCGACTTCGCGCTGGGCGACCTGGTGCGTTTCGCGGGCTGGGTCCTGGTGGCCGTCATACTGCCCGGCCACGTGATTCGCCGGGTGGCGGGGCTCCGGCCGGGGGACGTGTTCGAGCGTTGGGCGCTCTCGTGCGTCTTCGGCGTGTTGGCGACGAGCTTCCTCTATTTCTTCCTGGCGATGGCGGGGCTTCAGGGGCTCCACGCGCCGCTGGTGTTTCTGATGGCCGGGTTGGCCGCGCTGTACGTGGTTTGGGAAGTCCGCAGGCGGCGCCGCCGGTGGAACGAACGCCGAGCCGGCCGGCGCCTTTGCAGAAACCTCGGCTGGGCGGGGGCGGCCGGTCTTCTGGTCGTCGCCGTGCTGGCCGTCGGGCACGTCGCCCGCGTGGCGTCGCTGGTCGAGTGGGACGCGTCGGGCGTACGGCTCTACGGGGCGTTCTTCTCGGACAAAATGACCAACATGTCGCCCTGCGCGGCTTTGATGGAGGGCGTGCCGCCAGCGGCGCTTCGGATCTCGGGCTACGTGTTCCCGAGCCACTACTTCCCCCACCTCTTCGTGGCGGCCGCACATCGGGCCGTGGGCGTCGACTACGTCGACGGGTTCTGGTTCCACGCCGCCGCGCTGGGGGTCGTCATTCGATCGTTGGCCGTGCTGGCCTTCTGCCGGAGGTTTCTGCCGTCGGCGTGGCCGGCGTGTGCCGCGCTGGTGCTCTTCGGCCTGACGCGGTTCACGCCGGACGACAAGCCATTGGACCTGTCGTTCGCCCTGTTGCTGCTGGCCATCATCGCCGTAGATCGTTACGCCTGCGCCGGCCGGCGCCGCTGGGGCGCGTTGGCCGTCTGCCTTCTGGCCGCCATGCCGCTGTACGAGGTGTTCACCGCCGCCGCGGCCCTGGGTGGGCTGGTGGTCTGGTCGATCGTGCCGGCGCTGGGCATGCTCCGCCGCCGGCGAGCCAGCGGGCGCACCGACGTCGCCGCGCCCGTTTCGTGCGCATCCCGGTTTCGAGAAACGGCCCGGCGCCTTCCCATCGCGCTTTTGGCGTGCCTGGGAGGCCTCCTGGCCGTGCGGCTTCTCTACGCGGGGGCCGAGCTGCAGTCGCGACCGGAGCTGATGGCTCGCAACTCGTATCTCGACTCGTACAAGCACGAATGGCGCGACCTGTTGCGCGACGCCGAGGGCGAGCACCCGGTGCTGGCCACCCTATATCGGTGGAAGCGAGGCAAAGCGCCCGAGGACGCGGCCCGACGGCCCGGCTTTCTCCAGCAGGCGGTGGGGGAAATTATCTACCACACGGGTTTCGTCGCCTACTTCCTCATGCGGTTCGTCAACCTCGGGCTGTTCGGCGTGGTGGCCCTCGTCGTCGCGCTGCGGCGCGGCGCGCGGGGATCGCCCACGGCGTGGGCCGCCATCGCGGCGATCTGTGCGTTCGGCTTCACCGTCCCTTGCGTGGTGACATGGGGGCACACCGCCGAGGATCAGTGGTACGAGACGCCCAACATCTATCGTCTGGCCGATTGCGGCTACCTGCTCCTCTTGCTGGTCGGCGTGCCGGTCCTCTTCCAGGCGATCCGCCAGTGGCATCGGCCTCGCTGGTGGATTCCGCTCGCGCTGGCCGCGTGGCAGCTCTGGCTGCTGGCCGGCGCCCAGGTCGGCCCGACCACGCAGTACCATCACGTCGACCTCGATCGGCTCGGCGCGTTGCGGTTCTTGCGGACCGAAGTCCCCCGGGGGAAAGTCGTTCTGCACCCTTGGGTCGACGATCTCATTCGCGACGCGCGCCGGCCCGACGAGATCGCCTGGGTGTACAAGCGGCACTTCACGCTCGGCTCGAACCTTGCCGGGTGCCAGATGTTCTACGAAGGCCGCGAGGGCCACCTGTTCATCAACGGCTTCGTGACGGGCGAAGAAGTGTTCTCGCGGCGCCGGCTGCGAGACGCCTTCTACGCGGAGCCGACGCCCGAGGTGATCCGCCGCGTCGTCAACGAGGGCCGCGTGCGTTGGATCGTCTGCGACGACGAAAACCCCGCGCCGGCCGAAATTCGCAGCACGTGGCAGCTTGCGCACACAAGCGGCGCCGTGCGCGTCTATCACCGGCGGTAAGCGACGCCGGACCGTGCTGCAACGAGGGCTACCGAGTTCACGAGGCCCGCGCCGAACGCCCGTGCCCGTCCGGAAACCTCAGCCCGCCATGGCCCGCGCCAAGTCGTCCTTGGCACTCTCCCCGGTCAGGCGGAGGTCGAATTTCTCCTGGAGGATCTTGAACACGTTCGGCGAAATGAAGGCGGGCGGCTTGGGGCCGATGGTGATGCCCTGGACGCCCAGATAGAGGAGGGTCAAGAGCACGACGACCGCCTTCTGCTCGAACCAGGAGATCACCAGCGTGAGCGGCAGGTCGTTGACCGAGCAGTCGAACGCCTCGGCCAGCCCCACGGCGACCTTGATCGCCCCGTAGGCGTTGTTGCACTGGCCCATGTCCAGAAGCCGCGGCAGGCCCAGGTGCTCGCCGTAGTCGTAGTCGCGGATGCGGTATTTTCCGCAGCCGAGCGTAAGGATGAACGAGTCGGCCGGGGTGGCCTGGGCGTAGTCGCTGAAGTAGTTGCGCCCGGTCTCGGCCCCGTCGCAGCCGCCGATCACGAAGAACCGGCTGATCTTGCCGTCCTTGACCGCCTGGACGATCGTGCCGGCCAGCCCCAGGATCACGCTGTGATGGAAGCCGATGGTCGACTTCTTCCCCAGGTTCTCCGGGAGCGGCGCGCACTGCCGGGCCTTGGCCACGACGGCCGAGAAATCGTCGTCGGTGATCCGCACTCCGCCCGGCACGGCCGTCGAGCGGGTGGTGAACACGCGATCGGCGTAGCTCGGCTTGGGTTGCAGGATGCAGTTCGTGGTGGCCAGCACCGGCCCGGTAAACTCCGCGAACTCCCGTTTCTGCTTCTGCCACGCCCCCCCATAGTGGCCCGCCAGGTTGGGGTGCTCGCGAAGCTTGGGGTACATGTGGGCGGGGAGCATTTCCCCGTGGGTGTAGACCTTCACGTCGGTGCCTTGGCACGCGGCGAGCAGGTTCTCCAGGTCGAGCATGTCGTGGCCGGTGACCAGGATCCCCGGCCCGGCGGACGTGCCCTCCTGGACCGCGGTGGGCGAGGGATCGCCGTACCGCTCGACGTGCCCTTCGTCGAGCAGCTCCATCACGCGGAGATTCTGCTTGCCGCACTCCAGGACCATCTCCAGAAGCGCGTCCAGGTCGAAGTTCACGTTCGTGATGGTGGCAAACAGGGCGTCTTCGATGAACGCGTTGACGTTTTCGTCGGTCTTGCCCAAGCGCCGGGCGTGATGGGCATAGGCCGCCATCCCTTTCAGCCCGTACAGGAGCGTCTCCTGGAGCGACTGGACGTCCTCGTTTTTCCCGCAGACGCCCGGGCTGGCCGAGCAGCCGATGCCTCGGGCCGTTTGCTCACACTGGTTACAGAACATCGACGCTTCTCCTTTTCGGCTTGCGGAACGGATGCACAGGGCGACGGGCCCGTGCGTGTGGCCGTCTACGTGGCTTGCCCCTATAATCGCGACCGGCGGCCGGGCCGACCTTGATCTGGATCAACCGCCCGGAGAAAAGTCCCAGGTTTTCCCCCGAAAAAGGACGCCCATCGTGGCGGTCAACGTGGCTGAAATCCTGCACGGCTGCCGGCTGTTCTCGGCGGTTGCCCCGCCGGGCTTCGCCCGGCTGGTGGCGATCGCCCGGCTCGCCAGATTCTCCAAGGGTCAGCTAATTTTCCGCGAAGGGCAAGAGTGTCCCGGGGTTTACGTGGTCGGCAACGGGCTGGTCCGGGTGTTCAAGACGGGCCCGCAGGGCAAGGAGCACGTGCTCCACATGGTCGGGCCGGGCCAGACGTTCGCCGAGGTGGCGGCGATCGGGGGGTTTGAGGTCCCGGCCACCGCCGAGGCCGTCGCCCCCACCACCTGTGCCCTGCTGCCGATGGACCGCTTCCGCAAGGCATTGGAGGAGGACCACGCCCTTTGCCTGGGGATGATGGCCGGGCTGACGTTCTGGGTTCGCCACCTCGTGAGCCTCATGGAAGACGTGGTCCTGCGCGACGCGGCCGGCCGGCTCGCCCGGTATCTGCTCGACGCAGAAGCCAGCCGGGACGGCCTCGTCGAGCTTCCCACGCTGAAGCGACACTTGGCCAGCCACCTCAACCTGACCAGCGAGACCTTCTCCCGAACGCTCCGCCGGCTGGTCGACGGCGGTCTGATCGCCGAGCCGGACGGCAGTCACGTCCAGGTGCTCGACCGCGACGGGCTCAAGAAGGTCGCCGAAGGGCTGGCGCCGAAGGTGTAGAGCACTGCTCTCCCATCTCCGGGCGAAGCCGCAAGCGGGTGGTTTCCGCCGGCGACACGCTTCCCGCCAACCACTCGCCACTCACCACTCACCCCAACATCTCTCGAAACTGGCCGAACAGGTAGTTGCTGTCGTGAGGGCCGGCCGAGGCTTCGGGGTGGTACTGAACGCTGAACGCGGGGAACTTCCGGTGCCGCACGCCCTCGATGGTGTTGTCGTTGAGGTTGACGTGGGTCACTTCCAGGTCGTCCGGCAGCGTGTCAGCCTCGACCGCGAAGCCGTGGTTCTGGCAGGTGATCTCCACCCGGCCCGTCGCCTTGTTCATCACCGGCTGGTTGGCCCCGCGGTGCCCGAATTTCAGCTTGAAAGTTCTTGCCCCGCACGCCAGCGAGAGTAGTTGGTGTCCCAGACAAATCCCGAAAATCGGCCGCTTGCCCAGCAATCCCCGGATCGTCTCCCGGGCATACTCGATCGGCTCGGGATCGCCGGGGCCGTTGGAAAGGAGCACCCCGTCCGGCTCGAGCTTCAACACCTCGTCGGCCGTGGCCGTGCCCGGGAGGATGGTCACGCGGCAACCCATGTCGAACAGGTGCCGGGCGATATTCCACTTCAGACCATAGTCCAGTGCCACGACGTGGGGTGCATCCGGCGGCAGCTCGCCGCGCTTTTCGGTTGGCTTGAGCCTTGCCCAGGGACTGAGCGGCTCGTCCCATTCGATCGGGCGGTCGGGGACCACCTCGCGCACGAGATCGCGGCCCACCAGTCCCGGGCTGGCCTTCGCCTTGGCCACGAGGCTGGCGTCATCCGTGTCCACGCTCGAAAGCACGCCCTTCATGGCCCCGTGGATGCGGAGCCGGCGGACCAAGGCCCGGGTGTCGATCCCCTCCATTCCCACGATGCCGTGTTGGCGGAGATACTCGTCCAGCTCCCCGTCGGCCCGGAAGTTGCTCGCTCGCCGGCTCCGCTCGCGAACGATGAACCCGGCCAGGAACGGTTTCCGGCTCTCCACGTCCTCGGCGTTGACCCCATAGTTGCCGATCTCGGGGTACGTCATGGTGACGATCTGGCCGCGATAGCTGGGGTCGGTAAGGATCTCCTGGTAGCCGGTCATCGAGGTGTTGAAGCAGACCTCCCCGTCGACCTCGCCCTGGGCACCAAAGGCCTCGCCGGTGAATACGGTTCCGTCTTCCAGAGCAAGCTTTGCAGGTTGGGTCATGTTGGCCGATCCGGTCGAGAATGGTAATGCGTGCGAGAGTTTACGGTTCGTTTCGCGCCCGGAAGGTGGACTGCGCGTATTGGGTAAGGGCGCGTCAGGGCACTTCCACACTCACCTAAAGTCCGTCGGGCCGTCGTCCCGATAGGATGCTAATGGCTGTGGGTCTTCGGACGAAGTGAACTTACCAGTTCAGTTGGTTCGGGCAGCCAATCGAGGGCTCTTGTGCCGGCGAGCAGGGGCCCTCACTTTTTTTCTTGCGCCCGGGCGGAATTATAGACCGTTCGGGCTCGGCCGTGTAGGCTTCCCAAACGAGCGGCGATGACCGGGAAGCCGCGCCCAAGCGACGGGGACGCGACAAGCGTCCCGCATGATTGGGTGCGGCCACCCTACGAACAGGGGCGATTGGGGTCAGCATGACCTCAGCACGTTGCCGCCAGGACGGGACGGCGGTCGGCGGCAACGTCGTCGGGCCGGCTACGCTTGACGATCCGACCCGGCTCCCGACGCAGCAGGGCCACGAGGCTTGCGCCCTTCCGATAGCCGCGCGTGCGGCGCCCGTCGAGAACGCTTTCCAGCACCCGGGCCTCGCCGGCGAAGGTGGCTTCCAGGAGCTGATTGAGGGGCCCGGGCGGCATCCAGAAATCGGTGCCCGCCCGGCCGCACGCCCGGCCTCGAAGGCGGTTCCACGCCCGAACCGTGCGGACCAGCGGGTACATCCGCGTGTTGAAGTAGGAGACCAGGAGGGGGGCCACCGGCAGATCGGCCCAAAGTCGCGCGAGCCGCTCCCGCTCGTAGCGGCGATAGTGGCCAAAACTCTCGTCGTGCTCGCTCCAGAGCGACTCGTCGGCCGGGACCGTAACGAGGAAGTGGCTCTCCGGCCGGGCAGCGCCCAGAAGCTCCGAGAGCATGGCGAAATCGTCCTCCACGTGCTCCAGGACGTCCATCAGCAGGAAAAGCCGGGCCTCGGACACGGTGGGGCCTAGATCACCCGGGGCATGCCCAATCAGGAATTGCACGGCCGGGAACCGCTGCCGGGCGAACCGGATCGCCTCTTCGGAGGTATCGATGCCCACGCACCGGTACTCGTCCGCGAAGGCGGCGAGGTTGGCCCCGGTGCCGCAGCCGACGTCGACGATCGTCGTCTCCGGCGAACGCGGCAACACCCGGCCGACCAAACTCCGCACGATCCTCCGCCGGGCGACAAACCACCAGTGCCGCTCTTCGATTTCGGCGTGGAGTTGGAACTGCTCGGTTTGCATGGCGGGCAATCGATCGAGGTATCGGGGCCGGACGGTGAGGCACCCCCGTGACGAACGCCGCTTGCGGCTTCGCCGGCAGAAAACGGCAAAGATTCAGCCGGCAACGCGCCTATCCAAGCATAGCGTATCCGGGCGCACCCGCGACTCAGGAGTCCGGAACGCCGGTGAGAGCGGCAGAGCCGGCCAAGGGGGCTACCCGTAGAACGTGGCCACCTCCAATCCCGTGCGCCGTCGGACCAAGTCGGCCATGCCGTCCAGCACGTCGTTGGCGAGCGGGGCGACCCAACTCTCGTGAGGCGGCCGGGCGATCGTGTAGAGTTGCACGAGCTTGATCCGGCCGCCGGCGTCGACGATTTCGCGCAATCGCTCGCAATACGCCTCCTGCTCGGCCGGCGGAGGCGGCTCGCCGTGAATCCGGCCGAAGAGCGACTGGATCACGATGGGCCGAGTCAGGGCGGCGTCGCGGAGGTTGTCGAGAATTCGGCCGAAGGGGATCGCCGATCGGGCGACGAGGCGGAAGTACTCCTCGGTTCCCGCGTCGAGCTTCGCCCAGATCTCGCCCCCGTTGGCATCGAGGATCTCCAACCCGCGCCGCACCCGATCGTGGTGAAGCAGGCCGGCGTTGGTGATCAGCACGAGCTTCGCGTCGACGAGGCCGTGGCGGCGACGGACCTCGGCACAGGCGGCGGCCACGTCGTCGAAGTTGGCGGAGAGCGTCGGCTCGCCGTCGCCGCTCAGGGCAATGTCGTTGAGTCGCCGAGAGTCGGGAGGCGCGTGGCGGAACTTGGGGCTCTCGTAGATCCGCCCCGAAGTGACCAGGCGAACCATCGCGTCGAGCTCGGCCGCCAGGCGGTCCACCGCCACAAGCCCCCTCTCTCCCCGCTCGGTCCGGTCGACCTGGCAGTAGATGCAATCGAAGTTGCACCGCTTGTCCAGGCTCAGGTTCACCCCGATGGAGATCCCGCGCGAGCGACGGCTCAACACGGGATAAACGTACCGGTTGCTCCCGAAGCTGCGAGAATGGGCCTCGAACAAGGCACGTGAACAACCAGGATCAACCGGTTCGGTCATCGGCGGAAGAACAAGAAGAAGCGATCGATAGCAGCACAACGGTCGTTTCCCGGTGGAACGCTCAACGCGGCCGCTGGCGGCTTCGCACGGGCGAGCCGAGTCGCCGCGGTGCCGTCCTGCCCACCGCCTGCGGCTTCCACCTCGACGGGCCTACACCTCCTTGGCGTCGATCCACGACATCAGGCGACGCAGCTTCAGGCCCACCTGCTCGAGCGGGTGCTCCCGCTCGCGGCGACGGATCGTCTTGAACGAGGGGGCGTTCGCCTTGTTCTCCAGGATCCATTCCAGGGCGAACTGTCCGCTTCGCACCTCTTCGAGAATCCGTCGCATCTCGGCCTTGGTCTGGTCGGTGATGATCCTCGGGCCGCGGGTGTAGTCGCCATACTCGGCGGTGTTCGACACGCTGTACCGCATGTAGTTCAACCCGCCCTGGTAGAACAGGTCGACGATCAGCTTCAGCTCGTGCATGCACTCGAAGTAGGCCATTTCGGGCTGGTAGCCGGCCTCGACGAGGACCTCGAAGGCGGCCTTGACCAGGGCACTAACTCCCCCGCAGAGGACGACCTGCTCGCCGAACAGGTCGGTCTCGGTCTCCTCGGCGAAGGTGGTCTCGATCACGCCCGCCCGCGTGCCGCCGATCCCTTTGGCATAGGCGAGGCCCAGCTTTCGGGTTTCGTCGCCGGCCCCTTCGCCCAGGGCAATCAGACAGGGGACGCCCGCGCCCCGAACGAACTCCGCCCGCAACAGGTGGCCCGGGCCCTTCGGCGCGACCAGCACCGTCGACACCCCTTTGGGCACCTCGAACTGGCCGAAGTGGACGTTGAACCCGTGGGAGCAGACCACCACGTTTCCCGGCGAGAGATGGTCGCGGATCTGGGTGCGGAACACGTCGGCCTGAAGCTCATCGGGGAGGAGGATGGTGACCATGTCCCCCTTCCTGGTGGCCTCCTCGGTCGAGAGGGGCTGGAAACCGTCCTTGACGGCCTGCTCGTAGTTGGCCGTGCCGGGCAGCTCGGCCACCACCACGGTTAGGCCGCTATCGCGGAGATTCTGGGCGTGGGCGTGGCCCTGGGAGCCGTAGCCCAGGATGGCCAGCGTCTTGCCTTTGAGCAACGAGAGGTCGGCATCTTGGTCGTAGTAGATCGTAGCGGGCATGATGCATGCTCCAGGGGGGTCAGGGCTCGGGATCGGCGGCGCACCTGTAGGCGCCGTCGCCTTCTTGCGTGCTCGCGCCACGTACCATGGCGATCCGGCCGGTCCGCGCGAGCTCCAGGATGCCGAACGGCCGCATCAGCTCGATGAACGATTCGACCTTCCGCTCCTGGCCGGAGATCTCGATCATCAGCCGGTCGGGCGAGACATCGACGATTCGGCCGCGGAAGATCTCGACCAATTCGCGGATTTCGCTCCTCCGCCCGGGGGGGGACTTGACCCGGATCAGCATCAGGTCCCGCTCCACGTGGTCACTGGCGCTGACGTCCTCGACCCGCACTACCGTGACGATCTTCTCGAGCTGCTTGCGGACCTGCTCCAGCACGTTGTCGTCGCCAACGACCACGAAGGTCATTCGCGAAAGCCGAGCGTTTTCCGTCTCTCCGACGACGAGGCTGTCGATGTTGTAGCCCCGCGAGGCCAACATCCCCGAGATGTGCGAGAGCACCCCCGGCACGTTCTGGACCAAAGCCGAAAGCACGTGGCGCATAACCAACTCCAAGACAGGTAACAAGCCGCCCATCATACCCCCCGCAATAGGATCGGACAAGGGCTCGGGGGAAAGGTTCGCAGCGGCACCACGGGGGGCCGGCAACGAGCGACGGCAGCGAGCCCTCGCACTTGTCGAATCGCCCCGGCCGGTCGACAATTCACCACGCCACGCAGGTTGCCCATGGACACCATCTACCTGGACCACAACGCGACCACTCCGACCCGGCCCGAGGTGGCCGAGGCCATGGCCCGATGCTACGCCGAAGGCTATGCCAACCCGGCCAGTCAACATCGGCCCGGCCAACGGGCGCGGCAGGTGCTGGAGGACGCCCGAGAAACGACCGCCGAAATCCTGGGAGCGGACCTCTGCGCCTCGCCGCCCGATCGGCTCGTCTTCACCAGCGGCGGGACGGAAGCGAACTCCTGGGCGGTCGTCGGCATGGCTCGGGCGCGTGGGGATGGCAAGCCCGGCCAAGCGATCGTCTCCGCCATCGAGCATGCCAGCGTGATCGAGCCGGCCGAGCACCTGATGGAGCAGGGTTGGCGGCTCGACCTGCTGGGGGTCACCTCGGACGGGGTCGTCCGCACCGACCGTCTCGCCGAGCTGATCACGCCCCAGGCCCGGTTGGTCAGCGTCATGCTGGGAAACCATGAGACGGGCGTGCTCCAGCCGGTTTCCGAACTGGCCCCGATTTGCCACGCGGCCGGCGTGCCGCTCCACACCGACGCGGTGCAAGTGGCGGGCAAGCTGCCGATCGACTTCCGCCGGCTGGGCGTCTCGGCGATGACGGTCGCCGCCCACAAGTTCCAGGGCCCGCTCGGCATCGGCGCGCTCGTCCTCCGCCACGGCGCACCGATCGAGCCGATCTTGTTCGGCGGACACCAGCAAGAGGCCCTGCGCCCCGGCACGGAACCGGTCGCACTGGCCTGCGGCATGCGGACCGCCCTGGAGCTATGGCAGAAGGAGCACGAGGCCCACGCCCGGCGGCTCACCGCCTTGCGCGATCGCTTCGAGACCGGGCTCAAGGCGGGCTTTCCCGAGGTGGTCGTCAACGGCTCGGGCGCGGCACGGCTGCCGCACACGTCGAGCATCGCCTTCCCCGGCCTAGACGCCCAGGTGTTGCTGGTGGCCCTCGACGTGTCCGGCGTGGCGTGCTCGGTCGGCTCGGCCTGCTCCAGCGGCTCGACGGAGCTCTCGCCCACGCTCCAAGCGATGCAACTGCCGCACGAGATCGTGGCCGGCTCGCTGCGGTTCAGTCTCGGGGCGACCACGACCGAAGCGGAGATCGACGAGGCGGTGCGGCGGATCGTGCGCGTCGTCGGCGAAATGCGCGGTTGATCCAAACCGGGCCGTAGGGTGATACTATGGAAGCGGAGGCCGAGCCGAACTAGCTTGGTCCTTGAACACGTGGTAAACCGGGGGTTTGTACGAGTCTCAAACCAGCGATTTCCACAAAAGG
>Ga0307378_10004793_pt1 | contig 19093 bp, 15 predicted proteins | sample UN1MG_FD_202238 | JGI IMG/M metagenome (GOLD analysis project Ga0307378, IMG submission 202238) | Soil microbial communities from Risofladan, Vaasa, Finland - UN-1 | ecosystem: Environmental > Terrestrial > Soil > Coastal area > Acid sulfate soil | place: Finland: Risofladan, Vaasa | collected... | reverse complement strand
GTTGCTCATGTTTAACCGGGGTTTCGTAGAAAAGGAGCAGAGTTTATCCTGCTGTGCCCCGTAGCTCATTTGATGGTACTGGGGTGAAACCTGTCCGTTTTTTGTTTAACTGGGACGAATTTAACCGAGGAGCCCAGAACGCTGAACGCTGAACCCTGAATATCGAAGCGAAGCGTAGATATCTGTACAAGCAGGATAAAGGGGATGTTTTTAAATTAATATAATGGAGATGAAGTTAAATTTACCAAATAATTTTGAGGGTTAAAGAGAAACTTATTATCTTATGTACGTCCCGGAGTTCACGGAATTCACCCTTGTTAACGAGGTCCGTCGGAAACTCGCACTGAGCCAAGAAGACCTTGATCGGAAGCTGAGTGTGAGTTATAACATCGTCAATCACTGGAAAAAAGGACTATCCAAGCCTTCAAAGCTGGCCTGGGCCCAGTTGGATGCGTTCTGTGAACGGATGCGGAAGGCTGACCGGTTGGACCGGTCGGAGTTGTGATGCGGTTTTCCAATGCGATTGTTCCCGACAGTGCCCTGGAATGAGCGGCCGGATCGTCCCACAGCAGCTATAATTAGGAGCTATAATCAAGATGTCCCTTTCCATTGACAAGCCCAAGCTGGATAACCTGGCCAATGAAATATGGAAGTCCGCGGAGCGTCTGCGAGGTAAATTCAAGGCCTATGAATATCAGAATGTAGTGTTGCCCATCATCGTCATTCGGCGGCTGGAGTGCGTGTTGCTAAAGTGGCGCGAAGAGAAAAAAGAAGAGATTCTCGCCAAACAGCCCAAGCGTAGCGAACAGGAAATCGATGCCCTAGTCAAAAAGCTGGAACAGAACCCCCAGCAGTCGGCCTTTTCAAACAAAACGGACTGGACCTTGCGCAAAGTCTTTGAAGAGGATCATACCCTGCTCGAAGAGAACTTTCGTGCCTATATCAATGGGTTCTCGAAAAACGTGGACGATATCATCGAGAATTTCAACTATCGCGCCATTATTCGGCAGATGGTGAAAAACAACCGGCTGGCGCCCATCCTCAACCAGTACAAGGAGCTTGACCTGGGGCCTGACCGGCTTTCCAACCTGGAGATGGGCTACGTCTATGAAGAGCTTTTACGGCGATTTTCAGAACAAAGCGGCGAGGAGGCCGGGGAGCACTTCACGCCCCGGGAGGTCATCCGCCTGATGGTGGAACTGTTGGAAATTCCCATCCCGAAAAAACACCTTTCCATCTATGATCCGGCCTGCGGCACCGGCGGCATGCTCTCCGTGGCCAAGGAACACCTCCTCGACCGCGCTAACACGCCGAAAACAAAGGCCCAAGTGGATCAATTTGTCACCGTGCATGGCCAGGAGATGTCACCCACCAACTATGCCATCTGTCAGGCCGACCTGCTCATCAAGAGCGACCGACAGGCCAAGGTTTTTCTGGGCAACTCCCTGATTCCCCACGATCGCCACAGCCGGGAGCCGGGAGACCAGCTTCCCGAAGGAAAATTTCATTTCGACTTTATGCTCAGCAACCCGCCTTTTGGCGTGACCTGGGGCGGCAAGGACGGCTACGAGATCGAAGCCAAAAAGCTCAAAAAGACGCGCTACCGGGCCGGGATGCCCCGCACCAACGACGGGGCACTGCTCTTTTTGCAGACCATGCTGGCCAAGATCCAGCCGCCCGAAAAAGGGGGTAGCCGCATCGCCATTATCTTTAACGGTTCCCCCCTTTCCAACGGCGACTGCGGCTCCGGCGAGAGCGAAATTCGACGCTGGATTCTGGAAAACGACTGGTTGGATGCCATTGTCATGCTTCCCGACCAACTTTTTTACAATACCGGCATCTATACCTACATCTGGCTGCTGCGAAATGAAAAGCCCAAAAACCATAGCGACCGCGTGATGCTTATCGATGCCCGAAAGCAGTTCGAAAAGGAGCCCAAATCCTTCGGAAATAAGCGTCACCGCATTACCGAAGCCCACCGGGATTGGATTGCCGAACGTTACCGGAACGGCTGGGTGAGGGGATTTCAGGATGAAGACATAAAAATATTTAAAACCACTGACTTCGCTTTCCACAAGGTCAGCGTGATCTTCTGGCAGACCGATGAGAACGATCAACCGGCCATGGTCACTGAGCGCTACGAAAAGGCCTTTACCGCCGCAAACATCAACAAAGAGCAAGCGTTTTACGAAAGCGATCTGATTTTTCGCATCCTGCTCACGGAACCGGAAAAGGGCCGCAAGGTCACGGTCAATTTCACCCTCGGGCCGGAGGATCAATTTGCAAGGCTCTACGAGAAGGCTGTCCGGAAGGCCTTTAAGGCGGAAATCGATGCACTCACCAAAGACATCACTGAGACCAAGACCAAAAACAAGGCCGTCAAGCGCTTTCTGGCATTGCTTTCAACGGAAGTGGAATGGACCCACCGCCATTATGTTAAAGATAATGAGTATATCCCGTTCGGTGAGGACATCGAGACATTTTTGAATCGCGAGATCGCAAAACCCATCATCCGCTGGGCCGACAGCCCCCAGCTCGGCTACGAAATCCTGCCGAACAAATATTTCTACCGCTACCAGCCGCCCATGCCGGCTAAGGAGCTGCTGGCAGAGTTCTGGAGGTTGGAGAAGGAGGCGGAAAAATTTTTGGAGGGACTGGCGAACTCATGAACACTGCAATAGCCGAAGAATTCAAGGATAGTGGTGTTCCTTGGATTGGGGAGATACCGGAGACATGGGACGTGGCAATGTTAAAGAGAACAACATACATAAAAGGACGAATTGGATGGCAGGGTTTAACAACTAAGGAGTATCTGTCTGAAGGTCAATACTTGCTTGTCACGGGAACAGATTTCGAGAACGGCCGTATAGCGTGGTCCCAATGTGTCTGCGTTGATCAAGAGAGATATGATGAAGACTCCTATATTCAATTAAAGGAGGATGATATTCTGATAACAAAGGATGGAACGATTGGCAAAGTTGCTATCGTCAGGGGATTGCCTAAGCCTGCAACACTTAATAGCGGGGTCTTTGTTACTCGCCCTATCCACGGTTGTTACAGACCGGAGTTTTTCTACTGGGTTCTGATTTCTGACATCTTCCCAGAGTTTATTTCATCTTCGATGGTGGGCACTACGATAAATCATCTATATCAAAAGACCTTTGAGCGGTTCATATACCCTCTCCCGTCCAAGCCGGAGCAAGAGCGGATCGTGGCCTATCTGGATGCAAGCTGCGCGGTCCTGGATGCGGCGGTTGCCGCCAAACGCCGCCAGCTTGGGATTCTTGAAAACCTAGGTCAAAGGATTATACATAAGGCTGTAACACAAGGGTTGAGGCCGGACGTTTCTATGAAGCCGTCGGGTATGGATTGGCTCCCCGAAGTCCCTGCGCATTGGAAGGTGAAGCAGATCAAGCGAGCATGCGAGATTGTTCGAGGCAAATTCACTCACCGTCCAAGAAATGACCCGGCGTTTTATGACGGCGAATATCCTTTTGTGCAAACTGGTGATATCACAGCTGCCCGCAAATACATCAGATCCTATTCTCAGACACTGAATGAAATGGGCCTGACTGTGAGCAAGGTTTTTCCACGGGGAACACTGGTTATGTCGATTGCTGCGAATATCGGCGACGTAGCCATTCTCGATTTTGAAGCCTGTTTTCCTGACAGCATGGTAGGCCTGATACCAGGTCCACATACTAATCTCAATTTTTTATATTACTTAATGCGGGCCATGAAGAGCATTATGCTACGATCCGCGGTCATTAGCACACAGCTCAATCTAAATTATGTGAGGATTGGAACTAACTTTGCGGCGTTTCCGCCTAAGAAAGAACAGGAGAAGATCGCTGCTTTTTTAGATGGAAAGGAACAGGAATCGCTTTCTCTCAGGACCGCCATCGACGACCAAATCACTACCCTCCTCGCCTACCGCAAATCTCTGATCCACGAATGCGTTACCGGGCAGCGGCGATTGACCGAGGCGGATGTGGCAAGGGTGACGCTGGGCGAATCAGGGATTGAAAAGGTCGCCTAATGAGTATAAAATCAACCAATGTAAAAACCTGAATCTGACAAGGAAATTGTCTCTGAATTGGGGAGACAATTGACATGGAAACTCTTAAACTCTATGATCTATCAATGTAATTCCTACAATCGTAGAGTATCCTCGACAAATGGCAGTGTTTAATTAGTGGAGAATAAAATACCGATGAGCACACCTGAACTTGACTATATAACAATCAAAGGCTTTAAAAGCATCGCTTCGGTGGAGAAACTGGTGTTAGGTCCCATCAATCTGATCATCGGACCCAACGGGTCGGGCAAGTCCAACTTCATCGGTGTGTTTTCCTTTTTGCATGAGATCCGGGAAGGACGTCTTAACGATTATGTGCGTAGAGCCGGTGGAGCAGAACAGTTGCTTCACTTCGGTTCAAAAGTTACGGAGAGAATTCGACTTCTTATCTCTTTTAAACAGGAGGTCAACCAGTATGAATTGAACCTTGCGCCAACGAGCGATGATAGCCTTTATCCTTCTAACGAAAGGGTATATTTTTGGAATAAAGCCTATCCTAATCCCCTCGGAGAGTCACTTAGCCCAGGAGAAAATGGCATGGAGGCAGGTATCAGTGATTCGAAAGCATCGAGGATTGCAGATTGGGTGCGCCTTCGCCTGGGAAGATGGCGCCTTTATCATGTTCACGACACCAGCTTTGCTTCACCACTTCGAAAGACTGCAAAACTGAATGATAATGAGTTCCTTCGGCCCGACGGATCTAACCTGTCGGCGTTTCTATATCTGATGCTTAAAAAATACCCGGTTGAATACAGCCTGATCCGTCGCACCATCCAAAGAGTCGCCCCTTTTTTCGATGACTTTCAGCTCAATCCCGATCCTTTGAATGAAGAGGTGATCCGCCTGGCATGGAAGCATAAAAAATCAGACCAATATTTCGGCGCATCCAGCCTGTCGGATGGTACCCTTCGCTTTATTGCTTTGGCGACGTTGTTTCTCCAGCCAGAGGCGTACCGTCCGTCCGTCATCCTGGTGGACGAACCGGAATTGGGCCTTCATCCCCATGCGATCACGCTTCTCGCTTCACTGGTCAAGCAGGTTTCTCAACAGACCCAGGTGATTTTATCAACGCAATCGTCGCTGTTGCTCGATCATTTTCAGCCTGAGGATGTACTGGTGGCTGACCGTGTGGAGGGCCAAACGCAGTTTACACGGCTCGATTCAGACAGACTGTCTGCCTGGCTTGAAGATTACAGCCTCGGGCAGCTCTGGGAAAAAAACGAATTGGGCGGACGCCCGGGAAGGGAATGAGTCCATGGCCAGACTGCTGATTCATGTGGAAGGACAAACTGAGGAAACCTTTGTGAACGAGGTCCTTGGCCCGCATTTACACAGAAAGGGTTATACGAAGGTGGGAGCACGTCTTATGGGCAATGCGCGCCAGCGGGACCGCCGTGGCGGTATACGGGCGTGGAGCGCCGTGTGCGGGGACATCATCAGACATTTAAAGGAAGATGCCGGTTGCCTGGTGACCACCATGGTCGACTATTACGGATTGCCGCAAACCGGGGGCAGGGCATGGCCCGGCCGGGAAACGGCGGGTTCCTTGCCGTTTGCCCAAAAGGCATTCACAGTGGAAAGCGTGCTTTCCGCGGATATTTGCCGGGAAATGGGTGCAGGATTTAATCCCGATCGTTTCATCCCTTTTGTGATGATGCATGAATTCGAGGGGTTACTCTTTAGCGACTGTGAAGGTTTCAGCCGGGGTATCGGCCGGCCGGATCTGGCGGATGCGTTTCAAGCGGTTAGGGATGAGTTTGCCTCTCCGGAGGAGATCAACGACTCTCCGGTTACGGCACCCTCCAAACGTGTGGTGCAATTGGTACAAGCTTACGAAAAGCCGTTATTAGGGACCCTGGCAGCGCTTGAAATTGGCCTTGATGCAATACGCCGGGAGTGTCCACATTTTCGCGAGTGGTTATCCAGCTTGGAGGTGTGGCCGGAAGACCGGAACTGATAGGTTCAAAGATTCTGTGCGCATGGTCCAGGTAGGCGGAAATTGACGGCAGGAATAAGCAATATGCTCTTATGAATGATAGGAGAGGCTGAATCATGGCGCGCAAAAAAGCCCCTGAGATCACCTTTCAGGACCACATCGCGGCTTATCTGGTTCGTGAGCACCGCTATGGGGTGCTTGAACAGGTCGAGATCACGGACACGGCACACTTTATTGCCGAGGACCATCTGTGGGCTTTTCTCAGGGCGACCCAGAAGGAGGTGCTGGACAAGCTTGCCGCCGATTATGGTACGGACGCGCGTGACGAGGTGTTCAAGGCGCTCCGCTCCGAGCTGCGACACACGCCCCTGTGGATGCTGCTGCGGCAAGGACTCAAAGTGCGGGGACTGGAGTTCCGGCTGTTTTACCCCAGACCCCGGTCCAGTGAAAGCGTGGCCAATGCGCTCTATGGCGAAAACCGCATCACTTTTCGTCCTCATTTCACCTTCGGTGACACCCACCAGGAGATCGATTTTGTCCTCTTTCTCAACGGCCTGCCCATCGTTGCCCTGGAAGTCAAGCACGAAAAGAACCAGAACGTACATGATGCAGTGGCCCAGTTTGGGGCCCGGGACCACGGGTACAGGATTTTTCAACATCCCTTTCTGTATCTGGCAGCCGACACCAGCGACGTCATGGCCGCTACCGACCCTAGGCGGGAAGAAAATTTCCGCTGGCACAACACCGGATTGACCAATCAACCGATCACCAAAAATGGAAAAGAATACCCGGTAGAGTTTCTCTACCGCGAAGTGCTGTCCAGGGAACATCTGCTGGAGGCGCTCTCCTTTTTTCTCATCCGGGTGCCCAAATGCGAGGCCGAGGAGGATAGGCCCGCGCGTGAGGCGTTCACAATTTTTCCCCGTTATCACCAGAGCCGTATGGTGCGTAAAGTGTCAGATGACGTACTGGCCCAGTTCGAGGTTACAGGCGACGTCGGCCGGAAATACCTGATCCACCATTCGGCGGGCAGCGGCAAGACCCTGTCCATCTGCTGGCTGGCAGATCGCCTGCACAGCCTCTTCAAGGCGGATACGACGGAAAAGCTGGTGGACCTCATCTTCATCCTTACGGACCGCAGGACATTGGACAAAAACATCAAGGACGAGATCGAGAACTTCACCCACCTGAAAGACGTGGTCGGTCTCGCCCGGAGATCGGCGGATTTGCCGCGCTTTCTCCAGGAGCGTAAGCCGGTCATCGCCACCACCCAGCAGAAGTTCGAGTGGGTGCTGGAGGAGATCCGGAAGAATGAAGACCTGAAGAAGCTCCGGGTCGCGTTTTTGATCGACGAGGCCCACCGTTCCCAGGAGGGCAAGATGGGTGCCGCCATCCGGGTGCCCTTTCGCAACACTGAGGCCCCGGACGCTGACCTGCCGGAGGAGGATGAGGAAGAAAAAATCGCCAAAATCATCCGCGCACATGATCGCAACCAACTTTTTGTCGCCTTCACCGCAACCCCTGCTCCTGCCACGGTGACCCTCTTCGGTCAACCATTCGATGTCTATAGTGAGGCCGAAGCCATTGCCGAGGGCTATATCGTGGATGTAGCGACGAGTATCATCTCCTACAAGACGCTTTACCATTTGCATTGCCACGTAGTGCCGAAACCGGAAGAAGAAAAGCGCTATCCCATCGGCGTGGTGGCCAAGGCACTCAAGAACGTGGCCTTCAAAGATGACGGCCTGATCCAATACAAGGCCGAGGTCATGCTGCGCATTTTTGAAGAAAACGTTATGCCGCTCATTAACAGTCGGGCCAAGGCTTTGATTGTCGCCAGTTCGCGGGTGGCCGGATTACGCTACTTTGATATTATCAAGGAAAAGCTTCGGGAAAAGAATGCCGACTACAAAGTTCTTTATGCTTTCTCCGACTTTGTCCATCCGGAGACTAATGCGTCAATCAGCGAACACGCCGTGAACAAACTTAAAGCGGGAGAGCTCATTGAGGACCGGTTTGAGGGAGAGGACTCCCGCCTTATGGTGGTGGCCAACAAATTCCAGACCGGGTTTGACCAGCCGCTTCTGGCCGGGATGTTTCTCGACAAGCCGGTCATGGACCGCAATGCGGTGCAGACCCTTTCACGATTAAACCGCTGCTGTGAGGGAAAAGCGGAAGTCATCGTGGTAGATTTTACAAACAACGCCAGGGCGATTCTAAAGGCCTTTGCCAAATATCGCAAAGGCACCCCCTTTGAGCCGGGTGATCCGGATGAAAAGCAGTGCACAAGACTGTACCAGGAAATCCTCACCCTTGGCGTATTCACGCAAAAGGATGCCCATAAAGTCGTTTCGCTGCTGGCGACCGGAACCGACGCCCGGGTGCAGTTCACTGTGAATGGGTTTCGCCAGCGTTTCCAGGACAGAATTGCTGATCCGGATCAGCGAAAGAACTATGTCTATCTTCTGGCGCGTTTTGTTAAGAGCTACCATTTTCTGACCTGCTTTTTCACCTATTCTGATGAGATAGCTGAATTTGCTGCTTTCGCGGAATATGTCGGTCCTCAGTTAATCAAACAGGGGAGCGTATCGGAGTTAATGAAGCAAATCCGGCAGACCGAAGTGATCAAGGCGACTGTCCAGTTTCAGGGCGAGGTCCGCGGCGGGGGCACAGTGAAGCTCAAGCCGAGCAAGGGCGCCAAAGGTTCAGGGCCTCCCCCTAAAAAAGTGTCGGTGCAGGACATTATCGCGACGATACGCGCCAAGTTCGATATTACCGATGAGGAAGCATTGTACATCAAAGAGGTGACAGAGGAAAAGGCGGAGGATACCGCGATACGATCCACGGTTCGCGCCCATCGTGATGATCGGGTTTATCTGGATAGCGCTTATCGCATCCAGGTAAATGGCCTGATCCAGCACGCTTATTCCGATCGCGGTCGCTATGACGAACTGGCTGATGTTAAATACACCGATACCGGGGGCATTTTCGACATTATGTCTGTCACGGTTATCCAACATCATCTATCTGTTGCCGGAGGTATGCATGCCTAAGCCCATTCACCAAATCCCAAAGCACGATCGGCCGCGGGAAAAGTTGCTTGCCAAAGGATCGGGGGCACTCAGCGATCAAGAACTGCTTGCCGTTTTGCTCGGCAAAGGGACTCCTCAGATGGATGTGATGACCCTTGCAGCCAAGATATCCCGTATCATGGATGAAAAGGGGTTTGATGTACGGGTAGAGGATTTGACAAATTTTCCCGGGGTCGGTCAGGCCAAGGCTTCCCTTATTCTGGCGGCAATGGAGTATGCGCGGCGGCGCATCAAGCCCGAAGGCCTCAAGATCACGACACCTTCGGATGTATTACCCCTCATCCGGCACTTCGCCGACCGAAGGCAGGAGCATTTCCTTTCCATCACCATTAACGGTGCCAACGAAGTCTTGAACGTTAGGGTCGTTTCCATCGGCTTGGTGGACCGTAGCCCGGTGCATCCGAGAGAGGTTTTTGCCGATGCACTGGCAGACAGGGCTTCAGGCATCATCGTGGCACACAACCATCCGTCCGGTGGCCTGGAACCATCCGAGCACGATCTCGATATTACGCTTCAACTCCGGAAAGCTGGTGAGATTATGGGTATCGAACTCCTTGATCACATTGTTTTCAACCGTAATAGTTATTACAGTTTCCTCGAATCGGGGAAACTATGAGGAAGAGATGTGCGGTACGTCCATAAATAAGTAAAAAACCCGACAAATAGATGTATAAAGGCTGCAAACATGTCAGGTGTCATATTTTCATATCAACAAATAGATCCGGTAAAACTCAAATGCAAAATCAATCTTAAAAAACTTCTTCCTGCCCCGAAACAAAGAGAACGATTTAATAAAAAGTGGAATGAATTCCTTGAATCTGATCCTTATAACAAAGAAATATTTGATCTAAAAGGGGACCTGTTAAAATATCAATCCGAACAACTTATCCCCACGAAAATTGATAATAGACCACCACTTTTGCTTGTCCTTGGAAACCCCGCCAGCCATTCCGTCAAAGAAGGCATGTTTTTTTCATTTGAAGGAAATAAAAAAGAGCATCGGTTTTGGAAAAACATTCTAAAACCGGCAGGAATCCTCGATCTTCCATATGATAAAAACTTACCCATAAATGAATTAAACGAACACCGTAAAGATCAATTGTTGAATCTAAAATATAAATCACCATTTCGGATCGGACTTTGCGTTTTTATATCTATACCAAGTACTCCAAGTGGCAAATGGTCAGGAGTAACCGGAGTTCAGAGACTTATCGGTGCCAAAGCTTTGAGGGAGCTTGAAAAGGAAGAATGTCGCAGGGTAATTGAATGTGCTAAAAAGTTCTTGTCGCCTAATGGCGTTGCCGTAGCGTTTCAGAAAAACGCGTGGAATGGATTACGTTCAGTTAAAGATCCAGAATATAAACTTGATAAAGCAAAGAGCGGTAAACTTAAAGGCACCTTAAAAGATATGCCAAACATTCCCTTGCTCGGGGTTCCTCCCACCCGTTTATCCGGCCCATGTTCTGAAATATTACGCCAATTATTAGAAGAACAAGGATATAACTTACCGACTTTTGTAAAATAGTCTAAATGATTCAAAAATTTAAGTTTCCTTGAGATAATGGACAACTTTAAAGGAGCGACTAACATGAGTAACGAATACTATGTATACATGTACATCGATCCAAGAAACAACGTGGAATTCTATTACGGCAAAGGACATGGAAGACGGAAATTCAGCCATTTAAAAGGAAAAAAAGATACGGAAAAGAACAAAAGAATTAGAGCGATCAAAAAAGATGGAAAGGAACCTATAATTAAAGTCATTGCTGCAGGATTAACTGAGAATGATGCGGAACTGGTAGAAACTACCTTGCTCTGGAAATTAGGCCGATTTACTGATAATGTGGTATCGGGTCCTAGATCCGAAAATTTTCGCCCTCAGAACACGCTTCATCTTGACTACCCTGGCTTTGATATCAACAATGAGATTTATCGTGCTAATGTTGGAGAGTCCAAGAGGTCAAAAAAGATAGGTCGAAAATGGGAAGACTACAAAAAATATGGATTCTTCTGTGCTGGAAGTGACAGGAAATGGATAAATTTAATCAAAGGTCTGAATGTTGATGACATCCTTGTCGTATATCTTGCTGGCAACGGGTTTGTAGGAGTAGGAAAAGTTCAAAAAAAAGCCGTTCCAGCGAAGGATTTTAAAGTAAAAGGAAAATCCATCCTCGATATTAACACTCATGGCAGCTATGACGGTAATAAAAATAATCTGAATAAGTGCCAATATATGGTAAAGGTTAAATGGATAAAAAAAGAAGATAGAGAAAATGCTGTCAAAGCAGCTGGAATGGGTTTTAACCTCAGAGGCACATTAGTTCCCATATCCAAAAACTCAAAAATGATCGATTTCATAAATAAGGCTTTTAGCACCGATCTTTACAAATTAGTGAATAAGTAAGAACAGTATGATACTCCCAAAATATTACTGGCCTGACTTATCAGTGAACGAGAGATGGGGGTCGCATCTTAATTATTAATTATTGGGGATCGGAGAGATCCTGTTGAAGGGTTGAACGTGCGGAATGTTGTCAAACCTTGAACTGTGATTATAGCAGTTTAAATATACGATGAAATAGGGAACGGTCTTGAGCGTGAACTGAACGGCTTCAATCTTAACTTAAGGAATGAAATTATGGCTATTCCAGACTATCAAACGATTATGCTGCCGCTTTTAAAATTTGCCGGTGATGGTCAAGAGCATTCTTTGCGTGAGACCATCGATTTCCTCGCTGATGAATTTAGCCTTTCCGATGAAGAAAGAAAAGAGTTGTTGCCGAGTAAATGGTGTCGTGTCTTGAATTGTGAATAAGATTTCACTATTCACTATTCAAGATTTGACACCCTTTCTTTCTAAATAATCGAGAAAAAATTCAAGATAATCGATTTAATCTTAAACAAAGAAGGGTTTGCGATGGTTACAAAGACCCATTCTTAGAAAGAGAGACGGATTTTCGCTTTTGGCTGATACCGATTAGATATCACAACAGCGGTTATGGTTCAAATAATGATAAGAATGTCAAAGGATATAACTGGAATAAAATAGTATGAAATTTAAATTCACTATTGCAGACGCGTCGATAAATGTCCTTGTTTGCCCATATTTTTAGGTCGTATAATACTAGTTATGTGCTAATGAGCGATCTATAAAAAAAGAAAATATGTCTCAAGATATTCGTAGTCGATATATAGGTCCTTGCTATTACAATTGTAGCAACAATCACGGACCGAGAATAGATTTAGCATCTTTTATCATAAGACTGCTATTATTCGACACATATATAATAGACTCAAATAAATTAAATGAAATTATCGAAATAATCTCATATTTTGGATATGGTGGAACCAAAGAAATTCTTAACTCTGGAGCAATTCGTATTCATTCAGAGGCTTATGCTATTGGCCAGACCGGTCAAACTGGATTAGGATTTAGGGGGAAAAAAAAGGACGGCTCCCCAAAAGAATTGCTGCCACTCAATTCTTTTTCTTTTGACGTCATAATGCATTTAGACAAGAAAAAAATCATGCATGATGATTTGCAAAAAGTCCATTCAATTAAGGGGATTAAACAAAAAGAGGCTATAAACCTTAAGAAGTTAATAGCAAATAATTTGGTGTGGTATCCAGAAGAATCTGCCAAAAAAATTTTACATCAACACCTTGATGATTTACGAATTAACACTCCCAATATTAAAAGAGCAATCTTATCTAAAGCCGCTGAAATTTTAGGTGTCCCCAAAATAAGCAAGGATTTTTCTCTGTCTATTGAAGTTGACGAAATGGATGATGTTCACATCTCGTCTGATATTTCAAAGATATTATCCATAGATGAGCAAACCACACATAATATATTTGGAAGTGCGTTATTGGCGGTTGGTGCTTTGAATAAACGCATCGAAACGATGAGGGTGTTTTCAGCTGTTACAGGATTCAGAGAGAATGAACTCAGTATATTTGAAGATAAGGTTGAATTTATTATAAACAACATTTCGCCAGCACCAGTAGAAGAAAAATTGAGCAGAATCCTATCATGGCAGAATTTTCCGGACCTGTATTCAGCAATAACCTCAAGAAAGTTGAATATCGAAAGTTTGCTCAAGATAAGAGAGAGCAATGAATGTAAAGAATTTCGTAACTGGCTATGGTCGTGTGATTCACTTGAAGTAAAAGAAATGGAAGCTCGTTTGGCAAGTTTAAGCGCCCGATTATCTCTGAAATTGACAGGAACGACATCCAAAGCCATTCGGTGGTTGGCAACAACAGGCGCTGGCTTTATACCGCCAATAGGTTTAGCATTAGGACCAACTCTCGGTTTTTTAGATACATTTCTTATAGAAAAATTTCTCCCGAAATCAGGCGTTTTAACGTTTTTAGGAAGGATGTATCCATCAGTATTTAAGGGTACATAACAATTGCATTAAATCAGATTGCAATTCCGCTGCGCTCCATTGCAACTGCTTATGCAACACTTTATGTTTAATATCTGAAGGATAAAATAATGTTCGACAACGATATTTTTAATAAAAATATGGTGTGTCACTATAGCGGCAAGAACGCTGCGATATCGATACTGAGTGAGAATAAAATCAATTTCAGTCGACTTTCATCATGCGATGATCCGAGAGAATCCAAACAATGGAGCTTTGACTTTATCGGGGCAGAACAGAGGCTTTGTCTTGAACAATACTTAGAAGTTCCCAATATATTTAGTAGCTTTATCAGGGATAATTCCAGAGTTCTCTGTTTCTGTGGATGGAATGACGAAGAGATTGACTTCAGTAATAATATGGTAACTCCTTATAGAGAAGCATACTATCGCACAGGCTTTGCTAGGTCAAGGATGTGGTCTCAATATGGGAGAGAGCGTACTGAAGTTGGAAGAGGGCATACTGGTATTTGCCTAGTCTTTGACAGAACCCTACTAGAAGAGAAGTTTGAATCATCATTTAAAACAAACAAAATATTTTATAAGAGTGTTGAGTACCAGTATTATTTGGAGAGTTTCGTTAAAGCAAGGAAGATTGATTGCAGGAATATTTTAAATCATAGCATTGATGAAGCATTAAAAAAGCAAATAGATACATATTACCATGAATATTTTTTTCTTAAGTCAATGGACTACCGTGATGAACATGAATACAGACTAATAGTAATAGTTGACCATGATGATTCAATTAGTTTACCCATTACTTCATCTCTGAAGGCAGTCATTGTGGGCGTTGACTTTCCATCTGATAAATATGAATGTATCAATGAATTAACGCTGAAATGTAGCAGTTCTGCCGAAAGGTGGCTCCTATCATGGCAGGAGGGGCGACCTCAACTAATTGATTTGTCACGGGAAATAAAAAGAAAAACGTAAGTCACAAATAATGCAAAAACATAACAAAACGCTTTACAAGGAATTGTGTTCCGCCTTGCTACACACAATCCGGTAAGCTTTCCGTTATGTTTCAATAAAAATAAACAAATGAACAAACAGCTAATAATACACGCAACTGGGACTTTAGAAGCATTAAAAAGCATTTTAAGCTCATCATCGCTGAGACTCTCATACAGCAAAGAAGATTTTTGTATCAGGAAGCAAAAAAGGGGACTTTGGGGGACGGGGGACTCTGGGGGACGTACATAAGTTTATAAGTTCCTAACGGGCTGGGTGTAGAAAAGTACTTTTTCTTGAAAGTGTGAGCGGAGGAACCTTGATCCTTGATTATCCGACTTCGCTCTGTGAGCTTCAGGCTTCGCTCTGCGAGCTTCGACCCGACAAGACGACGAGACAAGTCAGCCTTCGCTGCAGCTTCGGCCCGACAAGAAAGATAGAATAAAGCAAGCGTTCTAAGAACCGGGAGATTGAATGCCTCTTTCCCAATACCTCAAAAGCTTTTCTTGCCTGCGGACTGATAAAAACCGTAAGCGCTGGTCTGCCCTCACCACCTATCAGGCACCTCACAAACCTTTTCTGCTGCTGTCCATCATGGATTTGATCGCCCAGGGATCGATTACACAAAACCTTATCGAACCCTCCTTTGAACTGCTCGATACATTCAACACCTACTGGAACAGTATCATGCCGCTTGGCTCAAAAACGAGCATGGCCTATCCCTTTCCCAGGTTAAAGACAGATGGATTCTGGAATCTGATTCCAAATCCGGGATATGAAAATCAGATCAACATAGATTTCAGCTCTATGACCAAGCTGCGTGAGGTTTGTGCCGGTGCACGAATGGACGATGAACTGTTTCAGTTAATGTGCAGCGCGGAAACCAGGGAGCTGTTGAGGGCGGTACTTATTAAGACGTATTTTGCTCCTGAAATTCAATCAAAGTTGGTAGGGCAGGGGATGGTAAATTTTGCGGCCTATGAGTACAGCAAAGAACTAATGAAAGTGGCAGAGACAAAAGCCTCTTTTGAGCCGGATAAAGAAGAATCAGAACAAAAGAAAAAAGTTAGGGACCAGGGATTTCGAAAGGCGATTATTACCCTTTACAGTCACCGCTGTGCCCTGTGCGGAATACGCATGCTAACTCCCGAGGGCCATACCATTGTCGATGCCGCTCACGTCAAGCCATGGAAAGATAGTTTTGACGACCGGCCCACCAACGGAATGGCGCTTTGTAAGCTCTGCCACTGGTCTTTTGACAAGGGGCTGATGAGTGTTGGCAAAAAATATCAGGTTTTGGTTTCAAAACGAATAATGGTAGAGCAAAACTATCCCGGGCATATTCTTACGCTGACCGATCGCCCCATCTTCACGCCTGAAAAAGAAAGTTTCTGGCCGGAACAGGATAACCTTCACTGGCATCGACGAAATACATTCCGCCGATGAAAATACGGGCTTCCGAGTCTTCAATGTAATAAGTTTTTATTTGACTTTAAAGATTTAAGAAATGGTGACCGATCTTACATACTGAATAAAAAAGAAATATTTTGTTTAACGATTCGATATTTATTAATATAACATTAATATAAGAAGGAGAACGCCTTGAACATTCTTGTCATTCTGTTTCCAGCAATCTTAATTTTTGGAATCTATGCGATTTTGGCATTGGTGTTCTATATGCAGCGAAGATTTCGCCGGATGAAAGGATATCGATCGCCATTTAGCGACAATTTTTTGAGAAGCCCGGGAGAATCCCTAAACAGGCAAATTATGGAGATCAACGATAAGGTGATTGAACACCTTGTCATGTCCATCATGGCTCCTATTCTTATTTATGCGATCTATATGTCTTCTTTATCTTCCGGCAATTTAAAATTTTCAACATCGGCTATTACGGTATTTATCATCGCTGGATTCGGTTTTATCGCTTATCATCTTTTTAAATTGATAAAGTTGATGAACCTTAGACAGTCATATCGGTTGGGTTACGAGGGTGAAATAGCAGTCGGCCAGGAACTCAATCAGCTCATGCGGGATGGATATTATGTGTATCATGATTTTCCAGCAGACAAGTATAATATCGATCATGTTGTAGTTGGGACTTCAGGTGTATTTGCCGTTGAAACAAAGGCTCGTTCAAAGGCTACATCGGCCGGTTCAACCTCCGATTATAAAGTAACTTACGACGGCAATCGTCTCCATTTCCCCAAAGGTACGGACGTTAAATCCATCGAACAGGCCAAGCGGCAGGCAAAATCGCTTTCAGGGTGGCTGAGCAAAGCCACTGGTGAACATGTTGCTGTGAGGCCTGTTCTTGCTCTACCCGGATGGTATGTTGAACGAACATCGTCCAACGGCATACCTGTCATAAATCCGAAAAAATTTCGCTCTATCGCCAAACCTATGGATGGAAACATTTTATCCGAAAGTATGATTTCGCGAATTGTACATCAGCTTGAACGAAAATGCCGTGACGTCGAACCAAAGGCAATTGAGAGATCATAAAAACGGGGTCTTGTAAATGGTGTCACATCTTGAATAGGTACGAGGTCGCGAGACCGTTATCTATTAACCTGAAAGGAGGTTATCATATCAGTTGCCCTTATGGATATGTAGGCAGAGGGCGGGTTCGTGTGGTAACACACGGGCTGAACTTGCCCCGACACGGTACCGAGACGGCTCGCAGAATATGCGGGTTTTACCCAGTCAGGGGTGCCGGCCAAAGCCGGGGACTCTGGGGGACGTACATAAGTTTATAAGTTCCTAACGTGCTGGGTGTAGAAAAGTACTTTTTCTTGAGAGTGTGGGGCGTGGGGTCAAACCTTGAACTGTGATTATAGCAGTTTAAATATACGATAAAATAGGGAACGGTCTTGAGCGTGAACTGAACGGCTTCAATCTTAACTTAAGGAATGAAATTATGGCTATTCCAGACTATCAAACGATTATGCTTCCGCTTTTGAAATTTGCTGGCGACAGGCAAGAACATTCTTTGCGTGAGACCATCGATTTCCTTGCTGCTGAATTTAGCCTTTCCGATGAAGAAAGAAAAGAGTTGTTGCCGAGTGGCTTACAGGCAACCTTTGATAACCGGGTTGGTTGGGCTCGTACTTATATGAAGAAGGCGGGGCTGCTGGAGTCTACCCGAAGGGGCTACTTCTGCATAACAGCGCAAGGAAAAGAAGTCTTGGCTCAAAATCCTCCAAAAATTAATGTCAAATTCCTTAAACAATTTCCAGAATTTGTTGAATTCCAAAAACCCAAAAAAAGGGGGGAAATTGATCCACCCCCTGTCGATATAACTCCCGAGGAATCATTAGAAGCTGCTTATCAGGAGCTTCATGACGGGTTAGCCTCAGAACTTTTGCAAACGGTCAAACAATGTCCCCCTGAATTTTTTGAACGCCTGGTTGTCGATGTATTAATAAAGATGGGATACGGTGGTTCACGAAAAGAAGCAGGTCAAGCCATGGGCAAAACAGGGGACGGTGGAATAGACGGAATCATCAAAGAAGACAAATTAGGACTCGATATAATTTACATTCAGGCCAAACGCTGGGAAGGCACTGTCGGCAGGCCGGAAATCCAAAAATTTGCCGGCGCCTTGCAAGGCCAGCGTGCTCGCAAGGGAATATTCATAACCACTTCAAATTTCACAAAGGATGCTCTGAATTACATTGAAAATATCGAAACAAAAATCATCCTCATCGGCGGCCAAAGGTTGGCCGAACTGATGATTGCCTTCAACGTAGGTGCAAACACCACCGCTATATATGAAGTCAAAAAAATCGATTCCGATTATTTTATAGAAGATTAGATAAATACTACTAAAGTAGCACCATGATAGAACTTGAGAGATACCCCCGAATAAAAGTAACTCGGAAAACTGGTTCAGAGCGATTGCATAATGATGGCCATGAAACATCCGTTCAGCTCGTTGATTTTTGGAGATGGTCTTCATCAGATCTTTTAAGCAATGCAACCCGTGGTGTTTTCGCAGAGTTCATTATCGCCAGTGCATTAGGATTGGTCGATAATGTTCGTTCTGAATGGGATCCTTACGATTTAATAACTCAGAAGGGACAAAGAATTGAAGTAAAGTCTGCTGCATATCTTCAATCATGGTCCCAGAAGGAGCTTTCTAAAATTTCTTTCAGCATACGCCCATCCAGAAAATGGAATTCAAATACTGGTCAGTTAGAAAATATCTCCGAGCGCCAGGCAGATATTTATGTTTTTTGTTTATTGGATCATCAAGAGCAGAAAACCGTTGATCCAATGAACCTCAGCCAGTGGCGGTTCTTCGTCATTAGCGTAGATATACTTAATGAGCAATGTGCCGGCCAGAAGAGCATCAGCTTGGCGAAACTACTCAGCTTAAATCCTTTTGAGGTTTCATACGAGGAAATGTCTGATTGTATCAACCAAATGGCATAAATGAAATAGGGGGCGATCATCCGATTATAAGTTTCGCAGCAACATTGGATAAAACTCAGAGTGGGGAAAAACCTAATAGAGAAGGAAAAAAAGTCCGGTTATGAAAAAACGCATTTGCGTCATCGTTGTATTATTGACATTCAGCTTTCTTTCCTTTGTTCAAG
>Ga0307378_10004791_pt1 | contig 19106 bp, 25 predicted proteins | sample UN1MG_FD_202238 | JGI IMG/M metagenome (GOLD analysis project Ga0307378, IMG submission 202238) | Soil microbial communities from Risofladan, Vaasa, Finland - UN-1 | ecosystem: Environmental > Terrestrial > Soil > Coastal area > Acid sulfate soil | place: Finland: Risofladan, Vaasa | collected... | reverse complement strand
CTCAACCGGCTGGAAACCTTCAGAAGGCAGGGGCTGACCAAAGTAGTTCAGGACGTGTCCAAACTGTACCGAACCGGGATTGGCAAATTGACGACCTTTGTTCAGGTCAGCTGCTTTATTTACGGTATTGATACTGGCAGTAACATCTGCGACGGATGCATCAGCATTGGTAGAATTGTCATCCAGAAATGCCATGGCCGGTGTGTTAAAAGCGAAAAGCATGCTAAACGCAACTGCGATAATAAGAAATTTCTTCATGATTTTTGATCCTTTCAATTGTGAGTAAAAGTTGTTGTACCCGGCCCAACTAAGTAAGAAGGGCCGGGAGGTTACCGATATTAAATGATGTTACTGATTATTGGGGACCGAGATTTGGCGCACCATTAGCCACGGCACTGGATGACCCGGAAATGAGTGCAGAAGTTGATCCACCAGGGGTGACCGTAACCATACCGGTTAAATTGGCGGCTCCGTTGCCGGCAGTGTAACCGTTGTAGCTAAATGTAGTTGTGCCACCAACGTATGCGGCACCATTGGAAATCCCACCCTGAACAACGCCGTTGCCGAAAACATTAGCATTCTGAATCGTCACATCAGGAGCACGGCATCCGTTAAAAGCGATGTTGGTCATGTTTTCTGTTGTGGCGTTAAACGATCTCGTATTACCGTAAGGATCAATCGTGACTTCGGACTTACCCTTGGTAATAACGTCAGGGGTATAGCTTGAGTGAAGAATGCTAAATGCGATGGTATTATGTTCGTTCATATCCCAAGGGGAATATGCCAAATAGTCCAGACCGCTTTGATTGTATGCAGTCACACCACCAGCAAGGTATCCAACTTCGTTGGCACCATTGTTCTGATAGAAATCGGCTCCGAAGGCTAATCTGGTAGAAACAAATTCCGGATCCCCGTACTTACCTGTGGCAAGACCATCACCGAATACGAAGCCATCTTCGGCTTTAATGCCAGCTCCAGCTTTGGACGTCAACCCGTTATCATAGGCCCAAGACCAAGCTTTTGTTTCAGATTCGCCGTAGAGAAATCCCTGCTCGAAAGCTTCATTGGGGGTATATTGTTTTACCCAATTTTTCCAATCAAAATATTTCCTCCAGTCGGTATATGAACCAACATAAACCGTCTGACAACTGGATCCTTCGGCATCAGCGAAAGTTTGAATGTCGCCGCCAATCCCGGACACGCCACCTGCATAACCGAAATCATTTCCGTGACCATGATATGACCAGGACTCGGATTCATCAAAATCCCACGGACGTATGGAGTAAACACCGGTAACCGTTGCTCCCTGATCTTCCGGTGGGTCACCAGCTTCCTGAAATACCCACTGGGAAGGCAGTCCGGGATGGGAATTGAAATACTTCACATTGTTGGTAACGGTGTGACGGTAGTAACCAGGTCCGTCTACTGGCCCGACGGCCATTGCCATGCTTCCAATGAACAGAAACGCACATATTGTAAAAATACTCAAAAGTTTTTTCATTCGTTAATTTCCTTCCAAATTTAAAAGATTGATTGTTGTACTACAAAACACTAGACATAAGCTTATGTCCACTGTGAGTGGACCTTCCATCGATGTGATATTCAGCATTACTTTTTAACGCCTTGGGTCTGCTGATTTGCCCTGGCATCATCCACTGCTGTAAACACGCCTTGTTCCAGCAGCTTCTGTGTGGCTTCAGATTTCTCCTTCGCCTGGTTATCCTCAGGTGTAATAAACACATATCGATTTTGCAGAACAGGACCAACAATTGTTGATTCTTCCTGTTTCTGATCTCCCGCAAATGCGAATCCACCGAGGATCAATGACAACACCGCAACACAAATAATGAGCTGCTTCAAATTAATCTCACCCCCTTTCATTTAAGAGTATATCGGAAATTGCCAATTCTTGCGATATCTTTTTGATTTCCAAGATTAATTGTCACAAGATGATCAACTATCCGAAAGTTTTTTCCATACGGAAGTTTATATACAAATTGGCGATAAGGCAAATTACTTCTATTTACCTCGCCGCCCTTTTGCACCTCTATCCAATTTACATTCCCTCCAGTTTTCATAGTTATTTTTTCATATAAACTATATTCAAGACCTGTTGGATTGTTGACTTCAATCGTCAACGTAATCCCCTTGAACTCATTTCTGTTTATATCATGAAATTTCAAAAAATTTAAATAGACTGGATTGGAAATGTGGGTGCCATCCACATCTTTAACATCTTTATGTGCTGCATAATAAAATGTTATATAGAGTGGATTGCCAATAACTTGAAGTGTGTACGATGGGTCCGGCAGAATTCTTCCTGTCGGGTCTATGAGGTTTGTGTGAATTGTTGAGCAGCCAATAACGAGTAACAATGTTATCAATATTGTAACATGTCTAATTCTAATCATATTCAAATCCTTTCGTTAAAAAATTCAAGTAACATTTCCTATTCACTAATTTATATATATAGACATTAGTCTTTTAAATAAAAAATTTATGGTCTTATTTTACAACGAAACGTCTCACTAATGCTTCCATTCTGCCTGCGTCCATAAAGTCGCCTGGACATGTTAGTTCTTTATTGTCAGAAACATCTCTGTGAAATTTTATTTTACCTGGAGATATGTGATACATTTTCAGAAAAGGGTTTAGAACTCTATAAGCTAAAACTTGATATAAGCGTGCTTCGGGTACTTTAAAATCATATGATCCCAATACAGCAACATGAATAGCTCTATTATTTATATCATTAGAAATATCATCCCATTCACAAAGATATACAAATGGTCTGGTTACAATAGCATGATAATCCTCTTTGATTTTTTCAATTACATAATGATAATTTATATCTCCGCTTTTATCTTCAAGAACACCTTTATATAGTTCTGGTGTTTGAAACTTTGCATTATCAATGCGGGCTGCTGGTTGCGGATACATCTCAGCCGTATGATGTAATATAATCCATTTAACTGTTTGACGTCTCACTTTTAACAGTGAAGGTCTTAATTGAATTTTCATATTTATATTGCTCCGTTAACCAGAATTGTGGTTTGTAGATGAAGTGATTATTCTCCCTGATTTATAACATCCAACTATCATATCACCAACTCTTCCTTTGCCCAGTGCGTTTGAAGTATTTTTTGAGCTTGATACAACTATTTTTGATACATGTCCACAAGTAAGTAGAACCAAATTGGTCATTTTTCCAACCCCTCTTGATCCTGAATATTGATCAGCACTAGAAACTATTATACGTCCAGTTTTAGTTCTACATGTTGGTTTACTATGACAGCAGCATGTACCAATACACATATCTCCCATTCTTGCTACATTTGGCATAGTGTCTCCTTATTACGCAAATGGTTCTAGTTCTGTAACCGATTGCTCTAGTTTTAATTTATCCGCTTCTAATATTGCTGCTGCCCCTATTAAAGCATCTCTATTTGGAATCAATCCATACGTTGCTCCTGTGTCTAATGGTCTTGTTAAGTAATCATTGACCCACGCCCAGTCATCTATAAGTGCTAAAATTGTAGCATCAGCATCCCACCCAACGCCTTCATAAATATATATTTCAATTGGGACGGGGCGTGGCAGTATTGGTGGGGGGACTGGAGCATATTCCCAGTACCATATAACCCAGTCAGTAATATTTCCACCTACATAATCATAGACGCCATACGTTGCTCCATATACTGTATAAATTTCGCCATTGTTATATGTAAGTGCAAGCTCTGTTGATTTTGCCCCTTCCAAGTATTCTCTCATATCAAATGCATAACCTGTAGTTGATGTTGCATCTCCACCAACAATATTTTCCAGGGCATCAATTTCCTCATTGTATTCTTCAATTTGGTTTTCGATTTGTAAAATTCCATTATCAAGAGCTTCTACTTGACCCTCAACTTGATCAATCATTTGTTGGATTACACCCATTAGAATAGTTCTCCTATTTTCATCGCTGCTTTAACTGCATTTTTACTATCTTCAACTGCTCCTAAAGCATCCGATTTTGCAGTTTCAACACCTTCTAATGCAACTTCAAATTTATCTATTTCACTTTGAGTCATTCCCACTTCTCCAAATATTACATCATAGCTAAAATTATAGGTATCATCAAGATTATACCCTGTATCATAACTCATTAAACCATTCAGTGTATCTGTAAATTCATCGATTTCTGGAATATAGATAGTATTTCCACATAGAAGAGGATCAGACAAACAGTTAATAATTATATCAAGTAATGCAAATAAATCTCTTAGTGCTTCTCCTCCAGGAAATAGAGCTCCATTTAATATTTTGTTTATTGCATCTGCTAAAAATCCAAGACCCATTTCTGGAACATCAACTCCAAGATCATCAAGTATTCCATCGATTTTATCAAATATTCCAAGGACACTTCCAATTAAAGCTGATACCGGATTTTGATCTGAAAATAGTTCACAGTTATCTATGAATCGTTTTAGATCTTCAAGAGCTGACAAATTAGCTTCTGGCACAAGAGCTTCGACTTGATCTTTTAAATCCTCGACAGCAGCATCAACCTCAGATTGTAAACTCCATGTTGTATTTTTTAATGCGCTTGTGAGCTCAGACATCTTATCTCTAAACCCTCGTTTTCCTGCATTTAATGGTGCGACTATAGTTTCAAATTTTTGAACCATCTGATTACATAATGAGGTTGCTGTTGGTGATAATATTTCGATTGATGTAGAGTCAGACATTACTTTTAACCCCTTTTCCCTTGTGGTGAAGCAGTAGCAGCATTTCCAGCAGTTGTTGCTGTTTTTGCTGTTCCAGATTGCTCATTTAAGAATCCACCTGCGTCATGAGACATAGCAATACCAGCTAAACCATTCACATTAGCTCCACCTTGATAGTTTAAATCATTTTGTGCCTTCAAATTTATTTCGCTGCCAGAAGATTGATTCATTTCATCACCTGATTTAATATCCATTGTTCCCGTCTCTGCTTGAACATTTATATTCCCAGTATGGGATTTAATATCAATATCTTCTTCAGCATAAATTGTAATCTTACCTTTTGTTTTGAGTATAAAATCGCTTTCTAAATCTATTTGTAATGTTGAATTTTCAATATCAAAATTAATAAAATCTCCTTTATATGTCCTGATTAATAATTTTTCTTTACCATCTCTTTCATCAAGTAATATAGTTGTTTGATTAGTATCAATTGTATAAACAGATGCTGTATCTCCAGATGGTGGAGTTTTTAGCAGTCTTTTCTTTCCTGTTATTTCAACTCTTGCATCATCTGGATCATCTGATATTACAATACATCTGCCTTCATGAGATTTAAATATAGTCCATTTATCTTGATAGTTTGCACCCACTTGGTTTTCAGGAAGAACTTTTGCATGCTCAATGTCTAATCCTGCAAAATAATATGGTCTATTGATATTACCTGCTTCAAAGAAAATCCACACCCAAGCACCAGTTCTTGGAATCATACACGATCCCATATAATGGTTATCAGATTCAAATTGTGTATTACGCCCACCAATAGAATTGTTAGCAGGTCGCGCCCATATACCTTGAGTATCGTCAATACCAACCATTATATCGGGTATATAAACAAGGACTTTTCCAAACATCTCTTTGTCCCTGTTGGTTATTACTTTAGCTCTATAATTTCCATATAGACCATTAGTTACACCTTTTTCCATTAGTTATTCCATGCCTTTATTACAAAATCTTTTACTTTCTTAAAACTTGCATCTTTGAGTTTTTTACTCTGCTTCAAAATATTTTCAACTCTGTTTTTAGTAGATGGATGTTCATCAAGAGCTCTATCAATTTTGTTAACTACTTGACACATTGCACCACATTGACTACCTTGTTTTCGAACTAATTTTTCCATGTATTTTTCTAATTTGTTAAAAGCACTTATTAGATAATCACCATATCCAAATTGAGCTGCATAGCTATCAGCATTATATTCATGTCGTCTTCCGACAGTTATTCTATAAGGAATTTCTGCTATATTCAACATTATATGCATTAAAATATATACAGCTAGTATTGATCCAGGAACAAATGCAAATCCGGTTGCTGTCAAAATCCCAAGACATATAGACCACATTGTATATTTATACGCTAAATCTTGATATGTGTGTTTTGATTTATTATGATATGCTTCATGTAAAAGAATAGAATCAATTTCTTTGTCATTTAATAATTTAAGAAGCGATGAAGTTACAAACATATGTTTTCCAAATCCCAACGCAAATGCATTTGGAGATGGATTAGACATTATATGAACTACGTATTTTGTTGGACTTTTTAATATATTGTTTATTCTTTTAGATAATTTTGGATCAACCTTCGTTGTTTTTGCAAGAACCATTGATTGAAGAAAAACAATAGTAAGATTTGCTACAATTGCTGCTGCTCCAATCCCTACAGCAATTCCCATATCTTCTTGTATTGTTTCTAGATATTTATCAATATACATTAAAACATCCCCTTGATAATTTCTAATAACTTAAAATATTCTTTTTCATTGTATTTAATTAAATACCTTGGAACTACTCTTGCTCCGGGAATGCTTGAAGTTAAAATTACAGAGAAAAATCTTGAACAGTCTTCCATTGCAGGAAGTATATTAATCCCAAAAAATCTATATAATTTGGAAGTAAATTGTGTTATTGTTAGACCAGGCATAACTTTTAGATCAGATACAGATTTAATAAAATCTTCAATTTTCATAAAGTCATACTTTTTCAATTGATCCATATCACTTTGATATAAATAAGGAGCAATTTTTGATGCGTTAAAAAATAATTTATCTCCCTTGTGTCCAAAGAAAGATGCTAGAATATAACAAGCAACTAAAAATTTTAACTTCGGAATACCAGATGCATAAATACCAACTAATCCAAATTCTTTTCCAAATATTTGTACAAAAAATGATAATAGATATTTAACAATTATTTGAGCGTATGATTCTGAAATTTTATATTTTTTGGTAACTAATTGTTGAAGTGAATAAGCATATACAATAGATGCATATAAATCGTTTGGATTCATGTTAGTAATTTCATTTACATCAAATGGTTTTAAATTAATGATCAGTCCTTTAGTAGGAAGATTGTATGTTACAGGAAGTGGATAGCTATCAATTGTAACTATTTGGATTGATTCTCTTTTTTTAATATTTGATATAATGTCGAATATTTTTTTATTTGTGAAATGAGTTATACTTTTCTTCTTTAATTCTAAGACAGCAAATACATGACGAGGACTATTTTCTTCATTATAATATGCTCTTAACGCAGACTCGGATAAATTTATTATATTTGGTGTTCTGCTAACTAATTTAAACGAGTCCTTTACTATCATATAATTTCCTCTTACCAGGTTATGCTTGTGAGATTGGGAGCATCGGGAATTGGATATGTATCTTGTAAAATAAATGTTATGGCGCTCATAGATGGAACAACAACCTTAGCAAGATTAAAATCTTCCAAAGAAAATACGCCATTTACATACATTAACAATTCCCATAGAATTACTGTCCCATAATAATCATGACTCATATAGTCAGGACGATATTTATATTTAAGTTCAAATTCTATTTCTTCTGAATGTCTTAGGAGATAGAATAAATTTTTATCAATTGTGAGTAGATTTGGATCCGGAAACGTAAAATAGTCATTGTCTGTTTTAAATCTCTCACCAAATTTTTCAATATCAAGAGGTGATTGTAATTGTCTTTTTGCCTCATTGTTTATTAAAATTGACATAAAATTATCCTTCTGCTGCTATCGGATATTCATCTTTACTCCATGTACAGTTACTTTCGTTTACAGCTAATCGTGATTGAATAGTATCAATATCAGCTTCATCCAGATACTTTGAGTATTCAGCGACGAAGTTTTTATAATCCCCTTTGACTAAACTAACCGGGATTGTTAAATATCCATTGTGGAATTTTTCATGCATAGATTTTATCAAAGTTACATATCCAACTTTATTTTTGAAATGCAACTCAATTGCTTCTTGAGCAATATCAAAGGTACAAAAATCTTGCTGATTTTCAATCTTTTTATTTACAAGACCACATACCAATGTAAACATTGATGGTACATGATGATGGACTTCAATGGTTACTTGATCAATTGTCTCGTGAGTTATCATACATTCATTGACTTGTAAAACATCAATTATATAATTTCTCCATAGTTTATATTCATTACATCGTCTAACTAACATTTCACAATTTCTAACGAACTTTTTATATTCCGCTTCATTTTCAAAATTTCTAATTCTTAAAGATAAACGAAACGGAAAGCTATCGCTATACATTTCTAAATTTTCAACATTAGATTTAATTTCCGGGTCAACTGATATTGTAATTGTCATTTTATTTTATCCTTATTTAGAGGCGAATGTAACTATTGCACCTAATATTCCAGCAAATACAAAAACTATCAATGAAGCGATTCCAACTCCAGCAGCTATAGGGGAGTTAAGTGCGACCATTATCCCTCCAGCTAAGATTGTTGAGAAGTGCCCCAATCCTCCTATTATTACAGCCATAGTAATTACAAGTGCTATACCAATAGCATAATCTGGAACAGAATCTATTGCTATTTGTCCTTTTTTGGGTTTTTCATCATCATCATATTCATTTTGAAACTTTCTAGTCAGAACTACAAATTTTTTAATATCATTTCTTAACTTTACATTTGGTAAAACTTGTTCATCTTTCTTTTGAATTATACTAGAAAATGATAAAAATGTAGAAGCTGCTTCTATGCTTTTTTCACTTGCCCCGGATAGAGAATTTTTTAAAATTTGTTTACATAGCATTTTTCTTTTCAGAAAGTCTTTATCACTTTTAGATAAGAGTTTATCAACAGAAGATAGATCCACTTTTACATTTTTAGTCAGACGTTTTACCATCTTCATTGTTTTTTCGGGGGATTTCAGATCAACTGATGTTTTTAGTTTTTTTCCGAAAGAAACTACATCATCTTTTGATTTAAATTTATTTACTATAGATTTAAAATCAATCTCAAGTAGTGTGTTATTTATTTCTTCAGTAACATATAAATTATTGATATAGTTATCAACTATTTTCATTTTACTTATCCTCGCTTACAGAATTATATTTAATCAATTTTTGATCAACAATCGATTCCCCAATTATCTTTGAAAAATTCTTTTTTATTTTAAACAAAGAAGAGCTTTGTCTTTTTGCATCTTCTAAAGTTTCATAAACTTTTAACTGTCCTAAATTTTGATACATCATGGAATAGGAAAGAGCATTACATACACCCTTATATTCTGCCATACAAAAATATGCTGATCTATTGACTTCATCTGCTATTATAATATTTCCCCAACCCAATTTAAATAATCGATTTATTTTGCTATAATTTCGTAAAAATGAATCATCTATATCTTCAATTTTACTAAAAACAACAAATCCCTTTCCATCATGGCTTCCCATTAGAATATCACGTCTTGGATCACCACTTAAAACTTTATTGCCAAATCTAAAAGTCCATTTGTCTATAAACTTATAAATAAATCTTAACGCGTTTCTTCCAAATGAAACTATCATACCATTGATCATATTTAACTTCATATCATTGAAAAGAAGAGCTGATAGTTTTGCTTCCGATTTAACTCTTAAAGGTAAAACTTTAATACCAATCATACTTCTCGTTACATTACCAAATTTATCTATATTTTCAACTGGTATAAATGTAGGTTCAAGACTTATTGTTTTAAAATCAGTCATTTTTACAGTTGCAGATGCTTTAGCTGCTTCATGTTTTTGTTTTTCACGTTTTTCTTTTTCCGCATCTATATTTTTCTCTGGTTTTGCTGGCATGTTTATGGTTATGTTAGGTGAATCTACTTTTTCTTTTTTCTTAGTTTTGGTTTTGGTTCCGGTTCCAGTTTTTATCATATCTTCTCCAAAATCTTCTGTTAAATCCACACTCTCTTTAGCAACTATCTTTTTGCCCACAATTTTCATTGAAATTTTATTTATCTTGTTAAACCTTTTAACCTCTACATCATTTATAATATCATGAACTTTATTAGAAACCAAATATAGCTCAGCTGTTTTAGCAATAGCAGGAATCGCATTTTCAGATACCGCCTGAGAGACTATCATTGGATAAATTACAATCATTTAACTATTCCTCCATTACAATATAAAAGCTGTCTTGTGGTCCTTCTTTGGTTTCGGAGCTATTGGTGCTTTTGGTGGTTTCTTTTTTCGTCTAAATGGTTGTATTACTTCTTTACAAACATCATCTTCACATTGTTTTCTGTATAAACAATATTTACATGTTTCATTTGTTGAACCGAAAGGATCAAGAATCTGTGAAGTTTCAAGGGAAGATTTGAGTATAAGCGATCTGCTTAGGAGGGATTCGGCGAGTTTATGATCTACAGGCAAATCAAAAGGAATGATTCTTTTACAATTTCTAATAACATAAATTATCGTAATTGTTTTTATATTATACTGATACTCTGTATTTAGAATATAAGCATATATAATGCCCTGTAAATAATGCTCCTTTATGTATTCATTTTTGAACTTATCTGCATCTATACTTTTAATTTCATATAAGAAGCTATCACGAATCCCGTCAAGTCTTCCTTTAACTTTAAATTTTTCACTAACGATTGTTTTTTCAGTTTCCGAAAATTCATACAGATCTTGTATAACTGAATGAATTTCATTACCCACTCTTTGTATCAAATACAAATATGGATACTGATATAACTTTTTAAAGTCGACTGGATATCTCATCCTGACGTAAAAACATTGTCGTAAACAGGTATATAATTCTGAAACAGAAATATAAGGTCGTTCATAGCTTTGAAGTTTCTTATACTCCTCGATGAGTTTTGCCCGCATCATGGATTCAAACTTTGTTATATCAAAACCATCCGATTTTTTTGGTGGTGGTTTTTCAAAAGTTTCTCCGGGAATATAAGCAAATATTTTTGATTCTTCAATTAATTTCTTTGTATTAGTCGTTTCAACTTTCGCTGCCTTTTTTATTTCTTTTACAATAGGCGTTTTCTTGTTTGTTTTTGTCTCTTGTTGAACTAAATAATCAAAAAGTTTTTCGTATGGATTATCTAGCTTCTGGGTCATTATTATCTAAGAGCATCATCGCAATCTCGCATAAATTATCTCTTAAAATTTTATACGAATCTTCAACGATTTTCCCAGTCCATTCATTCATTGCAGAAAGATTCTTCGCCTCTTGTAACGCTTTAGCAACTAGCATATTATCTACTGCTAATCTAAACGCTTTCTCTCTGATTTTTGATTCGACTAATTTTCCTACATCAATTTTAGAATCTTCTTTTAAAGCTTCTGTCAAGTCTTGTTTGATGTCTTTACGAGCTTGCTCAGTTGTAACGATTTTTTGTGCAGCTTTTCGGGCATGTTTAGCAGATTCTTTTGCTAGAACTAATAACTTTTTGGACACAACTTTTTCTTTCAAAACTGGCGGCGTATGTTCCATGAGTTTTAACATTTCTACATATACCGAAAGAAGGGCGCCCTTGATTGATATATATTCTTCTTTTACAACCGGGCAACAATTTTCAACTTTACCTAATTGCTTTCCAAAGAAAATATAATCTACTCCGTAAAAGTTTTCTAGCACTTTTATTTTGCTTTCTTTTGATAACATTTTTTTACATCCTCCCATTATTTATACGAAAACTTTGAGTTTTCATCCTCAAGGACTTCTAGTAATATTCTCCTTGAATCTTCTGGATAATTGGTATTTTTTATTGCTAGACACAATACTTTCATTGCATCAATAGTGCGACCATGTTTGCCAATGATTTTACCACAATCAGTCTGGTGTACCTTAATCTGTATAATCGCTGCTTTAGTTGAGATTGAGGCAGATATATTCACATCATCCGGATTATCAACTATTTGCTTTGTAGTATCTTCAACATACTGGCGTAATAAATCAGACATTCCACTCATAATTATTTTCTCCCTTTCATAATTTCATTTATACCTTTACATTTTGTTCTAATTCTATAGTAGGATTAGTCAACTTCCGGGTTGTACTTCTCAATTATTTCTGTCTGTATTGCTTCTTTAGATGCTATATCAAATGCAGTTTTAAATTCTTCATTTGTATGATATAAGTTCATAGCATCTTTGGTTCTGAATTTAACATCTGGTAATGAAACTAGATAACTCCATGCTCCACTATTAAGACGTTTGGTTTCTTTTAAGAAGTTATAATTAGTCCAAAAATTTGAAAATCCCGATGTAAATGAACCAACTATTGGAATTTCAATATTTGGTGGAAAGAGTTTGTTTTTTACACATTTAACTTTTACAATCACACCTTCAAATCCATATTTATTAGAATCCTCTGCTTTACCTTCTGCAATAGCAGATTTAACTTTCATTTCAACTAGTTGAAATGCATTGAATTTTAAAATATTTCCGCCAGGCATATCTTTTGTCGCAGACATGAACTTCAAATCTTTTGGTGGTGCAAATTGTCCTATTGAAAGAACATCTCGTAATTGATTAACAGCGATTAAACAAATATTATGCTTAGCAAGTTTAGAAACATATTTTGGCACAAGTATTGATAACAATCTTGCTTTATATCCAATAACTGAATTGGGGTCATCTGTTTCTCGTTCTTTTTGAGTTAGTGTATTAGCAATACTATCCCATACTACAACCGATGGTACATCCTTGATTTTCTTCTCCTCTTTGAATATACACAACCCCTCAATAAATTTGAATACCTTTTCAACTGTAAGATCAACATATGGTTTTATCTTTGGATATCTAACACCCAAATTTGAAAGTCTGAGAGATGTAGTTGCTTCTTCTGAGTCAAGAAATGATCCTATCAATTTTCCCGCATATTGTCTTTGACCTTGTCCCAATGCTTTTATTGCCAACATTGTTTTTCCACTTCCCGGTTGACCAACAATAATATTCAATCCACCAACGGCAAATCCTCCACCCAAAATAGCATCAACCAAATCAATACCACTTGAAATTGTTATTTTAGTTCCTTTGTCTTCAATCATATCTGCTTTGTTTTCAACAAACGAACTAAACTCGTTATACAACTCTTTTGTTAATGCTTCATCTTCCATTATAGGCAATTCATCTTCTGCTGTACGATCAACAATTTGGGTTTCAACTTTATTTGTTGATTGTGATTCAAACTCATCGCCATTCATTTTTATAGAAACACTATCAAACACTTCTTTCACATTAATATCTAACGGTTGTATTTCTTGTTCATCATCTTGTTTAGTTTTATTCGTCATTTATTAATCCCCCTACTTCGCTTGTTATACCTGGAATTTCAATCTCTTTATTAAATGTTTGTTCTTTATTTTTATCAATCCGTTTCATTTTTATAACATCAGATTTCTTTTGGAAGTCCTTTATTTTATCTGCCATTTTTCTTACATCAAGCAGACCCTCAAGATCAATCATACTATTTTGATCCTTAATTCTTCGTCTAATATCAATCTCATCTTTAACACTTTTTGCAATTTCTTTTCTCATTTCAAGTAAGGAATTGAACAATGCTGTGATAGATTTAATTTTTTCTTCAAAAAATCTCATATAACGGGCATCTAATTGATCTGGTATCAAAGTATCAACTCTAATTCTAATTTTTTCAAGGTCAACAATCATATCCTTAATTGCAATTCTATGATCATCATACTCGAGAAGAAGAGAATTGATTTTTTCTTCTTGAATAGTTTGAATATCTTCTGACATAATTACTCCATTATAACTTTCATTTTTCCGGTTTTATCTCCGGTCAATCTTGCACTATGCCCCTCATCAATTACACCATTAGTAACCCACTCACATGTAAATGTAACTTCTCTTTGTGGCTTGGCTCCCTGACAGGTTCCCATGCTATTATATGGACACCGGGCAGAGTGTGGGCAAATTTGTTTTTCTTCAAGTATCATCATAAGGCAAATCTCCTGTTTCTGGTTTTAAATATTTTGTAAGCTTTACTAATTCGTAATTCAATATAGCCTTTTCAATTATATCCCATGTTGCTTTTGTAAATTTTCCAAATGGAAGATCATTTCCTCGCAACCAACCTTCACCAGCTCTTGGTTTACGACACTGGACTTGACATCCAAGATAACCTTCATTTTCAGTTCTATCAATACCAACAATAAAATAAACATTATTTTCTGTATAGAAACAGAACTTTCTAATGACTTCTTTGCCTGGTATTGAATGTGATTCTAATTCTTGAATAAAATTTTTAGATTCACCAGGAAAAATTAATTGATCTATCCACTGATTCAATTTTTCCATTTTTGTATAGTTTTTTAATTGTTGTGCCATTTTCATCTCCTTCTAAAAGCTTCTCTGAGCTTATTCTGAATGAAATCCCAACCATCAGAATCATGTGGTTTGGTACAATCAGAACAATCTACTATGCCATTTCTTAACACTCTATATTCACCTTCGCAATCAATTGGTATCCAGTAAAGAGGACAGTAACAAAACAAACAGTTCTGACCTTCAATGTGGCAAGGGTAAAACTCACATTCTTTATTTTCAAAATATTTGAATTTATTTTTATCTTTATATTTCACATGCACCCGTTGCACAAGAAACATCCTCGCTACTCAGACTGTTTTCAATTGCTGTTTTTTCATTTAATAAATGTTTTCTTACTTCTTTTTCTGTTATTTTATTTAATATCTGACCTTCTCTTGATCCGTCACGATAGACTGTGACCCCTTTTAAGTCATGTATATACTCCAATAACAGATTACTGAGATCTTCCTCTGTGGTTTCAGCAGGAAGGTTAATGGTCTTACTTACAGATGCATCACAATACTTTTGACATGCAACCTGCATTTCAAAATGATCTTTTGGTTCAAGATCAAACGAATCAACAAACCATTCGGGAATTTCTTCATTGTTTATTAACATTTCTTGATATTGTGGATGAATGTATATTCTTTCACCGACTCTATCTCTACGTTTCATCGCTTTTGCAAATAACGGTTCAATAGCACTTGTATAGTCAGTTAGTAATGAGATTGTTCCTGTTGGAGCTAGAGCCATTGAAGTACAGTTTCGGATACCAAACTTTTTAATATCCATTCTTAATGATGCAGGAAGCTTTCTTACAAATGATGCTTTCCCATACGCAATAGGATCAAATTGTGGGAATGCCCCTTTTTCAATTGCTAATTCAAGAGAAGCTTGATATACTGAATCCCTAATGAATCTCATAATTCTTTCAGTTTCTGCAACAGCTTTTTCACTTCCATATATTGCTTTCTTTGCAAACAGATATTCAGCAAGTCCAATTACACCCACTCCAATACGTCTTGATTTATGTGCATTAATATCAATATCTTTTAATGTATATTTATTAACCTCAATTACATTATCAAGAAATCTTACTGCTGTTTTAATAGTTTGATCTAATTTTTTCCAATTTGTATTTACACTTCCTGTAATAAAATGTGGAAGAACTAGCGAACCAAGATCACATACACCATATGGACCAAGTGTAGTTTCTCCACAGTTTCGACTATTAATAAAATGGCTTTTTGGTTTTCCATTTTTGGTAGTATCTTCGCCTACATATACATAGTAATTATGATTATCGTCAACTGTCCCATTATAAACATCTTCATATCCATCTTCAATTACAGAAATAACCTTAAAATTTTGACCTATTGCATGATTGTTTCCAATTAAACTATTTCTTTTATCATCACTTGAATTGAAGCACTTTCTTGAGCAAAAACATCGTTCTCTTAAATCCCACGGAACTATAATCTCATTGTAACAATTTTTATTTTCACAAATCTTTCTGACCTTAATTCCATTATCAAAAAATACACCTAGATCGGTTTCATTTTTGATTTCGAGATATTTTTTATATGACCTTAACATGCTTCCTTTATATATAGAAACATTTGCTTTATCACAGACATATTCTAAAAATTTACCAATTGTTTTAAATGTTTTTAGAACTTCTGCTGACCAAAACGGAAGTCCATTATTTTCACAATATACTTTCCATTCGTCAACAGTTGGTTTTCTCTTAATTTGTTTGGAAAATAAAATTGCAGAAATTTCAATTTCATTTAATGTATAACCCTTAGAATTTCCATTTTTAACACCAACATATTTATTATATTTAAAATGATTTTTTTCAGGAAATCTATTCATTGGATTGTTTTCGCCCATCATATCCGCAGAATGAAATTTGTCATGTTCTTTCTTTTTCATAACTTCTAAATTATCTGGACTGTTATCATCATGAATATAATTTTTATGATGAACTACTTCATTTTTCTGTAATGGACGACCAAGTAGATGTTCAGCGACAAGTCTGTGTTCTGCATAATTTTTTCCAAAACCAGTATTAATCCATACATAATCTCCAGTTGATGTGGTATTAATATCCATTGGTTTCATAGACGAAATATATTTAATCATATGATGTAATCTATCATTCTCTTTTAAATCAATTACACGTTTGGTAGACCCATCAAACATACTAACTTTATGAGTTTCATTACATCTGAATGACATTCCGTTATCAAGATTAACTTTATAAATTTTTAATTGTTTCCCTGTCTTACGAGGATGTCTCATCATTTTAACTTCAACTAATCCTGACTCATCATTTTTACTAAATACAGGAACATCTTTACCTTCATCCGATAGTTGTTTAAATGATATTAATTTTCTACCATCAGCAACAGAAACTAATGTATCTCCTGTATGGCATGGATTAGTTCCCAATACAGGTTCAAAATAATATGAATTATTCTTTTGAAAGTTAGTCCAATTAATAAGACCTGGTTCAGCACATTGAACCATATTCTTTACAATTTTATTCCATAAATCTCTTGCTTTAACTGTCGCATATTCTTTTTGTTTAAATTTAAATGTCCATGGTTCATCAGCTTCAACTGCCAATAAAAAATTTTCGGTAACCGCAACTGAAATATTAAAACTTGATATTCTTCCATCGACTAATTTTGCATCAATAAAATCAATTACTTCTGGGTGTGAAATATCAACATGAGCAATAGCTGCTGCACGTCTTGCTCCACCACTTTCAATCGTTTGAGCAACCGAATCAGCTGCTTCAATAAAGCTAACCAACCCAGATGACTGTCCACCCTTTCCTAATATTCCATCACCTCTTGGTCTTAAAGGAGAAAAGTTACAACCAACCCCGCCACCCTCTGACCAAAGTATTAATGAATCTTTTATAAACTGACCAATTTCTTCAATGCTATCCCCAATAGGAAGATGGTAACAGTTGAATAACGATCCTCTTGCTCTACCACAATTTCTTAAAATACGACCTCCTGGAAGAAAGTCCATATTGTAGATCATTTCTGTAAATGCATCTTTTATTATATCTCGATTGGTCAATTCTGGCATAGCTATAACACCTGCCACTCTTTCAACACAACCGAGCCAATCTTCTCCATTCATAAAATATCGATTTTTAGCTACAGTTAATGCATTTTCAGACATTTGTATTTTTTTCATATTTAATTTAATCTCCTTAATAGTCCGTGGTCACAGTCAAATGGAATGGAGCTGTTGTTGAATGTCTGTTTAAAAAGAAGTATCCATCAACTTGTGCCACATTCCATTTCGTAAGCTCACATATTTTTCTAATTGCAATGACTGTTGCCGCACGGATCTCACATTCTTCTATTGAATGTTTTGCAATAAGTTTGTTGTCTTCTATAATATTTTTCAGGCGGGGAGTGTATGTGATACACTTGAAGTGTTCTAACATTTTGGGGACCTGGTAATCTGCTGGGACATGAAGTTCAGAAAGTTGGTCTTTAAACCAACCAAACCGTCTATATAACTGAATGAAAAATAACGATGCTCGCTTCAAAAATATATCTGCTGCAAACCCTGGAAAGAAAACAATTAATCCACTCATAAATTTGTTTATATCATCTTTATCATGGTCTTCGATTATCCATTTACAAAAGTGTTCACCCATAATTTTAATTTGATTGGAGTGTTTTATTCTATCTTCAACTAATGGAAAACGGTTAAGTATTAAAAGGGCATTAAATCTGGAAATAGAAAGACTTAAAAGACTTTCATCTTCTTTTTCATAATCAAAGAAAGCGTTAAGTAAATTCTCATACATAAAAGTTGAATTTACTCCGTTTGGTCTTATATCGCTTCGCCCGAACCAATAACAATAATTAACCGATGCCGCAATGAGTTCTAATATTACACCTTTAAATTCACTTTCCACTACAGGAATTGGAAACTTTGGAGGGGTATTGGGTATCATATCTGCTACTAATTCTTCTATTCTTTCATAATCCACACTCACATGTTTTGAGTCTTCCATGAAACTTTCTGAAATATCATAAACACTTTTCACTAAATCCATACATTCCTCCTTCACATTTGTATCAATATGTTCCAAATTCTTTCGCAGTTGTCTAAATCATTTCATATATTAGTGTTTGGTTATTCCAGCTTCTGATTCCATTTTAGCCAATCGAGTATAATAATCTGCAATTTCTGCAAGATGGTCCTTACTAATTTTTTCAGCCACTTTTGGAACAGTTGTATGTTCCATTTCAACTTTCATTCCCATCTTTATCTGTTTTGCATCATAACTACCTTTGAAGTCTTTTGATCGACCTTCACATAATATAGCGCTCAAAAGTTTATAAATATGACCTTCAAATTCATGTTCATCAATTTTAAGCTCTTGAGCAAACGCATGGACAGCATCATCTTTTGGATAAGGATTTGCTGTAAACCATTCAATGATTTTGTCAGATAAATCCTTGGCGCCATCTTGCTCAAGTAATACTACTTCATTATCTTCTTTAATTTTAATTTTATTTGGTCGTAGTTCTGTTTTCTTTAATATGTTTAAATAATCACTCATTAGTAAACCCCCAGTTCTTTAAGATACTTTTCCATACCCAAGTTTTTCATTTTGATTCTAAAAAATTCAGAAATGGTTGGAGAGTATGGTTGTTTTTTCATAAACATTTTTGCTTCGTTTGGAGTGCGACTGCCCT